>JAABUV010004513.1_pt1 | contig 16598 bp, 15 predicted proteins | sample 5559971 | NCBI WGS metagenome assembly JAABUV01 (sample SAMN10711881, study PRJNA513362) | rock metagenome | isolation source: Antarctica rocks | place: Antarctica: Victoria Land, Knobhead nord | collected 2015-12-19
GTCACCGACCCCGACGGCAACGACCAGCTGGCGATCCGCCACGTCACCCAGCTGTCCGTATCGTTCGACCACCGGCTCATCGACGGCGAGCTGGGCAGCCGGTTCCTCTCCGACGTCGCCGCCCTCCTCGAGGACCCGAGCCGGAGCCTCGTCTGGGGCTGACGCCCCGAGAAGCCCACCAACCCCGGGTCGCGTCCGGCAGGTCGGCAGTCGTTGTGACCCGGTTGCCGAACGCGCAACAGCCCGTCCTCGCCGTGCTCATCGCGTTGGCAGGATGGTTGTGGCTGGCTCGTGCGGACCGGACCCGACAACGAGCTCCCCTCGAGCACCGCTGACGCTGCTGGTCAGCGACCGACCAGGCGTCGCAGCGAGAGCCGGGCGACCTCGGGGTAGATCAGCACCGGTGCCGCCGGGCCATCCACCACGAGCGTCGCGGTCGAGCCACCGCCCGGCTTCCCGACCACGGCATGCTCGAGCACCAGGTGCAGCGGGCCGAGCCGCACCCGCCAGCGCCAGGAGTGGGCGTCGTCGTCCACCGCATCGACGACGAAACGCACGCGCACGCCCGGCGGCCCGTGGACCACGCCGGTCATCCCCGCGACCAGCCGCTCGCTCGACGACTCGACCCGGCGGATCGGAGTCGACCACGAGCGCCACCGGGCGACGACGGCATACCTCTGCCACACCTCGTCCACCTCGTCCGGGCCGTCGACCGCGATCGTCCGCCTCATCGTCGCTGCCTCGGGCCTGGTGCCATGCCTCGACCGTAGCTCCCACACAGACCGGGCCCGGTCACCACTGTGGTGACCGGGCCCTCCCAGCGTGCCGAGCCGGTATGCCGTGAGACCGGCTGGCCTGCTCGGCTCAGGTCAGCTGCTTACCGGGTTGGGCGCGGTGCCGCCCGGCTCTGCGCTGGGACCTCGGCTCGGGAGCCGGCTCCGGGTCGGGTGCATGCTGCGGCGCCTGGGCCGTCGCGTCAAGATCGCCCGTCGCGCCGACGCTGACCAGGGCGGCGGAGTCCGAGCCCCTCTCGTCCTGTCCGCGTTCGGTGTAGGCCGAGCCGCTGCGCAGCTCGACGTGCGGGAGGAACCAGGCGACGACGAAGGCCAGGACCAGGATGGCGGACGCGACGAGGAACACCGACGACATCGAGTCCGTGAAGGCGACGAGGTAGGGGTGCGCCAGTCGAGGGTCGATCCTCTGGAGGAAGGACGAGTCGCTCAGCAGGGCTTGGAAGCCCGCGGTGTTGCCGCCCCTGGCCGCCTGGAGGCGCTGGAGGAAGTCCGCGTTCGCCGCCATGTCGCCCGTGGGGCTCTTCAGGGCGGCCTGGAAGCCGGGGTCGTTCGCGGCCGCTGCGTATCCCGGGCCGATGCCGTCGGCGAGCCTGGAGAAGAGGATCGACAGGAAGACCGCCGTACCGAGCGTCCCGCCGATCTGCCGGGTGAACGTCGCGGACGACGTGGCCACCCCGATGTCTCGCGGGCTGACGGCGTTCTGCACGGCAAGGGTGAGCGGCTGGAAGTTGAAGCCGAGCCCGATGCCGAAGACCACCATGACGACCATCGTCTGCCAGAGGGGGGTCTCGGCGTCGACGAAGTGGAACCCGAAGAGCGCGAGCACGAGCAGACCCGCACCGATGATGGGGTACTGCCGGTAGCGGCCGGTGCGGGAGATCATCTGGCCCGAGAAGATCGAGCCGGTCATGATGCCGAGGGTCATCGGCAACAGCAGGAGGCCGGCCTCGGTCGGCGCGGCGCCCTTGACGATTTGGAGGTAGAGCGGGAGTGCGGCGAGGCCGCCGAACATGCCCATGCCGATGAAGACGGAGGCGGTCGAGGAGACGGCGACCGTGCGGTTCTGGAAGAGCCGCAGCGGGATGAGGGCCTCCTCGCCCATGACGCGCTCGATGAGGAAGAACGCGACGACACCGAGCACGCCGACGACGTAGCAGACCAGCGCGTTCGTCGAGGTCCAGCCCCACTCACGGCCCTGTTCCGCGACGATGAGCAGCGGGACGAGGCCGACGGACAGCGCCACGGCGCCCCACCAGTCGATCCGGTGGTCGAGGCGGCGGTGCTTCAGGTGCAGGGTCCGGGTGACGACGACGAGGGCCGCAGCCGCGATCGGCACGTTGACGAGGAAGACCCAGCGCCAGCCGGTGATCCCGAGGATCGTGGGCTGTCCGGCGAAGAAGCCGCCGATGACCGGGCCGAGGACGCTCGAGGTGCCGAAGACGGCGAGGAAGTATCCCTGGTACTTGGCCCGCTCGCGCGGCGGGACGATGTCGCCGATGATGGCGAGCGCGAGCGAGAAGAGTCCACCTGCGCCGAGGCCCTGGATGGCGCGGTAGCCGGCCAGCGTGCCGATCGAGGTGGCCAGCGTGCAGAGCATCGAGCCGACGGTGAAGATCGTGATGGCGGCGATGAAGAACTGCTTGCGCCCATAGATGTCGGAGAGCTTGCCGTAGAGCGGCGTGACGATCGTCGAGGTGATGAGGTAAGCGGTGGTGACCCACGCCTGTGCCGAGAGGCCCTTGAGGTCGTCGGCGATCGTGCGCATCGCCGACGCCACGATGGTCTGGTCGAGGGCCGCGAGGAACATCCCCATCATCAGGCCGATGAGGATGGTGATGATCTGGCGGTGGGTCAGAGCCCCGTCGGACGGGACGGCGGCGCGAGCCGGCTGGGCTGATGCCATGGTCAGTGCTCCTGGTGGGACGGTGGGGTGGCGGCGCTGAGGCCTGCCTTGAAGGCCTCGACGTCGTTGCCGAAGCGGGTGAGGTAGTGCTCGAACGCCTGGGCGTCCTCGTCGGACCAGCCGGCGAGAAGCCGCGTGAACCACTCGCCGCGGCCCCGGGTGAGCTTCTCGATCACCTCGGCGCCGACGGGGGTGAGCGAGAGCAGCTGGGCCCGGCCGTCCTCCGGGTCGCCGATCTTTTCGATGATGCCGTGCTGGACGAGGTGGGTCACCTGACGGCTCACCGTCGAGACGTCGGAGTGGATCATCTCGGCGAGCGCAGACACCCGACGGGGCTCCCGCGCGAGGTTGAACAGCACCGGGTAGTGCGAGGGGTCCACGGCCGGATGCTGCTGGGGCGCGTGGTGGCGCATCGAGGCCATGATCTTCAGGACCCGCACCAGCGTGGTCCCGATCGCCTCGGCGGTCTCGGTTCGGACGGACATGCGGCGCGACCCTCTTCCGGTCATAGTTGCTTGGGACACGCAACTATGACACAGAAGTTTGCATGACGCAAACAAATATCCCGAAGGGTGGGACGCAAACCCACCTGTCGGTGTCAGTGCGTGATGACGAGGTGCTCGAGCACCGTCCTGGCGACGTCGTCGTCGCCGTGGACGGTGAAGATGATCTCGTCGACGCTGCGTCGTCCCGCCGCACGCCGGGTCAGGGCATCGGTCGAGAGGGTGATCGACGTCGTCCCACCCGCCTTGTCCGCGGTCGCGTCATGCCGGTCTCCGGTGAACAGCGCCTCGCCCCGGGGACGCCCGTCCTCCCCCTCCACCACGCGCACTCCCGCTCGGCCGACGACGGGACCCGTGATGTCGAAGAGGACCGCCTGCCCGGGAGGAACACCGGCGTCCCGAGCGACGATCCGGGGCAGGGAGTCGATGATCGCACTGACGAACGCCGCTGCCGAGGGGCAGTCGAGGTTGCCCGGGCGTCCGATGGCGGCACGGATGTCCTGCTCGTGCACCCAGATGTCGATGACCCTCAGCGTCAACCCCTCCACGGCGTTGACGGCCCCGAAGACGCCGCGGATGACCGAAGCCTCGGTGAGGGCGGAGTCATGCAGGGCGGACATCCGGCTGACCAGGACGTCCTCGAGCTCGCCGACGACGTCCGAGCCCTCGAGCGGCCGGCGCTCCTCGACGAAGAGCTCAACGAACCCGGCCACCTCGGTCCGCAGGTGCGCCAGGTCGGGGAGCTCGATCGCCGGCGGCTCGGCTCCGTCGAGCCACGACTCAATGCCGACGATGTGGCTGATCTGGTCCTTCACCGTCCATCCGGGACACTCGGTCTGCAGGTCGAAATCCAAGGGGGAGCAGGTCTGACCGAGGTCGATGACGGCCTGCACGGTGCGCTCGAAGGCTTCGACCAGACCTGCGAAGTCGGTGGGCGGTGCCGGGTGCATGGGCATGGGGCCACTGTACTTACGCTGGGGGAATGGCGATCCCTTCGGCGAGAAGCCCGGCCCCCACGCGGGCCCCGGCTCTGGCTGTCGCCGGCGTCTCGCTCCTGGCCTGCGCCGTTGCGGTCGTCGTGGGGCACGCGGCGGTGCCCGCGGTGGCCGGGATCGAGGACGCCGGTGCTCTCGTGCGGTGGGGACTGCCGCTCCTGCGGGTCGTCCACGACCTCTCGGCGTCCTTGACGATCGGCCTGCTGGTTGTCGGCGCGCTGCTCCTGCCGGGAAACGGCCAGCCGGCCACCATGCTGCGCGCCGGCCGGATCGCCGTGGCGAGCGGCGTCGTCTGGGTCGTGGCTGGCGTGCTCGGCGTCATCCTCGGGTTCGCCGACGCGGCAGGCACTCCTTTGGACAGCCCCCAGTTCTGGCCCCAGCTCCAAGCCTTCGGGTGGTCGCTCGAGACCTTCAGGGTGGGCATTATCAGCGCCGCCGTGGCAGCGGTGGCGACGACGATCGCGGCCGTGTCCCTCCGCCGCAAGGGGCTTGCTACTGCGGCATTCGTCGCGGTGGCGGCGATGCTGCCTCTCGGGCTCGCCGGGCACGCTGCCGGAAGTGCCGACCACGAGAGCGCTGTCAACGCCATCGCGGCCCACCTGGTGGGCGCCGCCCTCTGGGTCGGCGGGCTCCTCGCCCTCCTCGTCCTGCGGCCGCTCCTGGGCAAGCGCCTGCCCGTCGTCGTCGCTCGCTACTCGCGCATGGCGCTCTGGTGCTTCGTGGCCGTGGCGGTCTCGGGCGTCGTCAGCGCCCTGGTCCGCCTCGACGGCCTCGGCAACCTCTTCACGGCATACGGGAGCCTGATCCTCGTCAAGACCGGTTGTCTCCTGGTGCTGGGAGGGTTCGGCCTGCTCCACCGCCGCGGCATGGTCCTGCGGCTGACCACCGAACCGGGCGCCCGGGGGCCGTTCGCCCGCTTCGCCGTTGCGGAGGCACTCGTCATGGGGATCGCCATCGGCTTCGCCACCGCCCTGGCCCGCAGCGCCGGCACCGCACAGGAGGCGCTGCCCCCGGCCACCGCCGCCGAGACCCTCACCGGACTGGCCCAGCCGCTCGCCCCGACGGCGTCCTCGTGGCTCACGGTGTGGCGGTGGGACTGGCTGTGGAGCGTGGTCCCGATCCTCGCGGTGGGCCTCTACCTCGCCTGGACGGTGCGGCTACGACGTCGCGGAGACCACTGGCCCGTCGGGCGCAGCGTCGCCTGGGTCATGGGCTGGGCCGTCTTCTTCTGGGCGGCCTCTGGTGCACCGGGCGTCCTCGGCCGGGTCTCCTTCTCCTGGCACATGGTCGAGCACATGGTCATCGCAATGGGGGCGCCGCTCTTCCTCGTCCTCGCGGCGCCGGTGACGCTCGCGATGCGGGCCCTGCCGGCCCGCAAGGACGGCAGCCTCGGCCCGCGGGAGCTGCTCCTCGGGCTGACGCACTCGCGCCCCATGCGCGTGCTCGGCAACCCCGTCGTCGCCGCGGTGGTTTTCTTCCTCAGCCTCGCGGTGTTCTACTACTCGCCGCTGTTCGTGCTGGCCCTGGAGACCCACACCGGCCACGTCCTCATGGTCACCCACTTCCTCGTCACCGGATACCTCTTCGCCTGGGCCCTCGTCGGCGTCGACCCCGGGCCGCCGAAGTGGGCGCCGTCCCTGCGGCTGCTCATCCTCCTCGTGACGATCTCCTTCCACGCCTTCTTCGGCGTGGCCCTGATGACGGGGACCGCCCTGCTCGCGCCCGACTTCTTCACCCAGCTGCACCTGCCCTGGGTCCCCGACCCCCTCGTCGACCAGCAGCGGGCCGGAGGCATCGCCTGGGGCATTGGTGAGGCGCCGACCCTCGTCCTGGCCCTGCTCGTCGTCCTCTCCTGGATCCGCAGCGACGCCGCCGAGACCCGCCGGGGTGACCGTCAGGCGACGCGCGACGGGGATGCCGAGCTCACCGCCTACAACACCCAGCTGAAGGCACTGGCCGACCGTGGCCGGGTCGGGCACACCGCCGGCGGCACCGACCGCGAACACTAGCTACCAGTAGGAGAGCGACATGAAGGTGGCCCTGATCCAGCTGGCCTACGGCGACGACGAGAGCGTCGCCGACCGGGTCGAACGGGTGGTTGCGCTCGTGCGCGAACAACGCGGCCACGATCTCGTCGTCCTGCCGGAGCTGTGGGCCGCCGGCGGCTTCGACTACGCCCACTGGCAGGGACGCGCCGAGACACCGCACGGAGGCGTTGCCGACGCCATGGCGGGCGCCGCCCGCGACGCCCGGGTCACCCTCCACGCCGGCTCGATCGTCGAGACGAGCTCCGACGGCACGACCGGCCCCGAGGGCAAGGACCTCTGGAACACCTCGCTCCTCTTCAGTCCCGAGGGGAGCCTCCGGGCGACCTACCGAAAGATCCACCGCTTCGGGTTCGGGGCGGGCGAGCCCAAGCTCATGGAGGCGGGGGACGAGGTCGTCCTGGTCGACCTGCCGGATGGCGAGGCCACCGTCCGTGCGGGCCTGTCGACCTGCTACGACCTGCGCTTTCCCGAGCTCTACCGCGCCCAGCTCGACCTCGGCGCCAAGGTGTTCGTCGTCCCCGCCGCCTGGCCGCGCCCGAGGGTCCGGCACTGGACGCTGCTCGCCCATGCCCGGGCCATCGAGAACCAGTGCGTCGTGATCGCCTGCAACACAGCGGGCACCCACGCCGGCCACGAGATGGGCGGGCACTCCCAGGTCGTCGACGCGACCGGCGGGGCGCTCGCCGTGGCCGGTGTCGGCCAGGAGGTCCTCAGCGTCGACATCGACATCAGCGCGGTCGACCGCTGGCGCGAGAGCTTCCCCGTGCTCGCCGACCGGCGGCTGCCCGCGCAGGCCCACTGACGCCGGAATGCCCGGCCCACCCACCGGGATTGGTCCAGGTGAGCGCCGACGACGCCAGAATGGGGAGATGGCGACGACTCTCGAGATCCTGCACTGGAACGACGTCCACGGCCGGTATGCCGGGCTGGCGCGGCTCAGTGCTCGGGTCAGGGAGATCCGCGAGGGCGCCGACCACGGGGTCCTCGTCCTGGACGGCGGCGACGTCGAGGAGTCGAGCGTGCGGCTCTCAGCGTTGACCTACGGCGCGGCGTCGTGGCGCCTGCTCGGTGCCGCCGCCGTCGATGCGGCGGTGTTGGGCAATGGCGGACTCCTCCGTTATGGGCCGGACGTGGTGCCGCGCTATCGCGACGGGCTGGGCACGACCCCGGTGCTGGCGACGATCGAGCATGACGGTGCCGTCATCGAGGGCGCCGCCGCGTCGGTCCTGCTCCTTGCCGGTGACCGGCTGGTCGGGGTCGTCGGAGCCACGGCGTGGTTCCCGGAGTATCCCGCGTTCGGGCTGGTCCACCGCGATGAGGTGGAGGCGATCACGGCCGAGGCGACGTCGTTGCGGGAGAGGGGTGCACAGGTCGTTGTCCTTCTGAGCCACTGCGGATACCCGCACGACCTCGAGCTCGCCGGGCCGCTGGTAGGAGTCGTGGACCTCATCGTCGGCGGCCACTCCCACACCGCTCTTCCCCACGGGGATCGTTCCGCGGGCGTGCCGATCACCCAGGCGGGCCAGTACGCGGAGCACCTCGGGAGAGTCATTCTGGAGGTGGACGGCGACGGAGCGAGGGTCGCCTCGATGGGCCTCGAACCGGTGTCACCGGATGGACCGCAGGACCCGGCCGTGCTCGCCGAGCTCGACGCGGCTGAGCGCGACCTCGGGGAGTGGCTGGCCGAGCCGGTCGGGACTCTGCCGGAGGCGCTCGACCTGTCGCTGGAACGTGAGTGTGGGGTCGCCAACCTGCTCGCCGAGGCGCTGCTGTGGAAGCACCCCGGCGACGTCGCAGTCCTCATGGCCGCCCACTGCGCCGACGGCCTGCCCGCCGGCGTGGTTCGGCGAGGAGACGTCTGGGCCGCGACCTCGTCGCCGGCCAACCCTGCTACGGCCACGCTCTCCGGTGCCCACCTGCGGTCGATGATCACCTCGGGCCGGACCCGCGAGCACGCGAGGGCGACGAGACGCTCGTTCCGCGGGCGGCCCTATGGACTGCTGCACGTCGCCGGGGCGCAGATCGGGGCTGACGGCACGATCACCATGGGCGGCGAGCCGCTGGACGACGCGCGTGCTTACCGGGTGACCGGCACGGACAGTGAGCTGACGAGCTACAGTCCCTTCGTCGAGGAGGAGCCGGGTGACCTCGTGCTCCACACGCCGATGATCATGCCCGAGCTCCTCGAGGCCTACCTTGCCGCCCACCCTCGTGGGGTGAGCTGACCGAGGGCAGCCGGCTTACCGGCATACCGGATGCCTGGTCGTTGAGCAGACCGCGCCCCGGGCATGCTCAGCGAACGTTCAGGTCCGCCCCGCACCATGAAGGATTGCCCCTGTGCCCACCAACGAAGTGAGTTGTTCATGCATGCCGTCGTTCTGAGGCGGACCGCCATGGTCGTCGTCGCCGCTGTCCTCCTGGTCGTGGGGTATGCGGTGTTCCAGTACGCCAGCCTGTCCAGGGGCATCCAGAAGTCGGACGTGCTCTCCGGACCCGGTCCGCAGCCGCCTCCCGTCGCGCGCGCCGACACGAACATCCTCATCATGGGCCTCGACAGCCGGCTGGACGAGAACGGCAAACCGCTGCCGAAGGAGATGTACGACGCGCTCCACTCCGGCAACCAGACGGACGGGGGCCTGAACGCCAACGTCCTCATGCTCCTGCACATCCCGGGGGACGGAAGCAGGGCCACGGAGATCTCCATCCCGCGTGATGACGAGGTGGCCCTCGCCGGCTGCCCCGACAAGGAGTGCACGGGCAAGATCAAGGGAGCCTACGGGCTCGCCTTCGACCAGGAGTCGAAGGCCATCGCGGGGGACACCTCTCTCGATGCTACCCAGCGCCAGCAGAAGGCCAGGGACGCGGGACGCAAGGCCCAGATCGAGACCGTCCAGACCTTCCTGGGCGACGTCCACATCGACCACTTCGTCGAGGTGACGATGGCTGCCTTCTACCAGCTGGCGCAGGTGGTGCAGCCGATCACCGTGTGCGTGACGCAGGACACCGAGGACCGCTTCTCGGGGGCGAACTTCCACCAGGGTCAGCAGCAGATCGACGCGGCGCAGGCGGTCGCCTTCGTGCGGCAGCGTCGAGACGAGCACCACCCCGAGCTCAACTTCACCGACCTCGACCGAGAGCGCCGCCAGCAGGCCTTCATCGCCTCGCTGGCCACCCAGCTCAAGCAGGCCGGCACGCTGGCCAACCCGGTGAAGCTGTCCGGAATCATCGACGTCACCAAGCAGAACACGGCCATCGACAGCGGTCTGAACCTGATCAGCTTCGCCCAGCAGGCGTCCAGCATGGCCGGGGGCAACGTCACCTTCTACACCCTGCCCATCGACCACTTCGGCAAGAACGCGCGCGGGGAGGACGTCAACGTCGTCAACCTCGAGCAGATCCGGGCCACCGTCAGGCAGCTGCTCAGTCCGCCGTCGGCGACGCCTGCCCCGACCGCGTCCGGCCCGGGCACGTCAGGTCCGGCCGCGTCAGGTCCGGCTACGTCCGGGGCCCGGGGAGCAGCGACCCCGGTGCCGGCAACCGGCACCGCCGCTCCGCCGCCCACCGAGCTCTCGGCCATCTCGGGCGGCGGCATCCCCTGCGTCAAGTGACTGCAGGAGCGGGCTGACAAGGTCAGGCAGATCCGACGTTCGACACCTCAGCGACAGGCTCTCTCCAGTCACGCTGCAACGAGGTGGCGATCCGGTTGGAAGTCCAGGTCGACGCTCCAACGAGCGTTGGCAGACCGCGGCACGCTCCAAGTGGTTGGCCATCAAGTTGGATGTTCCCGTCGACGCTCCAAATCAACGTTGCCGTTCAGCCGTTCGGCTCAACTGTCATTGGCGCTTCGATGACGCTATAGACGTCGTCCGCCAGCCAGTACTCTCGGCCACCACGCCCATGGGTGCCCGTGGAACGCACCCACTTGCGGCTCTTCTGCTTTGCGAATCAGGTTTCTTGCGCCCTGATTGGTGAGACCCGTTGACCGTGATGACGCTTTGGTGTTGGAGCGGGCGACGAGAATCGAACTCGCATGTCCAGCTTGGGAAGCTGGCGCTCTACCATTGAGCTACGCCCGCGAAGCTGCCGCACCGGCAGCGCGACACGCAGCATAACCGATGGCGGGGCAGGGACCCCGACTCCCCGGCATACGCCAGGGGAACCGCTCCGAGCACGCGCTAGCCTTCCCCTCGTGCTGCTCTCCGACAAGGACATCCGCGCCGAGGTCGACGGTGGACGGGTCGGTCTCGAACCCTGGGACCCCGAGATGGTCCAGCCCTCCAGCGTCGACGTGCGGCTCGACAAGTACTTCAGGCTGTTCGACAATCACAAGTACCCCTACATCGACCCGGCCGAGGACCAGCCCGACCTCACCCGGCTCGTCGAGGTCACCCACGGAGAGCCGTTCATCCTCCACCCCGGAGAGTTCGTCCTCGGCTCCATCCTCGAGACGGTGACCCTGCCCGACGACATTGCGGCACGGGTGGAGGGCAAGTCCTCCCTCGGCCGGCTCGGTCTCCTGACGCACGCGACGGCCGGGTTCGTCGACCCGGGCTTCAGCGGCCACGTGACGCTCGAGCTGTCCAACGTCGCAACCCTCCCGATCAAGCTGTGGCCGGGCATGAAGGTCGGCCAGCTGTGCTTCTTCCGGCTGTCGAGCCCGGTCGAGAACGTCTACGGCAGTGCGAGGTACGGCTCCCACTACCAGGGTCAGCGCGGTCCTACCGCGAGCCGCTCGTTCAGCAACTTCCACCGCACCGACGTCTGACCCAATCCGGGCGGCGCCCGGGCGACGAACATCCCGTGTGAGCCCCTCGTGATGACTGGACCGGCTGCCGCCCTATGGTGAACGCCGTGCCCACGCCCGACCTGTACTGGGCCAGGACCCCAGACGCGCCCGAGGCCGTCGTCCTCGTGCTCCACGGTGGCCAGGAGCAGAGTGAGCGCAGGGCCGGCTGGGGCAACCTCGCGGTCCTGCGGATGCTCCCGATCGCGCGCTCCGTGGCCCGGAGCGGCCACGGCCGCCTCGCCGTCGTCCGGCTCCGGTATGCCGTGCGGGGCTGGAACGGGGCAGCTGCCCGCCCGCTCGCAGATGCCAGGAGAGCCATGGACGACATCGCGGCCCGCTTTCCCGCGGTGCCCATCGCCCTGGTCGGGCACTCGATGGGCGGCCGGGTGGCGTTCGCGCTCGCCAAGGACCCGCAGGTCAGCGCCGTGGTCGGACTCGCCCCGTGGATCGGCGGCGGCGACGCACTCGCTCCGCACGCCGACCTGCGCCTCCTCGTTCTGCACGGGCTGGACGACCGGATCACGTCACCGACGGCCAGTCGCGACCTCGTCGAGAAGCTGCAGGCCCAGCGGCGCCAGGCGTCCTTCGTCGGCCTCAGGGGCGAGAAGCACGCCATGCTCCATCGGTGGCGTACCTGGGACCGGCTCACCGCGGGATTCCTGCGAGCAGCCTTTGCCGCGGGGACGAAGCCGCAGGTGGATGGCAGCATGGAGCAGCTGGGGGCCCGAGCCGCGTCACAGCAGGTGATGACGGTTACCTGACGGTGACATCGCGGCAGGTTTGGGCGTCGCACACCTCGGTTAGGTTAACCACATGGTGCGTCCTGGAAGCTGGATCAGGCCAGCGGGTGTGAGTCCCGTCCCGGTAGGTACCGGAGCGCCGGGTAGCAGGCCCCGGTTCGTTGGAGAGATCTTGCGGGCTGAGCGGGGTGTCAAAAGTTTCTTCGGAGGGAGCAAGACCATGGGCCGTAGCGTTAGGCGAACTCTGCAGCCTCGTCACATTCACAATGGGAGAGCCGAGCCGCTCATGTCACGGCAAAGGCCATGTCCGATGGGCCCTGTTCCGGGGTCAGCCTGTCGGGTCTCTCCGGGTATGGGTGGCGGCACGTGGTCACGGTCTGGTTCGGAACAGGAGAGACCGGTCTGCCTGGCCTTCGTCGGGCAAAGACCGTTCGTATAAGCCCATGGTGAAGTCGAGCGGAGGGCAGCGGGAGTCCGACGGGGTCGTAGTACCGGTGATCGGGGTGCAACATAACGCGCCGGGAGGGAAGGGCCCCGACTTCGGTCACGCTGGTGGCGGAGGTAAGCGTGAGGGCATGGCCGGGACCGCCCGGTCCAAACACCTCGGCGGGCGATCGCTCGTCGGTGTCGACGGAAGCGCTCCGATCGATAACGTGCGAAAACTTCAACGCAAGCTATGGGCTGCGGCCAAGCAGTCTGAGGGTCGCCGTTTCCACGCCCTGTATGACCGGGTCCACCGGGGTGACGTCCTGGCGGAGGCGTGGAGGCGGGTACGAGCAAATCGTGGCGCTGCCGGGGTCGATCGAGTGACCTTGGAGGTGGTGGAGGAGTACGGGGTCCAGCGGATGCTGGCGGAGTTGTCCCGTGACCTTCGTGCAGGCAAGTTCCGTCAGCTGGACCGGCACGTGGCGTGGCGGCTGAAACGCTTGCTGATCAAGAAGCGTGGCCGCAACCTTCGAGCCGGTCAGGCGGGATGCTGGACCGAGGCTTGGTTCCATGACCAAGGCCTGCATAAGTTGCTCGCCACCATTCGCTACCCGCAGGCAGCGTAACCATGTCCAGAAGACCGTCGGTAAGCCGTGTGCGGGAAAACCGCACGCACGGATTGAAAGGGGGATGGGGAAACAGGGCCTTCGGGCTCCCGCGCCCCTGACTACCAATGATTCGCTTCGAAGCCGTTTCGAAGCAGTACCCCGGCGGCACGACGGCAGTGGACCAGCTCACTCTAGAGGCGCCGTCGGGCAAGATCACCGTCCTTGTCGGGCCGTCAGGCTGCGGCAAGACGACGACCCTGCGGATGGTCAACCGGATGATCGAGCTGACGTCCGGCACGATCTGGCTCGACGACCAGGACACCTCCAAGCTCGACGAGGCGCAGCTGCGACGGGGCATCGGCTACGTCATCCAGCACGCCGGGCTCTTCCCGCACCGCACCGTCGTCGACAACATCGCCACCGTGCCGCGGTTGCTCGGCTGGGACAAGCGCAAGGCGGAGCAGCGGGCGATGGAGTTGATCGAACGCGTCGGTCTCGACCTCGGGTTCGCCAAGCGCTACCCCAGCCAGCTCTCCGGCGGCCAGCAGCAGCGGGTCGGCGTGGCCCGGGCACTGGCGGCCGACCCGCCGGTGATGCTGATGGACGAGCCCTTCTCCGCCGTCGACCCGGTGGTGCGCGAACAGCTGCAGGACGAGTTCCTCCGGCTGCAGCAGGACCTCGGCAAGACCATCCTCTTCGTCACCCACGACATCGACGAGGCGATCAAGCTCGGCGACCAGGTGGCCGTCCTGCGAGTGGGCGGCACCCTCGCCCAGCTCGCCGCACCGGCCCTTCTCCTCGCTCATCCGGCCGACGACTTCGTGGCCGACTTCGTCGGGCGCGACCGCGGCTACCGGGCCCTCGGCTTCCACGACGCACCCCCGCTGCCCGTCGTCCCCGAGCCCTCGGTCGTCGTCGGCACGAGCGTCGAACAGGCCCGCAACGCAACGGATGACGGGTGGCTGCTCGTCACCGACGACGACCGCCGCCCCCTCGGGTGGATCGAGCCAGCCCAGCTGCGTGGCCCAGTCGACCGGGAGACGCTCCACCGTGGCGGCACCGTGGCCATCGTCGGCGGCTCGCTCCGATCCGTGCTCGATGCGGCGCTGTCCTCGCCGGCCCGTCGAGGGATCCTCGTGGACGACGAGGGTGTGCTCGTCGGCAGCGTCCTCGCGCCGCAGGTACTCACCGCGATCGAGCAGCTCGAACGCCCGGTGGACGACCGGGTCAGGGCCACCGGATGACCTACGTCCTGGATCACCTAGAGGACATCCGCGGGTATGCCGTCGCGCACACGCTCCTTGCCGGCATACCCCTCGTCCTCGGGCTGCTGATCGCGCTCCCGCTCGGCTGGTTCGCGCGCCGCAACCGACGGCTCTACGCACCGATCATCGCGGTCAGCGGCCTGCTCTACACGATCCCCAGCCTTGCGCTGTTCATCCTCATGCCCCTCGTGCTCGGCACGAGGATCCTCGACAGCGCCAACGTCTACGTCGCGCTGACGCTCTACACCGTAGCCCTGCTCGTCCGGACTGTGGCCGACGGGCTGGGGGCGGTGCCGGACGCCACGAAACAGGCGGCGACCGCGATGGGCTACACCGGGCTGAGCCGTCTGGCCAAGGTGGAGCTGCCCCTCGCCGTTCCGGTCATCTCCGCGGGCCTGCGGGTTGCCGCGGTCAGCAACGTCAGCATCGTCAGCGTCTCGTCCCTCATCGGGTTCCCCCAGCTCGGCTACTACCTCACCGACGGCTACCAGCGTTCCTTCCCGACCGAGATTGTCATCGGCATCGTCGGCTGCGTGCTGCTGGCGCTGGTGTTCGACTCGATCATCCGGACCGGCACGTGGGCGCTGACGCCATGGCAACGGGCGGGGCGGTGAGGCGGCGGTGAACGCGATCATCGCCTGGCTCGTCGACCCGGCGCGCTGGCAGGGCAACCGGGGCATCGTCAACCGCCTCACCGAGCACCTGCAGTACTCCGCGCTCAGCCTGCTCATCGCGGCGGCCATCGCCGTCCCGCTGGGCATCCTGGTCGGGCACACCGGGCGCGCGCAGTGGACGGTGACCGTGGCCAACTCGCTGCGCGCGGTGCCCAGCCTCGGGCTGCTCTTCGCCGTCGCGATGTTCGTCGGGCCGAGGATCACGAGCAACCTCGCCTTCGTCATCCCGAGCATCGTCGTCCTCGTCCTGCTCGGCGTCCCGCCGATCCTCTCGGGCACCTACGCGGGGATCAACGAGGTCGAGCCGGCCGCCCGAGACGCCGCCCGCGGGATGGGCATGACCGGAGGTGAGGTGCTGCGCAAGGTGGAGGCGCCGTGTGCCCTCCCGCTGTTCATGTCCGGGCTGCGCAGCGCCTCCCTGCAGGTCATCGCCACAGCGACGATCGCGGCCTCCGTCAGCCTCGGCGGTCTCGGTCGCTTCCTCATCGACGGCCTGGCCGTCAGTGACTATGCCCAGATGGCGGGCGGGGCGCTGCTCGTCGCGCTGCTCGCCCTTGCCGTGGACGGCATACTTGCTGTTGTCCAGCGCCTCGTGGTTTCTCCCGGCCTGACCGGGAAGTTCAGGGACAGCAAGCGCGTCGACGAGACCAATGTGGGGCGCACGCTTGTCCCCGCCGCCGCAGACCGTGCTGTCACAGAGAAAAGAGAGTTCGCATGAAACGCACGACCCTGATCACCACCGCAGTCCTCTCGCTGGCCCTGACGGCGTGCGGGGCCAACGCGGACCCGACCAAGCCCGCCGCCGGCGGCGGGGCCACGAGTGGTGCGGCTGCCGGCGGCGGCAGCGCCATCGTCGTGGGCTCCGCTGACTTCTCGGAGTCCCAGGTGCTCGCCGAGGTGTATGCCGGTGCGCTGCGGGCCAAGGGCATCCAGGCAACGACGAGGCCCAACATCGGCAGCCGTGAGGTCTACCTCAAGGCGCTGCAGGACAAGTCGATCGACCTCATCCCGGAGTACACCGGCTCCCTGCTGGTCTACCTGAAGAAGGACGCCAAAGCCCGCAAGGCGCCGGAAGAGGTCTACGCCGCGCTCAAGGCGGCACTGCCCGACACCCTTACCGTCCTTGACAAGTCGGCCGCCGAGGACAAGAACTCCATGGTCGTCACCAAGGAGACGGCGGCGAAGTGGTCGCTCAAGTCGATCGGTGACCTCGCCGCCCACCAGGACGAGATCGTCGTCGCCGCCCCCCCGGAGTTCCAGAACCGAGAGCAGGGCCTACCGGGCCTGAAGGGGCAGTACAACTTCACCCCGAAGGACTTCCGGCCGCTCAAGGGCAAGGCCATCGTCGACGCGCTGATCAACGGGCAGGCCCAGCTGGGAAACATCTTCAGCACCGACCCGTCCATCGTGACGAACTCCTTCGTCGTGCTCGACGACCCGAAGAAGCTCTACGGGTCGGACAACGTCGTGCCCCTGGTCACCAAGGCCAAGAGCAACGACGCGATCGCCGCCGCGCTCAACGCCGTCTCGGCAAAGCTCGACACGCCGACGCTGACAGGTCTGGTCAAGGGGGTGGACGTCGACAAGAAGGACGCCACCGCGGTCGCAAAGGAGTTCCTCACCAAGAACGGCCTCGGCTGAGCTGAGCCCGGCTTCGCAGCTAGAAGGGTGGGACGCCGTCCGGCGTCCCATCCCTCTACGTCAGTCGTCCTCGTTGTGCAGCGGGTACCCGGCGAGCTGGCCGGAGATGCACCCACGGGACATGAACAGCCATGTCGTCGAGCTGCCGCTGCCGACCCGGATCATCGCGGCCTGGCTGTCCCTGCTGGAAGCGGTACGCCCCCTGGGCAGGAAGG
>JAABUV010004514.1_pt1 | contig 16596 bp, 21 predicted proteins | sample 5559971 | NCBI WGS metagenome assembly JAABUV01 (sample SAMN10711881, study PRJNA513362) | rock metagenome | isolation source: Antarctica rocks | place: Antarctica: Victoria Land, Knobhead nord | collected 2015-12-19
GAACATGCGGAAGTCCGTGTCCATGGAGATGACGCGGCTCTCGAACAGGTCCTGCGCGCGGCGGCGGGCTCGGGCGACCAAATCAGGCTCCGCCGGCCTGAGACAGGCTGCGCGCCGGCGCCGCCCACGGTCGCTGGCACTGATTAACAGGCACTTCCAACGTCTCCAACGAGTGTTTCACACCCATGTACATGATTGTACATGAACCAGCTGCGAGATGCGCACTGCTGCCCATGCATGTCAACAGCAAGGCGCCGCGCCTGTTGAGCCACACAGACACATGGTGTCGATGCGGCTCTGGCCCAGCAACCCGCATGTAGCAGCAGGGGCCACGCGCGCCGCCCCAGTGGGCGCGCCTGCGCCAGGCAGGAGCCCTGCGGATGCCGCGCGGCGCGCGCGTAGCTCCGCAGCGTCCACGCGCCTGCCGCCCGGCGGCAAGTCAGGGCAGCGGCCTGCCCCGCGCCCTGCACCCTGCTCCTCGGATGCGGTCATGCCGCCCACGCTGGCATGAGGAGGGAGCGTTAAAGTACCGTGTGTGGCTGCGGGGCTGCGCGCTGCGCCGCCGGGCGAGCCGGCTCACGGTGCGCGCCCAGTTGCGCGCACAGGAGGCAGAGCACGATGGCACGGCAGCATGCACAGCATGGCGCATTGCACCCACATGTGGCCTTGGTCGCCCGCGCTGCTCTGGGACCCCCAAAGCTGACATCACCCGGCGGCGTCCGACGCGCGCGCGCGCGCTGAGCGAGGAGGGGCCGAAGGGCGGGGGCCGGCGCGCGCCCGTGTGCTGGAACAGCACGTCCGGGCCGGCGGGGCCCGTGCTCTCCAGGTTGATGAACGCGCCCAGCTCCGCCGCCCACTTGCTGCGCGCCATGAAGCCTGCGCGCGGCGCGCCCGCCGCCAAGCCTGACAGCCTCATCGTGTCAGGGCCCGGAAGGGGCAGCGTCGATGGGTCCGCTCCAGGCGCTGATACGCCAGGCACCCCGGCGCCCAGGCGCCTCCTGTGCACTGCGTGCGGGTCATGAATGAAACTTTTCGATGTCAGTGCTTCAAGCGCTGACCCGCCAGGCACCCCGCGCCCAGGCGCGTCCTGTGCGCTGCAGCGACACGCATTCCTAATCCTGTTTACTCAGCGGCCTAAGACGCGCCGGCGGTGCACGCGCTCTCAGGCGCAGGGCTGAGGACGGCGCACCGTGCGACGCCTGCATAGGGTAGGGCCCTAACCCTATAGGCAGCGCACCGTGCGACGCCTGCAGCACGGTCTCCTCGCCGCCGTTGAACAGAAACACGAGCGGCCCCGGCAGCGCCGCGGCCGCATCCGTGACCACCGCGCGCGCCGCCTCCATGGCCACGCCGACGCACGCGGCGCAGTCCGACGCGCCTGCGTGGCGGCCGGGCGTCTGCGTGCCGTCGCGCGCTGCTCGGCGGCATGAGCGCAAGCTCCGCAGCACCAGGGACATGGCTTGGATGTAAACGGCATGTTTGTGTGTCCCAGCACAGCTTTCGTACAGCCGCGCCCAAAACTTCCGGCAAGTACAGCGTATACACAGCCGTGTCCGACGCCTCGACCGGAAGGTGGCCGGCAGCGTAGAGCGTGCGCCCCGGATCGAGGAACGCAGGTGTAAACGTGCAGGCGCAGCCTGCCCGGCGCGGCCGGCCGCCGCACCGCGCGTGCCAAACACGCTGTCGAAGTGCGCGTTGACGAGCACCGACGGGCCGCCGCCGCCGGCGCGGGCCGCGACGCGCAGCACCACGTTGGTCAGGTTGCGGTATGCGTTGGTCAGCGGCGCGCCCGCGAACACCAGGTTCACGGCGCCGCTGACCTGCTCGCGGTCCACCTGCCGCGGGGTGCACCATCCTGAGAGCCCCACCCAGTCGGCGACTGGGGTGACACGCCCGGCACTGCGGAGTGGCCGCGACCCCGCTCAGCCAGCCTCTCATGCACAGCACGGGGTGACGCGCCCATGCACGGGCGCGGGCATCATGCGCGTGCAAGCGAAGGACCGGGCCCGCATGCACGACGGGGGCGCAGCGGGCGCCGCCGGGCGCGGGCGGGCCGGTGCGCGCCTGGACGTGCAGGTCGGGCCGCGCGGCGGCCGCCAGCGCGGCCACGGCGCTCGCCTCCTCCAGCACCACCGCCGCGGCCGCCTCCACGCCGGGCGTGGTCACCTGCCGCGCGACGCCGCACCCCCCTCAGCAACTTTCATCACCTTTTGGTAGCTTTCATACCCGCAGCGCGCGACGCCAGCAGAGACACCCCGCGCAGGCTGTTCAACTGGCCCGGCAACTGCTGGCTCCCACTCTCACGTAGCCCTGCAACGCGCAGTCGACCGTTCCGGCCTGCGACCGCGAGCAAGCGCACGGTGAGCGTGCTCGGCGCTGGCCGGGGGCCGACCCCGTCTGTCAGAATGACAAGTTGCTTGGCGCCTAAGCAGGCGCGCCACCCGAAGGAGGCCGGCCTCGTCTGTGAAAGCAAAGAGAGGCGAAACGGGGCTTGGCGCCTGAGCAGGCGCGCACCCGCCGCAGGCCGACCTCGTCCGTCAGCCGGCGCGTGACGCGCAGCGCGCGCGCCTCGGAGAAGCGCTCGGCCGGCGCGTCCAGGCCCAGCGCGTCCGGCGTCCACCGGATGGCGCGCAGGGACATGGCGACCTGTCGGCGGCGGGGCTGGGGCCTGTTACCCACAGCACTCTCTATGCAGGGACCTCGGTGTGCATGTGTGGCTATGCCGTACACGCTGCGCTCCACCTCGTCAGAAGTAGTCACCACTGGCTCCGTGCCAGGCCGCTTCCTGGTGTGAGGTGGTCGCTGTCGATTGGCACTTGACGCTCAAGTGTCGATCAATAGCGACCTCCGCACACAAGCTCAAAAGCGCCCACACTCCCACAGTACTGCCACTGTGCAGCCCTTGTGCAGCTACAAGCGCTCTGTGTGCCCCGCACGTGTTGCCAAGCCTTTAAGAGGCCTGTTGTTTGGCGACATGTACTATGAGATTGGAGGCCGTATAGTCTTGTGCAGGACACACTTATTCGATGGCTGTGCAAGTCGCAAAGGTTACAAGCACCTCTGATGAAGGCCCAATGCCTACCGTCGCAGCAAATGTGCCAAGGATGAGCAGCAGCTGCAGGAGCGACGTCGCTCTGCCAGGTGCAGTCGCGTGTTGGAGTGCCCCTTTAGCCTCGTGAAACTTTTCTCCATCCAATGTGCCCTCTCCTGGCGCTGGTGGGCGCCTGCGCCTGAGCAACATCGTGTCATAGCCTGCCAGACCTCGCCAGGTAGCACTGTGCCATTGCAGCACTGCGCCTCTGTTACAGTACAGGCACACATCGACGCCTCTGCGCATAGGCAAGTGGCAATCAGTGGCACGTGCCCTACCCTCAGGGAGTTACGGCACAACTGGCGAGCCCGCTCAAGCACTCTCTGCCGCATTGGCGTGGAGGCTGCAAATGTCCGTGATCATGCTGAACCCGTTGCAGTGCGGCGACGAGGTGCCCACAGGTATATGGGGTGCAGCGGAGCTGGCCAGCTGGAAAGCGGGTCCCTGTGAAGGCGAGGAGCCACAGCAAACCTCCGGTGCCTGCCAATCAGTCTGCCTGCCACCTGCCAGTGCGTTTTACTCTCAAGGCCTGGTACCCACTTACAGCTTGACAGTGATGTGTGGGACCGGCCTTCACAGGTGGCGCAGATGCGCCACCCTGCACTTACCCCTGGTACAGCAAGGACGAAACATATGTGCAGCAGGTCCAGGCCGATGGCGGCAGGCTGTCAGGTGCGCAGCTGTGCGCACTATGACGATTGCACCCTACCCACGCCCTGCGCTGCACCAGGCAAGCAGCAGCCTGTATTGCTGTACCTCCTCCTGGTAGGTCCTCCTGCTGTCTAGGTGAGGGCAGTGCTGGTTGTGGTGTGCCGGCAGTGCCCTGTTCACCAGACCTGCTTGTTCACACACGTCCGGCGTGCGAGGTTATGCCTCATGCCGCCCCGCTCTGGTGCGCGAGCAGAGTGGGAGCCCCAGTATGCGCCGACCGCAGAGCAGGCCGCGCTGGACAGGCTGGCGGCGTACGAGGCAGGCGTACCTCACGGTGCGCGCCGCCGCCCCAGGAGTAAGGTCCGCGTGTGCTGGTCTGCACCTGCGTGCGCTCGAGGCCCTGCCCCGCCGCCTGAGGGTCAGCGCAGCATGCAAAGCAGAGCAGCGGGCAGCCCAGATGTGTCGCCTGTAGAAAAGCCCAGCGTTCGCGTGCAGGACATCTGCACCTAGCTAATGTGCTGCTGTCAGGTCAGCTGTCGGGTGCACCGCGGCTCCTTCCTAGGGCCTCCCCGCAGGCGGCCCAGCACGCCGGCGCTGCCGCCCTTACAGTGACTTGGCAGCAGCTCCAGCAAGCAAGTACTTTGCGAAATTAAAGCGGCAGCCGCCCCTGTGCATCAGCTCGCCACCGACCCTGCCCCCGCGCAGGGTACCAGCCGCCGCGCGACCAGTACGCGGGCCTGCCGGTCGTGAGCCTGCTCGTGGTCAGCGAGCTTGTGCGCCCATCAAGCACGAGGGCCGGCCAGGGCACTGCATGTGCGGAGCAGCGGCAGGCTGCCTAACAGGAGCTTGCAGCCTGGATTGCATGCACTGCATCACCTGCAAAAACCGTCCAACAGGGCTGCTGAGGGTGTCATGTGAGCCGCGCGTCGCCCTGTGTAAATGTTAGGAGTGAATGGACCCAGCATGGAAAGAAGCAGTCTGAGCAGGGTGCCTCATGCTTGGCCTGCCGGCGCGCAGCACAGCGACGCCGAGTATGGCGCATGCATTGACGCAGAGGGCCGGCACCACGGCGGGCCGTTTCGCATGGACGTCGCGCCGAAGATGCGCGTGCAGGACGTGCGGCGCGTCATCATGGTGCGCTGCTGCCAGTGCACGGCAGGTTTCGACCGTGTTGCGCCAGCGTCCCACCACACCTTTGCCCAGCCAGCCGGGATTTGCAAGCGAGAGCGCTTGCACGCGCCTCCGGGCACCCCAGCGGCAGAGCAGCCGCCACGCTGACGGCATCGGCTGGGTGCTGCCGATGGTGATGTGCTTGCCTCACGTCCTGCTTGAGCTGGCGCGGACGCCGCGGGGGCGCAGGCGAAGAGCGGCATCCCGGTCGGCCTGCAGCGGCTGTCGTACGCGGGCAAGCACATGGAGGACTCGCAGCGCACGCTCGAGCAGTGCGCGCTCGCCTGTCTCGCCTGTCTTGTCCGCTCGCGCCAGTCTGCATGCATGCGCGTGTGCACATGCCTGCTCCAGCTCATGACTTTGCTCCTTCTGTGCATGAGCAGTGTGCATTATGTTTTTTTGGGCCAACACACCTGTTGTGGTATGGGCCGCAGCTATGGTGTGGCATACTGGCATGCGCGCTTCCCAGACTGGCCGCTGAAGATCCGCTGTTGTAAGGGCCCTGTCTCTCGGGATATGCTGCTCTCTAACAATTTGAATGACACCTGGTGGCGATGCGCTGCTGCAGGCCTGCTGTACATGCATTTTGTTGCATGACTACCAATGCAACAGCACCTGTCTTTGACTGACGTCGAGTGCGCATGCAGATTGAAGCGGCAAACCGAGGCCCATGGCAGAATATGCTGACAGCGCCACAGTTGCTGACACAGCTGCAGCTCATTTGGCAGAGATAACGCGTGTCCTGGTTGCTGCCAGCCAGTAGCACCTCCTGTAAACTGTACGCCGCAGAGCAGCCTGCTCAAAGTCATATACCCAAACACGCAGCTACATGCACTGGCAAGGCGTACGAGAGGCAGTGACTCAAGCAGCAGTGCTCCTAGTCGTAGGACGCGTTCAGCACGGCCAGAAGCGACTTGCGGTTGCGCTCCGCCTCCCGGTCCGCCTTTGTCTTCTCCACCTTCAGCTTTATCTGCGCCGCATTCTTTTGAAGTCAGCGCGCAACAGCAACGACGCCTACCAAGCCTGCAGCATACTGCCACGACGGTCATAGAGGCCGCACCTTCTTCCCGGAGACGGCGCTGTACTTTGCGCCGCTGCCCTCGCCGCGCTGCAGAAACTGCGCGCCACGGCTATCCTCAGCAAACCAAAGTGTGCAAGCGAGACCAGCTTGTTCAACCACAAGGCCGCAAAAAGTTGCCTCTCGTAAGGGAGAGGTGAGGGGGACTAACCTGAGACAGCTGCACAGGCCCCTTGTCTTTCCGGGACTTGCGTTCCTTCTCGTCCTTCTTGTGCTTGCGCTTGCGCTTTTTCTCCTTGCTGCTGCTGCTCTTTTTCACCTTCAGGCCTTTGTCCTTCCTCTCGCGCCGCCGCCGCCGCCGCCGCGCATCGCTGTCCTCACCCTCGTCGCTGCACCGGCCCCGCCACTTGGGGGACCCCAGTCAGCGCTTGCCTCTCGCAGCAGCCCCTCGCCGCACTGGCGCTCACGTGAACAGCTTCAGACAGGCAAGAGCATGTTGGCACAAGCACCTGCTCTGCCTGCGCGAAGGCTGCAGATCTGCGCGTGGGGCCGCTGCAGTGCCGGGCTCTGCTCCACTCGCTGGTACTGCCTCGGTACGCAAGTCCTCAGCGGGATGGACAGGCCCTGCACGACAAGCGCAAACGCTAGGGAAACCTCCAGCGGCCTGCAGAAATAGCGACTGTATAGCGTGGCACCTCTCAAACAACAACAACCGAGCTCAGAACTCACGCTCGCGCAGGTCATCGCTGTCGCTGCCGGAGGTGCTCTCCGAGCCGGAGCTGCGCGCCATTCTCGCACCCAGGCACGAGTTGCGCAAGTCAACAATGAGATTTGGAACACGGGCTGCGCGCGGTGTTAGAGACGCCCGTGCTCGGGCTGGGAAAAACACGCTTTGCTCAACCCTCAGGACAAGGGTCACAGACAAACATAAACGCTGGGCGTTGCTGGCGATGCGGCCTGCCGCGCCCTCCGGCATCAGGCGCTCCCACGCATCAGCTGGCGTGATGAACGAATTCGAGGTCTGCTCGCAGCTGCGCTATATGATGCATGCAGAAAGGCAACGCGTGATCTGAACACACCTGCGCCTCGTTTGCAGGCACAGGTCAAAGTCCTGGTTCTGGGCAACGGTGGCGTTGGCAAGACCAGCCTCATCAGGCGCTTCTGCAGGTGCACGGGCGGAGCATGAAACCTTGCACTGTATACAGTCTACGTAGGCACAGCTAGCCTGCATAGGCACATTTAATAGGCACCGCACTGCATAGGCACCGCACTGTTGCTAAGATCAGCAAGCGTGGCGGCAGCGCAGCAACCAGTTCTCAGACGCGTACCAGAAGACCGTCGGCGTGGACTTTCTGGAGAAGGCGCTGCACGTGGACGCGCTCAAGCGCACCGTGCGGCTGCAGCTGTGGGACACGGCGGGCCAGGAGGAGTTTGACTCGCTCACGCGCTCCTACTACCGCGGTGCGCAGCGCAACTGCTGAGACCGGCCTGTGAAAAAAATTGTCCGCTCTTTCGCTGGGGCGCGGCTCACAGCCCGTCCAGTGTCGCCGTGCGCCGCCAGGCGCGCGCGCAGCAGTCCTCGTGTTCTCGACGAGCGACGCCGCGTCGCTGGAGGCGCTGCCGCGCTGGAAGGCCAAGGCGCGCACCCGCGCGCGCAGGGCCCTACCCTACCCTATCCTGACAGCCCGCGCAAGCTCTCAGGTGCCTGGCACGCGGCGCCGCAGCTGCCTGTGCGACGCACAGCAAGCAACGCGTCGCCATCACTGCAGGTGGCAGCGGAATGCGGCGACATCGCGATGGCCATGGTCCAGAACAAGTGCGACCTGCTGGGCCCTGATGGCGTGGCGGCGGAGGCGGCTGAGGCGGTGGCGCGGCGCCTGCGCCTGCGCTTCTACCGCACCTGCGTCCGCGAGGGGCACAACTGCGACGCGGGTGCGCGGCCGGGGCGCGCGGGATTGCTTACGCGGCGCGCACGCGCGGCCCGTGCAGCCTGTGGGCCTGGCGTGGCATGCCGCGACCTGCGCATCCTATTTGCACCCAGCGTCCGCGAGCGCCCTCGCTTCACCGCGGGGTTGCATCAGACTGCGCAACCCTGAGCATGCCGACTATGCAAGCGCCCAACGCGCCCCGAGCATGTCCATTAGTATTATATTAATCCCTGCCTGCCTGAGCTGCGCCCAGCAGGATCAGGGGCACGGGCGCAGGACCCTGTCGGCGGGGCGCTGCGGCACCCCGAGCGCTGCGACGCATCCACGAAACACCGACACACAGGGTCCCGCCACGGCCGGCATGGCAGCGGCGCGCTTGCTGTGCAGCGCAAGGCGCAATCCCTGGACGTGCTCTGTGGGCGCACCAGCCACGGTAGTTGTGCGGTGCGGTGGTGCGAAAGGCTGCAGCGCGCCGCAGTGTTCTCCTACCTTGTGGAGCTCGCGGATAAGCGCGCCGGGGCGGGCGACGCGGCGAGTCCCGCAGCCGCCACGCCCGCAGCAGCGCCCGCCACAGGCGGCGCGGTGGCGTGGGCGCCCGCAGCTCCAAAGGCCGCTGCGGCGGCCGCGGCGGGCGCCGGGACGGGCGGCGGCGGCGGGGCTGACGGCGCGGGCGGCCCCGCGGGCGGCGCCGCCGCAGCGCGCGGGCAGGCGCCCCCGCAGGCCCTGGACCTGCGCGCGCGCGCCAAGCCTGCGCGGCGGCGCTTCCTGCACTGCGCAATTGCATGAGGAGCGCGCGCCATGTGCCAGGCCTGGCGCCGTCAGGCTGTCTGTCCTAGAGCTGGCAGCTATGCCGGCAGCGCTCCTTGCACGCCGTGGCAGCCTGTATGTCTGAGGACGCTGTGAGTCTGCAGGATGCAGCAGCAGCAGCCTCGCTTTCAACGATGACAACAGTATACATCTGACACGTTCTTTGCAGCACAGCATGCTGCGCAGCCTCCAGCTGGCCGTGGTCATGTGCTGACCGTTGGCGACTCGCTGTCTAATGCCTCGCACAGACCAAGCTGCGCCAGCAGGTGATCAGCAAAAATTACACACACAGAACACACAGAATAGTACTCGGACAGGACACGCCAAGGAGGTGCGCTCGTGTGATTAAGGACGACAGGACAGGTGCCCAGACGGACAGACATGTGCCACACTGCTTCTGAATTGCTAGCAGACGGACTCTTCAGCGGACGCGTGGCGCATCCGCGTCATGGCCTCAAAAAGCTCGCGCGGCCGGACGCGCCACCCGATCCGCGCGCTGGCATTCTCGCGCGCGCTCCGCGCCCCTGCCCCGCGCGCGCGCGCCCAGGCCCGGCCCCCCCGCCGCCGCCCCAGCGCTCACCGCCACCGGGCGACCCGGACCACCTCGGCCACCTCGCCGCGGCTGCCGCGCAGCGGCGCGAAGCGGCAGCCGGCGCCCTCGACCGCGCGGCCCAGGCAGCCGCCTGCCAGCGCGCCGTACACGGCGCGGGTGAACTCCTGGGACGCCGTGTGGCGGCGCCCAGTCACCTCCTGGCGCGCCGCGGGCGGCGGCTTAGCTAGCGGGCTAACCCTAACCATAAACCTACCCCGACCCTGGAGGCCAGGCCTCTCCGTGCCGCTGGTGTGGCTCCGCACCTCTTGCAGCCAGCAGCCAGGCAGCCTGAGGGACAGGCCCGCCGGCCGCCTCACCCGCTCCACTGGGCGGCGCAGCAGCGGGGAGCTGCAGGGCCGCGCGCTGCCGGCGGCCCCGCGGCGCTGCGCGCTACCTGTGCACAGGCGCTGCCGGGCGCGGCGACCAGCTGACCACCAGGACGGATGTGGGCGCGCATTTTTTGACCGCGGGCAGGCAGATGTCGCCGCAGGGCAGCACACTCTTCCGCCGTCTCAGCTCTGTAAAAGCACGTCGTTCACAGCCAGAGTGATGCACCACCGCTCGCTGTGACAGCCTCGCAGTCAGAAGGCCGCGCGTCGGTCGAGCGCGCCTGCATCACCAGGCGCAGGGCGCGCACGGCCACCGCGCGCGGCGCGGCCGCAAACGCCCCGACGTGCAGCACGCAGCCGCCGTCGGGGTCTGCCTGGAGCCGCGCCCCGTCGCTCAGGCCGGCCCCGCTGCCCAGCTCGCCCGCGCCCGCATGGGACGCCGTCGCGCCGCGCCGCCCGACCGCCGAGCCGAAGAATGCAGCAGTTGCGTGCCCCCTGCGGCGCGCCCACAGTCCTCATGCGCTGGTATTGAACATAGTGAATGCTCTGGGATGCAGCACAGCGCCCTTTGCACAAGAGGCGCCCGCCCGCCACCGGTTTGCTGGCGCGCCCGCACAGCGCCGCACCGCTGCGGCGGCGCGGCCGCAGGGCCGGGCGCGGCGGCGGCCGGCGCAGGCCGCGGCAGCGCCCACAGGCCGCCCAGGCGCGGCTGCACCGCCGCGGCCAGCAGCGCGGCCGCCTCCGCGCCGAACGCCTCCCGCGCGGCGCCGCACGCCGCCGCGAGCCTGATCAGGTCCGCCTCCAGCCTGAGCGCCGCCGGCAGGGACGCGCGCGTCAGGTCGTGTTTGCAGGGGCCGCGACAGCCAGTGCTGTCCGATGCGGCCGTGTCCAGTCGGCGGCGGCGGCCGGCCCGCTGCGCGCCGTGGCAGCGGCTGCCGGCAGGGCCGCGCGTGAGCCGCGCCCAAGGCGCGCACGTCCGTTCCACGGGCATTCGCGGGCGGTCGACAGCTGCTGCAGCCTCACAGGTGCCACAAAGCGTCTGCCGCAGGCTGAGGGGCACCACACTGAGCTGCCAGGGGCTTGGCGCAAGCCGGCAGGCAGCATGCGGCGCGCGCGGGCTGCGGGCGCACGCGGGGCCGCCGCCGACGGCCGCCGCCGCTGCGTCCGCGGCCAGCAGCGCGCGCAGGCGGTTGCGGCGCTGGCGCATGTCTAGGTTGGACGGGTCGGAGGCCGGCTGCAGGCCGGCCTCTGCGCAGAAGCGCCGCAGCGCTGCAGCGCCCACGCCGAGCAGCGGGCGCAGCAGCCGGCCCTCCGCGTTGGCTGCGCGCGCGCGGGGGCATCAACCCCACCCTACCCTACATCTTAAATTATCCTACATGGCTCCTAAATGAGAGTTTTGCCTCCGAAATCGCGGGGCGGGTGCAGCGGCCGCCTGTGACACCGCATGCCCTGGACCTGCGCCTGCCGCCCTTGCCGCACACATGCGCCCGCAGGCGCGGGCGCGCGCACCGTCCGCGCTCATGGGCAGGTCGTGGCGCATGGCGCTGAGGCCATCCACGCCGCTCGCGGCGGCCATGCGCAGGAGCACCGTCTCCGCCTGGTCGCCTGCGAACAGGTGAATGTAGGCACACAGAAACATCAGAACGTCCCATGTAACATCGATGGCGCTCTTGTTCTTCCTGGGGACACTGACTGTCCTCGTGGCAGACCATCTGCTTAAACAGGTCTGATGACAGCCAGCATCACAGACGCAGCCCACTCCCACACTGTGGCACCTGCAAAACACACCGCCTTGGTCTGATCAGTTCAGCACGCGGCAGCGCTGAGCGCGCTCGGGCGCCAGCGCACAGCCAGTAGCGGTCACCCCCCAGGCCCGCCGCTCGCCGCGGCGGCTCGCACACCGAGGCAGCATCGAGCAGCGCGCACACGCACGCCCCAGCGCGCCCGCGGCGGCCCGGGGCCGCACCGCGGTTGTGCGCAATGAGCAGCACGCGCACGCCCAGGTCGGCGCACTTGCGGCGCAGGAGCGCATGGCGCGCCTCCCGCGCCACCTCGGACGTGGCGCCGGGCGCGGGCGGGCGCCCCGCCCAGTCCAGGCGCATCACGACCGGGCGCAGGCCGAGCGCCGCGGCCGCCGCGGCGGCGCCGGCGGCCTCCGCCGCCGCCTCGTCGCGCAGCGCGTGGTCGACGATGAGCGCGAAGGGCCGGCCGCCCTGGGGCTCCGCACAGCGCCCCGCGCCGCCGGGCGAGCGCGCGGGCGCCGCTGCTTGGAGCGGCGCGGGGCCGGGCGCGGCGCCCGCCGCGCCCCGGGTGGCCGCAGCCGGCACCCGAAGCCGCGCTTGCCGCGCCCTCAGCAGGTCGGCCGCAGCATGGCGCTCGGCCGGCCCGATGGGCGCCCCGCCAGCCGTGGCGCCGCGCCAGGCGTCGTCCTCGCCGCGACCTTCCGCAGTCGAGCAGGGCGGCGGCTGCGCGGCGCTCGGCGGCTGCGCAGCGCTGCGCCAGGAGCCCATGCTCAGCAGTGGGGCAGCCGGCGCGTGCGCCGCGGCAGCCGGCGGGTCCGGCCAGGCCGCCTGGCCCCGCAGCGCCTCACGCACCGCCGGCGGCGGCGCGCCTGCAGCCACATGCAGCCACGAGGGTGAGGGCCTCACGCTCGGAGCGCAGCTGAACACTGCGTGCGCCGCACGTCCAGGAAGTGTATGAGCAGTCCTGCGCAGGCTTTCAACTACTTTGTTGCCGTCAAGCTCACACGGGTGCGCAGAAAGGTCCAGAGCTGCTGATACCAGGGCCGCACATGCGCCGCTCCACCATGCCGTGAGCGCGGCCAGCGCGAGGCTGTCCGGGCCGCCTGACAGTGCCACGGCCACAGGCGTGCTCCGCGCCACCCGCAGCGCAGCCATCCTCTGAGCAAAGTGCTCTGCCACAGCCGACGTCGTGCACCGGCGCACATGCTGTGGCAGCGACATGCTCCCTGCTCACTGTGCGGCGCCCATCGCTGCACAGCCGCCTCCTGTTGCAAGTCCAAGAGAGTTCCCCGGCCTATGCGAACCAAGACTCACTGTTCGCGTGACCAAGCTCTGTATGTGCGCCCGTGGCAGCGAGGCAGTGCTGCGGCTGCGTCAGAGTGCAGCACGTGCTTAATGATGCATCATATGCTTTGCAATGTGCATGACAACTGTGCTGTTTCGTGCTTTGTAAATTCTGGTTCGTACATGCCCGCCAAGCAGCTATCCAGGCGACTGCAAATGCTTTTTTGCATGCTTAGCAATGAGAGCTGCAAATGGGACCAATGGGATCAGAGCTCCATGAAGGCACAACTGCAATGACCAGCAGTTTGGATGTTGCATACATCACATACAGCCTCGTGCCCCGCCACCGCCAGGCAGGCCGGCAACATTGGCGTGCCAAAAGCAACAACCTGAAGGTGCGGCCAAACACACTGACCATCAGCCCCCAAAACTCAGAACACACTGAATGCGCAAAACACTTGCCCCTGTTCACACACTCTCTCTCTGCATGGTCCTGCGCATGCGCACCCTCCCGAGCTTCCCCAGCGCAGCAGACACAGGCCCTCGGGCAGGCGGGCGCAGGCCGCCCGCCCTATCAATTCCTGTACATGGCGTACTCTCGCTCCGCGCTGTACGGCGTCCACACGATCTTGGACGGGTCCACCTGCGGCGCGCTTGCCACTGGGTGCTGTCGCGCTCATGGCAGACGGCGCGGCCGTGCCTGCAGCATGCATGCAAGGCCGGGGCCGGAGCTTGCATCGGCGCAGGGCGGAAGCGCACCCAGCGCGTTGCGCAGGGCGCTGCGGTCCCTCAGCAGCGCAGCCTGCGTCCTGGCGTCTAGACAAGGCGCGGTGCGCAGCTGGCAGGCGCACGAAAGCAGGGCCCACCCCGAGAAGACCACTCGTGGGGCCGCCCCCCCGCGCACCTCCAGGCCCGGCGAGCCGGCGGAGCGCAGGTGGCGCTCCAGCACGTCGGGCGCGGCGCAGAGCACGTGCTGGCCCTTCTGGTACTGGATGAGCGCCAGGAACTGCAGCGTGCTGATGATGTCGTCGGTCTTGATCGCCGTCAGCTCGCCCAGCTCGCGGATGCTGACCGCGCCCTCGCGCTCGCGCAGCACCTGCGCGCGCGCGCGGCCGCCAGTCGGCGCCTCCATGGGGCCTGGGAGGTGCCTGGCGGCCCACTGCCTGCTGTCACATGAATGAGCTGTAGAGGTCTGAGGTACCTCAAGGTCTTGCGCCGCTTCTGACTCTCAACAAGCTGCCGCGTCAAATCAGCTTGACCACGCACACAGCGTCTAGTAGCGCAGTGTAGCGCAGTGCTCGGCATGTGTACAAGTAGGGTTGTCAGCTAGAGCACGTGACCAGACCAGGCAGTATCTCCACTATCTGTCACGGCTCATTGGCCCAACATATGCAGACGGTATCAAGGGGCTAGCATGCGCGGGCACAGCGCACGGCAAGAGCGTGGCGCGCCGTCTGATGAGTGTTATATCCAACAATGCAAAATTCAGCAGGGCGCCGCCTGTTGACATGCGCCAGGAGACACAGCCGCTCTGTTGCTCTACCGCTCGCAAGGGTTTGTCGGACGGCAGGAGCCAGGGCGCACGCGCCTTGAGCAGCACGCGCGTCCAGTAGCCGCGGTAGGACACGTTGCCCAGGTCGGAGAGCGGGCGCTCGGGCGTGCCGACCTTGCCCTCCAGCTTGCTCAGCTCGTAGCTCATCGCGATCAGGAACTTGCCGTAGCCCTTGCGCTGGTACGCCGGCAGCGTCAGGATGCACGCCAGGTTGTAGCCCTCCTCGCTGCACTTCTCCTTGCTGAAGTACCTGAGCGCGGCGGGCCCCCATGCTCAGCGTGCCCTTCGATTCCGCCGGCAGCGTCAGGATGCACGGCAGGTTGTACCACTCCTTGCTGCACTTCTCCTGGCTGAAGTACCTGCGCCGCACAGCCCCACGCTCGGCGCGCCCTGTAATTGCAGATCCCTGAACCTACCCTACCCTAAATTGCGCCGCCGTCCAGCCGTGGGCGCTCCTGCCTGCAGTACCGGCGCCGTAATCCCTTGCTCCTTCTGACAGCCTGCGTGCGCTGCTTGCCCTTCGCATGCATCAGCATGCAATGGGGTGGCGCTCGCGCACCTGCCCATCGGCTGCACGGACGCGCCTCTATCTGTGGGGCCACGCAGGCCAGCACGCGCGCCCATCACCCACCATACTGCCCACGCAGGCCAGCAGGCGCACCCACCACCCACCATCCTGCCCACGCAGGCCGGCAGGCGCACCCACCACGCACCCTGCCCTGCCCGAGCGGGCAGCGCCGCGCACCCGACGATGTGCGAGCCGCGCTCGTCGTTCTCGCACAGCACGTAGAAGAGGAAGAGGTCGACGTCGTAGTAGAGCGTCTTGTGGTCCAGGAACAGCTTGGCCAGGTAGCACAGGTTCTGGCAGTACAGCTTCTCCTTCTTGCCGTCCACCTGGCCGCGGCGCCCAGGGCCCGGCGTGGGGTATAGGGTAGGTATAGGGAACGCCGCAGCATGCGCCGGCTCAGATGAGGCTCGCAGCGGAAGCGCGATCCGCCTTCTGCCGCCCTGACCTGACACGTGCTTCCTGGCTTTGTGTGTTTTGTGGGGTCAGCGCAGGGACGCGCTTTCAGCCAGCAACGCCCCGCTCGTTGGACAACGCACCGCCTGGTCGGCATTCGCACTGCGCAGCGAGGCAGTTCTCCAGCCCTGAGTGCGGGATGCAGCACGGCGCGCGCGGGCCGGCGCGCGCGCACCTCATACATGGACACGCCGCCCTTGGCGGTGCGGTTGCGGTAGATCTCGTCGCCCGGCGGGTGCTGCAGGCGGCACTTGGCCAGGTGCCGCAGCATCTCGCTGCGCGTCTTGAAGAACTGCAGGTCAAACTCCGCAAAGTACAGCACCTGTGCGCGCCCGTGCGCCCGTCAGCGCCTCCCAAGGCGCGCGCTAGCAGCGCCCTGCTCAACTTGTCCGGAGCCTGCCGCTCATGCAACGGACTATAGCCGAGGCAGCATTGAAGCTCAGTTCTGCCCTGAGCGCTGGCTGGCACGGCCAACCACACATACTTGGGCACTCGCAAACTTCGGCGCTCCCAACAGCGCTTGCACATGCATCTGGCCGAGACAGCTCGGGCCCGCGGCGCGCCTCGCAGGAGCGCCACACGCCACACGCAGGGTGCGGGTCAGGGGGAGCGGCGCGGCGCGCCTTGCAGTTGCTGTACTCGGCGGGCAGCGGCGAGAAGTACCACGTCTCCATCGTGTGCCGGCCCAGCTCCACCACCTCCACGTTCTTGACCTTTGTATACTCCTCGTGCTCGCGCAGCGCGTTGGCGTCGAACTCGCCGTGGTGCTCGTCCGCCTCCTCCTCCACGCGCCGCTTCTTGGACCTGCGCGCGGGGGCAGGGCTAGGGTTAGGGTAGGGTACGACAACACAATTGGCGTCAAACTCGCCGTGGTGCTCGTCCGCCTCCTCCTCCACGCGCCGCTTCTTGGACCTGCGCACGCGCCGACGGGTGTTTTCCAGTATCGGGCAAATGCCGCTGTGCGCTCGCGCCGTCCACGCGAGTGCATGGGGCGGCGATGTATGTGGGGGGCTTCGCAGGGCGCCCCAGTGCGTCGGATGAGCGCTGTGCGGGGCGCGGCCAGGACGCTGCAGCCCTATGCGCTGGCCGCAGACCAGTGCCCTGGCTGCAGTTTGTATCGCCTCCTAGCACGACAGCAAGGGGCGAGGTGGAACATGGCCTGTGCTGTGCATGAAAGCAAGCTCAGCCAAGGGACTTGGGCTTTGTATTCATGCGGCAGCTGCACTGGCTTTGCCGATCATTGCACCCAGGGTTCCGGCAGGGCCCCTGCCAGGGCATTGGTAAGGCAGTGGGTGCCAAGTGCACGCACCCGCGGCCGTCAGAGCCCTCCGAGTCAGAGATGTCGACCGTGGTGAGATCCAGATTTTCCATCTTCACCCACTCGTCCATGCGCCGGTTGACTGCCGCGCAT
>JAABUV010004516.1_pt1 | contig 16593 bp, 15 predicted proteins | sample 5559971 | NCBI WGS metagenome assembly JAABUV01 (sample SAMN10711881, study PRJNA513362) | rock metagenome | isolation source: Antarctica rocks | place: Antarctica: Victoria Land, Knobhead nord | collected 2015-12-19
TGCGGCTGCCGGCGCTGCTCGGCTGCCCGCCGCGCCGGGCTGCCTCGCAGCTGGGGCGCCTGCAGGCGCCGCGGCGGCAGGGCCGCCTGCGGGCGCGGCCGCGAGCGGTAGAGCGGGCGCGGCGGCCAGGGAGGCCGCAGGCGCGGCCGCCGCTGGGCACGAGGTCGCAGCCAGACATGGTGCGGGCGCAGCGGGGCCGCTTGCCGGACCGGCCGGCGGAGCCGCCGCTGGGCTCGCGGCGGCTGCTGGGCTCGCGCCAGGCCCTCCCGCGGCGGCCGCTGGGCTCGCGCCAGGCCCTCCCGCGGCGCTCGAGTGCGTGCTCGCGGGGCTTGCGGCGCCATCGGCGGGTGCAGGAGCTGCTGCAGCCGGGCCCGCTGCCAGCGTTCCCGGCGCCGCGCTGCCCGCCGGTGAGGCCCCTGCAGATGCAGCACCGCTAGCTGGGGCGGCAGCGGCGCTGCCCGGCGGCGCTGCTGCCGGCGCCGCGCCAGGACTGCTAAAGGACGCTGCTGCTGGCGCAGCAGCAGGGCTGCCCAGCGGCGAAGCTGCCGGCGTGGCGCCAGAGCTGCTCTGCGGCGCAGCTGCCGGCGCTGCGGCAGGACCGCTGATGGGTGCTGCTGCAGGCGCGGCCGCTGTGCTGCCCAGTGGCGCAGCGGCCGGCGCAGCATCCAGAGCGCTCAGCTGCGCGGCAGCTGGTGCGGCAACAGGACCGTCAGAAGGTGCGGCTGCCGGCGCAGCAGCGGGACTGCCCAGGGGCGCAGCAACCGGCATGGCACCAGAGCTGCTTGGCGGCGCTGATTTGGGCGCTTCACCGGCGAAGCTGTAAGGCGCGGCTGCCGGCGCAGCACCGGGACTGGTGAAGGGCGCTGCTGCAGGCGCGACCGCTGGGCTGCCCGTCGGCGCAGCTGCAGGCGCAGCGCCAGGGCTGCCCAGCGGTGCAGCCGCCGGCGCTGCAGCGGGCTGGGATAAGGGTGCAGCTGCAGGCGCGGCCGCAGGGCTGCCCAGCGGCGCAGCACCCGGCGCAGCGCCAGGACTGCCCAGCGGCGCAGCAGCCGGCGCAGCAGCGGGCTTGGAAAAGGGTGCAGCTGCAGGCGCTGCCGCAGGGCTGCTCAGCGGCGCAGCACCCGGCGCAGCGCCAGGACTGCCCAGCGGCGCAGCTGCCGGCGCTGCAGCGGGGCTGCCGAGCGGGCCCGCCGCCGGCGCAGCACTAGGGCTGCTCAGGGGTGCTGCTGCGGGCGCAGCGCCGGGACTGCTCAGCGGCGCAGCTCCAGGCGCTGCAGCAGGGCTGCTCTGGGGCACTGTTGCAGCGGCGTCAAGCAGCGCGCGGGCTGTGCCCCTCCAGCCTCCTGCGCCAGCTTTGTTTCCAACATTCAACAAACAACCAACGTTTGTCACTGTGTGAAGAGGAGAAGGACCTGAATGCGCACACGCCTGGGCCGGGGCCTGATGCAGAGACTGCCAGGATCAGCAGCGCCGCAGCCACACCGAGCCTCGCCGCCACACTGCTGTTGCCGCTCCGCCCGCCATCATATAGCAGCGTGCCCATCGTGCTGCCTCTGCCTCCTGTGTGCACACCACGCTGCTGTGCGCTGCATACTATAGCTCAGGATGCTTACTTAGTTTGGCAAGTGCGCGCAAAACTGCGAAAGAGCTGGTATCCGCGGGTCAGGAGACTGTTGCGTGCTGGAGCTTGCGTGTGTGCACAGCGCAGTCCTCTCAAGTACAGCATATGCAGGCCTGTGCAGACACATGTGTCACAGACATGTGGCACGGTGTGCTTGTTCACACCTAGGACGGTTTTCTGAAAGTAGAGAGTGTAGTTTGACTGCTGCTCCCGCTCAACAGCACTTGCTGCCGCTGGACGTAGCGGCAAAGTCACGAGTCAAAGGCTGCGGGCTGGAACCGACGGTAGCACCACGACCTGCACTCCACAGGTGATAAGCCAGCACTACGCAGCCGGCGACAACGGTCAGCCAGCAGCTCCTGAGGAGCACAGAGCACGGCCGGCTGCTGGCTGCGCTTTTGATTCCGAGAAAAAGTAGGGTACAGGCTCTAGCAACTTAGCATGTAGTGCTGTCTCTGCACAATGCGCTGATGTACAGGCAGATTGCTTGCTTTGCTTGCGGAGGTGTATTCCAGCGCTGTCCTGATGGTGGCCCCGTGTCTGCATTCCAGTGCCCCGCGCTGCCTGCGCGGCAGCACAAGCCCTGCCCAGCATACGCAGCGCACGACGTGCAGAACATGCAGACGCTCAGGCAGGAGAGCTGCAGTCTTCTGTGCAGCAGCCACCACGTCCGGTAAAATGGCGGGCAAGCAGCAACAGATGCTGGTGCGTCTGGCGCTCCTGTGCCCCCAGCCAGCCTTGGTGCACAAGCAGCCGGCTAAGAGAGGCTGTCGCCTTTAGCACGCTTTGCCCGGGCTAAATTGCGAAGTGTGCATTGGTTGCTCGTGCCTCAGCGGCAAAGCAGCTGACCTGGCCCTGGGTGCAGGTGTTCGTGCCCTCACACCCACTGGTGAAGCACTGGCTGGCAGTTGCGCGGAATCGCCTGTCCCCGCCGCCTATTTTCAGGAGCGCGCTCGCGGAGCTCGGCCGCGTGCTCATCTACGAGGCCGCGCACGACTGGCTGCCCACCATAGACGGCCAGGTCCGCAGCCGCTGCACTGCCAGGTCGACGTGCCTGTGGTGAGCAACCTGGCAGCCTGGACGCAGCGGTGCACAGGCAAGAACCGGCTGCGGCGTGTGGTCACACGGCAGCGGCCCGGGCTGCCAGCGCGTCCGTGCACCAGCCTGGCTCTCCGCGCGCGCTAGGTGGAGACGCCGTGCGGCGTGGCCGATTGCACGTTCGTCGACCCGACAAAGCCTGTCAAGGCGCGCTGCCGTAAGCTCAACCCCCGCTGGTGCTCTGTGCTTGCTGCAGGCTCCAGGCGCCTGCGCGCAGCCGGGCCGCATTCCCGCGCGCGACTGTGTGTCGTACGCTGGTGGGAAGCGTGCGAGGCGTGCTGCTGGGGCAGTCGCATTACATACAGCTGCACCTTACGGGGCCTGCATGCTCACCCTTTACCCAGCGGTCTGCTGCAGAGCGCGCATGGCATGTCCGGTCAAGAAAGCGGCCCTTGGAGGCTGCGGACGAGCCGACGGCCGCACTGCACGGCGGCAGGTGGTGCCGATCCTGCGCGCGGGCCTGGTGCTGCTGGAGCAGGCAATGACGGTGCTGCCCGCGTCCGAGACGTACCATGTCGGTTACGTGCGCGATGAGACCACCCTCCAGGCGCGCCGCACGCCCCGCTGCCTGGCGGGGCGTGCGGCGGGCGGCTCGCGCGCCTGGGGTCTTGTGCAGCTGTGCTGCATAAGGGTTGCCCCAGGCCGGCGCTGCCTGCAGCCCCGGGCGCTGTACGCTGCAAGCGGTCAGACCACACCGTCGCGCCGCAGCCTCGAAGTACTCAAAGCCACCTACAGTGGTTGTGAATACATAATGTGGCGCATGTTGCGCCCACATGGCAACACATAAGCCCTGAGGGTGGCACACGAGGTGCGTGGGGCAGGACATACCAGGATTCCTATCAGGCTGGCTGGTGAAGGCGAGGTGTGCGCCTGGGCGACCGGCTGCCGAGGGGCGGCCGTGCTGCTGCGCGCAGGCCCGGGAGTACCTGAACAAGCTGCCAGCCAGCCTGGACGCCGAGGACCGCGTCCTTATCACCGACCCCATGCTGGCCACCGGTGCGCGCGCCCGGCAGGTGGGCTGGCAGCTTAGCGCAGCACGTTGCATGTCACGCCATGGCATCATGGGAGTCAAAGCTCGAGAGCGGTGGAAATTATAGGAGCGCTCTATGCCCAGGTGCATGCGGGGGAGTGCGCACGCCCTGCCGCAGGCTTGAGCGCGCTGCGCGCGAGAGCGGGCACCGCGCCTGCTGGCCAGAGGCCGAGGCTTGTTGGCCAGAGGTCTTGGGGCGGCGCGCGCAGGCGGCACCATCGCGAAGGTGGTAGACGACCTGGTGGCGCGCGGCGCGTCGCCGGCCTTCATTCGCGTGGTTGCGGTCGTGGCCGCGCCGCCCGCGCTGAAGCTGCTTTCGGAGAAGTTCCCGGGTGCGCGCCCGCGCATGCGCACGCAGCCTCGCGTGCCAACAGCCGCCTCGCGGGCAACGCTGTACGCGCGTGGTGTGAAGACGAGCTGCATGGGTGCTGCGCGCCCTGTGCCGCACGTGGCGCAGCCGCGCGGGCCACATGATCCGTGATCTGATTTCCAGGGCATGCCTGCCCATGCGCACTGCGCTGCCTGCAGCACTGCCCCGGTGTCTCTGTGTCGAATGAACAGTGTATGGGGACATCGGCTGGCCCTTGTCTCTGCTCCGGAGCGGCAGGGATGGGTGCTGCATGTTCTAGCCTCCCCATGGGCTTTGGCGTGCATTGTGCTATGGCGATGTGCGTGCTTGGGCCGCGTGCGAGACAGTGCCGGACGGTGTGCGAGGCAGCGGCGCGACACTGAGCACACGCAATGCGACGCAGGCCTCAAAGTGTACGCGGGCATGATCGATGCAGAGCTGGACAGCCGCGGCTACATCGTGCCCGGCTTGGGTGACGCTGGGGACCGAGCTTTCGGCACCGCATGAGTCTCATGTCATGCGTAACACCGCCTGTTAGCTAAGCACCGCAAAAGCAAGAGCTGTCGGCTCACTATACTTCAAGGACGCTACGAGCATAGCCTGGCACTCGCTAGGTCCCCACCGCATGCAGCGTTTGCCGACATGCGGCGGACAGGTGCACCTTAGCGCTGCGCGGACCACTCCATTTGACGCTGCAATGCAGCGGCTGCATGGTGGCAGCCAAAGCAACAAAGTACGCCCCAAAAAAATATAGTGCAAGTCGACGTCGAGAAGCAGCAAGCTTCTCGGACACACGGATCAGGCAGCACACATTAACAAGCCAAAATTGCCAAAACTATCTACCCAATTAGTCCTTTACCTACTGACACACCCAGCTCTCGCTGGTGTACAGGACATTGGTCCGCTTCTAGCTACTGCAGCGACCAGCGCCCGCCGCAGCCGCGGCACGCACAGCATGCAGCAGAGCGCCTGCAGTGCGCGTCGTTACAAGAGCCGACCCTACGCCCAAGCACGGGGGCTTGCTGCGGGCGCCGCGTCCGCGGCGCCGGCGGGCTCGGCGGGCGGCCTGGGCTGCGTGCGCTTGCGGCACACATACATGAAGTGCAGGTCGCGCCCGGTGGACAGCTGGCTCAGCAGCGTGCGGTGCGCGACCAGCCACGGCTGGAAAGGGCCCTGCACCTGCGGGCGGCCCCAAGCGGTCAGCTCTGCAGCTGTGACTGCCCAGTGCTGGCTGCTGTCCCGGACAGCTCAACAAGCTTGCATGATTCGCCAACCAGGGGCCCCTGCACCTGCGATCGGCCACAGCGTGACTGCTTCATGGCATGAGAGGTTCGCCGCTACAGAGGCCTGTCAGGTGACGACCTGGCTGACAGGGCCAGTTGCAGCCTCGCACGCCCGCACACCAAGCAATGTTTTTCGTTCGCTGCCCCATACCTGGACGCCTGAGTCTTCGCTGCAGCTGCCGCCGCTGTCGCTGCCGTCAGACTGCAGCCCCTCTCGCGACGTACACTCGCCGTAGGACGTGTCCCCCACGGAGGAGCCCCCGCCGCAGGCGCCGCGCTCCTCGCTCTCGCCGCGCGCGTCGCCGCCGCCCTCGCTGGGCTCGCAGCCGCCGCCGCCGCCGCCGCCGCAGCCACTGAAGTTTGCGTGCGGCGGCCACCAGCTGCCGCCAGCGTCCGCCTGCACCGCGCGGAGAGCTAGGGGCGGAACTTCGACCCACTGTGGTGGCCCCGGCCGACCGCCTGGCCACCAACTGCTCGTCCCAGCCAGCAGTCGCCGGTGGGGCCCCGGCTGCAGTCAATGCTGGCACACCAAGTGCAGCCTCGCTCAGCTTGCTCTATTGCAGCTTGCAGGCGAGGGGCAAGCAGGCTTGCACAGCCAAGCGGCGCCGAGGCCGCCGCGCACGGCGCCGCCGCGCACGGCGCCGCACTGCTCTGAGAGCCAGACGGCGATGCAAGGAATGCAACTCGCCCACGGAGGCCACCCCTGATATCCACTCCACCACAACAGCGGCGGCCTCAGCGCAGCGGCCCGGCCGTGGCGCCAGGCGCGCCGGCGGCGGGGCCGGCGCGCCTGCCAGCCGCCGCAGCTCCTGGGCGAGCCGGCGGGCGAGCGGCCGCGGCCGCCCTCGTGCCGCGTGAGCACGTAGACGAGCACGTCCCAGCCGCAGGCGGGCGCCTCCAGGTAGGGCAGCCGGAAGTCAGGCCCGCCGTACGTGATGAGCACGAACAGGCCGCCCGGGATGAGCACGCTGCGCGCGCCGCCCACCGCCTCTGGCGCCTTCTCACGCCGCCGGGGGCGCGCCTCGCGCGCAGCGGCGCGAGGCGGGGCAGGAGCGCGGGCGGGGGGGGCGGGGGCGGGCCGGCGGCCTGCGGCGCACCGGCTGACCTCCAGCAGCAGCCGCGCCGCGCTGTCAAACGCATCGGCGCCGCACAGCATGGCGTCCAGCGTGCCCTTGTCCAGCACGGTGCCGAAGGACTCTTCCTCGATCACCCCGCGCATGTCCCTGCGCGGCGCTCGCGCCGCTCACGCGCCCGGCGCGCCGGACGCTCGGCCCGTCGCTGGCGAGCCTGAGCGCTGGCACAACTACCTAGACTGTCTGCGCGTGCTTGGACGCCTGCTGCGTGTGCGCAGCCTCGATAGCCTACACTGATGAGCGGTTTTCGGGTGCCGGAAAGGTCTGTGCCCCAGATAGGAGCGCGCCTGCAGTCGGCCAGCACGTAGTGCAAGCCGCAGACGCCCTTGTGCATCTCGCGCATGCGTTCTATGGCCACCGCCGAGTAGTCCACGTTGGTGATGCTGTGGTAGCCGTCCAGCACCATGTCCAGCTGCAGCGCGGACGTGCCCACCCCCACCTGCGCGCACCGGAGTGTGCACCAAGCTGAGCAGAGGGGCGTCCTGCGCGACCGGCGACCACCGCCAGCAGCACGGAGCCAGCCGGCGTGCAGCAGGCGGACCCATTGCCTGCGCGCGCAGCGCTCCCGCGTCCCTGCAGAGCGTACGGGCGACGGGGTACCCCGGAGCACGAAGAGGGCCCCACCTGCAGGATGGGGATGCTGCGCGACAGGTGCGCGTCCAGCACCTCGCGCAGCGCGTCGTAGCCGTGGTACCACTCGAAGAAGCCCGTGGCTTCGCCGTACCGCTTGTCCCAGTACTCCCGGTCGGAGTACTGCGCGGCGCGCACCGCGCGTGGGCCCCCTCGCATACGCAGGGCGTATGCAGGGCGGGCAACTTGCACAGCAAGGCAGCCAGTGCGGCCACGCAGCGACAGCGGCCGCGCGCACCTGCGGCGCCATGTCTGGCGGTACCCAGCTCAGCGTAGCCTGCGCGGCGCAAACCCGGCCGAGGCGGCAGGTCGGCAGGCCTGCTGCGCGCCTGCACGTGCTTGCTAAGCTAGGCAGTAGAAGTCGGTGGAAGAATAATGCCGGAGGAGGCGCGTGGGCAAAAGTGCATGCACTTTTTCATGAAAAAGTGCACATCACACCCTTGGAAATCTATCCAAAAGGGGGGAGCAGGGGCCGTCCAGCCCCTCGGCTGCTCTGATCCCTCCTGCCTGCCGCGGCAGATGTGACACGCGCAGGTCGCACCCGGCGGCCCCCATGGCGCCGCCGGACGCCTGGCAGGTCTGCGCCGCGCTGGCCGCGGCGCTGCTCGCCGCGCTGATCCACCGCGCCCTGGCGCCGGCGCGCGGTCGCACGGCGCCGCCCGTCGTGCCAGGCCTGCCGCTGCTGGGCAGCACGCTGGCGCTCGGCCTGCGCGGGGCGGCGTTCCTCCGCGGCTGCCGGGCCGCGCACGGCGACGCGTTCACGGCCAGCCTGGCGGGGCGCCAGATTACCTTCCTGTTCCACCCGCACGCGCTCGCGGCCTTCTTCTCGGCGCCCGACGCGGACATCGCGTTCCGGTGCGGCCCGCGGGCACCCTGCCGCTCCCCGCGCCCCGCCACTGCGCACCGCCTGCCGCGGCTCCCTCCATGCCACGGCCTGTCCGGCCGAGCGCCTGCGCCGCCCCCCCAACGTCTCTGGCACGCTTAGCCCCGGGGAACCTCGTCCATGCGTCTGCTCACGTGTGCTGCTCCAGAACGAGCGCTCGACCTGGAGAAGGCCGCGGAGGAAGCTGGCAAGCCCTTCAGGAGCTGCGGCGGTCCAGTGTGCTCCAGGCTGGCACCGATGTGGGTGCCGGGACACAAGTGTGCGTCCTGCGCGCCCCCAGGCCGGCGGTGGAGCGGTTCACCGGGCGCGTGTTCCAGCTGCCGGCGGGCGCGTTCTTCCCGCGCCATGCGGCGCTGCTGGGCGGCCTGCGCGGCCTGCTCGCGCCCGGCGCGCTGCGGCCGCACGCGCACGAGCTGGCCGCGCGCGCGCGCGTGCACCTGGCGGCGCGCTGGCCCGAGCGCGGGCAGGCGCGCGGCACCCGGGGGCTCAGGAGCGCGGTTGCGCGGGGCTCGGGAGCGCACGGGGCTCTGGAGTGCATGTGCGCGGGGCTCGGGAGCGCGCGTGCGCGGGGCGGGCACGGCAGTGTGCCTGCAGCGGCCCGGGACGGTCACGGGGCTGCGGGCCAGGGGGTGCATGTGCGCTGCACGCTTGCTCATGTAGACGCGTGCGCGCGGGAAGGGCTGCACTGTCGCGCACGTCGACCATGCACGCACATACAGGCACCTGCGTGAGCGGGCATGCGGGCACATGCATGCACATGCGTGTCGGCTGTCTCAGGCACTGGTGTCGCCGGCACGTGCGCCGCTGTCACAACCAGTCGGCGCTCCACAGCCCGGCGTGCATGCACGGGCCGCCCGCAGCGCGCGCGCAGCCCGGCACAGGTGGAGCTTGTGGGCGCCCGCACCAGGGTAGAGCAGGACCTAACCCTACCCGGCACAGGTGGAGTTGGTGGGTGCCCGCACCAAAATAGGGTAGGGCCTAACCCTACCCGGCACAGGTGGAGCTGGTGGGCGCCCGCACCAGGACAGAGCAGGACCTAACCCTACCCGGCACAGGCCGAGCTTGTGGGCGCCCGCACCAGGATAGAGCAGGGCCGAACCCTACCCGGCACAGGCGGAGCTGCTGGGTGCCCGCACCAGGGTAGGGTAGGGCCTAACCCTACCCGGCACAGGTGGAGCTGGTGGGCGCGCTGGAGGCCGCGCTGTGGGACGCCGCGGTGCCGGCGCTGTTCGGGCCGCGCTTCTGGGCGCGCGCGGGCGGCGGCGCGCTGCGGCCGGCGTTCGCCGCGTTCGAGGCCGGCTTTGAGCTTGCCGCGTCGCCGCTGCCGCACGCGCTGCAGCGCGGCTTCTGCGCCGCGCGCCGGAGGCTGCTGACGGCGCTCAGGCGCGCCGCACCCCGCCGCTGCGGCTGAGGCGTGAGCGTACGCTGCACTACCGCATGTGCACCCTGACATGCTACCTTGCAGAGCCTGGCATGCCGCCGCGAGCAAGCTAGCTGCTCGCCCGCTCGAGCCAAACTGCTCCACCCCTGTACGTAAAAACACACCAGATGCCCCTGCCATGCGCTCGGGCGTGGCAGCACAGGGCATCGCTGGACGCTGGCGACTTTGAGGGCACCGTGGCGGGTTCGCTGCTGGACGTGGCGGGCATGCCGCGCGCGGCGGCGCCCAACTGCCTCCTCGCGGTGCTCTGGGCCAGCCTGGCAAACACGGTGGCGCCCGGGTGAGCCGTGCGGCCGGTGCACGCCGCTGCTGCGCCTGTGCCTGTGGGTCTCCTAGCAGCGCCTGCTGGCGGGCTGTCGGCGCGTCTCTGCGTGCGTCCGCCTCGCGACCCTGCCAAGCAGCCTGGACTTTTCTCGGGAGCATCCAGGGGGGGAGGCACACACAGCTGCTGCCTGCGGCAGGCGCTGAGCACACCGGAGCTCCGCAGCTGTCTGTGAGCATCCTGAGGGGATCAGGGCATGAGGGGCTATGCTGAGGCTACTCTACAGGAAAAACTCGTCGATGCCTGCGGCAGGTGCCAGGCACGTTCTGGGCGGTCGCCTTCCTGCTGTTGCCGGAGAGCGCGGGGCACCGCGCGGCCGTGGAGCGCGAGCTGCTGGCCTGCCGGCGGCGCGGCGCCGCTGCAGAGCCGCCGGCCGGCCGTCCGCCCGACAGTGCCAACGTCCGCGGCGATGCTGCCGCCGCGGCCGCAGCTCCGCAGCCGGCCGCTGCAGAGGCGCGCGGCGCAGCTGGCCGCGCGGCCGCGCTGTCCGACGCGGCGGCGGCTGCGACGGACAATCTGCCTGGCGCAAGGCCTGTGACGGCGCACGGGCGTGCTTGGGAGGCCGAAGCAGGAACAGAGCCTGCCCGTGCGGCGCCTGCGGCGGCGGCGCCGCTTGACCAGGCGGTCGCCGGCACACGCAGCGAAGGCCCCGCAGGGTGTCCGGCGCGCGGCGCGCGCGCGCGGGAGGCCAGGCCCGCTGCGTCCGTTGAAGCGACAGCGGTGGCGGATGACGGGCAGCGCCCAACAGCGGGCAGGCACGGCGTCGGGCAGTGCGTTGTGTGCCAGCCACCGACGGCCGGTGGCGCCGACACCTTGGACATCGATGCTGTTCTTGAGGTGGTGTCTCGCTCCCGCATGCCCCAGTGGCCGTGGGCGTCTGTGCCCGAGCAGGGAGCAGCCTGTCGGGCACGCGTGCGGTCTGTCTGCGAGGCAGGACCTCGGCGGGCTGCGCGGCGTGCTGGCTCTCCCGCAGTGCTTGGGCGTCTCGCTGGCTGGAAAGCTGGCCCCCGTTGGATCCGCCCAGCATCACAGTTTCCGCCTACCTACATGCACAGCAGCAAGGGGGCACCCTCTCCTGGGTCCGTCACCAAACAGCTTACTGGTGCAGCAGGCATAGTGCATTAGGGTTGTGGTTACAGTGTCGCATGCCTCAGCCGCTCTGAGTCCGCGCGCCCACGCTCAGGCCCGCGGGGCGCCCAGGCGGCGGCGGACCGGCAGTCGGCGCTGGCGCGCTGCGTGGCGGAGGCGCTGCGCCTGCGCGCGCCCGGCGTGGACGTGCGCGCCGCCGCGCGGGACCTGGCGCTGCCCTGCGGCGGCGGCCGGCACGTGACTGTGCGCAAGGCGCGCCCCTGCGGATGCTCGCGACACCGGCCTCGAGGCAATTGAGGGCGGGCCACTGGGCGCATATGTGCGTTCATGGCTCCATATGAATGTCCAGCGGCCTTGCAGCAGGAAGCAGCGGAGCGTGCCGCCGCCGCGCCTGCCCCTGCGCTGTCGCGCAATCATAGCCGCTGCGTGAGTGCGCACCGGGCAAGGGGTCTCCCAGGCGTGCACCGCATGACATTCCATGCGGCCGCTGGGCTGTGCAGCCCCGCATGCGCATGCAAGACGCCGTCCGGCCTGCAGCGTCTCCCAAAACCCGCATGCCGAGCGCCGGGCTGGCGTAGGGCGATGTGCTGGCGGTGTCGCCATATGAAAGCCACCTCGATGAGCGGCTCTTCGGGGCCGCGGCGGCCGCCTACGACCCGGGCCGGCTGCCGCTGCGCCTGGCGGGCGGCGCCGTGCCGGGCGTGGGCGGCCTGGCGGGGCTCGTCTTTGGCGGCGGGCGCTACAGGTGCGGGGGAGGCGGGGGCTGGGCGTCCTTCAGGGCGGGTGCTGCAGTCTATCGTTGTGAGCAGACCAGGCGTCAAGGAGGTCTGGCTGCTGTGCAGCTCAGATTGTGCAGGAACTGGGACGAAGCCCGGTGACGCTGCCGAGCGCCGGTGACGCTGCCGAGTGCAATCGTTGTCAGCCAGACTGCTTCGTGCAGAGGTGGCGACCTGCAGGCCGTGCTGCTGGGGGCCAGGTGCCCCGGTCGCGCGTTTGCGGAGGCCGAGATCGTGCTGCTCGTCGCGCTGCTGCTGTCCAGCTTCGACATGAGCCTGGCAGCCCCCGGCGCTGGCCGCAGCACGAGCTCCCGTGGCCAGCGGCGGCTGCAGCCGGCGCCCGCCGGACGCCCGAGCTGGCCTGCCCATGGCACTGCGCCAGGCGACCCGGCGGGGCTGCTGCCGCCGCCGGAGCTGCGGCGCCAGGTGGGCGTGCGCTGGCCGTCCGTGCCCTGCCTCGTGGATGTGACGCAGCGGCGCGCCCCAGGGTGAAGCGCAGCCCTCCTCTTGGCGGTCTGGCGGCGCATGCGCCGACGCCCGAGCTGCCGCACTGAGTGGGCGCTGCTGACCACAATGCTGGCGCTCGGTTGACAAAGCCGGGACAACGTAAATGGACACAGAGACAGACGGCTGATGCTGCCAGGGCCCGTTTCATTCCTCCATGGCATGCGCGCTGGCCGAGGAAAAAGCCTGGTTTGAGTGGGATGCGGTGGAGTCTGCTGGTGCAAGCCTGGCGGCCGTTTGAGCTCTCGCCTTGGGCATGCGAGAGCCCGCTGGAGTCCAGCAGCTGGACCATGAGCGCCACGCGGGTTGTTGTTTGGAGTGCAGCAGCGCTGTCGTCTGATACCCTTTGCATGGACGCGTTATTGCATGGCCCCTTGGCCCTCTGTCGCCCAGCGCTCCTCCTTGCCCGCACAGCACCACAGGCCCTCAGGCTTCCATGCAGAGTGAACAGGCTTGCCGAATTCCACGCGCTTCGCAGGTAGACCGGTGCATGCTTGCCCACACGCACACATTGGGCGCCAAGCTGCTCGCACAGCAGCACAGATGGGAGTTGGTAACAGCAGACCTGGGAGTTGGTGCACGTGTACAAGCAGGCGCGCTAACATCCTGTTCAGCCAGGCGCCAGCCCTCGCCCTGCTGAATGCCTTGCCCTGAGACCAGTACCCGCTGCCACAGTCCCACCGCAGGTCCCTGCATGTCATGGCAAGGTGCATGCCTTGCATGAAAGGTGCATGCGCCCGCGCGAAGGCCGCTCCGCAGCTCTCACACGGGTTCATGCCATTGTGCTGGCCCCCATGGCGCGTATGCAAGCGCATTGCGCGTGATCATGGCGCGAGCGGGGCATAGCATCAGGATGGCCCCGGCAAGTGCGGCGGCTGCGGTGCATGCGAGCAGGCACGCAGGCTTACTTGCCGCCCAGGAGGCGCGGCGGCTGCAGCGCGCCGAACAGCGCGCCCTGCGGCAGCGCAGCGATCGCGCCCGGGCGCCGCGGCGGCGGCAGCAGCCGGCGCTTTGCCGCTCCCGCGCCCCTGCCAAGCCGCTTGTATGAGTGCCTTGCCTTGCCCCGTTGCGCACCCTGCTGCATGAGCTCGCTGGTTTGACAATCATTGGCTGGTTTGACAATCATTGGCGATGTTGTGTGTGGCAGGATATTATCACTGGCTGCCCCTACGAGGTCTTGTGGCCTGGCATGCAATGTACACACATTCCCGCGGCCGGGGCTGCCAGGCCCCGCTGTATCACTCCATCAGGGCGCGATCGCATCATGCAGCGCACAGTGCTACCTCTGCACAGCTCTCCTTGTGCTGCCAGTCAACAACATGCCGTCGAGGCGGTAGTGTCCAGAGGTAAACATGCCGTTGAAGGGGGCAGGTGGGCGCACGCGCTCGGTGCCGGCGCCTGCAGCGAGCGCCTCACACTGCGGTCAGCCTGCGGCGCGGCGGGCGGCGGTGCGTGCGCGCGTCCCAGCGCCGCAGCCAGCACCCTGCGCAGGGCGCGGCAGCGGACGGTTGAGCAGGGACAGCAAGTGCCACACCTCCAGAACATATGCAACCGGCAGAGCAAACCCAGCTTGAGCAGCGGCAAGTTGACGGGCGGAATACACAGTGGGCGCAGTCCGTGCACGCGGACAAACCATGTGCCAAGCTTATGCAGCGCCCCCGACAACCCAGAAAAGGATACAGGGCGCGCGCACCCTGGCTTCAGGGCCGCCAGGGGGTTGGACGCCACTGCGGGCGCAGGCACTGGCGCGGCGTGACCGCCAGGCGCCGGGCCGCCCACTGAGGGCCGCACGGCTGTCGGCCGCAGCGGCTGGCCCGCCGCGCCGCGCGCGCCTCCGGCGGCGGCCGGCCCTGGCGCGTCTGCGGGCAGCCACAGCAGGAGTGTGAGGGGCTGTCCAGCCCATGCCGCAAGTCTCGGAATGCGCCTTGCAGCGCCTGCTATGTATATGGTAGAAATCTGTAATCACGATTAAGTGCAGCTGACCTGCACTGTGCTGTCAACTGGCCTGCGTTGCACTCAATATGCAGACGGTCCGAGGCAGCCTGTGCGAGCCATGCTCCCAGGCATCATGACCCCTCTTGCTGCCCGCTGCCTGCATGGACATCCTCGCTGCCGCACCTGGCGCGGCCCCGAGCGCGCCGGGGCCGCCCCACACAGTGAGCAGGTCGATCTTGGACACGCCGGTCGGCCGCGTGAGGCGGCCGCTGGCTGCGTGCTGCGCCGCCCCCGCCGGCTGCGCCGCAGCAGCAAGCGTGTCAGTCCCACTTCTCGGGAGGTGTTCTGAAAGTGGGGTCGTGAATTTGACGCCTTGGTACATGCAGAGCAGCGCTGGCATTGACAGGGTTGCCATTGCATTTGCCACTGCAGTGCCTGAAGACCAGTGCCTGTTTGTCAGCAGGTGTCACACGCAGTCGGCATAACTGCCACACGTGATGTCAGGGTACCAGGCAAAGCGGATCCATAGTGGCGCTGCTTGTGGCGCAGGTACCTGCTGCGGCGCGCTGGAGCGGGTGGCCCCCGCGTCGCCGCGCGCGCGCTTGTGCGCCGCGCCCTCCCCCTGTCCGCCCGCTGCCTCCTCGGCGGCACGCTTGCCGCGTCCGCCGCCGCCGTCACCGGCCACAGCGCCCGCATCCCCGCTCGACACCGCGTTGAACATGTCCTCGCCTAGAGTCGACGCGGGTGGCTGCTCCGGCTGCGGATCGACCTGCGGCTCTGGCGCCGCGACGGCGTCATCGACGGCCGCGGCCGCAGCGCCGCGTTTGGGCGCGCGGCGGCGGCCGCGCACCGCGGCGCGCGCCTTGGGGTTACTCTCCTCAGGGTCTGCGAGGGGCTTGTCCGCGCCGGCTGCGGCGCCTGCCGCATCCTTGACCGCGCCGCGCCGGCCAAATGGTGCACGCACTGCCTGTTCAGGCTCAGGGGCCTGACCAGGCGCCTCTGCCGCGCCGGGTGCCCCCTCGCGCCGGGCACCCCCGGCCCGCGCCGCCGCGGGCTTGCGTGGCGCAGGCCGCCGCACCCTGGCGGCCACGGAGTCCTCCGGCGATGTGTCAGGCGAGGCCTCAGGCGACGGGGACTCGTCGGGCGGCGAGGCCTGCCTCAGGGGGCTGGCCGGGGGCCGGGCGGCGGCCGCGGCATCGGGCGCAAGCCCCGCCCACCAGGGCGGCTTGGCGGCGCGCGGCGCCGCGGCGCGCGGCCCCGCCGCCAGCCCAGCGCAGTCTCCTTCCATGTCAGGTCCCCCTACGACCGGCTCGTCCGCCAGGCCTCTGCCAGACTCGTCCACGGCACCGCCGGGGGGCTGTGTGGCGCGCGCCATTGCGGCCCCGCGGCCCCCAGCCTCCGCCTGAGCCGGCGCGGCAGCAGGCGCGGCAGCAGGCGCGGCCGTGCGCGCCCCCGCTGCCTCCGCGCCCACGACGCCGCCCTCGCCGGACGCGGCCGACGAGCGCTCGGCTGCCGCGGCAGCTTCCGACGCCTGCCAACGCGCGGGCGCCGCAGCGGCGGCGGCGGCGTCTGCCGCCTCGGGCGCCTGGCCGGGGCCGGCGGCGCGCGCGGGCGGCGCGGCGCGCGCGTCCGAGTCGGGCGGCTGCAGGTCCGCCACGAGCGAGGTGACCACCTCGTTCGCGGCGGCCACCTGCGCGAGCGCCCCCGTGTGAGACGGGGTGCCGACATGAGCCATGCATCAGCCGAGGTTGTCCTGCATGCTGTGTCACCACCACGCCATGCTTATGGGTGCACCACCAGGTGCTCTGAACCGCGAGCGGCTCCTGGGCTCTAGTCCTATTGCTGCATTCACCTCATGGAATACTGCCGTCCCGCGACCATTCCCGTGATACCTTTAACAGCCTCCCCGCCCGGGGCCTGACGCCGTGGCAGATGCAGTGTGCGCGATACTGCCCGTCCAACCCATTTGATCTGCGACAGGGCTGAGGGTGCGCAGGCGCACCGTGCGCGCCGGCGTGCCCGCCGCATCCTGCCTGCGGCACGCCTCCTCCAGCGCTGCGATGCGCGCGTCCTTCAAGCCCACCTGCAGCGCGTTTTTCGCTATGAGGTCGCTGTTAGCGGCAACTACTGTAGCCATGGCCGGCCGGGCCGGACAGCAGTACATAGCGCACTCTGACAGAGCGCGGTGCCCTCCACAGCCTGCTCTACCAGACCCAACGCACTTTCAAGGTACAGTGAAGGCCCTGCACTGCGGTCGCGCGACTGCGCGAGCGCCCAGCGCGGCCGGCGCCAGGCGCGCGCGGCGGGCGCCGGGCGGGCGAGCCTGGTGCCGCAGCGCGTCGACCTCGGCGGCGGCCGCGTCGGCGCGGCGCCGCAGCTCGGCGGCGGCCGCCGCCTCGGCCGCCGCGGCCGCCTGGCGCTCGCGGCGCTCGGCCGCGGCCGCGCCGCGCGCCTCGGCGAGCTGCTCGCGCAGCTCTGCCTCCACGAAGCCCGCGCGGT
>JAABUV010004517.1_pt1 | contig 16592 bp, 25 predicted proteins | sample 5559971 | NCBI WGS metagenome assembly JAABUV01 (sample SAMN10711881, study PRJNA513362) | rock metagenome | isolation source: Antarctica rocks | place: Antarctica: Victoria Land, Knobhead nord | collected 2015-12-19
CGCCGCCGCCCAGCCCGCTGCCGCCGCCCAGCCCTCCCCCGCCGCCCAGCCCGCCGCCGCCTGACCCTCCGCCCCCCAGCCCGCCGCCGCCCAGCCCTCCACCGCCGCCCAGCCCGCCGCCGCCCATCCCGCCGCCGCCGCCCAGCCCGCCGCCGCTCATCCCGCCGCCGCCGCCCAGCCCGCCGCCGCCCAATCCGCCGCCGCCCAGCCTGCTGCCGCCGCCGCCAGCATCACCATCCTTCTCTGTGCGTTCCCTACCGCAATGGGCTACCCTTCAGACTGTTCTGCCAGACAAGAGCCGTATGGGACATGACTCAAGTGTGCTGCAGTAATGGCTCACCTTGTGCGGCGCGCTGACGCGGGCGGCAGGGCCTCTGCTTCGCGCCAGTCTGCGGCAGCCACGGCGCGTTCGCGCCGCCGTGCGCATGCTCGTGCAGCGCCGGGTGGGTCACCGACGCGACGCAGCAGCCGTCTGCGGCGTATCTCTGGTGCGCGACGCCGGCTGCGGCCAGCGTGACAATCGCATATGCGGCCAGTGCGCACCCCCGCACGCTCCAGCTGCGTGCACATGTGGGCGGACCCCTCAGCCTCGACGCACGCACTGTGCATCGCCTTCCTCTGTCGCATGCAATCCTCCCTGTCAAGCCCCCGCCGCCTACTGCGAGCGGGGATGCGCCGCCCGCAGGCCCGCTGACCAGCCTGCAAATCGTGTGGAACGGCGTTCGGGCTGTGCGCTGGTACGTCTGGCTGGCGGCGGCCGGCGCCGGCGCGGCCGTGCTTGCGACCGGCACAGCGCTCGCCTGCCGGCACGGCTGCGCCTGCTGCGCGGCCGCCGCGCCGCGCGTGACCAACATCACCAACATCACAAACTACTACGGCCGGGCGCGCCCGCATGAGAGTAGGGTAGGGTGGGGCCTTTTACCCTAAACCTGGGCCCCCGCGCGGTGCCGTGTCTACGCGCGGGCCGCGCAGCGCTTCTGAGCTGTCCGCATGGGCCCCTGTGGGACGCGCCACCGGCAGGCTCTGCACCACCGCACAATGGCCAGCAGAAGCTCCTCTGTTTTATGCAACTGTCCCAGCTCATGTCCAGCCGGCGCTCCCTGGAACCTCAGGAGTATGCAGCCTCGGCGTCTGCAGCAATCAACAGCGAGCAGGACGCTGACGCGGCGCCGTGCAAGGCCGCCGCAGCAGGGCCCGCCGCAGAGGAAACAACGGGCCGGCTGCGCCGCGCAGGGCGCCGCGCCGCACGACCTGCGCGCGCTGCACGCGCCGAGCCTGTTTCGGATGCCGCCCGGCGGCCCGCCGGGCGGCATGGCTGCCGGACGCGTCCGGCGCGGCGGCCGCCCCGGTGCCAGCTCCTCTGGCTCGGACTGCGGTACCGGCGGCGGCGGCGACGACGACAGCAGCGCGCCCAGCGATCCGGACGAGGATGAGCGGGGGTACGCATGGCCCCGCACACCCTTAGCTACTTCTCTGTTCAAAAACGCCCAGAAGCCTGTCTAGCCGGGAGAGCAGGCCTGGAAGCAGTGCGCCGCGGACCTGTCTGCATGGGTAGCCATGCGAGCGACATCCCGCATGCCGACAGGCGGTGACGGCTGGCAACGTCACCACCATGTGTCCAGGTGCTCTGAGCATGACGAGGCGCCGTGGCGTGAGCGCGAGCCGGAGGCCCTTGGTGGGCACCTGCACGAACGCATGCCGAACGCAAACGCCGCAACACGTGCGCCGCCGCCGCCGCTGCCGCCCGCGCGCGCGCGCGCGCCGTCGCTGGCCGCGCGCATGCGCGCCGTCAGCTTCGCCGCAGCGCCGGCGCTCGCCGCGCGCCTGCGCCGCCAGAGCCGCGTGGCAAAGGCGCTGCCCACGGCCAGCAGGGCGCCAAACCCTGCCAGCCCCAGCCTGCAAGAGCAGCTGGCCGCGCGCATGCAAGCTCGTGCCGCGCGCGCCGAGGCTCCGGGGCCTCCCGGCGGGCGCGCCGCGGGGGAATCTGGCACGCGCGCCGCGCCGGCAGCCACGCCGTCTCTGCAGGAGCAGGCCGCGGCGGACGCGCGCGCGCGCGGCGCGCGGGCGCTGGGCGGCGCCGGCGCGGGGGCCGGCGCGCTGACCAGCGACCGCCCGCCGGGCGCGCTGGCGCCCGGGGAGTTGCAGGCGTCACTGCAGGCGCGCGCGGAGCGCCTGCGGCGGCAGGAGGCCGTTGCAGGCGCGGCAGGGACGGGCGAGAGCCCGGCGCTGTCCAAGGCTCCGGCGCTGCTTCCGGCCGCGCCGCTCCAGGCGCGAGCGCCTGCCGCGGCGCCCGGCGGCAGCGGCGGGCGCCCAGGGCTGAGCAGGCCGCCGGCGCCGCCGGCGCCGCTGTCGCTGCAGGACCAGCTGCGCGCGAGGCTCGCGGCTCGGGCAGGGCGCGCGGATGGCGCCGTGGCCGCTGGTTACGAAGTGGACTCTGCGACGCAGCAGCGCGGCGCAGCAGGGGCTGGGCCGCAGGGCCAGGGCGGCGGGCGTGCGGCCGCGCCGTCGCTGGAGGGCGAGCTGCGGGCCAGGTTGCTGGCGCGGGCGCAGCACGCTGGTGACGGCGGGCCTGCGCAAGCGGCCGCTGCGCCTCCTGACGGTAGCCCGCCTGACACGCGTGGACAGGGCGCCGTGCGCGCGGGCGCCCCGTCGCTGCAAGACGAGCTGTGGGCCAGGTTTCTGGCCCGAGCGGCGCAAGCGGACGCGGAGGAGGCCGCGCCGCAATCTGGGGGAGCCCGCGACGACGCAGGCATGGCTGGCAGGCGCGCTCCTGCTGCGGGGCCGCGCCGGCCAGAAAAGGCGCCAGCGCAGGCGGCCTTCATCCCCTTGCCGAGCGCGCCGGGCATGGCGCCCGGCCCGCGCGTGCAGCATGCAGCCCTTGGGCTGCCTGCCAAGAGGGCGTGAAGCGATGCGCAGCGCGCTGCTTGATTTGGGTCGGAGCGGGAGAGCAGACCGTCGCGGCATCCAGGCAGTGGCCCTGCTCCAGGGTGTATGTCAGCCTGGAGTGCTATTTTCAGCGATGCGCGTTGCGTACGTTGGCGAATGCGCATGTCTATGCAGTCTGCGTTTTTGGGTCGTGCTGTGATGGATGACAGTCTGTTGTCAGAGTGTTGTTGTTTCAGACATTACATGCATGCTCTTGGTTTGCACTTTTGCGTCCAATCTATTAGCAGCTGTGCTGCAGCACGTTGATGCAGGCCTGACTATGTGCAAATCATGCACAGTGGGTGATAACTGGAGGGCTGTGGCCATTGAAGCGCATGCAGAAGTCAAGATATCACGCTCGGGAGCACCTTGGCCACGCACCACCATCCTGTATGTGCCTGTATTGCACCTGTCAAATTGCACTGCACGCAATCGTTTGCGTCTTTGGTCGGCAATGGTTGCATGTTCAGGAGTGGAAGCATAATGAGTTTGGCCAGGCGGAGGAACCAGTTTGTTAAGCACCAGTGCATTAAGCATGGCGTGCCAAATGCATGCTAGAGCCTGGAATGCGAAGCCCGTGAAGGGGGGGTGCCCAGACTGTCATGAGCAGTCAACGATGTAAATTTGCTGGTTGACAGCAAGTGTTGTGCATTGCACAATGTGCAAGCAGTGCAGCCTGAACGTACCAGGCGCTGTTGATCACCAGCGCTGTACATAAGCTAGACGACAAGCATCTCCTGGAGCCAGCGCGTATTTGCTCCCACACCTGCGTCTGCTCACCTGGCCATACACTTACCTTACAGTCAGCCTGACACGATGGCTGCTCCGGACGCTTGGGATGTGTGTATTGTGACCGGAGGTTCCTCAGGCATTGGTGCACGCCTCCCCGCACTGACTTTACATCAAGCTTAGGCCTCAGAGCGTGCAGCATGTCACTCGATGTGTGCAGCGTGTTACTCAATGTCTGCTCAAGAGACACGCACCTGGAAGTGCCTGCTATTGTACGATCCCTGCTCGTACACTACCACACCGCAGGCTTGCTGTCTCTGGCGCTGGTGTCTGACGGTATGTGTTCACTCAGGCAAGGAGGTTGCGGCCGGGCTGCTCAGGCGCGGGCAGCACGTCGTCCTGACCTGCCGGAGCGCGGAGCGCTGCCACATGGTGCTCACACCTGGGAAGTCCAAGGCTTACTTAGTGTAGTGCTAAACACCCGTTGCAGCCGCGTAGAGTGCGTGTGCTCACAGAGGCTGGCCAGCTCGAGCAACGGCGCTCTGCACGTCTAGTGATATTGAGCCTTTTGACATGACGTGCTCCACGGCTGACCTATCAAAAGTGACTGCATGAGGTTGGTGCCAGAGGAGCAATGGGGCACCGCAGCACCCCTAATCTAAAGACTGCTATAGTTACGCAGGTGGAGCAAGAGCTGGCCGCGCGGCGGCTGCCGGGCAGCACCGAGTGCCGCGCGCTCGACCTGGCTGACTTTGGGTCCGTGCGCGAGTTTGCGGGGCGCGTGTGCGCGGAGGCGGCCGCGCCGCGCGGGCGCCGCGTCAAGCTGCTCATCAACAACGCAGGCCCGGCCCGCCGCGCGCCCGTGCTAGCGCCGGTGCAGGCCCGCCTCTAGAAAGTCTAGGTGTAGAGAAACAAGCATGAGTTGATGTGGCTGCTCTGACTCTGGCGCCTCGTGCCGTGACTTCCCGAGGCCCTTGGTCAGACACGGTATGCGCGCCAGACAGCCCCATCGATGTCCTGGCGCCGCAGGCGTCATGGGGCTGCCGCTGGAGGCAGACGGGGGGGATGCGGTCCTGCGCGTCAACCACCTCGGGCCCTACCTGCTGACGCGGCTGCTGCTGCCCGCGCTCGCCCCGCACGCGCGCGTGGTCTTCGTCGCCAGCCGCGCGCACCAGCAGGCCCTGCGCCTGCGCGTGGCGGGCGGCCGCGTGCAGGGCACGCCCCCGCACTGGCGCGCCCCAGCAGCCGCCCGCGCAGCCCCTGCCGGGGTTGCATGCTCGCTGGCAGCGCACCACACTGAGCGACGCATTCCTTCCTGGCGATGAGATCAGCTGGCCCGTGCACCACACAAGCAGTCCGCTGGTCACCATTTCTGCAGGCCTGTACCCCTTTAGGCCCCTATACCCAACGCAGGTACCTGCGGTATGCGCGCTCCAAGCTGTGCAACGTGCTGACGTCCGTGGAGCTGCAGCGGCGCGCGCGCGCGGCGGGCCTGCCGCTGACGACGGCGGCGGTCAGCCCCGGCGTGGTCGCGACGGGCATCTGGGGCAACCTGCCGCGCGTGTGGCGCATCCTCGTGCGGCCGCTCGCGCGCCTGTTTGCGAAGACTCCCCGCCAGGCGCGCCGCGGGTGCCTCCCTTCTCCGTACCCTGCTGTGTGCCTCCCGATGCTGTGGCCAGTGGCGGATCACTGGTCCATGCTATTTAGTGTACATGCTGTTGGTTCTGCCTCAGCGTAGGTGCGTAACTGCACGGCAGGACATGGCAGTGACCTGCTCATGATCGTTGCAGAGAAGCCTGCTCACCCGGATGCCGGCACCCCAGAAGCTCAAATGAGCAGTCCAACATGCAGTGCGCCAGCACATGTATGCATTGTGTGTGGCAGTCTGGCCCCGGGCTGGTGTGGCACATGTGCGGCAGACCCTCTGCTGGCAGCCCGCGCAGGGCGCCGTCACCGTGCTTCATGCCGCAACCGAGCGCAAGCTGCGCGGGGGCCGCTACTGGCACGACTGCCGGGAGGCCCGGCCGTCTGCCCAGGCGCGGGACGCGCGGCTGGCAGCCGCGCTGTGGGAGGCGAGCGCGGCTGCCGTGGGCTTGAGTGCAGCGGAGGCAGCCTGGCCATGAGTGTCCTCTGGCAGCCGCGTGCTTAAGAGCGCGCTTGTCCACCTGTGTGCGCGGCGCGCGGCTGATGGCGGCAGTGCAACCAGGGGAGCCGCCGCACAGCTGCTATTGAAGTGAAGTGCTTGGCATGAGTGTGTGCAAGCCATGACTGCAGCAGCAGGTGGTGCTGCTGAGGGGGCGCACGTGCGGAGTGCGTCGCTCGCGGCCGCGCTGTGCAAAGTCTGCAGAAGGGTACACAGGCTGCCTTGCCGTGTTCGCAGCAGCGAGCCATGTACTTGTGTGCGGGAGCCACATTGTGCTGGGCAAATCGCGTCGAGCGCGTCATGTGTGCTCAGGTGTCCTGGCTGTCCTGGGTGTGGTTTGAAGGTGCAGGCTAGGTGTTTGCACGTGGGGTGGCATGTGGTAGGTCCTCAGCCCTAATTTTCTCTCGGCGAGGGCAAGTATGAGCGGGCTCCTGAGTGCGGTGTACCAGGCGGACAAGGAAGCAGGAGGTTCAAACGAAGGTGTTGTGCGGTCGTCGAGTGCCGGCTGGGGTCGCGGCCTCGTCTGTCACTCCATTACTTTCATCCTGCAGGCAGTACCTCTTGCAAGATGAGTACCGCGCCCCTGAATGCGCACGAGCCGAGTAAGAGCTCTATGGAGAACGGCGAACTGAAGCGTGCCGGAGGCGGTATGGTGCGTACTATTACATTTTGTGGCTCTCCTCCGGCCGCCCTGTGACAAGCCGTATGTGTGAGCGGTCAGCCGCTGAAAGAAGCTGTGCAGTGTTATGTGTGTGTCCTGTGGTGTTCCAGGCGAGCAAAGAGCTGCTCTTGCTCTGCATATTCATGGCCATGGTGCAAGGTTTCCTGTGGGACCCACGCGTAGCAGGCCTTGCTGCGGACACCACAGCTTGTGCGCCTGGGTTGCCAGAGCGCCGCATTGCTGCAGGCCGGGGTCTCAGACTGCAGCTGCTGAGGGCATGTGTTTGCGTGGGCCGCAGATTGACACAAGGCAGGCAATAAAGAAGACGTACTACGCCATCATACCCTTGTGCGCCTGCGCTGCTCGCCCGTGCTTGCTGACAGGAAGCAAGGACGCGGCCTTGCAACCGGACAGCTCCCCGCCCGAGTGCAATTTCCCCCTTAGGGAACCAGCGCCCCAACTTTGCTCTGCGCTGGGGCAGCCTGTTCCTGACCGTGCTGTGGACGTACCTGGACCGCTCCAACCTGGCCTTCTCCGCGCTGAGCTTCAAGCAGTACCTGCACCTGGACAACGCGCAGTATGGGCTGGGGTCAGGCGCGCACGCTCGTCACGCAACATCTGCATCTGCCCCCTGCGCCAGTGCCCGCCCGTGGCGAGAATGTGGTGCATTCACTGTGCCTCTGGCAACCTTGTGAACGTTCACGCTCTGCACTCAATCAGCATGCCAAGCTTTCCTTGTCACGTGGTTGATAGCGCGCTCTCCAGTGCGAGACTGTCGCGCTGACCGAGGCCCTCAACCTGCTCACGCTCATGCAGGCATCTTCTTCCTGGGATACATCTCGACCATGGTGCGTGGGCCCGCCGTCGACTCCTGACCTACACGCGCAGTGAACAGCTTTAGCACTTTTTGCATCCACGCGTGAGCGCCTGCTTGCCAAAGCTGGCTTGCCCTGCGCAGCTGCCGGCAAACCTTGTCATCCTGTACGTCGGCGCGCCCAACCTGCTCGCCGTCATCATCTGCCTGTGGGGCACTGTGGGCGCCGCGACAGGCGCGCCTCTTGATATGCCCGCGTTTAAGACACAGTGCATGAAGGATAGGACCCTCCTTGCATGACCTCCTTGCGTGACCTCGACCTCAGGTCGACGACCTGCCGAGACACGCAGCACGCTTGCATGGCTCTTCGGCGGATTGTGTACATGGCTCTTCAGCGGATTGTGTAAAGCTTGGCAGTCATGCCCGCCCTTGCTCAAGCCCTCCACTGAAAGGGTCTGGGCTGAGCGTGCGCTGGTCACGCCGCAGCGGCGGTGCGGAATGTGTGGCAGTTCTACCTGGCGCGCTTCCTGCTGGGCGTCGCCGAAGGCGGTGCGGGCACAGCGGCTGGCCGGACGCTGTCGTGGCAGGCAGGGGCTTGCACAGTCATGACAGTTGCGCGTCCTTGGGTTGCACTACAAGGTGTCAGTGGCAGCGGGGACAGGCAATCAAGGCTTACTGCCCGTCCAGCGTGCTGGGCCGCCCAGCATACATTGACACTTGCATCCGGGCGCCCGCAGGCACCTTCCCTGGCACCTTCTACCACGTGCGCCCTCACACTCCTTGCCCCATTCGGCCTGCCGCTGGGCAGCTCCGCCAGGCCACGCCCTGAATTGCTGCTGTCGCTGCAGGCCTCGCTGTTCTTCAGCACGGGCGAGCTCACGCTGGGCTACTCCGCGGTGACCTCAGCGACGGCCATCAGCCAGGTGCCGCCCGGCCTGCAGGCAGGCTGGCGTATGCGTGCGAGCTGGTCGACTCGAGCCCATTTATTGCGTTGATACAGCAGCGAGCTGTTGTACATTGCTACTTTGACTTGGGGGGGCGTCCTGCTGTGCTCGCAGGCCTTTTTCTGTACACCACTCAAAATGTATGTTTCGTCCAAGAACATGCAGGATATCGTGGCATGTGAGGCGCCACATTTGGGCTGAATACTCACCACGTACTTGCTTGCCTGGCAGGTGATTGGCGCCTTGGCGGCTGCCGCGCTCCTGCAGATGGACGGCGTGGGCGGTGCGCAGCGCGCTTGCACATGGCCCTGAGCAAAAGCCCAGGCAGGAGCGGAGGCCTCTGTTGTCATGTATTGAGTGTGTGCAGAGCTGCTCCTCACGTGCGGTGCACTGGTGTGGCACTGCTACAAGCAATGAGTATGTGCATGCCGCCGCGGCCCAGCTTGCCGGGGTGAAAGCGTCACTTACAACGAGTCATTCGTACAGGGAGGCCCGGCTGGCAGTGGCTGTTCATCATTGAAGGCGTCCTGGTGCGCGCCGCGCCCCGCCTTGCTCTGCTCGCACGCCCGCTTGAGACGCAAAGCCTGCGATGAGCGCCCTGCATGGCACTGAGGGCGGGCGCGCCCCCGCACAGACGATCATTTACGGCGTCATCCTCCGCGTGCTGCTCGCGCCCAAGCCGTCCGTGGCCTGGTTCCTGCAGCCCGCCGAGCGCACGTGGCTGCAGCAGCGCCAGGACAATGTGCACCTAGCAGCCGTCAGCAACTCGTCGGGCAAGGGCACCACCATCCTCGGTGCGCGGACGTTTGAAACCTGTGAGTATGGAGCATCCGCTGGTGGCATGCTCCAAAGGGTGAGAGTCAGCATGCACCTTTCCGGCAAGGCGCCGCCCAGTGGCAGGTGAACCTTACAGGGAGCTTGTTATTTCCACTTGTGCGTCATAAACAAAGGCCATTGTGTTGCATGACATGGTGTAAGGAAACCCGGTTCGAGCCTGCGACATATGTGATGCAACCATGCATGGGTGCTCGCGCTTACACATCCGCGCGGGGTGCCGCAGCGGGCCTGATCAGCTGGAGGCTGTGGTACCTAGGTAAGTCCGTAATCCTTCGCACCTGCGTTGAACCCAGCACCTGTCTTCGTTCAGTTTGTGGAGCCATGTCTGCGTTTTGAGTTCAAAGTCTGAATTGATGCAGATCTTGATCTGAATCCTCAGATCAAGGTCTGGTTAAATCTGGTTAATGTTATACCCTTACTGACCCTACCCTAACCCTAGGAATCGTCTGGTTCCTCGTAGAGACAAGTATCTACGGGTGCGCCCCCGCCGCGCCTCTCACACCGCCCACACGCGCTCGTGGCATGCTGCAGTAGCCTGTGTCCCTCCAGCAAGTATGCGCTCGTCGCAAATGTTCTGCAGCGTGCTGTACTTGGCACTGCTGCTGCAAGACGCCATGGATGCCATGGTCACGTTGCGACAGCCTGTGCCCAGCAGCCGCGCGCTGACCGCGAGCGCTCCACAGCGTGCTCTTCTGGGCGCCGCTGCTGCTGGACGCCATGATCTCGGGCAACTTCAGCGGCACCAACCCCAAGGCCGCCAACTCCGCGCACCAGACCAACGCGGAGCTGGTGCGCCTTGCTGCGTGCCTGACCGCCTAGCTTGGACGCAGCCTCGTCACCAGAAGCCATGCAGAAGTGACCAGGGCGTGTCACCAAGTTTGCAGAATGCATGTGGCTTCTCTGGGGCTGCCTGTGCGCACCAACATGCAGCTGGCTTACCGGAGCTGCACAGATGCACAGATGAGGCTGCGTTGACACCTGCTGCCACAGCGCGGCGGCCGTGCGCGTGAGCGGCTGTGGGGGGCGGCAGACGTGGCACACAACCAAGCTGGCGCTCATCTCCTGCGCGCTGTACGTGCCGGTGTCCGTCGTCATGATCACCATGGCCTGGTCCTCCAAGAAGCACCGCGAGCGGCACCTGCACAGCAGCATCCCCGTGTTCATCTCCGGCGTCGCGTTCCTGTGCGCCGCCGCTCCACGCGTCCCCTGCCCCGTGCGGCCTGCACCACTGTGCTCTGCGCATTTGGCAAGAGGCTGGAGGCTGCTGCTTGAGAACAGACTGATTCGATGGCAGATGATGCAATAAGGTTTTGCCCATGGGCCAGCCTCTCAGTCATGACGTTGATACAAAAACCTTTCTCGAAAGGATCTGCAGGTTCGCTTCTGATGCGCTTTGTGCCTCACGATTGTCAGTGCAGTTTCTTCACCTCTATGCACTTTGTGGAATGTAACCTTGCCAGCAGAGTAGGAGTGCCAGAGCACACCTGCTTGCTAAACAAGGTATGTTATTACGTGGGCTGTGCTGGCCTGGCAGGATCATGCCCGTCGTGCTGGAGAAGGGCGGGGCCATCCCGGGCATCATCATGCTCATCATCGCAGGCTGCGGCGCCTGGTCGCTCTGGGGTGCGGCGCTCTCGCGAACCTGTGATGCCCTGAAGCGCCCGCGCTCGCTGCCATCACGATCACACTATTGCCGAGTCGCGTACCCCAGATGCATGATGCCATTATCATTCAGCTGAGCACATGCCAACTAGGCATGTGCACCATGCCTGAGGCCGCGCATGCGCTGGACAGGGCCCATCTGGTCGTGGCCGGCGACGTTCCTGCTGGGGCGCGCGCGCGCGTCCGGCAGCGCGCTGTTCAACACGCTGGGCGCTTTTGGCGGCTTTGTGGTGCGGGCCCGCACGCGCGCCGACGCGCCCCGAACCTCTGAGAGCGCGCAGGCTGTCAGCGCCTGTGCGCCGTGCATGGCGAGATCAGCCGTAAGTGCAGTGTAATGTCCGTGATCAGCCTGGCGCCATCATGTAGCCTCCACAGGTGTCCTCATGCACGCATACAGAAGTCATGGGTGCATGGCAGTGACTCTGGGGTTGTGTGCGACGCCAGGGCCCGTACCTCATTGGCGCGCTCTCCAACAGCGGCTCCTTCACGTGCGTCCCCGCCAGACCTGACAGCCATCGTTGCCATTATCCAGTGACGGAGCTCAGCCAGGGCCCCTCACGTGTGCGCTTTGGCAAGCGACGATGCGCTGAGCCGAAGCCTGCTGCTGTTTTCACTTTCATGGAGTCTTGCGATGACGGCACTGCGTGCGCTCGCAGCCGGCCTATGTACGTGCTCGGCGTGTTCAACGTGGTGGCAGCCGTGATGCTGATCGGTGCGCCCCAGCCACTGCTCCCAGAAAGGGCGCACCCCTGCACGTTGCCTGAGCTGTAATCCCCGCATGGCCGTGCCTGTTGGTACTCTGCAGCTGGCAATCGTCGTTGCCCTAGTACTTTCGAGCGGTTTTTGGTGCACAGTGTTCTCTGGCAAGACCAGGCCTTGATTGAGTTGATTCACCAAGCTTCGCATCAGCCACATTCGTCTGCCATGCTTGTCATACAAGGCCTGAGCGCTTGCACCACGGCGCGATGCAGCGTTCCGCTCGCCCGACTACGTGGACGAGGACATCGACGACTACGCCGAGGACCACAGCACGGTCGGCGACCGCAGCGCGCGCGGCGACCGCAGCATCACGCCCCTGCGCAACACGAAGACCGAGGTCGCGAACGGCAACAGCACGAACGGCGCCGTGCCCATCAACATCGTCAAGCAGTGAACATGCGCAGCCGCGTAGAATAAGCAAGGCGGGGGGGATGCTGGCACAGCTCGACGGGCAAAGTGGAGCTGTTGCAGTGCATTTGGGTCATTATGGGAGGCGTGCTCGTTGCATGGGCTGGGCATGCACACACGCTATGGCCTGCTGCAGGGCTTCAGGGGCCTGCGACGCATGCAGGGGTACATAGGTGCATCTGTGCGTGTCCAGGGCCTTGTCATCATGTAATGGTGCTCGGGCTTGGTGCGCGCTGCCACAGCTAGCTGGCGCGCGCTGTGTGTGCAAGTACGGATGGGTGACTGGCAACGTTGTTTGGCCCTATGTTGCTGACGGCATTGCAATTGCAACATGGCTGCCTAGTCAAGTATGCCTCCGATTGGGTGAGTGTTCCTTTTTTCTCAACCTGTGCATATCTGTATTAATGCCGCAGCGTATCAAGGCTGTACTCTGTGACCTGCGGCTCAGGCTCTGAGGCATACGCACATGGGAGTGGTAGGCAGGGTATTGGGGCGGCGAGCGCATGGCTCGTGCGGCGTGTCGGCAGAGCTTGCGCCCCCCGCGGCAGTTGGCTGCTTTGTGCCTGGCAGCGGGGGACCAGGTCTTCGCACACGGACTGCCAGTGCCAGCAGCGGGCTGCGCTTATGCGCCTGTGCTGGCTAGGGGCTCCCCGCCCCTGCGAGGGGTTTTTCATTGTGGATGGGTGACGAACGCCGCAGAAGGCTGCTCTTGACCCGTCAAGGACTTGGTTCTTCTTGGTAGCTGGCAGCACTAGGCTGCCGTAAGCCCATTCTTGGCGTCGTATCCCTTTGGCGGTGTGCAGGAAGGCGCGCTCTGCAGCCCAGTCTTTCATGTTTGCGCATAGCATGCCTGCATCGGCACACACTGCGTCGCAGGGCTCACTGCGTGCCCCATGCGCCGTGGCATGGCATGGCATACCTGGCAGTCCCTGCAGCGCGAGGGCTCATTGCGTGCCCCATGCCCCATGCGTCATGGCATGCAAGGCGTACCTGCGCAGTCCAGTGTGCCGATGCATTGGGGGCGGGCGTTTGTGCGCTCCTGGCGGGGAGGCACAGCACCGCCTGGCATGCTTTGCTGTATATCATTCCTCCAGCGCTCTCCGGGATGTTTGGGACGTGTGCATGACGCTCTGACTTTGAAGTGTTTGAAGGTGATCGTGATGCGGCTGGGTTGGGCATGTAAACGCAACAAGCACGCCGTCTTTCTACATGGTTGAGGTGACTTTCTACATGGTTGAGGTGACGCATGTCATTAATGTCTAGTTCCTCTTGTCTCCATGATGGGCATGCAGGGCTGTATGCGAGCCATCCATGACATGGTGGCCAGACAGTAACATGTATTGGGTCAAACAGCTCAGCACTCAGATTGCTGCTAGCATTTTTCTACAATACTGCAGGTGTCGTGAAGCACCCCTGAGCTCTGGCAGAGGCTCCAGAGGAGTTCACACGCAGGCAGCTCTGTGTTGCCTGCTGTAGCCTTCTCCCGCACAGCAGATTGCAACATGTGAGGTGTCAGCATGTTTGAGAAACCAGTGCGCCGCGGTGGGCGGACTGTGAAAGAGGCCACACGGTCCGCACTCCGTGTAGCGTGTGCAGCACATGCTTACTGTCGTTGCACCTCATCATACTGCGTCTGGTGTCAATGCAGACGCGTGAAGGCAGTGACACTGTGGTCTGTGCACAGGGAGGAGCTGCTCAGCAAGGTGAAGGCCGAGCGCAGTGCACGCAGCGGGGAGCGGCAGCGTGCCAGAGCCGCGGTCACAATACAGAGCGCATTCAGGTGAGCAGTTGTGGTGCTAACTGTTGCTTAGCATTACAAGCAGGCAACGTGCTAGAGTCAACAGTTCTCTTCCGTTTCTGAAACTTGGAACTTTCTGACACTTGCAAGACACGTACAATTGTCTCTGTACAGGGGCGCTCGGGAGCGGCGGAGCTTTGAGGAGGAGCTGGTGACTGCCTGGCTGAAGGCGTATGGCGCTGTCGCTGCAGACCCCAGCGCACACCTCAGCGCGCAGGCTCTCGCAGGCGTGCGCGCGCCTCCTGCGCCTTAGGCTGTTCAGTGGCTGGAGCCAGAGCAGGCCCGTCGCGCGAGAGGACTTGAGCTGAAAGTGGTGCACAGTTGTATCAACTGTGGTGCTCCTTTCTCCTTTGCGCACTGCAGCACTGCTGAGTGCCTCCCACGGCCAACAGTAGTAGGCGGTTGTGGTGCACGCCTGTGACAGGCGCGGTGCTGCCGCCCCTGCTGTTCAGCCACGCGCACCGGTGCTCTGCAGCAGGCCTATGGCTACGCACTCCCCTTGTTTCGGGTGCAGCGCCGAGTGCCGGCCGCAGGCAGGGCGCCAGACGCAGACTGAGCTCTGCCTGCGGCAGACGGCGTGCTGCCGCCCATGCTGTACCTGCACCTGCGCCCGCTCTCGCGCGCCCGCCGGCGCGCCTGGACGGCCGGCGCGCCCGTCGCGGCGCCCGCGCCGCGCGCCGCGGCGCCGCTGCGAGGCGCGCTCGCGCTGGTGCTCCGCAGCGTGGCCAGCGCGGACGCGCGGCTCAACTACTGCGGCGCCGCCGCGGACGCCGGCCGGCGGTGCGCCGCCCTCGCACGCCTGGGCGAGCTCTGACTCTGCTCAGCTGTCTCATGACTGCGGTGCAGTGTTAATGGGACGCTGGGCTGCATGCATGTTGGGATTGCATTTGCAGCAGGGACCACCTCTGGCAAGCACTTGTCATGCTGCCGGCCCGAATTCGACAACGGGACGCTGTTTGCAGGGACGCATGGCTGCGCCAGGCCGAGCTCCTGCTGCTGCTGTGCGCGGCGCTGCTGGGGTGCGGGTGCGAGGCGCTCACGGCGGCCTCGGCGGCGCGGGCGCTGGCGGTGCTGACCGACGCGGCTGCGTGGCGGTGCTACGCGCCGGGTGGGCGCCCTGCGCGCCGGGGCAGCTATGCGCCCGCATGCCGAACGAGAGAACCTTTGCAGAGTGGCTGCAGGAAAGGCAATGTATTGTCAGCATCGCCCTGTCGTCCTGGGCGCCAGCGTCTGCGTTGCATCCACCAACACACACAGCAGCAGATACGGACGGCGGTTGTATTTTGGAATAAAGGTTGGCGGCCTGGTGGACCGTGGCGAAACGCGCGTCTGTGTCATCGTAGTCGACACGCATGTGCTCGCTGAGGGCACATCACCATGTCTTGCTGGGCGTTATTCCGCAAGCCTTGCTCGAGCCCGCCGCGCACGCTGCTGCGCCGCAGGGGACGCGCGCGCGGAGGCCGCGGCGGCGCACCTCGCGGCGTTCGCCGGGCGCTCGCCTGCGCTGTGCGCCGCCTGCCGGCGCCTGGCGGCCGTCGTGCAGCAGGCCGGCGATAGTGGCCCTGGGCCAGGTTTAGGGTTAGGGTCTGGTACCGCAGCCCGCCCGAGCAGCTTGCGGCAGGGCCTGGACGGCGCTGTACCCGCGGGGCTGGATGCCGCGGAGGCCAGCCCGGGCCCCAACCCTGCGTCTCCAGCCAGGGCGAGCGTGCAGGCGGCCGCTGCCCAGCTGGCCGCGGTGCTCGCGGTCGCGCTGCGTCCGCTGGATGCGGGCGCGCCGCGGACGGACGCGGACGGCGCGCACTGCAACGGCGCGCGCCCTTTTCCTGGGGTGTCTGCGCATACTGACCCAGGGCGGAGTTGAATGTCCTATTCGTGTAAGCGACCGGGTGCGAACTGAGCCTCCTGGCAGTCAGCCCTGGCTTGAGCGCCAAGCGCGCGGCGGCTGAGCGGTGACGAGTGGGCGGTGCGCAGGTGCCGCAGTGGGCGCAGGGCCAGCGGCGGGCGGGGATGCCGCGGCGGCGAGCTCCGCCACCGCGCAGCATGTGGCCGCCGTGCTCCTGCCCGCGCCCGGCCTGCCGTCGGCGCTGCCACCGCCCGCGCGCGCGTCGCTGGCGGCGCTCCCACACCTGCGCCCCTGCCTGGCGGCGCTGCGGCGCCTGTGCGACCCTGCCCTGGGCTGCGCGCCCGGCCCAGCGCCGGAGGGCCCCGCGCGGGGCGGCGCCGCGGGCGGGGCGGCCGGGGGCGCGATGGGCGCAAGCGGCGGCGCGCGCGCGCCGCGGCTGACCTGGTCCGACTGCGTCTGGGCGCTGGGCAACGTGCTGACGCTGGTGGTCGGCGAGTGCGCGATGCGCGTGGTGCGCATGCCATCACAACCAGTTGTCATGTGTTGTTGTGGAGTTTCCCCCTACTCCTCTCAGCACAACGGTTGGCGGACACGGGACATCCTGGTGCAAGCGTCAGCATAAACTCTCGTCATGTCCTATCATGTGACACTACCTTTATTCCTCTCAGCACGGCAGTTGGCGGGCGCGTGATGCGCGCGGTGAGCGTAACATGACACTCTCGTACCATGAACCGTCACCATGATTTGACAGCCCAGCACGCCCGTGTGCGCGGGGCGCGCTGGCCGCGCCGCTGCGACGCGGCCGTCGACGCGCGGCGCCGTGCGCCGGCAGGTGCGCGACGGGCGTGAGGTGCGCTTCCTGGCGCGCTCGCCGCTGCTCGACCCCGCCGCCGCGCCCGGCTTTGCGGACGAGCTCGTCGCGACCGCGACCCTGCTCCTAACCGCGCGCGCGCCTGCGCGGCCCGCTCGGCGGCCAGGTGCCGTGCGCCGAGGCGGCCGCGGCCGCGGCGGGCGCGTGCGGCGCGCGCGCGGCGCTGTGGCCGCTGTCGGAGGGGACGCTGCTGGCGCA
>JAABUV010004518.1_pt1 | contig 16590 bp, 16 predicted proteins | sample 5559971 | NCBI WGS metagenome assembly JAABUV01 (sample SAMN10711881, study PRJNA513362) | rock metagenome | isolation source: Antarctica rocks | place: Antarctica: Victoria Land, Knobhead nord | collected 2015-12-19
GCGCCCGGACGGCGGCCCGGCATGGGGCGCCCAGGGCGGGCAGGCGGCCGGCGGCTGGCAGGAGCCGGCGGCGGGGCCGCCGCCGCCGGGGAGGGACGAGCGCGTGCGCACCGGCTTCAGGCCCTACTGCGCGCCACCGGTGTTTACCGAGCACCGCGCCTCCCAGGTGCGCCCTTGTCCCTGCGCCGATCGTGTTCGGGCGCGGCCTGTGTGCAGGCCTGGTCTCCTCTACACCATGGCTTTGTGTGCGTGTTGCGCACATTGCGCAAATAGCGTCGTTCTTGTGCTTTCGAGTCGCACCACGATACAGCTGCATCTGGTGTGCAGGGAGATCCGACGCCGCCGCACGCGCACGCGATGCCAGCCGGCCGCAGCGCCGCCGCCCGCGCGACCGGGGCCGCCGCGCACCATGCGGCCACAAGTGCCGACGGGCGCCGCGCCGGGCACCCGCACGAGCCGGGCGCGCGCGCCGCGGCGCCGCCGCAGAGCGTCCGGCGCAGCGCAGACGCGCATGCCAGCGAGCCAGCCGGCGCGGCGCCGGCCGCGCGGCCGGCTCGCCCGGGCGGGCGGGAAGGCGAGCCCGGCGGCGCCGGCGCGGCGGGCACGCGGGGACGCGGGGCGCCTCATCAGGCACCCCACCCGGCCTTGCCGCAGAGCAACGGGGGCACCAGGCCCACCGGCGCTGCCCGGCGCGCCGTACCTGTGACTGTGGAGGCGCGGCCGGGCAGCGAGCCGCCCGCGTCGATCGGCGTGCGTGCGCACGCCGAAAAGGGCGCCCCGCGTGGCGTGGCGGCAGCCTTGGCCGAGGGCGACGCGCGCTCTCAGGGCGCCGAACCGATGCCGCTACCGCGCCCGGCGCGCGCGCGCGAGCCTGCGGCCGACAGCGCGCGCAGCGCCAGCCGAGCGGGGCCGCCCGGCAGCCAGGTGGGGCCAGGGTCAGGGCCCGCGCCGTCGCGCCCGCGACCTGTCCACACGCTGTCGCCACGAGAAGGCCCTGCTCGGGACCACGTTGCAGCGCCTGGCAGCCTGAGCGCGCGCTGCCGCCGCCGCCCGCTGGCCGCAGTGGTTGCAGAGCAGGATTGGGTCACGCGGCCGGCTGAGCCGCAGGGGCCGGCGCCTCCCGGCGGCGCCGGCGCGCCCGCGGAGCTGCGCCGCGCCGGGCAGGGCGGCGCGGGCGGCGCCGCGCCGCCCGCGCTGGCGCATGACTGGGAGCGCGCCGCGCAGGCGGCGGCGGCGGCGGGCGAGCGTGCCGCGGCTGAGCGGCGCCAGCGCCAGGCCGACGCGCGCGCCTTCTCGCGGCCCGGCTACTGGACAGACTCGGGCGGCGCGGAGGCGTGCGGCGCTGTGTCGGCGGACGGCGCGTGCAGCGGCAGCGGTGCCGACCCTGCGCCCAGGTCGCGGCCTGCAGGGCTAGGGCCTGGTCAGCGCGCGCAGGCCGCCGCCGCAGACCGCGGATTCGTGCCGGGTGCTGCGCACGGCGGCGGCATCAGCGCGCCCACGTCCGCCTCGTCCGGTCGCAGCTCAGCTGCGCGTGCCGCTCCTGCCGGCGCGGCGGAGTGGCGCACAGCCGGATCGGCGGCGCAGGCGAGGCCGCCGTCAAGGGCGCAGCAGCCTGAGCGGCTCGCCGCGGCGGGGGCCAAGGGCGCCGCCTCACCCGCGGCCGCCTCCGCAGACGCGACCCGCGCGGCAGGCCAGCAGGGGGGCTCCGGCGACGCTGCGGCCGGGCCGCCAGCCAGCGCGCGACCAGCGCCCCTGCCGGGGCTGCACCTGGGGCTCGCGGCCGCCGCGCTGCGTGCCGCGGGCGTGCGGGGCGGCCTGGGGCAGGGCGCCCAGTCGCGCGCCTCGGCCCGGCGCGAGCGCGCGCCGGCTGGCGGCGGCAACAGCGTGGCGCGCGCGGCGGCGGCGGGCGCACTGGCGCATGCGGAGCGGCCAGGGGCGTCCCCAGCGGCGCCCGGCGACAGGCGTGAGGCGGCGCGCGGCGCGAGTCAGGCGGCGGTGTCTCCTACATCAGGCGTTGGGGAGCTTGCAGACATGCCGACGCCGCACCCCGCTGCAGCTCGCGACGGGGACAGCGCGCAGGGCGCCGTGAACCAGGCGCCGGCGGCTGCGGCAGCAAGGCCTGCAGGGCCTGCGGCAGCGCGTGGAGGGTGCAGCGTTGACGCGCATGCGCTGCCGGACGAGGCAGGCTTGGAGGGAGGCCTGACGCGCAGTGGGAGCGAGGCAGAGCGGCAGGGCGGCGCGTCCGGCGGCGTGGGCGGCCGGGAGCCTGATCAGGCGCGTGCAGACGCTGGGCTGCAGGGCAGGGCGCGCGCCCTGCGCGCACGCCAGGAGCGCGTGCTGGAGCGGGTGGCCGCGCTCGCAGCGGCGTGGGACGCAAGGCCGCCCGCGCGGGCTTGAACGCATGCAGGGAATGGCCGCCGTGCGTGTCTGTGTCATGGCGAGCTTTTCAGGCCAAGTTGTATCACCTCGGGCGCGCGTTTGTGCGAGCGCGCGCGCTTCTGCCTGCGTGCAAATGCAGCACATGGTTTTTCCTGGCTGCGGGGACAGCATGTCATCATTTTTGGGCTTGGGTGTGGGACGTCTGGACCACATGCCCTGTGCGGGCCATGGCGCGGAGCCGGTAGGCGTCCCCTCGGCAGGCACGCTTGCTCGCAGGGCGTGAGCGTCAGCGGCAGCGCCGTATGTGAACTATGTGCAGATGCTTGCTCTGGGCCTGTGTGTGTGAGCCAGGCGTAGCAGAGTTGCGCGCGCTGTGGCTTTGCGCCTTGTGGTATGCATGCAGGGCACTGGTTGCCAGTGGCCGCCTGCTCCCTGTGCAAAGCACACTCTATCATTAAATTAATTGGATTAGATCTCCATATGAAGAGCACAGAGCACTCGACTCAAACTCAAGGCTGTCGCAGCAGGGCACGCACCTGTGTGTACAGACCACACTCGCTTACTTTGTGAGTGGCGTGTCGCGAAGCAGCATGTGCGACCTTGTTGCAGAGCACTGCGCGGAGCTGCAGCTCGACGTGAGCACTACGAGTCGAGCGAAAGCAGCGTGTTAGAAGGAGAGCTCCGCGATGGTGGCGCCAGGCACCTCTGCAAAGTGCGGAACTGAGCAATGTGTTGCCGTGATTATGGTGGCCTGCTCAGGGAGGACAGTGATGGCATCAAACGAGGTCCTGTAGCCTTGGCAGGGAGCCCATCGGAGCTCAGGCCAGGATGTGTTGCTGGAGGCTGAAAGACAAGGGCTGTCGAGGCGTCAATGCTTCAATCTGCCTGCGACCGGCTGAGCTGTCTGTGTGGCTGCTCACACAGGCCGGGCAAGCGCAAGCGCGGCACGCAGCCGCAGCCAGCCGACCAGCCACGTCTGAGCGAGCGGTGCGTGTGGGAGTGCCTCTCTGTGCTGCGCCTGCCCTTGCCCGCGCGGCAAGCGAGCTGCTGCTGCAGTGCCCAGCCGCACCTGCCACGCTCGTGCGCTCCCTGGTCTGCGTCCCAGCTGGACGCGGCGGGCCGGCGCAGGGCGCTGTACCACTGCAACTACTGCCAGAAGGACATCAGCAACACCGTGCGCATCAAGTGCGCGGTGTGCGCGGACTTCGACCTGTGCCTGGAGTGCTTCAGCGTCGGCGCGGAGGTGACGCCGCACCGCAGCGACCACGCCTACCGCGTCGTGGACTGCCTCTCCTTCCCGCTGTACCACCCCGACTGGGGGGTGCGGCCCGCGCGCCCGGCCCGCCCCGGCAGGCTGGGCCCTGTGAGCCTGCTGGCTGGCAGTGCCGGCTGTCAGCCAGCACCTGCGAGTGTGCGGGTCTGCGCTTGGGGCACACCGGTCAGACTGGCTGTTCTCTTTGTAGTGCTGCTGCTGCAGCCCCGGGCAGCCTCTCTCGGCACTGGCGCGCTGCCAGTGGCAGCGCTTCTGGTCCAGCCAAGGCAGCCTAGGCATGTGGACGGCCCGCACGCATATTGGGAGGGAAGTATGCACACAAGGCTCAGGCCCGTCCGATGGCAGGTTCTCAGAGGGCTGAGTGTGCCTGCGGCTGTCAGTGCTGCATGTTTGGCCGCGGCGTTGCCGTGGGGCGGAGGGCGTGTCAGCTGCGCAGGACCGGTGAAGCTGATACGTGCGAGGTCGCGCTGAGCATGCATGCATGCAGACACAGACACGCGGCGCGGAAGCGCGGAGCGGCAGGGCTGCGGCCGAGTGTAGCCGGGGGCCGCGAGTGCGGCGCCGCCCAGGCATGTGGCGAACTCCTGGCAGCGGGCACCATGCGGCGGGGTGATCATGCACCACATCACTGAATCACTCAACACCACCAACGCGCCTCGCATGCGAGCGCACCGGGCCGCGGCCGATGTCCCGCTGGCGACTGAGTGGCGCGGGGTGGCGGGCCGGCCCAGGCGGACGAGGAGCTACTGCTGCTGGAGGCGGTGGACATGTACGGCCCGGGCAGCTGGAAGGACGTGTGGCGCCACGTGGGCACCAAGAGCGAGGTGTGGCGCCCGCCGGGCAGCAGGAGGTGTGGGCATTTGGGTAGAATCAGGGTAGTTGCTTAGACTGGAGGCTGTGGGGCGCCACATGCGCCCCGATGCGCGGCACGGGCGGCGCTGCCCCGCACCCTGCCGGGCAGGCCGTGCCAGAGATGCCTCGCAGCGCGCGTGGTGTGCAGGAGTGCCGCCCTGCTGCGTGCCTCACTGCTTGGGAGCAATGGCCATGCGCCCGCCTCGCGCGCGGCTGAAGCAGCCTCCCGCGGCGCGCAGGCCGACTGCAAGGCGCACTACTTCAGCGTGTACGTGGCCTCGCCCGCGTTCCCCCAGCCGACGCCCGCGCCCGAAATGGCGGGCGTGGACCCGCTGCAGGCGCGCCGGTGGATGAGGGTCAGGGTTAAATTTAGGGTTAGAATCGTCATGAGGGCGCTGGCTGCGCCGCCGCTGCACGCCCTGGCACGTGCGCATGCTGCCTGTCACAGACCCCCCTGCTTCTGAGGGCATTCCCTCTGCGCGCCTGCGCGGCGTGCCTGCGCAGGTCCCTGCCTTTGCCGCCCAGGCAGGACGCCGCGCCTCTGTTGAGAGAACTCTTTACACACACGTGTTGGCGTCATGCCAAACCCTGCATTGCGCTGTCCACCCCGTGTGCACCCGCGCCAGCATGCTGCTGGCTGCGCCTGGCCGAGCTGCGCGCCGGGCCTGAACTAGGTTTAAGGGAACCCTGATCCGCGCAGATGGCCAAGGAGCGCCAGCGCGAGCGGCTGTCGGACGCGCACGCGCACTTCCAGCAGCAGCGCGCCAGCGCGGTGGCCGAGGCCGCGGCGACAGCGGCCGACACACCCTTGGAGCAGCTCCCAGCAGACCCTGTTGCGGCAAGCGGCACCCTGCCGATTGGCGGCGCCGGGGCGGCGGCCGCGCCGGCCGCTCCCGCAGACGACGGCCGCGGCGCCGGCGGCACGCCGCAAGACGCCACGGCCAAGGTGTCCACGGCTATGGTGGCCCGCTCGCACAGTGGGAGGGATTGGGTCCGAGCTGCGGTGGGTTGTCTGCGTTGCCATGCGTGTGCGGGTGCTGCATACCAATGCGGCTGGATGAACGCGCATGCGGGCGTCGCTGCTCCGTCGCCGTCTGTCGCCTGACGTGCGCGCACACTGCAAAAGCGGCTCCATGCCTACATGCCCTACCCTGAACCCAGCACATAGCGGCGCGCGGCGCAGGCGGAGCCGGGGCAGTCGGGGCGCACGTCTGCAGACGGCGCCAGAGGCGCGTCCGCCGCTCGACCGGACGCTAGCGGCGCCGATGCCGGGCGCGCGGAGGGCTCCGCGGAGGCCGGCGGCGCCGCGGCCGGGGACAAGCGGCGCGCAGGCGCGGCGGGCGGCGAGGGGCGCGCGGGCGCGGCCGGCAAGGCTGGGCCCGGCGCAGGTGCTGCAGGGATTGCAGCTCTGGCTCCTTTGGGGCTTTCTGCAAATGCGAGCGCGGCCGGGCATGTACTGGGGCTGCGGCCTCCGTGCAGCAATGTGCATGGACGGCTGCCTGGCCGCTGACGCTCTGTTCGAGGCCTTTGCTCATGCGGCGCGCGTCATCGACCGCCGCGGCCGCGCAGGCGCGGCCGAGGCCGAGGGCAGCGCGGGCGGCGCGGCCGGCGCGCCGCGCGCGCCCGGGCCTGAGTCCGATGCCGCGCCGCCGGCGCCGCACCAGGAGCTGGGCACGCGGTCGATGCGCGCCGCCGCGCCGTCGCCCGCCGCGCCCGCGCCGTCCGAGCGCGTCAAGGTGGGCCGCGCTCTGCCTGCAGCTCCCCGGGAAAGCGGCAGCGCCCGCGCCGGGTTGTAGGAATAGGGTCACAATACCCTATATAACAAGTGCAGGGTAAAAACCCCTACCATACCCTACATCTGATGCTGTGAGTGGTGCTGCTGGAGCAGGCCGCTGCATGCGCCGCCCCCAGATTCGTGCAATTGTGCCGCTGCCAAGCGCGCTTGATACTTGTGGGCCAGGTCCGCATCCGTCAGCGTCGCAGCCGGTGTACAGCCTGCGGCGGCCCTGTGCTGCACCTCGCCGAGCGCGCCCGGTGCCGCCGGCGGCGCCGCGGCGCGCCGCGCGCCCAAGCCCGGCCCCGCGCCGCGCCGAGCGCCGCCGCGCGACGCAGGCGCATGCGGAGCAGCCGGATATTCTAAGTACTGCCCTGTCTGCCGAGCGCCGCGCCGCGGCGCAGGCGCGCGCAAATCAGCCGGAGCTGACCGGGTACCACGCGAAGCGCGCCGAGTTCGAGCCCGAGTACGACGCCGACGCGGAGACGCTCGTGGCCGAGCTCGAGTTCGCGCCGGGCGAGCCGCAGGTTCGCTTGCAGCCCCGTACCCACCCCCACCCCTGCCGGGTTAGGGTGTAGGGTGTATGATTCCTTCACCCCTGCCGGCTGCCAGGACGGGCGCGGATGCCGGTCCGTGCAAGCTGTGCGCGGACAGCCACCGGGCTTGTGACGGGGGGGCGCGGCGCGGCGCGCAGGAGGAGCGCGATGCAAAGCTGCGGCTGGTGGCCGTCTACAACGAGCGCCTGGCGGAGCGCGAGCGCCGGCGCGCGTTCGTCGCCGAGCGTGGCCTGCTCAACGTGCGCGCGCAGCAGGCGCGCGAGCGGCGGCGCGGGCCGGCGGAGTGCGCGGCGCATGCGCGGCTGCGGCCGCTGGCGCGCTACCAAAGCCAGGACGCGCATGACGCCTGGGTGGGCGGCTTGCTCCTGGAGGGCCGCCTGCGCGCGCGCATCCAGGCGCGGCGCGCCGCGCAGGGTTAGGGATAGGGTGGGCGGAAAGCGCTGGGGGACGCTGGGCGAGCAATTCACTTCGTCTTCAGCACGCGCTCAGGTCATCTTGAGTTGGGCACATGCTGTGTGGATTACATCAGCAGGCATCAGGGCCGCTCGCGGTGCGCGCGCTGCCCAGGCAATGGGGCGATGCATCCATGTCAGGAGCTCAGCCGCGAGTCTTAGCACGGGACTGTGTCCACCATATAGTCGACAGGGCGCGCCGTCTCCACGAACCCTTAACAGCTCTGCGCTCGGCTGCAGGAGCTGAAGGAGCTCCGGCGCGCGGGCGCGCGCACGCTGGCCGAGGCCACGGACGCCGAGCGGCGGCTGCCGCACGGCGCGGCCGGCGCCGCCGCGGCGCCGCCGCCTCTCGGTGTGGACCCCGGCTGGGGCTCGGAGGCGCGGCTGGCGCGCTGGCGCGGCGCGCGCGGCGTCGCTCTAGATATCACCGCGCTGCCCGGCCTGCACGCGCTGACCGCCAAGGCGCGCCCGCACTGCCGCATGCGAACCCGGCCGTGCAGTGGCAGGGCGAGCAGATACATGGGCTGATGAGCCCGACTGGGGTGGGGAGCCCTCCCGAGCAGGCCTCTTGAGGGCGGAAGGTGGCACAGACGGTCCCTGCCATGCCTGCCACGCCACCCACCCATCCACGCGACCCCGGCACCGCGCCGACTCCGGCCGCCGCTGCGCAGGAGCGCGAGCTCTGCGCGACGGCGCGCCTGCTGCCCGCGCACCTGCTCGCGCTCAAGGCCGGCCTGCTGCGCGCCGCGGCCGGCCGGGACCACCTGGCGCGCGAGGACGCGGCGGACCTGTTCAGGCTGGAACCCTGTCAAGCCCTGCGCGTGTACGACCTGGCGGCCGCCGCCGGCTGGCTGCGCGCCGCGCCGCCGCCCGAGGCCGAGCGGGCGCCCGTGCTGGAGCTCACCTTTGCGGATGCCCGGGCCGCGACCGCAGCCGCCGCGCCGAACGGCGGCTGCGCGCTCGCGCACGCAGGGTCTGGCGTGCAGGGGCCGCTGCCCGCGCCCTGACACGCGGCACGCGACGTTACACATGTCAACACCTGTCCTTCTCGCCGGAATGATGCTGCTTTTGTGACAGCAGGGTCGCGGTGACTCCCTCTGTGCTGCCTTGCAGTCTCTTGGACTGCTGTGCAGCCAAGCCTGTCGCGCCGCCTGGTGCCCACGTCTTTGCGCACAGGCAGTTGGTCGCACTTTTCCGTACTGCGAGCCCTGCTGCAGGCTCACGAACTGTGCAAGGAACTCGCCAAGGAAGCGCAAGCGTGCGCATTTGCTGAAACAGATGCGGAAGGTTGTGTAACCGAACCTTCATGCTTGCTTCCACGCAGACAATCTCATTAGCGTGGGGGCGTCCGCACCACGACCAGGCGCTGGCATGCGTACCTGTTGCCTGTGCATCGCCATGCAGGCCGGTTTACATGCTTACTTTACAGCAAGCTCCATCCGGCACACGGGCACCTATGCTGCACTCGCACGCTCATACCTATCACAGCAAGGACAGTGCGTCCCAACCCAGGAACGATGCCCTGCAAGCACGCGGCACTGCGTCTGCCCCTGTCTCAAGCAGGCATCCTGGCCGCCTACAGTACGCGGCTCCATGAGGCTGCATATGGCACAAGGGCTTCAGCCGCGCCGCAGACATGGTACATACAGGCTTGAAATGCGCAGGCTCTGACACAGACACATCCCAGCCACCAGCATCAGTGTGGCCCATCCTGATATCAAACCTTCTAGCCTACAGCCGAGGGGGTGTGGCTGGCGGGCGCCCGCCCGACAGGGCACGCGAGCGGCAGCGAGCGCTGCAGGCGCTGCTCTCATCCGCCGAACGCCGCATGCTTGTGCAGGCAGACGCGCCCCCCCGCGCCGCCCCATGGCAGCGCCCGGCTGCAAGGTCGCAGGTCATGCGGTGCTGCAAACCGCCCTGGATGCCCTGCCCTACCCTACCCTGACGGGCATCTACGCCCGGCGCGGCGGCCAGACGCCGATGTTGGGCACGCTGGACGGCGTCGCCGTCGCCTGCGCCAGCTCCAGCGCACCGCGCAGCCTGGCTTCCCCCGAGCCGCTGCCGCCCGCGCGCGCGCCCTGGCCCGCGCCCACGGGGCCTCCCACCCTGGGGTCGCGCGGCCCCCGGCCGGGCCCCCGCACGGCCGCGCCCGCGCGCGCGCCCGCCGCTCGGATCGCCGTTTCTTGGCGCCTGCGCGCCGCCGCAGCGCGGCGGTCGGCGGCCCGGCGCCGCGCCTGACTGACGCGCGGTTTGCTGCAAAGTCGCTCCGCTGCCTTCCTCAGACCCCCACTGTGTGGGTCAACCCCCACATCACACCTGCGCACGCAAGGTGAATCCGGGACAGCGCGAGCCGCGGCTGAGGCGCCGGCCTGGGCGCTTACCGGCGCATGGCCGCCACGGCCGCTGCGGCGGACTCCACGACCACCGGCATGCTCTGCGCGAGCAGGCGGCGCGCTTCGCTGACAGCAGGGTCTAAAGCGGGGTCCAGGGCGCGGCCGCTGCGCGCGCGCTCGCGTGCGGCGCCGCCGCCCGGCTGGCCGAGGCCGGCGTCGCAGGCCACGTCGGCGTCCGCGTCGTCCGCGCCGTCCGGCGGCGGCAGCACCAGCGTGAGCGCCGAGCGCAGCACCAGCTCGCAGCCGACCTTGTAGCACTGGTCCTGCGGGAAGGTTTAGATTAGAGTTAGGGCCTGGCACATGGTCTGTGACCAGCTCGCAGCCGACCTAGTAGCACTGGTCCCGCGGGGTGGGCGCCGGGTCTTGCACACGTCCGGGCTGTGACCAGCCGCGGCCGTGTCGAGTGCCGGGCGGCGAGTGACCGCCCGGCTGGCAGCCGCGCGCGACGCTCCGGAAAGGGCGGGTCCGCACATGACAGCATGCACATGCGAGACAAGCATGCCCGCAGCAGCGCATGGGTCGCGCGCGCAGGCAGCCGGAGCCCGGCCTGCAAGCGCAGCAGGCGGCATGCAGAGCCATGCACAACTGCCTGGTGGAACATGCATTCATGGCGGCCGCTGACAGGCTCTGGGCTAGCACAGGCTGCAGGCAGGCGACACATGGATGACACATGGAGACCTGCATGCGTGCACATGTCAGCGCGGGCGCAGCACGCTGGAGGGGGAGGCAACGAGCCGCCCGGCTCCACCGTCAGCCGCGCGACCTGGGCTGGTCGGGGCCTGTCTGAGGCCGGGGCGGGGCGGTAGGGGCGGAGGGGACGCCGGGGCCGCGCGCCTGGCTGGCCGCGGACAGGTAGCGCCAGCCAAGCTCCGCCTGGCACAGGCGGCAGCGCACGGAGGCGAGGTCGAATACGCCGCTGGTCAGCCGCTCGGTGCGCACTTCCGGGGCGCGCTCCACGTTCAGCACGGCGCGCAGCAGTACCGCCGGCTGCTGCGTTCCCATGAAGCCCTCCCACACCAGCGCGCTGAAGCCCGCCACGTCGGCTCTGCGCACCGCACCGCCGACGTGGAGCGCTTGTGGAGCGCCCTGCTGCTAGCAGCGGGCACAGCGTGGGTCGCGATATCGGCTGGTGCAATACATGAGCGCGAGCAGGGCCCGCTCGAAAGCCATCTCACGTCTAAAGCTTGTCCAGTGCAGGCTTGGCCAGGTGCACTGCCAGCCTTGCAACACGCCGGACTTACAGATGTGGGACGACGGGTGCACTGCAGCATCGAGCCCGTCAACTCCAAAAGGGGCATCAGGCCTAACAGTGGCGCTGACGGGGACCTCGCTCCACCCAAGATTCTTTGCAGGAGGAAGGGGGACGCACTTGCAGTGCGAGCACACATACTTTGGCCCGTCGATATACTGCGTGCAGCGCGGGTGTTAATTCTGCGCCAAGAGTTATCAAGCTGACCAGCGTGCCAAGCACGCGGCAGTAGGGCGCGTACCTCTCGGCGCGGCTGCCCCATCAGGCCGTCCGGCAGCAACCTCTGCAGGAGCCCTTGCTGCCAAGGCTGAAGGGTGCACCGCAGAGATCCCCCCTCCTAGCGGAGAGACACCAAGCAGGTGATGCTGTGTCTGGACAGCCTGTATAGCCAAGATCGGTGAGCAGATGCTCCCCTTGGCTCCACAAGAACAAGGCTCTGGCCGGTACCCCTTGCAGGGCTTCCACTTAGGCACGCGGGAAGCCTTTTCTGTGGGGGCTCTAGACAGCTGACGACGTGTTTGCGCAGTGTCCTGGCCTCGTGCTGTCTGGAGCGCAAGCCATCAAGCGCAGTTCACCAAGCGCAATCTTGGAGCGCAATGGAGGAGGTCAGCGCCTCCGCAAAGACGCCTGCAGACTTTCTGAAGTCCATCAAGGGCAAGCCGGTTGTGGTCAAGCTCAACTCCGGCGTGGACTACAGGGGTGGGAGCCCAGGCGTGCTGTTGAGGCGCTGTTGGCTGTTGAACTGCTGCCTGACACGCACTATCGCTGGCGGCGCTCAAGCACTGAAGCTGCGTTGCATGAGCTGCAGGAATACTGGCATGCTTGGATGGGTACATGAACATAGCGATGGAGCAGACCGAGGTGCGCGCCGTGGCAGCCTCGGCCCGGCGCTGTCAAGCGTTTGCACAAAATGTAAGGCCAGGCGCCGCCTGCGCAGGAGTATGTCAACGGGCAGCTCAAGAACAAGTACGGGGATGCCTTCATCCGGGGCAACAACGGTGCGCTGCCACCCCCTGCTTAAACACCTGCCCGCTGCGAGTTGCACAATGTCCCCCAACGACTCGTCAAGCGACTCATGGGGTCTGCCGCTGCGGCCGTGCAGTGCTCTACATCAGCACTGTCAAGGGCTGAGGCGGGACTCAAGAGGCTAGCGCTCGGACGGGGCAGGCAGCGGGGTTCTGCCGGCTGCGCTCTGTGCTGAGCGCAGTGGGTAGCTCCTGCACGGAGCAAAAGTTGTCTGCAACTTTTGTCAGTCAACCCCCAGCTCCCGGCATTTTTGTGCTTGAGCGTGCTGCTCAGGCTCACTCTGGTGCCTCCCAGTTTGTCTGGTGTCTGTCAAACGTCTGGTCATGTGCAGCACTGTGCCCTGCAGGCTGTTTTGGTTGGCGCGTGGTGCACTAGCTAGCCCCCTGGAGTCTGCTCAAGGGACGCTGCGCCCAGCATCAGTTGCAGATGCGCTGCACACTTTCTACTTGCAACTCTGTGCATGCAGTCTCACGCACTTTCCTGCTATGCTGCTGCTGACAGCCCAGGCGTGCAAACATGGATAACAGTGAAAAACAGAACACTCGACTGCAGCCCCACTTCCCCCTTCAGGCGTGCCACACGGGCGTCTCGCATGCTCAGGACTGCCTGCATGTGGTGCTGTAGTTGCGCGCCGCCGCCTTGGCGCGGGCAATGCCATAAAGCGGCTGACTTGTTTGTCTCTGGGCCACACTGATCTCACGACGCAGACAGACTTCACAGGCAGGTAGCGCCAAACTGTACAGACATTCAGAAGAAATGCCCGCGAGCCCCGCGGCAAACTCTGGCTGCGCCCCGCGCGCAGGGCTGGCGGCTGTGGCGGGCGCGCTGCGCGTCTGCAGCAGTCTGCTCCGCCCTGCTCACCTGTGTCACGATCACCTAGTATCCCTCCCACACGCCTGGCCATCACCCGGCCGGCTGCCGGCATGCCGCCCTGCGCCCGCCGGCGCGGCGCGGCAGCTGCGGCCACGCAGCGCACCTTGTAGCCTCCGTGGGGCAAGCGAACCGCGCCGGCCGCACGCACTGGCTCTGAGCGCACCCGAGCGCTTTCACTAGGCGCCCTGTCTCATTCCTTTCCACCCGGGTCCCCGCCTCCCCGCCGGCCCTGGCGCCTGTGCCAAACGCCACGCGCTGATCCCCTGCACAAGGAGTTGCCGCTCGCCTGGACAGGCCCCGCGGCCCCGCCCTGCACTGGCAGGGCGTGACCGCAGCCCAGGTTCGTGCGGCCGCTTCAGCACCGAGCCGACGCCGTGGCCGCCGCCACGAAGCGGCTGCTCCCCCACAGCTCCTGGCGAGGCTGCGCATGCGCGGACGGGCGGCGCGCCTAGGGTGAGAAGTAGGGCCCCCGCCCCTTCACGCCCAGGCCCGGGATGCCGTACTCGCCCTGGTCCGCCTGCAGCGCGCGCCGCGGCATGACGGGTTTAAGGTTAGGGCGCCGCGGCATAACGCATCAGCTGTGCGCAGCCCGGCCCTACCCGCACACACCCGGACTGGCGCCCCTGCTCCAGAGCGCATGCGCTGTTCGCGCACGCTCGTGCAGACACGCTGACAGCCGTCACAGGGGCGACGGCTGGCGAAAGCGCCCATATATTGCGCGGGCACTATAGGGTTGTAGTTAGGGTAAGGACAGAGCTTGTAGCGGGCGCGCGCCTTGGCGTCGCAGTACTGCGCGGGCGCGTAGACGGCCACGGTGCGCGAGGGCGCATACACGGTGAACGAGTGCGGGCGGCCGTCGTGGTCGTCGGACGCGGTGGCGTACTCCACATCGTGCTCCTTGCTCGCGTTGCGCCAGCCGCCAAACACCGCCTCGTCCGAGGACAGCACCACCTGCAGCGCGGGCGCCCGACCCGACCTGGAGGGCGCCCGCGCCTGGACCCCGCGCGCCATGTACAGCGCAAAAGCACACTCCGGCTGTGTGGCCTGCCCTGCGACAGGCTCCGGCCGTGCGGCCCGGCGGTCCGGGCGGGGCGCCGGTCGGGACAGCGCAGGCCCGCGCCCTCCCCCCTTCCGGGCGTGCGCGCGGGGCCTCGCGCTTGCCAGGGTCAATTTAGGTTTTTGAACGCGCGCGCACAGGCCGAGCGCGGGCCGCGGCCGCGCCTTGTAGGGGCCCGGCAGGTAGGCGCCGACGCGGTACTCCGAGAACGAGTTCACCGGGTGGAAGTTGAACACGAAGACCAGGTCGCCGCGCTCGAGCACCAGCATCTTGTCGCCCTCGTCCTGCGCGCCAGCGGCCCGTCGGCACCCGCGCGCCGGCGCTCGTCGGCGCGCCGGCCGCCAGCCGCGGCGGCCTCGCGCGCGCGCGCGGCGCCCGCAGCGCGTCCAGACCCCGCAGGGGGGCGCCAGCGCCAGGCCTGTCTGCTGCGGCGAATGCGGCCTGAGGCGCGCTGATGCGCAATCATCCCTGCCCTACCCTAAACCTACCCTAAAACTACCAGGCACTGAGGGTAAAACAGGTTTAGGGTAGGCGCCCTCGGGCCGCGCCTTGCGCGAGATGTACTGGTGGCTTGCCGAGCTGAAGCTGAACGCCTTGTCCAGGTGGTTCATCGCGCGGTCGAACGCCACCATGAACTTGTACTTGAGCGCCGGCGCGTCCGCCAGGTCCCAGCGCCGCCGGCACTTCTCCATGCTGCCGTTGTTGCCTGCGCGCCGCGCCGTGCGTCAGCGGCGCGGACGCAATGCCCAAGCAGCCCTAGCTGGCTGAAACAGGCTTGAAGCTCAGGAACTGGGGATAAGAAAGGAGGCCGCCCAAAGTCCAAAATAGCGCAGCGGTGCCCGTCTGAGCAACCGCATGATGCGCTTCTGCATGACAATTGGTGAGCGCGGTGCACGGATCTCAGCGCTTCGCCCGGCGCGCTCGAGTGGATCTGGGGCCTGGGCTGCGCAGGGCGCGCGGGCGCCGTGCGAAGCTGCACGCGCGCATGCACTGCCGCCCCAGCGTCACGGCGCCGCGAGCGCGCACGCAGTGGCCCCGCCGGCGGCGCCGCACCGGGCACAAACTCGCCGGTGGACGGGTCGTACGTGTCGTCGCGCGGGAAGTCGATCCACTCCGGGTGCCCAAACTCGTTGCCCATGAAGTTCAGGTAGCCCTCGCCGCCCAGCGCCAGCGTGACCTGCGCGCGCGGGGCCGGCGCGGGTCAGCCTTAGGCCTGGCGCGCCATACGAGTCTGCCAACGAAGTTCAGGTAGCCCCGCCGCCCAGCGCGAACGTGACCTACTCGCGGGGCCGGCGCAGGGTTGGCAGCACGCCCCACAACCCAAGGAAACGGGTGTCTGTCATGCAGGCGCGCGCTGCAGCTTGCTTGAGACGGCCTTGCCCTCTCGCTGACGAGCGTGGGCCGCCCTCCTCTGCATGCCTGCCTCTGCCCGATGTCGTGTAGTCCGCACCCATTTTGAGAGCATGTCGTGACCTTTGCTTTTGGCCGGCAGGTGCCAAGCCAGGGTTTGCTGTCCGCATTGAGGAAGTACAACAAAAAGACAATTTTCAGGACTGGGCTCAGGGCTGGAATCCTTAGGGAGCGCGCCAGGCGGATCATCTTGTGCAGCGCGATGCCGCGGTCCACCGCGGGCGACGGGCGGTCCAGCGACATGCAGTCGTACATCGCCGCGTCCATCAGCCAGAACGCGATCGTCTTGTCGCCCACCAGCGCCTGCGCGCGCGGTGGGCGTGTGTGACCACAACTGCGATGCAGACTGCGGTGCAGGACCGGCATCTTGGACGGGATGTCTCGACATGCTCAGGTGAGTCTAAGGATGCAGAGCAGGAGAGCGTGCAAGGCATGGCAGTGTTTCCCCAGCATGTCCGGCCCCTGCAGGCCGCCGCGCGGCGGCGCGCCCGGCCCCGACAACACAGTGCGCTGCCCTGCTGACGTGCCGCCCTGCGCGGGCCCCGCGCGCGCGCGCGCGACCAGACAGGGCCCCTCTCGCGGCGAGGTACCCGGCTGGCCAGGTCTTGGCTAGGAGGCGGTCTTTGGTGCAGGAGCGCAGCAAGGCTTTACCAGAACCCTAGCACGCGCACAGAGCTCGCCGGGCGCGGAGCCGGCCGCGCGCCTGGTCGTGGCTCTCCGCGTAGCCAACGCAGGCCTCCGCGTAGCGCCGGTTGGTGAGCGTGTGCGCGATGTCGCCCATCTGCCACGTGTCATCGGTCTGCTCGCTCAGCAGCTCGATCCACTTGTCTGCGATGGCCATCTGCAGCCGGTAGTCAAAGCCCACGCCGCCCTCGGCCACCGGCCTGTCGCAGCGCGTAGCAGAGCTGAGACCCAGAGCTGAGACCCAGAGCCCAGCCTGAGACAAAAGGCTGCGTAATGAGCACCAGGTCAGGTGACGACAGGCCGCGTGATGCCACACACCGCGCAGCTGTCCTTCTGCGACGCTACCCTCCTGCACAGCCTGGTGCCCGCGTGGGGCTGTGCGCGGGGGTGCAGAGGTAGGTTGCACCGGGTAGGGTTTGAGGCTGGGTCATGCGGGGGGCCGGCTGCGGGCGCGCACCGGCAGAAGGTGGGCATGCCGGACACATCCTCGCCGATGGTGGTCACGCCGGGGAACACGTCGTGCAGCATCTGGTTGCACAGCATGAGGTACGCGACCGCCTCCACGTCCGTCGCCATGCCAAAGTACTCGTCGTAGTTGCCTGCGGCGGCTT
>JAABUV010004521.1_pt1 | contig 16582 bp, 13 predicted proteins | sample 5559971 | NCBI WGS metagenome assembly JAABUV01 (sample SAMN10711881, study PRJNA513362) | rock metagenome | isolation source: Antarctica rocks | place: Antarctica: Victoria Land, Knobhead nord | collected 2015-12-19
TTCGTCGCCCGCTCTCCAGGCCCAGCGACTCGGCTAGCTGAAGCAGCAATCTTCCCAAGCGCGCTTCGGCGCCGCGATGTGAAAGAACTTCAATGCGATTCTCGGCATCCGCGAGCCTTTTGCAAAACGTGAAGGTAAATGCTTCGAGAGCATCCGCGTCTCGTCTCAAATAAGTGAGGAAATCTGGCAGGTCCATTCGGAGTACATCGGAATCCACCACTGCTTGAGCGCAATTCTCTCGCGGCTTGTTCCGCAGCGAGCAAAAACAGAGCTCGCCGAAAAGCTCGCCGGGTTGAACGATTCTCACGATCACTTCGCAACCGACTGAGTCGCTGAGAAGAATGGCCACTTGACCGCGCTTGACGAAATAGACATCATGCCTCGTCGTATCGGCAGTCCAAAGGAATGTGCCTTTCGCTACGCGATGGACTGCGCCAAGTGCACGCTCCGGAGGCAGACTGTCGTATACGAGCCCCGTCAGAGTGCGGCAGTCGTAATGGTTTCTCAGAGAGGCGTCATTGCCTTGATCTTTGATCTCCTGGGTCAGAACCATAACGCCCTTTCTTGCTGCCGAGGAAGGAGACCGCTCACGGTAGCGGCTTCTGCAACCGAGATGCAAGGAGCGCCTCGCCGGCGGTCCAGATCGAGGCGCCAAGCAGAACAAGATCCTTCGAGACGAACTGACCTACATTTGCGGAGAGAACGGGAAAGGAGTACCCCGGAGCGATTACGCCTGGAGTGGAGAATAGCAGGCTAAGCGTAATCAGAAACATCAACGCAGCCGCCATGCTGCCAAGTGCTGACAGGCGTGCATTGACGCCCCGCAGCAAAATCAGTAAGCCGACGATTATTTCGATAGTCCCTAGCAGCCGGGCAACGCCGAAAACCCCAAAAGCATGATAAGCCCATGCGAGGAAGGGACTATTCATGACGAGCGGCTCGATACCTTTAGCCTCATACACCGTGAATTTCAGGCCGCCGATCCACAGCAGGATGAGAACCAAGCCGTAGCGCAGAACAATCGCGCCGGCTCGTTCCAGGCCAAGAGCGAAATTCTCCGATTCCAAGACTGTCGTTTCCATATTGTCTCCTTGCGGGTCGTCAGGTTCTTCTGTGGGGAGCTTCTGTGAGAGCGAGCTGCGGAGTGGGTGATGCAATGTCGTGCATGAATGCTCCAGCGGATTGATCAAGGTCAGTAAGCGGCCAGACCGGAAGCGCCGTTGGCAATCGGAAGCCCGCCCCCGACTCCAAAAACGCCAAGCGCCCCCAGGTTCCCATCCTCCTTGACGACGAATGCAGATATGCCGCCGGTTCCTCTAAGAAGGTTGTAGAGGTAATGGCTGCCCTGGCTGAAGGCGAGGTCGGTCGGCTGACTCTTAAGCCCTTGGAAAGCCTCTGACCCGCTGATCAAAGTAACGCTTCCGTTGGGGCTCAGCCGATAACTCGAAATTGTGCCACTGACAAAGTTTGCCGTATAGGCGTATTGCTGGTCATCGGTGATCACGATCCAGCACCCATCCGTCTGATCGTTCTTGGCCGAGCCGGTGATAGGCGTAAGAGTGCCGGCTGGTTCATTCACGTCATAGGACGACACGCCGGCATTGTTGAAGAACGGAAGTCCGGACTCAACAACCAACAGTCGGCCATCCTTGCGAAAGGCTTCCGCGAAGGGTCGTCTGCCGTACGATCGATTCGCGATCGGATCGCTCGGAAGGCCGTCGGCATCGACATGAAAGACATCAATCGTAGGCCCGATCGTGCTGTCTACCTTTTGAGTCACTGTGAGCAACGTGCCGTCGGGGCTAAACCGAACTTCTCCCGGAACCGCGATTGGCGAACTCAACATCTTCGTTGAGTTGGGCAACGGCGTCAACGTGCCCCTGTAGCCGATCCTGAAGCCAGTAATCTGGTTCCCTGCCACGGAGCCATCCAACACGTAAAGCAGGTTTCCGGAGATGGTCAGGCTCAATGGCTCATCTCCGGCGTATATCTTCTGGACCAATTCCAGTTCACTCCCCTCCACCTCGAACACGCTGACGTTGTCGCTGCCCGGATTGCAGGCGTAGAGAAAGCGATGGTCGCCGCTGAGCCGGAGGCCGCCCTGGGCGTCGAAATCGACTCCAATGCCGTGGCCGCCAGTCGAGTAACGGCCTGTCTCAGTCAGCGCTCCGCCAGCGGCGCGCCCGAACGCAATGACTTCGTTGTTCCCGGCGCGGTTGGTCATGGCAAACACAGCGCCGGGGTCGGGCCTTTGGCTGATGGCTGGAATCGCACCACAGACGAGGAGCAAAGATGGTAGGACGATACGCGAAGTGAATCCCATGTGGTTCTCCGTTCAATAGATCTGGTCGGACGAAATCCGTTCGGCTCTTGTCTCGGAACCATAGACGAGCAACGCATAAATCTTACGTTCGTGTGCGAACGTCATTATTGAGCGGGGCGTTGCACGGAGCCATCGTCGACATGGATGACGGCCAGAACCAGAGGTGTGATCTGTAGGGGGACAGCTCAAGAAAGGGAAATTCCCGTACGATTTTTGACGTTTGGTGTGGTGGCCCCGACTACTTCGTGGGGAACGGCTGCCGACGCGAGTGCGCTTTGGCGTGTGGCAGCCGCTCACCTCTCGGAAACGGGTCAGACTTCAGCATCTCGGGCCGCCACGTGATGTGCTGATAAGCGGTAAAGGCTTGTCTCAAGAGTCGCGGATAAGTCTGATGACCGCTCTTCTAAGCCAGAACCGACGTATCCCTACCTGCGCACGCGCTAAATTCAGGTTACCTGCGGACAACTCAACCAAACTCCTGGGACTGTTTCCAGACTTCCGCCCATGGCCGCCGAAGGTGATGGCAAATGAGGATCTCCGGGTGATCGACTGATTCTTCGTTCCTGACCCCAAAAGGAATGCTCACCTGGGCAGCCACAGCGCAGTGTTCAAAATTGAGTTCCTGGTCGTGGAGTTCTCCGCCAAGGACGATGACGGTTTCTGGTTGGTAGGGGCCGAAGCCTCGATCGTGAAAGCTGTTTGTAGTGCTGATCGGCGTTGGGAGGTTGTACTGCGGACCGTAGAGGGAGAGTGCGCCCGCCTCACCGTAGTTGTTGGCGAGGATGGCGAGGCGGCGGCGATCTTCTTGTGGGAGAGTGTCTCGAACGGAGGCAACCTGCCGCACGAGTTCGGGCCAACCGATCTCGTCAGTCATATCGTGTGGTTGTTTTTCATCTGCCAGTTCCATCCGGGAGAGCCGGGAGGCCACAGCGGAAGGTACGCCCACGCTACCCCCGCCGCGTCGACGATCATGGCAGTGAGGACGATGCAGGGCAGGGCGAAGCGAAGAACTCTGGCGCGGGCCGCGAGAAGACCTTCGAGCGCTACTGCTCCTGCGGCATACAGAAGCGGATAGGCCGGCATAAGGTAATAGCCGCGACCCCGGGCGACTGCGAAGAGAACAAATGGGCCGATATAGAAAGTGCTGAGTAGGCGAAAGCGCGCACTCCGCACGAGAGAGACGAGGCCTCCGACAGCAAGCGGAAATGCAAACAGAGTGACCTTGATCTGGTCGGCGTAGTAGCCCTCGGCACGACCATGTCGAACGTCACGTGCATGGATAAACTGCTCCATTCGGATGGTGATGAAGTGGTGGCGAGCCAGCCAGATGAGGTTAGGTGAGGCGATGATCGTAGCGGTCAGTGCCCCGTACCAAAACCACCGGCTGCGAAGATGATAACGCTGTGTGGGAAGCAGAACGATCGCCGCGAGCAGGCTGACAACCGGGAAGGCAATGGAGTACTTCGACAGCACGCCGATGCCGATTCCTACCCCGACGCCGATCCAATACCGTTCTTCTCCGGTGCGGAGTACGCGAGCGGTGAAGAAGATGATGAGCAACCAGGCGAGCAGGTCGAAGGTATTGTATTGAAGCACAGAACTGAAGGCTAGGGCGAGTGGAAACACAGCAAAGAGGGCGATGATCTGGCCTGTCTTGCGTCCACCGAGTTCACGCGCGATCAGGCCGGTCAGTATCAGCGAGCCGGCGTTGACCAACGCGGCGGGTAACCGAAACACCTGGGGAGAGATGCCCAGCACGGCGATTGCGAGCCGTCCACAAAAGGCGGTGAGCGGCGGATAGGCCACGAACCCCCAGTGCAGATGACGTGCATCATCGAGGAACTGGAGCTCGTCGCGATGGAAGCCATATCCGTTACCCATGAGGAAGTGAACGACTAAAATCAGGGCGGCGCAGGCGCTTAAGAGGGCTGCGTCTGAGCGCAGCGAGGTCGTGGGCTTACGGAAGTCCATTACAGTGAGAGCATACAGGGGAAGGCGCGACACCACCGCCTCGCCTTCCAACGGTTCGGACGCTTCATTGAAGACCATTGATTCCTCCTGTTTGCCGGGATTCTAAGCCTTCGGACTATCCGGGATCGCTGACGAACTCCGCTCGGACAGGAACGTAGCGTTGCAGCGGCTTACATCTTTGTTGTTCTAAGGCGCAGAGAGTTCGCAATCACGGATACTGAGCTGAAACTCATCGCCGCCGCTGCGATCATTGGATTCAGCAACAATCCGAATGCCGGAAACAGTACCCCGGCTGCGAGAGGAACACCAACGGCGTTGTAGATGAAGGCGAAGAACAGATTCTCCTTGATGTTTCGCATGGTCGATTGACTGAGGCGCCGAGCGCGCAGAATGCCGCGCAGATCGCCCTTAAGGAGCGTGATGCCGGCTGATTCAATGGCCACGTCGGCCCCGGTTCCCATGGCTATGCCGACGTTGGCTTTAGCCAGAGCCGGAGCGTCATTCACCCCATCGCCCGCCATGGCGACGATCGCACCCTTCGCCTGATGCGCTTTGATGACCTCGGCCTTTCCTTGCGGCAGCACGTCGGCCTCGAACTCGATTCCGAGCTTGTCAGCCACCGCCCGAGCCGTTGTCGCATTGTCACCCGTGACCATGATGATCTTCATCCCCGCAGCCTTCAGCTCGCGGACGGCCTCTGGGGTTGATTCCTTGATTGGATCGGAGACACCCACCAAGCCCGCCGCTTTGCCATCGATCGCAATCAGCATGACGGTTTGACCGCTGCCTCGCAACTCGTCTGCCTTCGCCATGAGCGACGCCGGATCAACTGAAAGGTCGCGGAACATTTCGGCATTGCCGACTGCAACCAGCTTGCCGGTGATGGCGCCTTTGACCCCCTTACCCGTGATCGAGGCGAATCCCTGTACGTCGGCGAGCGTCAGATTTTTGGCTTCAGCACCCTTGACGATGGCAGCAGCCAAAGGGTGTTCGCTGGAGCGTTCCAGGCTTGCAACGAGGGCCAGCAGATCATTTTCATTGAACCCCGGCTGCGCCACGACAGAGCTGAGCGTCGGCTTGCCTTCGGTGAGTGTTCCCGTCTTATCGACGACCAGGGTGTCTACCTTGCCGAACCGTTCCAAAGCTTCCGCATTGCGGATCAGGATACCGGCCCCAGCTCCCCGACCCGTGCCAACCATAATCGCCATTGGGGTAGCCAGGCCGAGCGCGCAGGGGCAGGCAACGATCAGCACGGCAACCGCGTTCACCAGAGCGTGAGCGAAGCGAGGCTGCGGCCCCACGAAGTACCAGACCAGGAAGGTGACGACAGCGGCGAGCATCACAGCCGGAACAAAGAATGCAGCCACGCGGTCGGCAAGCCGCTGGATGGGCGCACGGCTCCTCTGAGCTTCGCTCACCATCTTTACAATTTGCGCTAGCAAGGTATCCGCACCGATGCGCTCCGCTTTCATGAGGAAACCGCCCGTGCCGTTGACCGTGCCTGCCGTGACCTTTGCGCCGGTGTCTTTCTCAACTGGAATGGCCTCACCGCTCACCATGGACTCATCCACCGAGCTGTGGCCTTCTAGCAAGATGCCATCGACCGGCACCTTCTCACCCGGCTTTACGCGAAGCCGGTCCCCGACCACGACCTGATCGAGAGCCACGTCCGCTTCGCTTCCATGCTCATCCACACGCCGCGCCATCTTCGGAGCCAAGTTGAGCAGTGCACGGATGGCGCTGCTGGTTTGGCTGCGGGCACGCAGTTCCATGACCTGTCCCAGCAAGACCAGGGCGATGATGACGGCGGCAGGCTCGAAGTAAACCGGAATCTGCCCGTCCGAGCCTCGCAGCGTTGCGGGAAAGAGCTGGGGCACGAAGGTCGCGGCAAGGCTGTAAAGATATGCCGTTCCCGTTCCGAGGGCGATCAGCGTGAACATATTGAGGCTGCGGTTGACGACCGACTGCCAGCCCCGAACGAAGAACGGCCAGCCACACCAGAGCACAACCGGCGTCGCCAGCGCGAACTCAACCCAGGTCCAAACCCTTGCGGAAACAAGGTGCTGGAGCGGCATCGAGGGCAGCAGCCCAGAGACCATCAAAACAAGCATTGGAACTGAAAGCGCGACACTGATCCAGAACCGCCGCAGCATATCGGCAAATTCAGGATTCTTCTCGTCAGCCGTAAACTCTCGCGGTTCGAGTGTCATGCCGCAGATGGGGCAGTTCCCCGGCTCCGGGCGCACGATCTGGGGATGCATCGGACAGGTGTACTGAGTGTGGGTCGTAGGCGCAACCGGAGTTGCAGGCTCAAGCGCCATGCCGCACCTCGGGCAGCTTCCCGGCCCCATCTTGCTCACTTGCGGGTCCATTGGGCAGATGTACTCGACTGACTTCGTGACTGGCGGGGCTGGGCTTGGTTTCGGTTTCGGCGTCAAGAAGCTGGCCGGGTCTCCCTTGAACTTTTCGACACAGCTCCGGCCGCAAAAGTAGTAGGTATGGCCTTCGTACTCCTGCTTACCCGCAGCGTTCTCGGGCAGAATCTTCATGCCGCAGACAGGATCGACGACTTTCGCGGATGTTTCGGCAAGGCTCTCATGGGAAATCATGTCGCTCGATTCTTGAGTGCAAAGGGCAAATTGGGCGCTCAGGATAGCTGAGCACCCAAGGTAGGGTTCCGTCTGGTCTATTCAGCTCAGGCGTACTGCACGGGATTGGCGTCGAAGCTCCGTTTGCATCCAGTTCCGCAGAAGAAGTACCTTTTGCCCTGATACTCACTTACACCGGCGGCGGTTGCAGGATCGATCTGCATTCCACAAACAACGTCGGTGACAGAGCCTTTCGTTTCGGTCTGAGGTTTGGTTCCACAGCAACACATAGGTCAATTCCTCTCTTTCGAACCTAAAGACGCAAGCCGCGGCGATGTCTTACACCGCCGATCTCCGGCAGGTGCAATCGAGGCATTTGTGTTCCGCGCAGGCTCCACAGACCTGCGTCAGTCGCTTCGCCGCTGCCTTGCGAGCACGGTGGAGGCGAACGCCCGCATTGTTGGGGGTTGTGCCTTCCGAGTTCGCGTACTCAGCGACAGACTGGCTATCCAGATCCACCGCTTGCAAGACGCCGCGGTACTCGGTCTTGAGCGTTTCGAGGACACCCGTCAGGCACTGGCAGATGTTCGCCTTCACCTCCGCCTCGTAGCTGACCGGAGCCTCCGCCGCGAACTGCTCGTTGGCGCGGTCGCGCGTTGCGTTTCTCCGGTAGTAATCGACCGTCGCATGACGCAGGACGGTGTAGAACCAGGAGACAACGCTCTCGTCTTTCTGAAGCTGCGGTCCTTTCTCGATCAGCTTGAGGTAGCAGGCTTGCAGTATGTCTTCTGCCGCCGCAGGACCGACCTTTGCTGCCAGAAAGCGGAGAAAGGCGCTCCGCTGTTCCAGCAACTGTGTAGTCAGCCGGGCTTCCCGTTCCGTTGAAGTTGCTTGTCGTTCCAGCATTAGCCCATAGCCTCCTTCCAGCCAATCTTTACAAGCAGCCAGTTGACAGGCAGTGCTGTCACAAATCCGCAAACCATGGCGATCTGCATCATCAGCCAATATCCAGGGTCGTTCGCATGGAGGTGCGGCGAGGGAAAGAGCTTGAAGTAGACCAGCGCCATGAAGCCGTACATGCCGATCTGGAAGGTGGTGATGGACAGGGTATCGGCTTTGATCGCCGCCAAGATCCCTCCACCCACAGACAGGTTGCGCAGGGGTTTGATGGTGAAGTACTGGAAGACGACACCAAGCGACCAGGCCGCAATAAAGTCCCAGAGGAAGTTTGCATAGAGCTCCATCCCAAGGAACGTCGCGCCGACGCCCAAGACCGTGAACTCCGTCACGATATCCGCGAGCGTGCAGCCGGCTCCGCAGTGGCTGTCCGAAAGTGCTGTCATGCTCCAGGTCGGGCTTTTACGAGCCTGCTGTTTCTTTCGCTCCTGCTGCTGCTCCATCTCCTCTTTCGACATGCCTTGCATTGCGTCTTTGGTCATCTGCCGGCCCATGGCAAAGTAGGCCCACAGCGCAAACACGCTGAAGTAGAGTGACGTCACCGGCCAGACGATATTCATGATCCACATCTTCTGCGGATGGCGCACCTCGTCGATGGCGATGACGATGGCGCAGGTAAAGGCAATTCCTAGCGAAATCCAGGCGACCGTGTTCAGCATGAAGTACCTCAGTGGGACTGTTCGTGAGGAGCGTCCCCATGATCCATGGGTTCCTGAGATTGTTGAAGAACCTGCTGCTCTTGGGCAGGCGTCAGTTGCGGTAGACGGCGAACGTACGCGACCATCTTCCAGGCGTGTTCATCATCGTCGCCGGGCTTGCCAAAGGCAGGCATCCCGGAATACCGGATACCTTGTTTGATGATGAAATAGATCTCGCCATCCGACATCTCCTGCGTGTCTTTTGAAAGGAGATTGGTCGGCCGCGGATACATCAGTCCGTGGAACTTCGGCTCTCCGTTGCCGCTGTCTCCATGGCAGGCGGCACAGTGCTCCTCATAGTGCCCCCCAGCTTCAACAAGGTTGATCCGCTCGGTGGTCAGCGGACTCTTCATGGTTTCGTACCGATCAGGAATGGAGCTGTCGTGGGCTTTCATGGCAACGCTCGCCTCCATCTCTGACGGCTGGGCACGAGAATTGAAGCTATGACTCCACATGACCAGGCACACAATGGCCACGGTCACGAAGCCGATGAACGATAGTGCGGCCCAGACATTCACGATCCTTTGCTTCATCTCGTCCCCCTTGCTGTCTCTGTGCAGATCAGTTCCAAGCGCATTCCCGGAGTACAGCCCTACTGGTTCGGTCCGGGTGAGGTAGGCAGATTGATTGTTGTGGAGTCGTTGCCGGTCATGATCGGCTCATCGAGCCCATTCATGAGCGCGTAATTCTGTAGCGCAATGGCTGCTCGCCACTCCTGGTTCAGGGCCTCGGTATAGCCAAGCTGTAGCGTGAAAACCATGTGCTGCGCCGCCAGTACGGCCGGGTACTCGAGCGCCATTTGCTGATATTTGGTCACCTGGAGCTGGTAGGCGCGCCGAGCTCTGGGCAGCATCTCCGTCCGGTACCGCTCCGCCGTGAAGTGAGCAACCTGATACTCCTGTGCCAGTGGCTCAGTCTGATTGCGCGTCCAAAGCCTGGTTCGATCTACATCTTTGTGTGCGCGATCCAATATGATCCTGGCGGCTTGTATGTTGCCCTGGTTGTGATTCCACAAGGGCAGCTGCACCCCCGCTTGCACAAAGCTCTCCCAACCCGCTTTTGCTCCGCTCATGACCTCCTCTCCGGAGTACCACTCTCCTGCCGTTACGTTCAGGTTGGGTACCCGTTCGCGTTTGGCATCCTTCAGGCGGACCTCGCCAAGTGCCTCGTCAGCCTGCGCACGCTTCACCAGCGGGCTTTCTTCGACATCTTGCTTGACGTAATCCTCCGGATAGAAGGCCGGTGGCTCTGTCAGAGCGCCCTGGAGCGGGCGAATCTCCAAGGAGTGTTGGCCTGCGAACGTTGCAAGCCGGGCAAAGTGAGCCAGAAACATGCGCTGTGCATTGAGAAAGTCCACACGGGCCTGCTCTGCCGCGACCTCCGCCGTCAGAATGGCTGCCGCATCCGCTTGACCGATGCGTGTGAGCTCATGCGTGTTGGTGTCCGTGTCGAGCGCCACCTTCAGCAAGCGATCATGAATGACTACGGACTGCTGTGCGGCGAGGGTGTCGAAGAAGGCGCGAGCCACATCGTTGTGTACGCGAGCCCGCTGCACTTCAAGCGCGTACTGGTTTGAACGGCCTTCGGCACGGTATATGTCACGCCGCAGAGCCAGCTTGTGGCCAAGCACGAACTCTTGCGTGAAGAATGCCCCTTGTTCACCGCCGTGGTACTCGCCTCCGCGGATGTGATCGCCGCTGTAGCCGACGATCGGATCAGGCGGCAGGCTTATCTGTCTTGCCTGCTGATTGGAGCGGTCAATATTCTGCTGTGCCTGTGCGAGCGTCGGATTCGCCTTGTCGGCAAGCGTCAGAAACTGCTCCAGGGTCATCGGCTCCCGTTTCATCACATCGCCGAGCAGCTCGGGAGCCGGCAAATCGCTTCCGGTCCGGATCTCGATTCCTTCAGGTTCCTGCAACTCCTGAATGGGTACCTGAATCGACTGCTGGTCGCTCTTGTCGTCCGGCTTCTTGCCCACCTGCCCAGCCTGCTGCTGCACCGAATATTGCTCAGCTGCAGAGTTTTCCTGAGCCTTCCTGTTCCCCGTGTCCTGGCCCATGCTCTTCATGTCTTCGGGCATCGTCTCGGGCAGTTTCTGGTTGCGGTTCGGCTTTGTGGGTTTGGCCGGCGAGGTGGTCTGTGGATGCGACGGCATGTTCCTACCGGGCATATCCGGCATCGATTGCTGCTGTCCGGCAGCTGGTTTTTCGGGTGAGGTCGGCTTTTGCTGCTGTTGAGGCATGTTCATGCCCGGCATCTCCGGCATCGGCTGCTGCGCAGAAAGGGTGCAAGCTGCGGAGCCGAGTGCGAGGCTGATCGCCAGAGTTGCTGTTTTCATCTGTTTCTCCAAAGAAGTTTGCGTTTGCGTGAACAGATCGCTTCTTGATCGCCGATGGGCGCGTAAATGATCGAAGAGGCTGTTGCGCTCATCCCCGCGACCGTCCACCCGGAGCAACGTAGATCGAAGCGTAAGGATCGCCGGGCCGATTCGCCTGCTTCATCGCCGTGACCACCTGGTCGTACTGCTCGGGCGGGAGCACGCGAACGAAGGTCATCATGCCTTGCATGAAGCGGCTCCAGTTCGGGCGCAAGCCGAGGTTCTCAGGCTTCGCCACCAGCTTGTCCATGTTCATCATGGGACCTTCCATGTACACGTCCTGGGGAAAATTCGGGACGTTATTAGCGTGTGGCGAGCTCTCGGTCATCTGCTGCTTCATGCCGGTCTCACCCATGTCAAAGGCGTTGAGATTACGCTTCTGTTCGGGGCTCAGACGCGGGTGATTCCCCACCTGTTCGGCCATCATGCCGTCCATGCCGGCATCCAGGCTCGTGTTGGCAAGTGGGCCGTCGGCGGCAGTCGCTTGTACCCCTGCGCTTAGCGCAGCCGAAGGCACGGCGGGGTCTGTGGATGCATTGGGGTTCTTTCCGGCTCCCATTTGCATCCCGCGCATGTCGTGGGTGTCCATGCTTTGCATATTCTTCATGTCCATGCCCTTCATCTGGCCCATGCTCATCTGCTCGCCGGGCTGCATCAGGTGGCCATGGCTGTCATCCCCGCGAAGCCCCTTGCCGTCCGGGAATCCTGCCATCCGCGTCATCGGGCCGGCCTGATTCGCCATGCTGTTCATCATGTGGTGGGGCAGATGGCAATGAAGCATCCAGTCGCCAGGATTGTCCGCGACGAACTCCACATTGCGAGACTGCGCGACACCCACGAGCACGGTGTTGCCCGGCCACCAAGCGGTTTCCGGAATACGTCCGCCTTCCGTTCCGGTTACGTAGAAGGTGTGCCCGTGAACGTGCATTGGATGGTGGTTCATGCTCAGGTTCACAAACCGAATGCGTACCCGATCGCCCTGACGCACAATGAGCGGCGTGGATGCCGGACCGGCCTTGCCGTTGAGCAGGAGCCAGTTAAACTCCATATTCATGGTGTTCGGCGACGTGCTGTTGGGCAGCACCCAATACGCCTGCAGGTTGATGACAAAGTCCTTGTCGCAATGCGGGCGATAGGGCGTCTTGGGATGCATGATGAACGCCCCCAGCATGCCGGCCATCTCCTGCATAGCCATGTGCGAGTGATAGAAGAAGGTGCCTTCCTGATGAATGTTGAAGTTGTAAACGTAGGTCTCGCCTGGTTTGACCGGGGCCTGGCTGATGCCCGGCATACCGTCATTGCCGAGTTGATCCTCAAAGCCGTGCCAGTGGATTGAACTCGACTCCGGCAGCTCGTTCTTAAAAATCACGCGAACCTTATCGCCTTGAGTGACCTGGATTGTCGGGCCGGGTGCGCTTCCGTTGAAACCCCAAACGTCGATGGTCTTCTGGGGCGCGATCTGCTGCTTGAACACGTGAGCTGTGAGCCGGAATACCTTGACATCGCCATCCATCTCGTAAGGCAGGTCGCCTACATCGGTGGTCACCACGGGCACGGTGTTCGGAGGTTTGGTACGGGTTTCGACCTTCGAAAGAGAGCCGCTGCTGACGCCCAGATACCCTCCCCGAGCAGCAACCTGCGTCGTCGAACTGCTGATGTGAGAGGTGGATTCGGCGGTGGCGCGATTGGCTGCAAACAGGCCCGCGCCCATGGCTGCGCTACTCTGTAGAAAATTTCTGCGGTTCGGCATAAAGATGATCCTTCCCGTGACCATGAAGGCCAAGCAGGTTACTGCTCTCCGGATTGAGAGGTTCGTGACGATGGAGACGCGCGTGGGTGAGAACTCTTACACCCAAACCATCAATAGTTTTGGTTCTGGGTCCACCGGCGCGACGGGAGGCTAGCTGAGATCCAGGGGGTGGAGTCAAGGCGACGCAATCCGGCCGGCGATATGGGATGAAACGTCGGCTGGAAGGTCGAGAGACTAGACGCGGAGGGTCGCCTGTAAAGCCACGAGGAGGGGCACGCGCGGAGGAGCACTATTAGCGGGCTCAATCCGGACATTCAGGGTGTTCAGGGGGAAGGCTAAGACCGTAACCAAAGCCTGAAGCGTAGCGAGCGACGGTGCGTGAAGCATGGTTCGTTCGCTTGCGACGGTTTGCGGCTGCTGCTCACAAACAGAATGCTTGCACGGATCGTTTGCCTGTACCTGAGCGGAGTAATGGCTCATGTCCATTCCACATTCATGCTTCCCAGACATAGAGGCGGGGGCAGACGCACTTGAAGCGTGGTGGCAGCCGTGTCCTAGAGCCTTCAAATCGCAGGAGGCCTCACATGCGTTTGCCACGCACGAGATTGACAGCAGGAGAACTGCTACCAAGCTCGCGAGAATGGACCTGAGCTGCATGTGGACCTATGGTAACCCCTCTACGCATTCAGACGTTTGTAGGGCTCACGCAGTTGTGACCGCCTGTGGGATCAAAGTCATTAAGCGCCTTTGCGTTCGATGGGACGAAAACAGGGCAAAAAGCGAAGCAGGGATGGAATCCGAGCAAAACGCACGACGTCCGGGGGGGAGAACCAAGAAGGGATATTCACCATGGTGATGTGTCCTCTGGCGAGATGCAGACTTGCATCTCCAACTGTACCGAGTGTCACAAGAGCTGCGTCACCACGCTCACTTACTTTCTCCAGCAAGGCGGCAAGCACGTTGCGCCGATCACATCCAGCTTTTGATCGACTGCGCCGCAAGCTGTCAGGGATGCCTCGATTTCATGCTCCTAGAATCGAAGTTCCACACAAACCTGCGGGGTCTGCGCCGAAATCTGTCCTTCAAGAGCAACAATCTTTCATGCCCACCATGGCCAATTCTTGTCGGAGTGGACGAATGTACGACAATCACGGCTCTGCGCTAACGACCGCTCTAGCCTCGTTCGATTCAATGAGCAAGGGCTCATAACCCATAAATGGACTTCTTCTAGCGGTTGGTCGAGGTGTAGGAGGTGTCACCCGCGTGTTCGCTCCGTAACGCGAGCCCTCCACGAGTTGGTCTACCATCGTTCTCCTGTTCTTTATCGGGCGGCAGTATATGAAACAATTTCCGCGAATCGTTAGTTCCTAAAGAACTCGCTTGGCCAGGCCCTGAGATCAAAGTCTAAGTTTTACGGCACATTAGCTCGAAAGGCAGTTGCCTCTATGCTCCACTCCCTGCCAATGGTCGCCCTCGTGGGCATCTTCTTCGCTGCCGCCGCGATCGTCTGGGGCGCGGGGATCTGGCTGTCCGATACCACCGATACTCTGTCAAGCCGCTTCCACCTCGGACAGGCGCTTGCAGGCACGATCTTGCTCGCCGTGGGGACTAACCTCCCCGAGATCGCTATCACCACGACAGCTGCGGTCCACCCATAATCTTGGCATAGCTGTCGGGAACCTGCTCGGCGGGATCGCGATTCAGACAGTCGTCCTTGCCGCGCTGGACATTGCGGTCCGTGGCAACAAGCCGCTCACGTACCGCGCCGCCTCGATCGTCCTGGTGCTCGAAACGCTGCTTGTTGTCGCCGTGCTTGCGGTGGCCATCCTCGGCACGCGGCTCTCTCCTTCGCTTGTTCTCTGGCGAATTACCCCACAGAACCTGCTCATCCTCCTCACCTGGCTTGGAGGCCTTTGGCTGCTGAAGCACGCGCCTCAGCATATGCCCTGGAGACTGCAGCACTCCGACGTGCAGCAGAAGCCGGCGGGTCACTCTCAGGATGCGAAGAACCAGAAAGCTGGAAGCACGGCAAAGGTGATGGTCAAGTTTGGCGTCGCGGCCATCGCTACCCTTGGCGCTGGGATTGCGCTTGAGGAAAGTGGTGCCGCCATGGCAGGCCACCTGGGCCTGAGCGGTGTCCTCTTCGGAGCGACCGTGCTGGTCGCTTCCACTTCTATCCCTGAGCTATCTACAGGGATCACGTCCATCCGCATGGAGGATTACCAACTTGCGATGAGCGATATCTTCGGAGGCAACGCCTTCCTCCCTGTGCTGTTTCTTTTGGCAAGTCTGCTCTCCGGTACGGCCGTCCTGCCACACGCGCACAACTCGGACATCTACCTCGCCGCACTTGGCATTGTGCTTACGGTTACGTACAGCATCGGGCTGCTTCTACGTCCGTCCAGCAGGGTCGCTCGTATGGGCATCGACTCCTGGCTGGTTCTCATCCTCTATGCAGTAGGAATCGCTGGGCTGCTCTTCGTCAGCAACGGGTAGAAGAGCCTTTCCCGCAGAGTTGCTAACGGCGGCCGTGCGGGTTGTTTCCAGCGAAACTGTAAACAGGGGTCGCGTCAGAAAACGGACGATAGAGCACGATAAAGATGGTTTGGCGGGCAAACTGCGCGGACCGCTCCTGGATTTGAGCTATACCCCGCCGCTCTCCAGTCCGTGGGACCCCGTGCACCATCACAGATGCGGCTGAGGTACGCAGGTATCCTGCTGAGATGACGACAACGCTTTTGATCCTTTTGCTTCTTGGCAGTGTTGGCGCCATCGTATGGGGCGCCGAAGCCTTTGCGGAACATCTCGGACCGCTCGCAAGACATTTAGGGACCAGCACAGTCGCCCTTGCGATTTTGCTCGCCGGGGCCGAACCGGAAGAGCTGGTCACCGCAGTGACGGCGAGCTTGAGGCATTCGCCAGCTATCGCCCTGGGGGACGTTATCGGTGCGAACGTCACGATGTGTCTGGTTGCCCTTGGGGTAGGAGCCGTAATAGCACCGCTGCCCTTCAGCGGAAGCGCACTCCGTTACGCCCTGCTCGGACTGCCGCTGGCGGTGATAGGCTCGTATATCGCCTGGAATGGGAGGGTGAGCCGAGCGGCGGGTGCGGTCCTGATCTTGTTCTATGTCGCGTACGTCACGACCATCTGGTTGATTGAGAAGCGCCCCCCGGCTTTGGGCGAGGTGGGAGAGCTGGACGAGGTTGGTGACGGTGCAGACCGACCGCTCCGGGACATAGCTCTGGTTCTTGGGGGTCTGGTCGCAATGGTGTTCGGTGCAACAGCCCTTGTGGAAGCTGCTCGACGCTTGACCCATGCGGAATCATCACAGACGGTTCTTGGCTTGACCATCGTCGGCTTCGCCACGGGTTTTGAGCTGGTTGTGCTGGCGTGGTCCGCCTCGCGCCGGGGCGCGCCGGAGATTGTGATCGCGGGCGTCGTTGGATCATTCGCTTACAACATGACGATGACACTGGGTGCTGCTGCTCTGGCCAGGCCCCTTGCTCTCACGGACACGACTTCCCTGCATAGACCGCTGACAGCGATGATGGCATCGTTTGCTGTGGTCGTCTTTTTGGCAGTTGTGCGAAAGCGAATCGACCGGCTCGCAGGCGGGCTGCTACTGGCGGCCTATCCACTGACGGTCTGGTTCGCTTTTCTGAAGAGAACCTAGTGTGCTGTCCCAGAGATAACTGGTAAGACACTTGAAGTTGGGTTAACCTCGGTCATGCTCACTGGCCGACCGAAGGCGTCGTTGGAGTTGAGTGCGGAGGAGGCGGATGAGTTGCGGGGCTTCTCTTCTTCGCGCAGTTTGCCTCATGCTCTTGTAGCCCGCGCGAAGCTGGTGTTGTGGTCAGCCGAGGGCAAGAGCAACACAGAGATCGCGTCGCAGTTGAACTGGACCAAGGCGACGGTGG
>JAABUV010004522.1_pt1 | contig 16580 bp, 22 predicted proteins | sample 5559971 | NCBI WGS metagenome assembly JAABUV01 (sample SAMN10711881, study PRJNA513362) | rock metagenome | isolation source: Antarctica rocks | place: Antarctica: Victoria Land, Knobhead nord | collected 2015-12-19
TCCGACTCCTAGAATGGCGCCGCGCTGCCTGTAAGAGCAGGCGTCATCCACTTGCATGTTGTTTTGCTGTAATTTCCTTCTGCTTCAATCAAGCTCCACATGATGTTACTCCCAGCTCGAGGCCCAGATGAGCGTCGATTACGATGCAGCCCAGGCGGCACCTCAGCATCCACACCACCGACGCTGTCGCTCGCGCCGCCATCGCTGCCGCCGCCGCTGCCGCCGCTGCTGGACGAGGCCGGCGGGCTGGGCCCGTCGTCGCCCGCGCCGCGGCCGCGGGCCAGGTGCCGCTCCTCGAGCGCCTGTGGTTCATGTGCAGGGGCGGGTGGGCAGCAGGCACGCGGCCAGGCTGTGCAGCGCGCTGTGCAGTGCCACAGCAGGTCACAACGATGGCCAGGGTGTAAGCCACGTGGTACCTAGCAGGAATAGCAGGCAGGCTGGTGCTGCGCGCCTCCCCAGAGCAGGCAGGCTACCGCTGCTACCAGCACGAGCGCTGTTTATTCCATCGATAATTATGTGATGGCCTGGGCATAAGGGGCGCCTGCGCTTGCGTAGGACACACCTGCAGGCGCTCCTCATCGGAGGGGGGATGTCTGCTGGCCGTCTCCAGCTGCGCGCGCACCACCTGCTGCACAAACACGCTGGCCTTGCGGCGCTGGTACTCCTTGTGCACTTGCCGCAGGTGCTCCGCCAGCGCCTGGGCCTCCACACAGTCGTGCGCCTGCACACGGACCCCAGCACACTGGATGCTGTGGCTGCAGCATGTAGATTGCTCCGCTCAGCATATGTCCGATGTGTACAACGTGCAGTGTACAGTGTAAGTCCCGAACAAGCATCCAGTCAGCGTGCAGAGCCTCAAGTATGCAGCACATGGTGAGTGAGCGACAGGGCGGCAGTGCGCGGACGCTTTGCGGACAGACACAGCTCGTCGCTGCCACTAGCCTTACTGCTGTGGCGTGCCAGGCAGTATGCCTCCACTCGCTTGTAGAGCAGGCGGTCCTGCAGCCCGCCGGCGCCGCAGCCGCCCAGGCCTGTGCTACCACTGCCGCTCGGCACGCGAGTCGCGCCCCTGCCCTTCTTGCCCATGCTCAGGCAGGTTGATGGCGCTGCTGTGCGTGTTGAGAGGTATGCTGCCAGGCGCACATGTTTGTCAGTGTTCACTGGAACACAGCCTGAGCACCAACGATACAAGGAACACCACTGCCGAGTCCAAGACACAAGTCAGCAATGTGGCTCTCTTCCCAGCTTGTCACTCTGCTCTCCCAGTGAGCACAGCACAGTGGCAGGGCCTGTGCGCAGGTTCCTGCTGTGCGAGTCTGGCTGGTCTCCCCGGTGCCACAATGAGGAGTGAAGCGACATCAGGCAGAGCTGCTGCAGGCGCCTGCGCTGAGGGCGCCCTGCCGCTTGAAGGAATGCAGCTGCCGTGACCAACGAGCATGCACGCCCTCTCGTGAAAGGCTGCATCTGCCGGATGGCCTGCCTGCACGGCCGCCTGGCCGCGCGCCTGCAGTGCCTCGTGCGTCGGCACCGCGCACATGTGTCATGGCGCCCGCCGCAGCCCGGCGCCCGTGCAGCCTCAGCCGCCGCGGTCCGGCGGTGCCAGCCCGGCGCGGCGGGCGGCCGGCATTGGCGCTCGCGGCGATTGACCACGACCCCCGCTCGCGCCGTCGAGCTGGAGGCGCCGCAGCTCGCGCCGGCGCACCCGCTGGTCGGCGAGCGGATGAGCTGGGAGGGCCGCAGCGCGGCCTGCGGCGAGCTGCGCCCGGAGCGCGAGGGCGACGCGCTGGCGGTGTGCGGCTGGGTGCACCGGCAGCGCAACCTGGGCGGCGTGTGCTTTGTGGATGTGCGCGACTCGTCCGGCCTGCTCCAGGCGCGCGCCCCGGGCGGCGAGGCCCGGCCTGAGCTGCGCACCTCGCCGCGCCTGTCACCGAGCAGCAGCGAGCGCGGCCAGGCCGCGCGTGGCCGGCCCCCCCCCGCGCCTCTTCGTCACGGGCTGCGGAGCAGGCTCCCGCAGGGGTGTGAAGCGCGTTCCGGGGCGCGGCCCAGCAGCGCTCAGCTCGCCGTCGAGAAGCCAAGGGCCGGCCGGCACGGCGCAGGTGGTGAGCAGCCCAGGCGAGTTCCCGGCGGCGGCGCGCGCGCTGGAGCGCGTGCGCGCGGAGTACGTCGTGCGCGTGGCGGGCACGCTGCGCCTGCGCAAGGACCCCAACCCGCAGCTGCCCACCGGCGCGGTCGAGCTGCTGGCTGAGGAGGCGCGGCGCCCGGCGCAGCGCATGCGCCCGGCCTTGCGCCTCCACGCATGCATGGCCGCAGCAGAGCGCGGCGGCGCAGGACGGCCGCAGCGCGTGCGCCGAGCGGGCGCCAGCCTGCATGGCGCGAGCTGCATGCGCCGCATGCCTGGCCGCTGCCTGCGCGCGTCGACAGCCGCGGCGAGATCCCCACAGCACGCCAGTGCCGGCGCGGCCTCGGGCCGCCTGTGTCTTCAAGCCAGCGCGTAGACCGGCCCTCCTCGCAGCGGGCCGGCCACTGCTCGGAGCGCCGCAGGCTGTCAGGCATGCTGCGCGCGCCGGGGCCGCCCGCGACGGCCCGCCCCGCTGCAGGCGAAGACGGTGCTGGACGCGGGGAAGGATGTGTTGATGCAGGGTTAGGGTTGGGCTGACGCGACACGGATGGCGTGCAGGTGACGGTGCTGAACGCGGTCAGCGCGGCGCTGCCCTTCTTGCCCGCGGACGCGGACGCGCGCGTCAGCGAGGAGGTCCGTCTGCGCCACCGCATCCTGGACCTGCGGTGCGCCGCTCCCGCGCCCATGCGCGCGCGTGGCGCTGCGCGTGCTGAACCTGCTCTCGCTCGCACGTCGCACGCGGGGGCGCGTTTCCGGCTCTGCGCTGCGGCTCTGTATGGAGCGCAGAGCGTGCGGCCTGCGCGACTGCCGCAGCAAGTCCAAGGTCTGTGAGCCCTCACAGGACCTCTCCCACAGACAAACTTCATCACTCCAGACTGCGGCCATGCGCACACTGATTGTCTGCCGCCAGGGTAGAAAGAAGGATGTCATGCGGAAGAGGCAAGCGTTCCACCCCTGCTGGGGACGCCCTGCCCGCAGGCGGCCGCAGATGGCGGCCAACCTGCGCCTGCGCGCGGCGCTGCTGCGCTCGGCGCGGCGCTTCCTGGACGCGGCCGGCTTCCTGGAGGTGGAGACGCCGCTGCTGTGCCGGTCCACGCCGGAGGGCGCGCGCGACTTCCTCGTGCCCAGCCGGCTGCAGCCCGGCGGCTTCTACGCGCTGCCGCAGAGCCCGCAGCTGGCGCGCGCGCCCGCATGCCGCGCCCCCCGCCTGCACGACGCCCTGGAGCTCTCTTTTTTATGAGCTTTTTATGAGCAACGTGGATGCGCTCGCATGTCGCCGCTGGGCTCGAGCGGCCTGGCGCCTGTTGGCTGTGTCGGGCCGCCGCGCGCTGCGGCCCGCGTGCGGGCCCGAGCGGGCCCGGCGCCCGGTCGCGCATGCGAGCGCACTGCCCGGCGCGCGCAGTTCAAGCAGATGCTGTGCTGTGCGGGTGTGGAGCGGTACTACCAGATCGCGCGCTGCTTCCGTGACGAGGACCTGCGCGCCGACCGGTGGGCGCCGCCCTACCCCAGCCCCCTTGCCTGCCCGCTCCTCCCTGCGCCGCCCGCTCGCAGCAGTGACTGGCGCGCTTGCTCTGCCAGCCGCTCGCCCGCACGCGCACCAGAGCTCCTCCCAGCTCGTGCAGCGCTCGTGGCGCGCACGGCCGCCCTCGGCGCGCTCCGGCCGCGGTGCTGCCGCCCGCGTCCCACGACCCCCGCCGCGCTGCGCCTGGCACTTGAGTGTCGCTGAACGCCGTCGTCATGATGACCTTCCCTGTCTTTCACCCTACATGCCCTATTCTTACCCTATCCCGGCCCATCCAGGCAGCCAGAGTTCTCGCAGCTGGACATGGAGATGGCCTTCATGGACCAGGAGGCCGTCATGGCGCTGGCCGAGGACCTCGTGAGCACCGTGTTTGAGGAGGCGCGCACGCGCCTCGCGGACGTAGCCCCACCCCGCTTGCGCAGCGCGGCGCCCCCTGTGCAAGGCCTTGGGCGTCCCGATGCCGCTGTGCCTGCCGCACACACTGTGAGCTCACATCGACATGTGACTCAGGAGCGTAGCGGTGTGCCTGTGCCCGGTGATCGCGGCGCTCGCAATGCCCAACGAGAGCAAGCAGGCTGGAGATGCCTCTGGTTGTCAGGCCCTGCTGCACGTCGCAGCCGATGCTGCCCCCACGCGCCCGACCGCGCGGCGCAACGCCAGCCTGCGAGCGCGCACGCTGCATGGCGCCAGCCCGCCCTGCTCGCCCGGTGCGATGCAGGGCAGGGCCAGGGCGGCCAGCTCTGGCTCGGCCATGCGGGCAGGTGGCGGGCGTGCGCCTGGCGGCGCCTTTCCGACGGCTGACCTACGCGGACGCGATGGAGCGCTACGGCTGCGACAAGCCGGACCTGCGCTACGGCCTGGAGCACACGGACGTCTCGGCTGCCGTGCGCGGATGCAGCTTCCGGCGCGGCGCCCGGCGGCCTCGCGGGCGTATGGGCCCTGTTGAGCGCGGGCGGCTTGTAGGTTTAGGGGTTGGAACCCTGGTTGCACGGAGCTCAGAATGCATGCGCCGCGCGGGCGCCCAGTGCGCCTCGCGCCCGGGTGTGCGGCCTGCATGCGAAACAGCGCGCGGCCGCTGGCGGACGCCCGCGTCACAACCCGGCGCAGCAAGCCAAAGCGTGCGAGGTGCCGCAGGGTGTTTGCCGATGCGCTGGCGGCCGGCGGCATCGTGAAGGCCATGCGCGTCCCGGACGGCCAGCGCATCTCGAACGCGCGCGTCAAGCCCAAGGGCGACGTCGCAGGTGCGCCTCTGCGGGCGCCGCATGCCGCATCGCAGCCCTGCAAGGGCGCCCTGCGCTCAGTGCTGTCCTGCACTGCTGCGCCGGCCTGCCCGCGCCTCCGCGCGCCTTGGCGCAAGCGGTGTGCATGCGAGCGCAAGGCTGTGTCTGGATGGGCCGGCGATATTGATAACGCCGAGGCGCACGCCGCCCTGACCGCCGCGCGCCGCGGCAGGCGAGGCCGTGGCGGCGGGCGCGGGCGGGCTGGTGCACGCGCGCGTGGGGCCCGCGGGCGAGCTGGACGCCGCAAAACCTGTCCGGGAGGGCCTGGCGCCCGAGCAGCAGGCGGCCTTGATCGCAGCCTGCTCTGCAGAGCCGGTGCGGCCCCGCCGCTGGGCAGCATCTAGCTGTGAGGCGCATGCGGATCGCGTCTGGGTCGCACCTGGTGAGAACCCCGCTCCAAGAGCATGTCCGTTCTGCGAGCGTATCCGGGGATGGGGTTGGCAGTGAGGGCCTGCACGCTGGCGGGGGCAGTGGCGCTGCGTGCACGGGTGTGCGTCATGCTGCACGCCCGACTCGCGCCTTCTGCCAGCGGATGAGGGCGGGGTCCTGACTGCAGCAGCCCGCCCGAGAGATGCAAACGCAAGTTTTTGCATTGTCGGGGCATCGCTGGCTCGCCCAGCGGCCTGCCGGCGCGGCGGCCAGGGCGATCTGCTGCTGCTGGCGGCGGGGCGGGCGTCGGTGGTGCACCGCGCGCTGGACCGCGTGCGGCAGTTCCTGGCGCGCGCGCTGGGGCTGACGGGCGACGGCCGCCACGAGCTGCTGTGGGTCACGGGCGCGCGCCCGGCCTCCTCCTCAGCCTGTGCTCGACCTCCCGCCCAGGCAGGGAGGACGGTCGCAGCAGGTTGCCCAAGCAGGTGACAGGTGCAGGCGCTGCTATGAGCGGCCAGCCTTGCGGACGCGCCCGGCGCTTGTGATGAGCCATTAGGCGGGGTCGCCGTTCTTGGCATGCAGCTGTGGGCACAGGGCAGGGCGCTGGCGGCGCGCTGCAGAGCAGACCACCGCCGTCCGCCCGCAGGGTGCCGCGCCTGCCTGAAGACCCCGTGCGCAGGTGCCGAAGCGCTGAGCGCTGATGGCTGCATGCGCCCCAGCGTGCAGACTTCCCCATGTTTGAGTGGAACGAGGAGGAGGGCCGCCTGGAGGCGCTGCACCACCCGTTCACGGCGCCGCACCCGGACGACCTGGCGGCCGGCGACCTGCGCGGCGCGCGCGCGCTCGCCTACGACCTCGTCTACAACGGCGTCGAGGTTGCGGGTGCGCGGGGCGCGGCGCGCAGCGCCCGCCTGTTGCATTTGGAGGCACGGCGCCGCGACGAGGCAGCAGCGCCTGTGCGCGCTCGCGCGCTCCGCCCCAGGCGCCTTGGGTGCCGGCCCTGGCGGCAGCGGCGCCGGGCTCGCGCGCCGCGGCTCTGACCGGCGCCCGCCCAGCCGGCGCATTGCGGCCCCGCAACGGCGGCCCCTCGCTCGACCGGTGAGCGGCGGCGCGCGCGCGCGCGCGCGCGCAGGCGGCAGCCTGCGCACGTACCGGCGCGACGTGCAGGAGCGCGTGTTCGCGGCCGTCGGGCTGGGCGAGGCGGAGGCGGTCGCGCAGTTTGGCTACCTGCTGGACGCGTTCGAGCTGGGCGCGCCGCCGCACGGCGGCCTGGCCTTTGGCCTGGACCGCTGGGCGATGCTGCTGGCGGGCGCGGCCAGCATCCGCGACGTGATCGCATTCCCCAAAACCGCGCAGGCGCGGCGCCCGCGTGGCGCGCCGAGCCGTCTAGCTGTCTGGCTCGCGCAGAGCAGGCCAGTGTTTGGCCGAGCTTGACGCATGCTTGCGCATGTCGGTCACGCCTGCATGATTGGCGGCCGCACGTGTGTGTCTGGTTCGCCATGCAGGGCGCCATGTCATGCAGCCGACGGCGTCGGTGTTGGTGCGCGTGCGCGGCAGTCCCAGGGCGCGCGTCAGGCTGCAGCATGCGCCAAGCACACTGCAATGCTGCTGCTCGAGAGGCTGCAGTAGCGCCGCCGGGTCAGCAGTGCTCTGTGTGCCGCGCAGGGGCAGTGCCTGCTCACAGAAGCGCCGGCAGCGGCGGGAGCGGCGCAGCTGGCTGACCTGCACATCGCGCTCGCACCACCAGACACGGCACGCGCAAATGGCTCTGGGCGTAACGCGCAGCCCTAGCCTGATGGGCCGCAACAACCCCATGCGCAGCAGACCTCGTACGGTTTTGTGCCCAAAATGCTGTAACAGCACTGCTGCTGCTCACAGGTGTGACACGAAGGTGCCCTCGGGGCATGCCGGCGGGCATATAGCGGAGAGACTGTTACACTGGGCAGCCACGGCTCCCTGACACAGACAGCAGGACGACCAGGATGCAGGCGGGGCGGAAGCAGGCATGTGATATGGTCACCATATCCTAGCCGTGCGCGGCGGTGTGCGCACTAGATGGCAGCATCTTGTATCGAGATGCTCCGGGGGGTGCAAGGCGCTAAAGCGCGGGGAGCATGCCGCCAAAGCAGCCATGTGCCGCAAAAAATTTTGAAGCCTGCAGGGGCGCCAGCCAGCCTGGCAGAGAAGCCCGGACGCGCACTATGCCGAACCAAAAAACCTGCCAACAACCCTAGGTGCAGAATATGTCACTCCGACTCTTCATGCTGTGGTCCTGTGCCGGCTAGTCAGTCTTGCAGACAGCGTCCCTAACCACACATCCTCCGGGGACCCGTCATTGGGCCTGTGCTTCTCCAGCACCAGAGGCCGTTCAGACTGGAGCGCGCGCGGTATGTCCGTCCGCCGCCGCCAGTGCTGCCTTCGTCATGGAGCCGCCGGGCTCGCGGCGCTCCTCATGTAGCAGCACAGACGCCCTTCTCCCCCCTCTGAGACGGCCAGCACTGCCCGTCACTTCGCAGCCACCCACGCCCTGCCCTCGCTAGAAGGCTTGCCAGAAGGCCGCAGTGAAGCCCGCGCTGGCGGCATCCAGCGGTGGACCGTCCGATCGCCCGCCCGCCCGATGCAGCACAGCGCGCTCTTCCAACCCCGCCAGGCAAAACCCTAAGCCTAGCCGCACCCATGGCCCTGTGCCCACCGCATGCGGCGCTGGCGCATGAGCCGTCCAATGCATGTGTGGACCGTGGTGTCAGGCTCATGGCCCAGGGGGCCCGCCGCGGCCCTCGACGATGAATGCATGCGCATTCAACGCCGGTGTGGGAGGCGAGCCCCAGGGCCCTCCCCGCCGGTGTGGGAGGCTAGCCCCACGCCCCAGGCATGCGCCAGGGCCGGCGCACACGGCGACGAAACGCAGCGGACGCGCTTGCACCCCTGCGCGCGCTCGGCGCCAGGCAGGCGGCCGGCGGCTGCTGGCGCGCGATCAGGCGGCCGCCGCTGCCAGCCGCCGGCGGTGCAGCGGCTGCGGCGTGTCGGCGTCCGCATCCAGCTGCGCCTCCGCCGCCGCCGCCTCGGCCTCGGCGGCCGCGGCCGCCGCAGTCGCCGCCTCGCGGCACTCCTTCACCTTTGCGTTGCCCTGCCGGGAGGCGCGTCGCGGCCCTCAGCATGCGCCGCGGCGCACAGAACATGCCAGGGCTCTCAGGCGCTCTGCACTGCTCAATATGCCCCCCCTGGGCCTCAAGCCAGCGTGTCAGCCAAGGCGCCTCCCTCCGTGCTTCCCTGCAGCGCTGCCTTGAACATGCGCATGTTGCCCTGCTTTCATCCATGACAGTCTGTCGGGGTTTGCTTGGGGCCTGGCAGGGGCCGCAGGCGCCCACCTGGCAGTAGGGCGTGGCGGCCAGCTGCTGAAAGTGCGTGGCGTTGCGCGGCGGCGGGCCCGGCTGCAGCTCGCGCAGCGCGGCCGCCGCAAACTCGTAGCTGCGCAGGAACTCGGCCTCGCACTCGCGGTACGCGCCCTTGTCCTTGCTCTGCTGCGTGCACAGCTGGCAGCCGCTGAAGTGGTCCACAAACTGCGCCTGTGAACACAGCAGTCGCTCCGGTTAGCCTCCAGGCGGCGCGCGGTGGGCGGACCACACTGCCGGGCCTCCTACACCCAGCGCGGCATGTGGGTAAATCTGGCATGCATTCAAAGCTGCATGCGGCCGCCATTCGGGGTATTTGCTCATTTAGCCAGCTGACGCTCCGCGACCGGCCACGCTGCCGGGCAGGCGGCATGCACAGCCGCAACGAGCAAAGCTTGGCAGCGTCCCAGCGCAGCAGTACAGAGCCTGCGCCCGGGCCTGCCTCGAGCAGGCCGTCCGTCCTGTCCACCTCGGCCTCCCGGCCTCTGTTTTGGGCTAGCGCCGACGGGGCAGCCCACCAGGTCATCGCAGTAGGGTTGGGTTCAGCCCTGTTTACCAATGTAGGGTCAGGGCCGCCAACCTGCTCGCTGCTGTAGGAGAAGTTGTTGCGGCCCTGCAGGTCGCGCCAGTAGCAGTTGAGGCAGTAGTCCGAGTTGACCAGCTTCACGTGCGCCAGCGCCTTGGCGCCGTCGCGCTTGAGCTCGTACACGATGCCGTTCTGGTCGCGCAGGCCCGCGTCGTACTCGTATCCGGGCGCGCTCAGCTCCGGCCGCAGCTTCTACGCGGCCGCCGCGCACCGGCGTTACCCCCGCGCGCCCGCCGACGCGTCCCTCCCCAGTGCCCAGGCTGCCAGCCTCGCTGCAGCGCGCGCAGATGGCAGCTGCTGCCAGCGTTTGCGCTTCCAGCTCGGCAAGGGCAGGTCAGCTGCGGTCGAGTCGGCCGCTGGGTTGCGCAACCTGCATCACAAGATAGACAACTATCAGAATTCAAACACAGGGGAGCGGGCACCTCGCCCAGCCGCGGCTCAGGCACGCGGCCCAGCTCTGCGACGGCCTCCAGGAACTCCTTGGTCCACTTGCTCCGCCGGAACAGCATCACGCCCGAGTTGAAGCCTGCGCAAGGGGCGCACGCGCGGGTCGCTGCAGCTCCATGGGCTTCTGCGCTGCAGGCACTTTGCCATCTGAAGCAAACACTCAAAAGTGAGACAAGCGGAGCAGTGACGGCAGATTCGGGCTGCTGGGCCTGGCATGCAACAGTGCGCCGCGCTGCCGAAGCTTCAGTGCTGGTCTTCAGTGCTGCAGGCTCATCGCGCGGGAGGCGGCAGCCCCACACGCGCCTGCCAGCGCGTCGCCGGCGCGCAGCCGCTCCTCATTGCCCCAGGCGACCAGGTCCTTGCCGCCAAACTTGTGGAACGGGATCTCAAAGGCGGGGTCCACGATCATGGCGTCGGAGTCGATCCACATGTACCACTCCGCGCTCGGGTGGTCCTGCGGCGCGCGCGCGCGCCCGCATGCATGCTACACATGCTACAAAACCTGTGATGGTGCTGTCATGTTGTACGCCCGGGTGACCACAAGCAAGTCTGCCTGGGAGCTTCATTGGATGATCACAAACGCTGTGCCCTTGGCTACGTTTTGCACGTGCCGCGGCCCGTTCCTCCACGTGCGTCTAAGGGCGCAGCCTGGGCGCCAGGGCGCGCCCCACGGCGGTGCACCAGGGTCGGCACCCCCGAGGCACCTGCCGGGCCGGCCGCGCACCCTGTACGCGCGCAGCAGCCACCCAATCTTGTTCCAGGCGTGCGGGAGCGACGGGTCCGCGACGATGGACGTCGCCACGATGTCGTAGCCGTGCAGCCGCGCAAAGTCCTGCGGCCCCGCACGCCGAGTCTCCACGGGTGCCATGCAGGCGACAGCCGCGATGCCGCCATGCAGAGCGTTGCGCATGCATGCGTGTGCTGGCAGAGACACAGGTTCAGGCGGCGCCCCGGAACTTGACCAAAATCTGGTAGGAACACGAGTGCTGTCACTGCATGCAGTCCCCACTGCTCGGCCCTGCTCGTGCGCCGCGCCTGCTTGTTCAGGACGGAGAGGAAGTTGAGGTGGTCGCCGCGCGGGTACGTGCACGGCTGGTTGTGCAGCGCGGTCACCACGAGCACCTCCGGCTCGCGCACCGGCCACACCGCCGGCAGCAGCGCGCTGCCCACCTTGCCCATGCGCCGGGCTGCACGGCGCAGGCACGGTGCTCAGGGCGCGGCGGTGCGCGCCGGTCTCTGAGCATGTCTTAGACGCACCATGCAGAGCATGCCCACTCACTACATCAAAGATACGCCGCCTCAAGCAGAAGTGCATGCGGAAAACCTAGTCACACTCATGCCCCGGCGTTGGCGAGGGGCTGACCTGTGCCATCGTAGAACATGTACACCAGGCCGGAGTAGAAGGCCGTGGCTATCATCACTTCGAATATGCGCGCAATAGAAAACATGGTGGGCCCTCCTCTCGCGGCAAAGGCCTGGTTCGCACACAGGAATAGGTTAGCCCAGCAGAGCATCAACCGGCACAGTATGCTGGGTGGAGCAAGGCTCAGTCAGCACTCTCCAACATATGCGGCACACACACAGTGGGGTGCAGCACAGATAGGGCCATATGTGCCAAAGGCAAGGCGTTGCTCTGTGCTCCAGGAGGACACGTTCACGGCGTCTGGTGACTGACAACGGCTGTGGCAGGCACGCAGGCAGCAGAAGTCACGTGCAGAGTCAACCCGCTGCACAGCCAACACCGACACGCCTGTGCCCAGGTGCTGCACAACATCGTAGCTGACCACCGGCTCTGCCAACAGGAGCAGCTCTTGTGAGCTGAGCTCGTCAAGATTGGTACAGGCCTCCCCAAGGCACTGCCAAGCAGCACCGCCGGTGAGGCCAGTGCGCAAGCATTGGCACCTTGCGCTGGGTGGCCACTCACAGGCGCGTGTGCTCCGGCAACAGTTCCTCTGCTCGCGTCTCTCCCCGCAGCGGCCTCCGAAGCGTGCAGCTCCTGTGCTAGCCTCAAGCCGCCCGCGCGCCTGGTACTCCCGGCGCCTGTGCCTGCAGCCTGCGCACCGCAAGCGTTGTGAGGCAATGAGGCCCCTCAAGGTCTGAGACAATGCTCGGGCAGGAGACCCGCGGATGTGTATTGATGTGTACTGTACGGTCAAACGAGCGGAGCCCAGAGTCTCGCCACGAATGCCAGCCTGGTTCGTACACTCACGACAACTGCTTGCCAGCCCATTGAGGCAGACATCCTCAGCATGCACGCCACCTGCCAGTTTTGTGGGCCCCTACAGGTCGGCCCGCGTGTGGCAGCCAATGCAGAGAGTCTCGCCGCAGGTGAGCCCGCCGACAGACGGACCTACCCAGCTGCCAGCTACCGTCCCGCCCGCATGCAGCGAGTTCCGGGCGCCGATGGGAGCCGCACCTAGCTACTCCGTTTCAGCACCGACTCAAAAGCCATAGACATCTTTCCAGGAGCTCGTGCCCGTCTAACCTGGCCTCGATGCAGGCTGCGAGTCTCGGCCTGGAGGTTGCTGGCGCCCGGCCTTGGAGGGTTCTCAAGACCTAACCCGTGTAGCTTTGCGATCGTTATGCAGCTGCTCCAAGGTGAACGTTAAATTCATTCACGGCTACTCGTTTACCAGTGTACTCGCAAGAGTTCGTGCAACACAGCACTCTGCAGCAAGTCAGGTTGAAGCTGCTTGCTCAGTGACGCGCAAGCATGCATCTCCCTCTGTACCAGGCAGCGCCCTTGTTGCCTTGCTTTGCAAGGCTATGAAGGCTGCGCTTGACCGCCTGCCTGCTCAGAGCGCACTAAACTGTCACTATACCAGGATTAGTAATCTCATTGGCAACGCCGCGTGCGCAGGTCGACGCGTTTGCGTGCCGCGCCTTCCAGGGCAACCCCGCCGCTGTGTGTCTGCTGGACGCCTCTACGAGCCTGGATGACAGCACACGGCAGTCGATTGCGGCGGAGATGTGCCTGAGCGAGACCGCCTTTGTGGAGGCCGTGTCGCCCGGCGCACAGTTTGCGACAGCCGAGTGGGGCCCTCCTTCTGCAACAGAGCGTGTGCAACATGCGCTGCGCCAGGCCCCTGGTACGCTTGGCGACTGCCGTGTATGGAAAAGTATATAACACGACATGCGGCCGTGCGCGCAGCCGCTTCAAGCTGCGCTGGTTCACGCCCACCACCGAGGTGCCCTTGTGCGGGCACGGCACGTTGGCGTCTGCCGCCGCCCTCGTCCTGGGTGCGCCCTCTCTGTGTCATACAGGCCGAGCTCGGCCGTGCGCGCTGCTGCGGGTACATGACGGGTCGCCTGAAGTTACGCAGGCGAGGGCAACAAGTCGTCCACACTCCGCTTTGACACCGTGTGTGAGCTGACGGTCAGCCCTTGCGGCGATGGCAGCTTCGTGATGGGCGTGCCGCGCTATGAGGTCTGCGCCAACGTGCCCGCCGGCGCGGGCGCCGACTCCGCGCTCATCGAGGTAACCCTGATGGGCCTGCCGAAGCGAGACCTGCTGCTGTTCTCACACGGATCTGCAGGCACTCATGGCGCAAGGCGCAGGAGGTCGTGGGCGACAGCGCGCTCGTCCAGGAGGTCCTGTACTGCAAGGTGCTCCCCCGACCTTGCTCGCCCGGGGAATGACCTGCAGCCTTGCTGCCAGGCGGCCGCATGCGCCGCATGCTCGTTCTCAGCGCCGCACTGCATGCAGGCCCTTACCTACCTCATTGTGGTGCTGCACCCGCACGCCGGGCGCGGCGCGCTGGAGGCGCTGCACCCGGACACCGCGCGGCTCAGGCAGGCCTACACGGGCGGCGCTCTCCAGGGCATCATCGTCACAGCTGCAGGTGGGGTCACGGTCTGGCAAACATTTTCGCTTGGTGGCCTGCTGCGGTCCGTGCGTGCTCGCGGTACGTAGTCGCGGCAGGCGTGAGGTATTCAACCCCATGGTGTGCACGCGCACACGCAGTCGTATCTGCTTTGGGGCGTAGGCGGGGGCGGCGAGCTGGACTTTGTATCACGCGCGTTCGGCCCGTGGGCGGGCGTCGACGAGGATCCCGTGACGGGCTCCTCGCACGCGGTGCTCGCGCCCTACTGGCAGCAGCGCTTGGGGATTGCTGGCCGGCCGCTGCGCGCGAGGCAGTGTTCGCCGCGCGGCGGAGAGATGGCGTGCGACGTGCAACGCGACAGCGTGCAGCTGCACAGCAAAGCCGTTATCGTGCTGAAGGGCAGCTTGCTGCTTGATGCGCACAGGGGCGCTTCTCATAGTAGGGCGAGCTGAAGGGTGGGGGTAAATATTGCGGACGCTCTGCAGACACGCATGCCCGACGGTATTACACCCGCTCAAACATCAGCTACCCACCAAGTGCAGGTGCGGCAAATCTTGGACACTGCAGAGCATGCACATAGCTACTGCCCGCCTCCACTCGCGCACCAAACCTCTCAGTGAGCTCCGAGCCATCGCTGGCTGAAGGGTGGCGAACCCTGTCTAGGGTTCGCGACCCTCGACTTACCGTAGCACTCAACGGGCGCTACGGCAGCATATTGACTCAGAGAGCAGCTGCGCAGCTGCTCTTAGCACAGCATGCTGTGCTAAATAAGCTCATCGCTCTCCTGCACAAGTCATCTGGGCTGGTGTAGATCGGTGCAGCAGTACGGCTTGAAGGGTCTTGGTTGTTGAACGCACGCGAGCATGCAGTTGCCTCTGTACCAGGCAGCGCCCTGTCGCTGTGGCCTCGCCCCGTTGTCCAGGGGCTGTGCCTGACCGCATGCCTGCTCGGAGAGTTTGCTTTGTCGTTGGCTGTCCAACAAGGATTACTTAGTAAGTCGATGGCAATGCTGCGTGCGCAGGTCGATGCCTTTGCATGCCGCGCCTTCCAGGGCAACCCCGCTGCTGTGTGTCTGCTGGACGCCTCCGTGAGCCTGGACGACAGCACACGGCAGTCGATTGCGGCGGAGATGTGCCTGAGCGAGACCGCCTTTGTGGAGGCCCTGCCGCCCGGCGCAGACTTTGCTACAGCCGAGTGCGGTCCCTGGTTCCAGCGGGGCGTCCGCGCTGCGCTCTGAGCCAGGCCCCTGGTGAGCTCGGCGACCCCGGACAATGTATATAACACGATACGCGGCTGCGCGCGCAGCCGCTTCAAGCTGCGCTGGTTCACGCCCACCACCGAGGTGCCCTTGTGCGGGCACGGCACCTTGGCGTCTGCCGCCGCCCTCGTCCTGGGTGCGCCCTCTCTGTGTCATGAAGGCCAAGCTCGGCTGTGCGCTGTGCTGCTGTAGGAACAAGGGGGGCCGCCTGGAAATGCGCAGGCGAGGGCAACAAGTCGCCCACGCTGCGCTTTGACACGGTGTGGAGCGGCGAGCTGACGGTCAGCCCCTGCGGCGACGGCACCTTCATCATGGGCCTGCCGCGCTACGAGATCACCGCCGACGTGCCCGCCGGCGCGGGAGACGACTCCGCCCTTATGCGGGTAACGCTGATGGGCCTGCCGGAAGCAGACCTGCTGCTGTCTCATGGAGCCCCGCAGGCACTCACGGATTGAGGCGCAGGAGGTTGTGGGCGACAGCGCGCTCGTCAAGGAGGTCATGTACTGCAAGGTGCTACCCCCGTCCTCGCACGCCCGGGGCAGGAACGCGCAGCCCGGCAGCCCCAAGCAAGGCACGCTGCATGCGGCGTGTGCACTCACTGCCAAGTCGCTGGGAAATGCGTCGGCCAGAGCACCAAACCCGCCTGGCCCTCGCCGCGGCACTGCGCGCAGGCCCTCACCTACCTGGTCGTGGTGCTGCACGCGCACGCGGGGCGCGGCGCGCTGGAGGCGCTGCGCCCGGACACCGCGCGGCTCAGGCAGGCCTACACGGGCGGCGAGATAATGAGCATCATAGTCACGGCCCAAGGTGTGAACGGTGGATACAAATGCCTCTGGCTGCACAGCCTGCTGTGACCCATGGGCGTGCTTGGGACAGGGCCCTCCCTGTGTTGTGTGACAGTGCATGCCGTGGGTGTGTGGTGCCCAGCCCATCACAGGATACGTTCGTATGCCTGCTCGGATGCGCCTGCAGCGGGTCAGGGCGCACGGGGCTGCAGGCGGCGGCGGCGAGCTGGACTTTGTGTCGCGCGTGTTCTGCCCATGGGCGGGCATCGACGAGGACGCCGTGACGGGCTCGGCCCACGCAGTGCTCGCGCCTTTCTGGCAGCGGCACGCAGGGATGGAGGACCGGCCGCTGCGCGCGCGGCAGTGCTCGCCGCGCGGCGGGGAGATGACGTGCGAGGTGCAGCGCAGCTGCGTGCAGCTGCACAGCAGCGCCGTGATCGTGCTCAAGGGCAGCCTGCTGCTGGGTGAGCGCTGTTGATGCCCAGAACAGGGCTCGGGATCCGGCACGCTTCTCAACAGTACAGATGTTGCACGGGACGCGCTCTATATGCAGGAGGGAATCTACAAAAGTCCAATCATGACAGACAGCGCAATGCGCACACCCCGGGGGCACCAGACACAAACCAAACACGCGAGCGGAGTTCCTGAGTGTTCAACGGAGCGTTTGCGGCCAGTGGCCGTCCAGGCGTGTCACAAATAGAAAATACAAGATGGCAGGCCCATGGACCGAACATGACGTGCGCGACAGACCCTGCAACACGTCCATCACCCCTGCCCAGCCTGTTCCGCACGCGCGCCCCGCGCCCATGGCGCCGTGCACCCACAAGTCTCCAGCCGCTGCGGTGGGTGGGCGGGAGGCCGGACGCCGCCAATGGCCGCGCTAGCGCTTGCCGACCAGCCCCACGATCGACAGGCACTCAAAAATCCCGATGATGACCTCGATCACGATCAGGTAGATGACAATCCACTCCAGGCGCGCGGTGTGGCTGTTGTTCTGG
>JAABUV010004523.1_pt1 | contig 16579 bp, 16 predicted proteins | sample 5559971 | NCBI WGS metagenome assembly JAABUV01 (sample SAMN10711881, study PRJNA513362) | rock metagenome | isolation source: Antarctica rocks | place: Antarctica: Victoria Land, Knobhead nord | collected 2015-12-19
CAGCGTGTCCATCAACTACGCGGGCTTCACCGGCCAGGAGTCTGGATGGAACTGGGACTCGTCCTACCAGGGCTCCGGCACGATCACCGGGACGCTCAGCCAGGCGCGCACATCTCCACCCTCACACGGTTTTGCAGGCTTGTCACGGCGGGAAGGACATGCATCAGGGAACATGCTCGCTGCGGCATGCTTCCGGGGGGGGGGGTCATGCCAGCACGGGCATGCACTGCAGCAGTGACATGGTGCTCTGAGTAGCTCCAACCCCTCGACGCTCACCGTCCGCTTCTGAATTTCGGCGACTCTATTTTCCTATAGGATTTGTTGCGTCCACGGCAACCTCTGCGCCCCGGGCGCGCGCAGGACTGGGAGGCTGTGCCGGCCAACTCTCAGGGCGGCTTCACATTCGGCGCCATCATAACGTCCTCGGACACCAACTTCGTGCCGACATCCGTCCAGGTCGCCGGCGAGTCCTGCGCCGTCATGTCCGGCTGAGCGCGGCCGGCGCCGAGCGCCCACAGGCGCCTGGTCTGTTACGCATCATCAGGCGGGGTCAGGCAGGCGCGCTGGGTGCGCAGAGGGCGGCCGGGCGCTGACAGAAGCGGGCTGCATGCGACGCTGCGTACAGGCAGGTGCATGCGGGTCAGCAGCTGCAAACAGCGCGTGTGCAGGACGACTCAAGCGCCCTCCGTTTTATGTACATAACTACGGATTGGGGCATGCATCATATGTGCGCGTACATGCCCCAACCCAGAATCGGCAGCCAGTGGCGCGCCTCTGCCTCAATCATAGACACAACAGGCAGAAGCGCGACGTGCGCGTAGCTGAGCCACAGCGCACGTCTACGCACTTTTGTTTGAGGGGGTCGCAATGCACCAGCAATGATAACCTGGCCCAATCAATACATGCCTGTCGCAAAATGCTCTGTTGAGTGTACTAGTTAGTACCGACTGCCCGCATACCTCATTGCTTGCATTTGCTGTCCCGCATTTGCTGTGGCCTCTGCTTTACCTCTTCGAGCGCACTCGCCGTGCCTTTGGGCACAATGGCGCGATGCCTCGCAGATGCAAAGCCTAATCACAGTGCCAGTTTTGGTTACGATCTTCCGCGGCCACATTCTGTCCTTTTTGAACAAGCGTGGGGACGTGCACTAGCTTATACGGTAGTGTACAGACATGGGATGAGCGCCTGGGGTCGGCGCACGCAGGACTTGCAGCCAGGTGGGGCGGGGAGGCTCAAGTACTGAACACTCGCTGTTCGAGCACCGTAGAGCACCATTGGCTGGGCGGCGGCCGTTACGGGGAGTAGGGAAGCTGCTTGGCAGCGCGTCCGGACGGACAGAGCAGTACGCTAGCAGGATGTTCCAGGGTTTGCAGACATTGCGCATGCATGGGGCTTCATGGCGCGCATCGGGTCCGTGGGAGGATGGCCCCGCCCTGCGCAGTCAGCGTATCTATTCCGCCAGCATTCCTTCCCGGGTCCCATTTTGTTTCCATCTTCATTTTTAGCACGCGGATGACCGCGCCTGACGCTCCGCCAGAGCGCCGTGCACACCTGCGCAGAGCCCGGTCTGGGTAAGCGCTGGGTGGGTGAGGTGGGAGGTGTCATTGCAGCAAGGGGCCCTCATCACCCGGGCCCTCATGCGGTCCAAGCATCCCTGTCATGCGGGGGCGGCCCTGTGACGGTAGCATGTGAGGCGTGAGCGGCTGCACCTGTGATTTATTTGGCTTGGGTAGCTGCTGCTGCTCTGCGCGGACCGAAAACAAGAGTGCGCAATGCGCACGCCCTCACGGTAGCTGCATGTCTGCACATGCCTGATGAGTAGCTTGACCTGCGGTGGCTGGGAACTTGGTAAGGATGTACGCGGGGTCGGACGGGGCCAGCCTGGATGCTGGCATTCACTCATTTGAGGCTAGAAATGACTGCCAGTAACAGATGCGAGGTAGATGCATTTCGTAGGGACACTGCGCGACGACATGCTCGGGTAGAGAGGGGACGTTGATCTAGACCAGTGACGGCCCTGCTGTGTGGAGATTAGGCGGATTTCGAGGGGAGCAGCCAGTTGCTAGCCCTGCTGTGGGGTGACCTGCCATTCTTTTGAGGGACCGTGTGGAGCCCTTCTGCGGCTTGCTTAGCATTTCTATTTGCCAGGCGGTCTGTGCAGGCACTTCATGTGCGCGCTGTACGCACTTGCTCACAGAACGCCTGGTGCTTTTTTCTGAATATTTTGGCTGCCTTTGCACGTCACCTCACACGAGGGAGGTGTCACCCGTAGGCTGTCAAAGGCGCCTTGCAGCTATCTCAAGAGTGCGCTGTGTGTCTTTAACAACAGGCACGCAAGTATGGCACAATCTCCACATGCGCGACACTCTGCTTTGCATGCAAAAACCCTCCCACATGGGCACAGAGTGCTACTTTATAGAGCACCTGCATGTAAATATTGCAGTGCAGTCATATGCGGGTCCACGCACCAGCCAATGCCGGGGTGCGTGAACTGAGTACAAGCGTCGCACTGTCAGCAGCACAGTGACAACCGGGGCCGCGCAACCTTGTACTCCAGCAACCTCTGCACAGAATCTTAACATGAATGGCATGCATATGCTCTGCATATAGCTGCTTGTTAGGGCGACAGACATCCAGGAGCAAGCTACGACGCACGGAATCCTCGCCCGTCTGACGCCACGCCTGTCACACCCTGCCAGGGCCAAGTCCGAGTTTGAACCAGCTCGCTGCTGCGCACTCAAAGGGACGTTCGCAGCGCGTATATGAGACAGCTCTGGGACCGGAAAGTTGCTCTACGCGGGTGTATCACAAGCTGAGGGGGCAGCTGCTGCAACAGGGAGGGCAGGTAATCTTGGCGTGCTCGCGGCGTGTGGAGCGCGTGAGCTGACAGTGCACAACAACCAAAGGCGCAACCAAGGGCGGCAAAGGTGAGCCCACACGCGCTGCAAACAGACAATGAGCAGGCTGCTGTTCGGCGCTGTGCCTCTGCGGTGCAGGGGGGCATGTGCTGCCTATCGCTATAGCCTGTGCGGTGCACAGAGTACACACCGTGCTGTGTCCGCTCAGGCCCTGTTGCATGCTGTGGCAGCCAAGCAGTCCCAACAGCCGGCTGTGTTGTACCGGCATGTGGCCGCGCACACGTGTGAAGGAATTTAGCTGTTACAACACGAGAGCCGGCGAAGCACCTGTAACCGGGCGCCGTGTTGACTTGACGGTCACCCGGCGCAGCCAGGAGTGTTCCTGCGCAGCGACTCGATCTGGCAAGCTTTGCTTCCCACTGGCGGGACTGGCAAGTTGCGCCCGTAGTCTGTCACGTCACCTGCAACCCAGTCCTGATACTCTGCTGCGTCAAGAGAGGAGAGGCACGCCCGCGCCACAGGCTTGGTGCAAGCGCCTGTCAGTCATAGGCGCGGATACGTGCGGGGTCTTCAACCCGCACGAGGGGCGTGAGGCCTGAGCGGCGGCGTAAGACTAACGCGCATGCGGCAGGCCGAGCTGCACCCTGCCACTGGTGCAGCCGCGGCGCGCGCTGCTGGCGGGAATAGTACATAGCAAGATGCTGCTGCGGCAGCTAGCTGCAGCTCTGCTGCTCGCCCTTGCAGGCGCAGCAGCAGAGCACGCTGCTGCGCCTGCCCCGGCCGCGGCCGCCAGCCTGCAGGCTGGCGCGCCTGTCCTGGCAGGTTGGCCCCGCTCGCCCTCGTGCAGCTGCGGAGCAGCCCCTGTTGCCCGCGTAGCTTCTGTGGGGCCGCGTGCGCACTGCTGTCCCGCACTCTTCCACGCACCTGCTGTCCCGCTTGCTTTTGCGGCCCGCTCCGCGCCGAGCGCGTACCCGCTTCCAGCATGCAGTGGGTCCAGCCGCCGCGCGTGGGTATGCACCCTACCCTGTATGTACCCTAACGCGGGCGCGGCGCGGGGCCGCGCAGTCGGCGGGACGCCCATGGACAGGAAGGTCCTGCCGCTGGTGCCGGCGCTGCCGCAGGTGCAGGCCTGGTTCGACAGCGAGAGCGGGTACTACACCATCCGGGACAGCCCCGCAAACGCCACGTGCGAGGTGTGCGCCGCGTCACCCTACCCCTACCCTTAAACCTACCTACCCCTGCAGCTGCGCCTGCCGAGAGAAGAAGCAGTTTTGGTCATGGCATGGGCTCACTGACGCGACCTTCAGACATCTGTCAGGCGGTGAACCGAGCAGCCAGTCCTCCTTCGCTCGCGCAGCGTCCGCGCCTCTGACCGCACAGGCTGCCCCTGGCCGCAGGTGCAAGTGCGCACTGCGCTGGCTTGGGACGCCGATGGGCCGCGCTACTCCAACTCCGACCCCACGACGTCGCCCAAGCCGCCCGCCTTCAACGGCAGTCTGACCATCAGCATGACTGCCACGACTTCCAGCCAGCCCAGCCAGGTCAGGCCCCGCCCTGCAAATCATGATGTAAAGTGACCTGCTCAAAAACACGCTCCGGCACGCATGGGCGCCGCTGCTTTGCAGGCATATCATGGCGTCCTCATGCGCTGGATAGCAGCCATACTTGTGAACAATCTAAGGACCGCATGCTTGCGTCGGTGCTGCGTGCGAGCTAGTAGCTGATGTCATGGCACTGCAGGTCACCTGCAGTGTCACTGCATGTTGCGTGGGTGTTTCCAGCAGGCATCTGGAATTAAAGCCCAACCCACGGCGCTATGATAGCCCCCAGGCCGCTGGCTGAGGCAGCAGCTTGAGTGAGTGGTGGTATCTTCAACCATGAGCGCCAGGGTGATTGCAGCGGCGCAGTGCGGAGAAGCCACGGGTGGGTGCTGCGCGCCGCGCGCAGGGGCCGCTCAACCTGGTGAGCGAGGCGCCCGCGGTCACCTCCATGAGCGCCAGGGTGACTGCAGCGACGCAGTGCGGCTGGCCAATGAACAAGGGCTGCGCGCCGCGCGCAGGGGCCGCTCAACCTGGTCATCGAGGCGCCCGCTGACACCAACTTCACGGGCGTCGCCGGCGGCCAGCTGCTGAGCGCGTCGGTGGAGGCGGAGGCGTCGGCGGCCGAGCAGGGCCGCCCGGCGCGCGGCATCGCATTGATCCAGGTCGACGGCGCGCTGCAGCCCGGCGCCATGCTCAGCGTGGTCGTCAACGTCACCGCCGCCGAGCAGGCGCGCGGCCTGGCAGGGTTAGGGTAGCCTACCCTTAGCATGCGATGTCTCGGCCTCGCGTGCAGCGGCGGGAGCAAGCGCCTGGGCGCAGGCTGCTGCTGGTGGCCGGTGTTGACATCGCTGTTGACAGTAGCGCTTTGTAGAACACAGAGGCACCCATCAAGCACAAGTCGGCTGTCGGGCGCAGCAGAGCGGCATTGTGACAAGTGGCAGGACTGCGGCCGCATGGGCGCTGAGGAGCGCGGCCTGTGGGGCGCAGGACTTTGCGCCGCGCCGCACAACGCTGAATGGCGCGGAGTGCCGGCTGCTGCACAGGCAGGCGCGCCCGGTGCCGACGGCCGTGAGCGCCGCGCCGGCGGCCGCGCCGGCGCCCGTGGCCGCGCAGGCGCCCGCCGCCAGCGAGACCGAGGCCCGCCCCGCGCCGGTCGCGGCGCCCGCGCCGGCGCCCGCCGCGGGCCAGCCCGTGTTCACGTACGCGCCGTTCGTCAACGCGTCGGGCGCGCCGGTGCCGGCCTCGGCGGTCAGCGCGCTGGTGACGCCGCAGCTGCCCGGCGGCCGGCGGGCCGCCACGGAGGCCGACCAGCCGGTGTCCATCTCCGGGGCGGCGCTCGTCGGCGTCGACGGCCAGCCGCTCACGCTGCGCGGCATCAACTGGTGCGCGCCCGACCTCGCGATCGGACTCTTTAAAGGCCACGGCGTGCTCCTTGCGCCGGACAGGCAGCGCCTCCCAGGCTCAGCACGCCTGCCTGTGCCTGCGATGCGGGGCCTGCTGTGCACCCACGCGCGTGCCGCTCGCCAGGGACTCGGGCGTCCAGGGCGCAAACACCAGCGCATCCAGGGCGCCCATGCGCGAGGCAGCGCAGTGCGATAGCCCACACCCTAACCCTACCCTTGACGCGCGCTGCGCGCGCGCAGGTTCGGCTTCGAGACTTCCGAGAACATGGTGCACGGCCTGTGGGTCACGCCCAACGCGGTGACGCAGGACTTCCTGACCGTCATGTACCGCATCCGCGCCCTGGGCTTCAACGCCGTGCGGCTGCCCATGTCGTTCCAGGCGCGCGCCCTGGCCGCCCGGCGCGCGTGCCTCCGACGCTCGTGTCAGGGCACACCCGTGCGCAAACGGGCGACCGTTTGCATGGCAGGCAGAGCCGCTGCAAGGCCGCAAGATTCAGCGATGCCGCACCCTGCGCATCTTGGTCTCTCAGCACGGTAAATTTAGGGTTGAGCCCTTATAGACCCCAGCGCCTGCATGGGCGCAGGTGCTGTACAGCAGCCCGCCGACCAACTTCACGGCCGCCTGCACGCCCTCGCCGCTGCCCGGCGTCGCGCAGACTGTGGTGCAGCCGGGCGACACGGTGCCCTCGGGCGCGACGCCGCCCGGGCAGGCGCGCGCCCCATCCATCTCCCCGTCTTCCCCCCGGACGCTCCTGCGCCTTCCGGTCTCCAACTGCTGCGGCAGCTCCTGCGACCCCCCGCCCGCATGCGGGCTAGATTTGCTGCGAGCCCGCGCGCGGCGCAGCGCACGCCACACGGGCAGCGGCGGCGCCGGGCGGCCGGCGGCCGGCGCTGCGCGGCCGCGGCCCCGAGCGACCGGTGGCGCGGCCCGCCTGCTTTGCGCCAGAGCGTCAAACCACTGCGTGCTGTCCAGCCGGTGGCCCCTCGCGCTGCGTCGCGATCGCCTGCAGGCATGGCGTCGCGCAGGCGGTGACCAGCAATGGCGCGGCGAACGGCACGTGCAACGCCGCGCTGCCCAACGACACCATCTACAAGCGCTTCCTGTACGTGGTGAGCGCGCTCGCCAACAACGGCTTCTACGTCATCGTGGACAACCACCTGTCCTACGACTCCACCTACCAGAACCAGGGCCAGTGGACCGCGCTGTGGGCGCAGGCGCGCGCCGCGCCGCCATCTCATGCCAGCAGCCCGCCCGCATGGCCTGCTGGGCGAGCGCCCGACCGGCATGGCGTGGACCTGGCCACAGTGGAGTGTGGGTCACTCGGCCATGCTGTGTCGTGGGGATGAGGGGCGGCACGCTGAAGCCATGTGTGCTGAGGAGCCGCACTCATGCGCAGGCCAACATGCATCCGCGTGCTTGGTCGTAGTGTTGGCCTGACCGGCGGTCCCGCACACTGCAGCCATCCTTTGTACATGCGACTCCTGCAGCTCTTTGCTCATCGCGCCCGCAAGCTGCACGAGCCGCGCTCACAGAACCTCCCCTCTCGGCTTTCGCGCTGAGCGGGGCCGCCGCGCGCTGCAGCTGCTCTCGGACATGATTGCCGATCCGGCCGTGAAGAACCGCGTCATGATCGACATCATGAACGAGCCGGACGCGCGCGGCCTCAGGCGCGCCACGCGTGTGTGCCTGGCGTGCGGGCCATGCTCACGGTCAGTGCACGCCTAATGTCGTGAATAGGCCCCGCGCTCGCGGCCTAGGGTGCGGCGCCTGCTGTCACCAGGCGAGAGCGCTTGACAGGCTCGGCCCCCCGCAGCGCATGCATGCCCGCCCCTGCATGCGCCGGACATGCGTCGCAGCCAGGGCGCCCGCTCAGGTGCACTGCCCTGCAGCGAGAGAGCGGTGCGTCTGTGGCCGCCGAGTGCCTGCCTTGCACTGGGCGCGACTCGGGTCAAGGCGCGGCGCAGGTGGTCAGGGAGCAGCCCCAGCACCACGACGCTGTACCTGGCCGCGATGGACGCCATGTACCAGGCGCGCAGCACGCCCGTGCATGCCAGGCACCTCTCCTGGCAGGCCCCTAGGCTTTGCAGGCGGGAGGGTTGGGGTGGAGCTGCCCCTAGCTGCCCGCCTGCATGTTGCAAGCCTATGAAATGTACATGGAGGAGGGGTTATGCGGCGGGATCTCCCAGGCACTGCCCCGGCTATTGCGCGCACTCATGTGGAAGCTGCCGGCTGCTTTGGCTGTCGTCAAGGGCGGCCACACACCCAGGTGCACCGCGCAATGCGCAGCAGGTCGGGCGGATGCCCGGCGGCTCAGCCGCTGCTGTCGCGCGCAGGTCAGCTCCACGACGCTGTTCCTCATCGAGGGAAACGGCCAGGCTGGGGGCAACACCGCCATGTGCTGGGGCGACGGCTTCATTAGCAACACGTGCGTGCGCTGCCGGCCCTGTCTGCCGCACGCGCTGCCGGCCTGGTGCAGCTCAACTCGGATACTGCGTGGTTGAGGTTTGCCCAGGCTGTGGACCCCAGAGCTGCGCGTGCGGTGGGGTCACAGAGCACGTGCACTATGCGGTGGTCCTCTGCAAGTTCGGATCAAAGCACACCAATGGAGGCCAGTGCGGAGGCGTGGCGCGCCGCGCGCAGCGCCATCATCCAGGCCAACGGCATCGCCGACCCCAACCAGTTCTTCCAGACCCTGCTCACCAAGCCCTACCTGAAGAATGTGGTCATCTCGCCGCACTTCTACCCGCCGTCCATCTCGCAGCAGACCCAGAAGTGCGCGCCCGCGCCCTGTACGCTCGCGCGCAGCTGCCTGGGTCCCAGTGCGACGTGCCCACTTGCATGATGACAGATGAGACGCAGGTGACATAGCGTGTGGCGCAGACTCGCTGCGTGCTCATGGCGCACTGCGGTTTGCACCTTCAGCGTGTATGAAGGGCTGCTTGGGCGAACGGCAAGGCACGCGGCATGCGGCCGCCCCCAACGCTGACGAGGCGCCGCGCGCGCGCGCAGCATCGCCGGACAGGCGCTGTGGACGCGCATGTACAACAGCTTCGGGTACCTCACGCAGGCCGGGCCATGGGCCGCGTGCAGCCACACAACCCGATCGGAGTTTTGCAAGCGCGTGAAGAGAGCAACCAATGTGCACACACTCTCCTGCATGTGCGCCCCGCGCCCTCCCCTCCGCGCTCCTGCAGACATGCTGCACGCCATCCGAGGCTGCTCCACCCCACCCGCCCTGCTCAAGCGCGTTCTAGAGCCTGACAACCCTGCATCTGACAGGCCCGGCGCCATGACGCTGTGTGCGCCGACCATGCCGGATCACGCATGCGACCAAGGCCGAACGCGCCGCGCCGCCAGGCCGGGGCGCGCCGTGTTGTCGTAGGCGCCGACGGCCAGGAAGCGCGCGCGCTGGCGGCCCTCCGGCACGGGCAGCAGGTCCAGGGCGGCCACGTCGCCCGGCATGTCGCGCTTGGTCATCTCCAGCAGCTGCCCCGCCGCGCTGAGCTCGAAGTAGATGAGCTCGCCGCCGCTCAGCGCGATGACCACCTGCGCGCGCGCGCCGCACCCGCTCGCACGCCGCGCACGCATACCCTTACCCTACCCTAAACCTGCCGCAATTGACGCCCACCGCGGCCATGCGCCGCGTGCCGCTCGCACAGGCCGCCCACGCTCCGCGCGCTCGCGCAGGCGCGGGGTGAGGGGCGGGGGCGCCGGCGGCGCGCGCGTGCGGGCGCGCGCCTGCCGCCCATTGGTCGCAGACCGGGAGATCGAGCGCCGCCCGGGCGCGCGCCACTCGTTGATGCGCCGGTCCGCGCGGATATGCCGCAGGCCCGACGGGTGCACCTGCGCGGCGCGGCTCATCAGCTGTCCGGCCAGCCCGGACGCGCCACGCGCAGCTTGGCTCGCAGTGCTGACATCGCAGCCGGCCGCTTGCTTTAAACGCAGCAGGGCGCAGCCCGTGTGGGCCAGGGCCAAGCGCGGCATGGAGCACAACGTGCCGCAGTGCCGCCTGTCTGGCGGTGCACGGGGGTAGGCTTACGGTAAGGGTTAGGGCGGGGCGCGCCTGCAGCATGCTGTCGTCCGCCAGCAGCTGCGTGCGCAGCGTGGGCACCGTGCTCAGGAAGCCGCTGTCGTTCACCTCCTCCACCGTCTCGCCAATGGACAGCACCTGCGCGCCGCCTGACCCACTGGCCAGAACGCCCATGCCGCGCGCCCCCCGCGTGACCATGCATGCGACCGCGCGCCCTGTAGGTAAAAAGAAAGTGCGCGGGTCACGCTGCCAAAAGTCGGGGCGCCGCCTGTCACCAGGCACAGGCCGCTGCCCCTAGAGGGGGGCAGCCGAAGGGGCCGCTCCGTCGGCGCACGCCCCAAGGCCCACGGCGCGCGGCGCACGTGGCCTAAGCGCAGAGCGCGCCCATGGCCGCGCCCAGAGCGGGCGTCCGGCGCCCGCACCAGCGTGGCTTTGGTGAAGGAAACGGCGATGGATGCGTCATCCCTACCCCTAAAGTCGGGCGACTGGGCGCCCGCACCAGCGTGGCGTTGGTGAAGGAGACGACGATGTATGCGTCCAGCTCGTCCGCGGCGGCGCGCCGGATGGTCCACACGGCGGTCGGGTTGCCCGGCAGCTCGGACACGGCCATCTCAGCGACCGCCAGGCCGTGGCGCAGCACGCGCAGCGACGCGCGCGCGCCGCGCCCGCACAGCGCGTACAGCTGCGCGGTCTCCTCGTTCAGCAGGTTGGCCACCTGCGCGGCCGCGACCGCCGCTCGCTCCCCCAGCCGGCCAGGTGCCTTTGTCCTTGCGGTCCTATCTTTGACCTAACACCAACCCTATGCACAATTCCATCACGACGCAGCTTGCTCCTTCTTCAGCAGGCTGGCCACCTGCATAGCCGGGCTGCAAATGGAGGACAAACAGTCAGCTCCCACAGCGGTCGCGGCGTGTGTGCGCGCGCCTTCAGGTCGGTGGTCGGGGCGAAGCTCTCCATCTCGTCGACCAGCGCCAGGTTGCGCAGCGGCCGCGGTTCGAAGAACACCGGCTGGAAGCCCTCCTCCGTCTCCTGCAGCCCCGCCGAGCTGGCCTCCACCGCGTCGTCGTCCTCGCCGATGCTCTGCGCGCGCGCGCGCACAGCATCGCTACGACGGACGCATTTTCGTCAGCACTCTTGCTGAGGGGCGGGCGCCTCCGGCGCGCGCAGCCCAAGTGCATGGCGGTGCGCACCGAGGGCAGGCGGTACGGAGTCGCAGCGCATCAGGCCGGCAGCGGAAGGCCTAGGGGTGCCAAATCTGGCGCAGAAGTGGAGGGCGGGGGGTGGGGGGGCAGGCACGCGCCTGGAACTGGTACAGCGCGTGGTTGCCAAACTCGGACGCCGCGAACAGGAAGCCGCTCTTCAGGATGCAGACGGACGCGCAGGGCGGGATGGTGTCAAAATACTTCACCTTGACCTCCGACACGGCCTCGCCGGCAAACACCAGCGACACCTTGTACAGGTCGCCGTACTCGCTCTGCGCGCGGCCCCGCGCCGCATGACGTAGGGTAGGGTACCCTACCCTGATCCCCGCGCAGTGACCACCCCCGACGGCGTGCCGAGCGCGCAGGCGCAGCGCGGCGCACGCCTCGAGCGGCCGCGGCGCGGCATGCACGCATAAGGTGCTGCGCTTTCATAGCAAGCACGTGAGCACCAACGCGGCCCGAGCAGGAGCGCCAGGCGGCGGCTCGGCAGCAGAGGCCGCGGAGGGGGTCCCGAGTGCGCGGGCGCGCCTGGACCAGGAAGAAGAAGAGCGCCTTCTGCTTGTGCGTGGCGTGCGCCACGATGAGCACGCCGCGGTCGACCGGCAGCGCCGAGCGGCGCGGGATGACGGCGCGCACGTCCGGGTGGTCCTGCGCGCGCGCCGCGCGGCTCGAGTCCACTGATGCGGGCGGGCGTGGGTTCACAGGGTCCGGGGCCCGCTGCAACAGATAGGGCGGCATCCGTTTGTGCGCGGATAGGGCGGGATACCCCCAGTCTGTGCTTGTACAGAACGCTAGCCCGCACTCGCTGGTCCGCTCTGCGTCGCGCTCGCGCCCGGCTGCGGCGCATGGTGTGCGCCCCGGCGCGCGCGGGGGCAGGCCAGGAACCGCATGCGCCTCCCGCGCGCGCCGGCCGGCCCCCGCGGGCCGGCGCTGCACCTGATGCTCTGTGACGCCCTCAGCGCTCGCGGGGCGCGCGGCGCCCCAGCTCCAAGCCCTACCCTAGCGCAACGCGGGCGCGCCGCGCCTGGTTGCGGTAGATGACGAAGTTCTCGGCGCACACGAGCAGGCCGCCGGGCCCGTCGGCGCCGCCGGGCACGGGCACGAGCAGGTTGGCGCCGTTGTCCACGGGCGCGCTCCACTTGCGCACCACGTGGTTGAGCCCCAGGTCCAGCTCGTACAGCGTCAGGTGCTTCTGCGCCTCCGACGCGGCCTCGCCCGTCGGGTCCTGCGCGCGCCAAGGGAACGAGCAGTCTGAGTGCCACGTGGCTCGTGCCTGAGAGTCCTGCGCGGCTCAGGCTCTGGGCCCGCGGCATGCGGCGCCGGGCGCTTGGAGTTCTGTCTACAGAAGCCGTCCTCTTGAGTATGCACACCACGCCCGTGGCATTGAGACTTGCAGGCACTGTTGCGCGCCGCGCGCGCCGCCTCGCTGCGCCCTGCGGCTCGCTGCGCGCAAACGGCGCGCGCCATCCGGGATCGCGCTCGCGACGGCCTTGGGCCTGCCGGCCGTGCGCGCACGGCGGCGCCCGCCCGGCCCCAGCGGGCGGGTGCGGGGCGCGGGCCGCCGGGGGGCGCCGCGCCTGGTCGGCCTCGGCGTAGTCCAGCTCGATGGCCGCGAAGACCGGGTTGTCAAAACCCATGTCCAGGCCGGCGACCGAGAAGGCGAGCGTGTGCGACTTGTGCGCCTCCAGCGGCGACGAGATGGTCAGGTTGGCGGCCGCGTCGCGGTTCAGCACGTACACCATCTTCTGCTTCTCCACCGCGGCTGCGCGGGCGCCCGCACACCCTCTTAGGTCTTCGACAGGAATATGCGCTCCAGGCTCGGCACCCGAAGCGGCCCGCCGTTGACAGTCGACGGCGCGCCGCCGGGCCGCGGCGGGACGCAGTGAGACAGTGCTGCTCGGGCGCTGCGTCCCGCTGGCGTCTCCCAAGCACGCCCCGCCGTGCCTCGGGCACCTGGCCGCCAGGCGTAAGGCGCTCGCCGCAGAGCGGCACTGCCCGTGAGGCGGCGCGGCGCCTGCCGCGCACTGCAAGACCCGCCGTGCATGCCAGGCGGTGCGACGGCGCAGAGGCGCTGCGGGCTGAGCGCGGCCTTCGTGGTCGACGGTCAGGCCCCGCCGAGCGGCGCGCGGCGGCAAACCTGCCAAATACCTCCCGTGCGCCTTGTTCGGCAACGCAGGCGCGCAGCGCGTGCGCCGCGCGTGCGCACCGATCATGCAGGCGCGGCCCTTGGGGTCGACGGCCAGGAACTGGCCGGGCACGATGCGGCGGCAGCCCGACTTGCCGAATGTCTCCTGGTGCACCTTGCGGAAGTGCCCCTGCTCCTTCACATACTCCAGGATGACGATGCGGCCGGAGTCGGAGCCGACGATGAGGAAGTCGCGCGTGGCGCCGGTCAGGCGGAAGGGCGCCAGCGAGCGGATGCAGGCGAACATCTCCACGGTGTACACCGTCTGCAGGCGCCCGCTGTCATCGGGGCGCAGCAGCTCCAGCGTCTTGCCGCGCGACACGATGATCTCCTGCGCCTTGGGCGCCGAGAAGTTGCCGTACACCGCGCACTGCCAGCGCCGCGGCCCGCGTCAGTGTTGCCCCGCAGCGCTGCCTCCGCATGTTGCGCTTTCGGCAATCATTGTGCGCCGGGGCCTGCGCGTCACCTGGATGCCGGACGCCCTGCTGAGCGTCAGGTGGTAGAGAAACATGGCGACCGCCGCAGGGGCCTATGCTGCGGTCACTACCACGCGCGCATGCCGCCGGTCATGCGCTGCAGGCGGCGCCTGCGGCGCCAGCAGCGTGTATGCGCTTCTGCTGTGCAGGTTTGCTGGCGTGCAGCAACGGCTTTGAAGTGGTGCTAACCCGCGCCCGGAGCTCGTTCATGTCGCCTCGAAGCGCTCTCGAGCTGAGGGGGCGGCCAAGGGTTTAAAGGGCTAGGCTCAGGTGCATCCATGTGCATCCATGCATGCCACTTGAGCTACCGTACGCCGCAGGCCCGCCATGGGCTCGCAGACCGACACCGCTTGCCTTACATCACGCGCCGTCATCCTGCAGGGCTCTGTTGCTGTGCAAGCAGGTCCATGCGCCGCAGCGCAGACACCGGTGGTCCCAGCCTCCTGCACGCGGACTCTGACAGCGCAAACACAGACAGACTCAAGCCCCACGCATGTAGACCCCGACAGACTCAGCATCTCGCGAGCCTCGATACAGCTGGGCCGCATCCGGTGCCAAAAGGTGTGGGCGGCCATGACGACCAGCGCCGCCCGGGTGCGCGCCGGCCAACAGGCCGAAAGAAGCTGGCTCGCCCGCTCTTGTCCCCAGCACTGACTACGTGAGAGACTATTCGTCGTCAACCAAATGCGCCTCAGGCCTCTGACCAGGGGCGAGCGCCCCCCGCGAGCGCGTGAACAACCCGCGCCCGACTGCGGCAGCGCCCCGATGTGGTGCACACTCGCGCCGCGCCCTACGTCACCGCCCTGGGCGGCAGCGGGAGCCATTGCGGCTGTGGCTGCGCCTGCATAACCCCAGGGCCGGGGCTGGTGTGCACGCGCTGCTGCCCGTGCGCGCCATGGTGCGCCTGGCCGCCGCGCGGGCCGCGCTCGCGGCCGCGGTTGCGGCCGCCACCGTGCTGCCCGCGGCCGCCCTCGCCGCGGCCGCGCCCGGCGTGCCCGCCGCGGCCCTGCGCGCCGCCCGGGCCGCCCTCGCGTGCAGGGTTGGGCACAGGGCCGGGCGCATGTCCCGCAGCCCCCTGTGCCTCATACGCGGCGCCGTCCTCGCCGCCGTGCCGCCGCCCGCCGCCCGGGTGGACCACGCCGCTCGGCGCGCCGTGCGGCATGTGCACGCCTGGCGCTCCGTCCGCCAGCCCGCGGCCGCCGCGGCCGCCGGCCCTGCTGGCGCTGCCCAGGCCCTGCGCCGCGCCGCCAAAGCCGCGGCCGCCGCTGCGGCCGCCGCCGCCACCGCCGCCGCTGCCGCCGCCGCCGCCGCCGCCGCGCATGCGCCGGCTGCCGCCGCTGCCATCCTGCCGCGGCGGCGGCTGCCCGGGCTGGCCCTGGCCGGCAAGCCCGGGGACGATGTGCATGATGTTGCCATACGCCGCGGGCACGATGCCGCCGGGGCGCGGGCTGGCCTTGGCCGAATGCATGGGCGGCAGGAGCGGCGGCGGCTCGCGCGCGCGCTGCCCCGCGCCGCCGCCCAGGCCACCGCCGACCAGAGCATCCTCGCTGCCGAACACATCGTCCGGCAGCGCGGCGGCCACCGCGTCCGGTGCGCGCGGCCCGGGCTCGTCGCCCGCGCGCGGCCCGGGGTGCAGGCCGTCCCGGTAGTGCAGGCCGGCGCCCGCCGGCGTGCGCTCCAGGCCCGGCGGCACGTGGCCGCCGAGCATCGGCGGCATGAGCGGCGCGTCGCCCAGGCCGCGCGGCAGCTGGTGCGCGGGGCGCCCGTTGGGCCGCTCGCCGGCCCTGCGCGGCAGCAGCCACCGCGTCACCGCGCGCTCGTGAACCAAGCCTGGACGCCTGAGGGCGCCGCCTCCCGTACTCTGCCGCTTGCCAATATGTACAGTTGGCTCGGCTTTGTAGCAAATGCAAAAGTGGTCCTACGGAGCCAGGTTCCCGGCAGGCTAGTTTGAACAAGACACCCAAGCGCTTCCGCCCTGCGTCGCAACAGCGCGCCGCACTGCGCCACCAGTTGCGACTTTTGTTTATTTGGGGAAGGAGGGGAGGGGTGGGAGGGGCAACCTGGCCAGGCCCTGGAGCTCGGGCGACATGCGGCGCTCGCCAAAGGGCAGGTGCGGGAGCACCGACTCCAGCGCGGGCGAGCGCGCGTACTGCGGCGGCCCCGGCGAGTGGCTCGCGCCGCTGCTGATGGGCCCCGTGCTCCAGTCCGGCTGCTTGCCTGCGCGCGCGCGGCCACGCCCTGCTCGCTCGAACTCGGGACTGGGGCGCAGCCCCCAACAGGCCGCGCGCCTGGCCAAATGCGCGGGCTGACTCCGCAGGTGGCATAAATCGACGTGGTGCATGGACCGCAGCAGGAGAGGGTCCGGTAGGGTGCGAGGCGCGCCTGTCGGCACAAACGGCGACTGCCCGAAGCCGCCCACGACCTGCCCAAACTGCAGGCCATGCATCGCCTGGCTGCCGAACGCGCCAAACTGCGGGCCGCCCAGGCCGCCGCCAAACGCGCCCGCGCCGGCGCCGCCAACGCCGGCGCCGCCCAGCCCGCCGCCGGCGCCGCCGTGCTGCGCCGCGTGCGCCGCCTGCTGGTAGAACGACGGCAGCGCGCCGTGGCCGTGCGCGCCGCGGCCGCCGCCGCCGCCGCCCGCCTGCAGCGCCGCCTGGCTCGCGGGCGCAAGGCCGCCGAGCGCATGCTGCGGCAGCGGCGGCGGCTGCGGCTGCCACAGGCTCGCCGCCTGTCCCGCCAGCGGGAAGAAGACGCCCGGGAACGCGCCGCCAGGCAGCAGCGCGCCGGCGCCGGCGCCAGCGCCAACGCCGGCGCCGCCTGCACCCGCGCCGGCCAGCGGCGGCGGCGGCAGGAAGCCGAACGCGCCGCCCGCCGGCGAGCCCG
>JAABUV010004525.1_pt1 | contig 16574 bp, 19 predicted proteins | sample 5559971 | NCBI WGS metagenome assembly JAABUV01 (sample SAMN10711881, study PRJNA513362) | rock metagenome | isolation source: Antarctica rocks | place: Antarctica: Victoria Land, Knobhead nord | collected 2015-12-19
TGGACGGCCTCAACATCAGCCGTGATGCCTTCCATGGAGAATGGAACTACACCATGCAACCAAACACGCCACCAGTCCGAGCACTTGTTTCCGGATGAACCCTAAGCGCCGCCGGCCGCCGCCGGGCGAACCAGGGCGACACCATGGCGTTGATCGCCGCCGCCCCGGTGGCAGCCCAACCGAAGCCGGTGAGCAACGTGGCCGCGAAAAGCTGCCACGGCTCACGCGCCAAAGCCCAGCCGAGGAAGCCGAGTGCTGCGGCGAGGGATGCTGCGCGCGTGACGGCAACCAGGCCGAAGCGCCGATGCAGCGTCGCCAAGTTGGCCACCACGACCGCCCCGAGCAGGAAGTGGCACGTCACTGCCGCGGATACGAGCGACACGGGCCAGCCGCGGGCCTCATGGATCGCGTACAGGAACACGGGCGGGCCATAGAAGCCCACCCCCCAGCCAAACACCGCCACGGTGAAGGCTGCCCAGGTCACGCGCCAACCGAAGAAGGCGGGCGCTGCCGTTGCGGCGCTCAAGTGCAGCACTCCGACAGGTAGGCGTCCAGCGACGGCCTGTCCGCGTCCAGCACGCACCGGCACCAGGCCGCAGCCTCGCGCGCCATCAGCAGCATCTCGTCCACGTCCCCGACCTGCCCGGCTGCGTCCGGCCGGCGCTGCGGCGGACCGCCGCAGCCCGGCAGCAGCAGGGTAGTCCGGTGCAGCTCCGCGCCCTCCCACCAATAAGCCGAGAACACCAGGCTTCCATCCCCGCAACCGGGCCGTAGCAGGGCAAAGCCAGCCGTAGGGGCCGCGACAGGACCAGCGATGCCGGCGCGGTAGGCACGCTCCGCGGCGGCCAGGTCCTCCGGCCGCAGGCCACCCGCCGCCAATGCGGGTACGTAGAGCTTGGCACGACAGGTCCGGGCGGCGAGGGTCCCAACCCGCTGCATCGTGCCTGCGCCGGGTCGGGATGGAAGAAGGGCGTCGAGGGGCATGAACGGCTCCGGGCGTTGCGTCCCAGGCAAGCTGCCCCCTGCACGAAGCGGGATGCTACGGTCCCGGCCGAAGCAAGAGACCTGTCGCCGCGCTATGGTGGCGGTGGACAGCGCGGCGCAGAGGAGCGGAACGAGACGCCATGGTCAGCACCACAGCCCTTGCGGAAACCGCGGCACTCGTGGGCGACCCGGCACGCGCGAACATGCTGGCGGCGCTGATGGACGGACGCGCCTTGACCGCGTCCGAGCTGGCGCGCACTGCGTCCGTCACGCCCCAGACCGCAAGCGGGCATTTGGCGCGGCTGACTGGCGCCGGGCTGCTGGCCGTGGAACGGCAGGGCCGGCACCGCTACCACCGCTTGGCCTCGCCCGGGGTGGCGCGGATGCTGGAGGGCATCATGGCCGTGGCGGAGGTCGGACCGGCAGCGGACCGGGTGCGGCGCCCCGTTGTCGTCGGCCCGCGCGACCTGGCGATGCGGGCCGCCCGCACCTGCTACGACCATCTGGCCGGCAGGCTGGCCGTGGCGATGGCGGACGCGATGGTGGAGCAAGGCCATATCGAGCTGTCAGCGGATGGCGGGGCCGTGACGCTGGACGGCGCGGCGTTCCTACGGTCGCTGGGCGTGGACCTGCACGCTGCCGAAGGGCGTGCGGCTAAGCGTGGCGGCGGCCGGGTGTTCTGCCGCCCCTGCCTGGATTGGAGCGAACGGCGTCCGCACGTTGCAGGGGCCGTGGGTGCTGCCCTGTGCGAGTGTTGCTTCACTTTGGGCTGGGTGCGCCGGATCGAGGGCACGCGCGCCGTGACGGTCACGCCAAAGGGCCAGCGCGGGATCAAGCAGTCATTCGGCGTCGAGACAGGCTGACAAACTGGACTGGCTTACGCCCGGCGCAGTGTCCATCATGGTTCATTCGACGGACAGGCATCACTCCATTTTTGGGACAGGAGGGGTGATGGTGCGGTTAGGGAGCCGCAAGACGATGACGGCTAGCCCAGCCAGGATCAGGGCCATGCCGGCGTAGCGCAGTGAGGTGAACCGTTCGCCAAACACCAGGGCCGACACAACCACTCCCGTCACGGGCGACAACAGCGCCAGGGGTGCCACGACAGCAGCCGGGTAGCGGCCCAGCAACCCACCCCAGATCGCGTAAGCCGACGTGGCGGCACCCAGGAAGAGGGCACCGCCCAGACTGACCCACGACGCACCAGCGACGGCAGCCGGCAAGGATGCTTCTCCCCACAGGGCGGACAGCAGCAGCATGGGCAAGGGCGGCACCAGGCTGCACCAGGCAATGAGCGGGAACATCGGCACGCCCCGGACATGCTTCAACAGCAGGTTGCCGACTGCCCAGCTCAACGCCCCTGAAAGCGCCAGGGCCAGGGCGAGCGCGGGCAGGTCCGCACCGACCGTCAGCCCGATCAGCACCAGCCCGGCCGCAGCCAAGGTCATGCCCAAGCCCTGGCGCGCGGTGGGCCGTTCGCCAAACAGCAAGGCAGCAAGCAGCACGGTGAGGAAGACATGGGTTTGCTGCGTCACCGACGCGAGACCGGGCGGCATCCCGTACCGGAAGGCCAGGAACAAGAGCAGGAACTGGATGGCGAACAAGCTTAGCCCAATCAGCACCAGCAAGTGCCAGGACACGGCAGGCCGGGCAACGAAGAGGACGGGCGTCGCGGCGATCAGGAAGCGTAGCGCGGTGAGCTGGGGGGCCGTGAAGCTTTCCAAGCCGAACCGCATTGCCACGAACGCCAGCCCCCAGGTCACGGATACGAAGGCGGCCAGGGCTATGTCACGGGGCGTCATGGGCCAGTCTTCTCCCGCACGCCCCGGCCCTGCTCAACCGATTGTTTCTGACGGCATGAGAGAGTTTTTCTATCCTCAAGCTGTCCCCTCATGCGCGGACCCGCACCTATGAGCCATCGCCTACCCCCCCTGAACGGATTACGCGCCTTCGAGGCCGCCGGCCGCCACCTGAGCTTCAAGGCTGCCGCGACGGAACTCTCTGTCACGCCCGGTGCCGTCAGCCAGCAGGTGAAGCACCTGGAACAGGCGCTCGGCGTGCCGCTGTTCCAGCGCCTGCACCGCAGCCTGATCCTCACCGCGCAGGGTGAGGCCTTACTGCCGGAAGTGGCGGGCGCCTTCGAACGCCTGTCGCAGGCCAGCGACACGGTCGCGAAGGCTCTAAAGACGAAGCCGCTCCGCCTCGGCATCTCGCCGGCCCTGAGTGACGAGCCCGGCCGCCTGCTCGCCCGTCTCGCTGGCACGAAGCGCCCGCCCGATTATGTGCGGGCGGTGGCGACCGACGATGTGGCCGATCTCCTCGCCGGCCGCCTCGATGCCCTGCTCCGCCCGGGTCCTGGCCCCTATCCCGGCCTTCATGCCGAAGTGCTGGCGCTCGCGCCCGGCTTCGGAACCCACAAGACGGCCTCGCTGGTGGTCTGGCCCGGTCTCGCCCGCTGCCGCGAATTCACCCGGGCGCGGGCGCTCTTGGCGAAGGACTGAAGCATGCTTGGGTTCAACCGGTCGTCGCAACACCAGCGTGAACCGATCGCAGCAACTGGTCAAACGCTTCGGCGGGTGTTCTCCAGCCCAGGGTCTTGCGCGGTCTGGCGTTGAGGGTTGCAGCCACCGCCGCGAGGTCGTCCGCGCTGTGCGCGCTCAGGTCGGTGCCCTTCGGGAAGTATTGGCGCAGCAGCCCGTTGGTGTTCTCGTTCGTGCCGCGCTGCCACGGGCTGTGCGGGTCGCAGAAGTAGACCGCAACACCCGTGTCGACCCGCAGCCGGGCGTGCTGGCTCATCTCCGCTCCCTGGTCCCAGGTCAGCGACCGCCGGAGCTGCTCCGGCAAGCTGGCGATCTCGCGCGCAATGGCGTCGCGCACCGCCTCGGCACCGTGGCCGGCCAGCGCAGGCCCGTTCTTCACGCGCGGCTCGCCACCGTGGCCGTCCATGCGGGGTAGGTGCAGCAGCATCGTGTATCGTGTCGTGCGCTCCACCAGCGTGCCAACCGCAGAACTGCCCAAGCCGAGGATGAGATCCCCTTCCCAATGTCCCGGCACCGCCCGGTCGGCCGCCTCCGCCGGGCGTTGGCTGATCAGGACCTCAGGGCCGACATGGGATTTGCCCCGGCCGCGGCTGCGCGCCCGCGGCACGCGCAGCGCCCGCCCGGTGCGCAGGCAGGCGGTCAGCTCGCGCCGCAGCGCGCCGCGGCCTTGTATGTAAAGCGCCTGGTAGATGGCCTCGTGGCTGATGCGCATGGTCTCGTCCCCAGGGAAATCGAGCCGCAGGCGCCGGGCGATCTGCTGCGGGCTCCACGCCCTGGCCCAGCGCCGCTCCTGCCGTGGCCCGTGCCGGCGGCCCTTCCAGGGCACGGCAGGCCCGGGCACCACGGCCCCGCTTGGAGCAACAACGATGCCAGCGAGCCGATCCTGCACGTAGGTCCGCAGCGCTGCGTTCATTACCAGCTTCGCAGGCTTCGGGCGCCGCCCGGCCCGCTCGGCGTGCCACTGCGCGGTGGTCGCCAGGTAGTCCAGGTTGCCGCCCCGCGTCGCCGCGTTGCGCCGCAACTCTCTCGACACCGTCGCCGCCGACCGCCCCAGGCGACGTGCGACCTCCCGCACGCCCAAACCCTGCACCCGCCACAGCGCGATCTCCTCCCGCTCCGCAAAGGAGAGGTAGCGCCCGGAGAGCGGCCCCAACGACCGCGACAGGTGCGACGACGCCATCCCACCCGCCTCGCGGAACCATCGGGTTCCAACCGGCTGTGATACTCCAACCTCCATCGCCGCGTCCTCGCTCGACAAACCTTCGGCGATGAACGCCCAGAACCGCCGCCGGTGCGCCTGCCGCGCCACAGGCGGCCGACCAGGCGACCTCAGCTTGCCCCGCAAAGCCCGATCCGAACGCCGCCGACCTGCCATCGCAACCTCCTCCGCCCAGGTGTTGCGACGACCACTTGAATCCACCATGTCCGCCAAGGTTGGTTTGATGGACATGGCATCATGTGAACCAGGCTCGACCTCAACTGATCCGAAGTGGCGGCTGGTGACGGAGGTGTTGATGCTGGTGGTGAAGTCAGCAATCCAGCCGCCAAGTCGCTCGCGGCATCCACTGGTAAGGCCAAGGACCTCGGCGAAAGCAGGCTTTGCGAGGTGTTGGGCACGTGAACAAAAGGCCAACTCCGACTTCGCCACCAGCATCGGTGTTGGGTTGAGGCCTAAAAGGGCCTCGGCCCACCCTGCCGGGGTTCCTGGACACGCGGTTGGCGGCGCTTTGGGTTGAGATGCACCGCCAGCCGCTTGCGCACGTCCGCTGTGCCCAGCGCCTCCTGCGCAGCCGCAAGCGCCTCGTCCTGACGGGCCATGGCGTCGCCGATCGGCGCCATCTTGCCATCCAGGGACTTACGCAGCGCCTTATCCTGCACCCTGGCCCGCGCGACGCTTCCCGCATCGTTGTCCGGCTCCCTGGCCTTGCGGATGCGCCGGCTGGTGCGGATGCACCCATCGACTGCTCCATCCAAGGCGCGACGCACTTGGTCCACAAGGTCGATGCCGAGAGCCTTGTAGGGCTTCTCGCTCATGTTCTTGGCCACCCGCGCCCAAAGCAGCGCGTCCGTGATTTCGGTTGGGTCCCCAAGCGCGCGGCTGGCCTGCTCCGCTTGGATTTCGGCCGCCTTGCCGACCATGGTCCATGACATGTTCTCGTGCCGGCTCTCGGCCACGTAGCCCTTGAACGCCGTGATGCCGGCGCTGCCCCGCGGCAGAGCGTTGATGTGCTCGGCCGACGTGATGCCTTGGGCTGCGTCCACGGTCAGGCAGTGCCCATAGCCCAGCAGCAGGCGCTTCGTGGTCGGGTCGAGCAGCCGGCGCCATTCGACGTGCCCCACCCGGCCGTTCTGGTCCTCCATCACCAACCCCTTGTCCCACCACCACTTGACCGTCACCACGTCGCCGTTGGCCCCGATGAACCCCCGCTTGCCGTCGATCTGGGCGAAGGTCTTCTTGTAGAGGCGGAACTTGTCACCCGCCGCAACCGGCAAGTCGTAGGTTTCCCCGCGGTTGTTGATGGCCTGGTAGTTCGTCTCTGCGCCCGCGATCTCGCCCCGGTCGCGGAGGAGGCCGCGGATGGCCCGGCTGATCTCCGCTGCGTCGGCGTTGGTCAGGGCAGTGACGGTCACGCCGCGCTTGCTGTTGCTCTCCCGCAGCGCGTCCCGTCGCTCCACGTAGAACGCCGCGATGCGGGCCACCACCTGGTCGTAGTCGCCTCCGATCAGGTGCGCGTGCCCATCGGCGATCTTCATGTCGAGTGCCTGGGCGGCCTCGCCGTCGCGGAACAGCGTCGCGATCTCCCGGGCGCGCGCCGTCTTCTGCCGCACGGTGGCGAGGAGCTGCGGCAGCGCCTCCTCGGGCATGTTCCGGACCATGATCTCGATGGCGCTGCTGGCCTCGATGGCCTGGCACTGTTCGGCGTCGCCCAAGCCCCGGATGATGCAGCCGGTGTCGTGCCAGAGCTTCATCATCTCCAGGAACTGCCGTGGGCCGAGCTGCGCCGCCTCGTCGATCACCAGCACGGTGTTGCGGTCCACCGTAATGTCGCCCGATTGCACGCCTGCCAGGAACGGATGCACGGCGATCGTCTCGTCCACGCCGGCCTCCCTCAGCGCGTCCGCCTGGCGCCACGCCTGCGAGATGCCGAAGACCTTGCGTCCGTCGCGCTGCCAGGCCAGCACCGCCGGCGGCAGGACGCGCGTCGTCTTGCCGACGCCGGCCACGCCCTCCAAGAACACCAGCCCGCCGCCGAACGCAAAGCTCTCCGCCGCCGCCAACTGGCCCTTGCCCGTGGCTCCCGTGAAGTCGATGCCGGAATCCGCCGCTGCTTGCCGGAATGTCGCCTCGGGCACGGCGCCAGCAGGCGCACGGGATGCCTGATAGACAAGCTCGGCCATGTCGCGCTCCAGCTTGACCTGCACCGAGTTCGTCACCCGCAGCCTGCCGTCCATCTCGCCGACGATCAGCGCCGCCCGCGTCCCGTTCACGGTCACGCCGTCGCGCTCCAGCCGCCGCACCACTGCCTCGATATCGCCCTCGCCCTTGATGCCCACGCCGATCAGGCCGCGGGTGGCGTGAACCCGCACCACGCTCTGGTCGATGACGGCAGCCGTCGTAAACTCCTTCTCGATGTGCCGGGCGGCAAACTCCGTGGCCCGCTCGATGCGCTCTTGGTCGCTCAGCTTCTCGCGGTGCTCGCCCGTGATCGCCGTCTCGTGCTGCCATCCAAGCCGGGCGGCGGTTTCGTCCCAGACGGCTTGGTCGGGGCGGCCATCGTTCTTCTGAAGCCGGGTGTTCGCCGCCGTGGTGTTCAGGATGCCCAGCTTGCGCTCCACGTCGAGGACATTCCAGTCGAGGCCCTGCTCCTTGGCGAACTGCCGGGCCTTGCACCGTGGCCTTGTGACCTTTTGAGAACCCATCACGAACAGCTTGCGAAATGCTGGCGATGGCCACCGCCTGTTCGCCCTGGTCGTATTCCAGCCTGATGCCCATGGCGTCCAGCTCATTGGCCAGGAACGCTTGGAAGTGGGCGCCAAACTCCTTCACCCGGCCGTGCAGCTCCTTCGTGTCGAGTGACCCGACGTGGCCAGAAGCCGTCACCACGGCGTTGAACAGCGCATTGTGGATGTGGACCTGGGGATCACCCGGCACCGCAGCGTCCACGACATAGGTTTCGCCGTCCGGTCCGTCCTGCAATGCCAGCGTCGGCCGCGCGCTGAAGTGCATGAAAGATGACCAAGCCACCTCGCCCGGTTCTGCCCCGTCCTTTCCTCCAGCACCACGGCGTGCCCACCCCATCTCCTGGGCTACATACCGCATGGTGCGGTCATTGGCCCGCCAGATGGCTTGCAGCAGCGCCGCGCGCTCCTCGTCCGTCTTGGCGAAGGCGAAGGCCAGGCTGACGGACTTCTCGGGGCTGATGGTCAGGTCATAGGCGCTGATGTCCCGGCCGGCGGCCGACCATGGCCCGGCATCGTCGCCACGCTTCGCCTCGAACAGCCGGTCCAGCGCCTCCGGCGTCGGCGGCTTGGTGATGTCGATGCCCAGGGCCGCCGCCACCTCCGGCGCCATGTCCGGACGCCAGGACACCCGGGCATCCCGGCCATAGTACTTGGTCAGCGCCGCAGCGTTGGTGCCCTCCTCCGGCTCGGGCGCAAGGTTGGAGTTCTCGGTCAGGTAGGCCCGGATCAGCTTGCCCATGCCTCCGGCGCTGATCGTTCGGAACGTCATCATGGGTCGGTCGCCTGGACAACCACCTTCGTCAGATCGCGGATCAGGGCAGTCTGCCGCTCGATCCGGTTGGCCAGCTCCATCAGCGTCTCGGCAAGGCTCGGCCCGATCTTGGGTTGCTCCTCCGGCGTCAGCAGCTCCACGATCTCCTCAAGCCGGGCGTTGGCCATCTCGATCTGCGGCTGTTGGCCACCCACGGCCTGCACCAAGGACACCAGCAGGTGTCCTTGGGCCTCCAACGTCTCCAGCACCCGCGCCTGGAAAGCCTCGTTGTTCATGCTGCCCTACCCCTCTCGTGCAAGGAGGGCATCGTCATCCGACCGGGTGCGAATGCTCCCCACCGCCAAGATGGCACTCAGCATGAGTGCAATGGTGTATAGCATCTTTCCCTGTCGGGCATCCGTCTGCCTGTCGTCGGCTCTTGTCCGTGATTCGTCCGTAACACGTCTGCCCTAACTTGCCGTCGCCGCTGTCATGCCGTTTCCCGTTCGCACCCGAACGCCGGCATGGTCCCGACATGAGCAAGCCCCCGACCTCGCCGAAGCGCCAATCCCCGCCGGACGCCATCCCCGACTCTGTCTTGCGGGGGCTTGATGATCGGTCGGCCTTGTTCTGGCTGCTTCACAAGCATCATGGCGCCCTATCCCTAGCTTGGAATGGGCGCAGGGTAGACTGGCGCGTGGTCTGTGAATGGTCCGAGCGGGAAAAGGCTTGGGATAGGACAGGCAAGACTGCCTCGCCTGGCACAGCGAAGATGACGTGGCGCCGGGTCTGCTTGTTGAAGGCCCGGGAGCGGGTGCAGGGCGCATGAGAAAGAAAAAGGCCGTTCCGGAGGTTCCGGACACGGTCCTGCGCAGCACGGAGCGGTCTCCGCTGTTCTGGCTGCTCTACCAGCACCACGCGGTGCTGGCACCGCGATGGAAAGTGCAGCGCGTAGACTGGCAGGCAGTCTGCGCATGGGCCGAAACGCAGCAGGCTTGGGACAACACAGGAAGCATCCCCAAACCGGGCACTGCCCAGAAGACTTGGCAGCGCGTGTGCCATCTACACGCCCGGGAGAAGGCGGAGCGGGAAGCCAGGCGCCGCCCTCCGCTTGTCCCAACACCGAGACAGACCTTGCCGCCACCGGTGGCGGCACCCACCGGGGCCAAGGCCCCAGAAACTCCGCAGTCAGACGTGGAGAGACGCATGGCGCTGATGCGGGCGAAAATCAATCAGCGGAGCGGGCGCCTTGCTTAACGAGCAACAGGAGAAGCAGATGACATCCAAGAAGACAATCGACGCGGCCGTAATCTCTGGGGATGCGATCCTCCAGCCGGCGGAAGGCATCGGGGTGGCTGCCCTCGCCTCGAAGAAGCCCGTCTACATGGCGAAGTGGGGACGGGGCCGCCTGGGCGGCACTGGTGCTCTGATGGTGCTGGGCCAGCGCGCGGAAGCGCAGGGGCGCCCCGTGCGCTGGCTGGACGGCGATCTCAAATCGGGGACGCTATCGGCCTTCTACGGGGACAGGTGCTCGCGCGCACCGTCCGAGGATGCGGTCGATTTCCGCGACTGGATCATGGGAGACCTCGACGACCTGATGCTGGATCGGCAATCCCGTGCGCTTGACGTGTCAGGCGGCAGCTCCTCCATGGAGGAGCTGCTGCGCGACATGGAGCTGCCCTCCTTTTGCGAGGAGAACGGCATGCGCTTCACCTGGCTTTGCGCCCTTGGCCCCAACGTCGAGGATTTCCAGCATGTGCGGAGTGCCGTGGACGCCAACCATATGCAGCCCAAAGACATGCTGCTGGTCCTGAACGAGGGGGTTGTCCGCAAAGGACAGAATGCGGCAGGCGCCTTCATTCCCCTCATGGAGAACAAGGGCTACATGCAACTGATGGAGGCCGGCGCGCGGATGCTCTACCTTCCGCAGAACCCGGTGATGGATGAAGTCCGCCAGCTCGGCGTGAGCTACTACCACATCCTGGCGGACTGTCGCGACCCGATCACCGGCAAGGTGAAGGCGGCGCGGCAGCACATTGTGAAAAGGTGGCTGGGGGCGCTGGAGGCCGAGATTGCCGAGCAGAGGGCGGAGGATGCAGTGCCATGAGCGTTGAACTTACTCGCGTCGGGACTGCAATCGACCTTCTGGATGCCGCTGGGCATGAGGAGGGCATCACGCCAGACACCTACTTGGGCGCATGGGCGGTTGCCCAGCGGGATCTGGTCCAGGCGCTGTATGCACTTGAGCAGGCGCGGGAAGCGCAGTCGCAGGATGTGCTTGCCACGGCCAAGGCAACCGTGGAGGCCAGTGCCGAAACCATGCGGTTGCAGGTCGAGGCCATGCAGCTCGAACTGCGCAAGATCGACCGTTTCATTGAACAGGCCAAAATCAGCCTTGGCGAGAAAGAAAGCGCGACCGTCAAGGCGCTGGTAGATAGATTTACTGAGAAAGCGCACGAGGTGATGGTGGCTCGCGCCAGGGCTTGGAGCCAGACGCGCTACCTGCAAACCGCCGGGGCGCTGGCGTTCGCCGGCTTCCTCCTGCTTGGGGCCGGCTACTGGGCAGGGGCAAGCCGGCCGGGCAACGGGGCGCCGCGCGATTTCTTGCAGCAGTGCGCAAGCTCGCTGCGGCGGGACCCCGCGACCGGGCGGACGTTCTGCGGCATTGAAGTATTGGCCCGATAGACGTGCAAAAACCAGGGTCAGCCTATCCAGCGCCCCTGCTGGGTATAGCGCCGGCCACACGACGCGAGGCCCTTGACCCCGACGATGGTCGGACGCTGCCGTTGCAAAGCGCCTTTTACTATGCTGCGTGCCTCCCTGGGCGAAGCGGCTTTGACACTCTGGCGATAGCTGAAAAGTTGACGCGGGACAGCACGCCAATAAACGGCAAAGGACTGATCCATGATGGTGGTCCCGGCACTGAGGATGATTGCGGGTCGCTGCCGAACGCCAGCCCAACTTGCGCTGGGCTGGCGAGCGTCACGGAGGGGTTAGTCGAAGCTGCGCCAGAAGCCTTTGCCCCGGCGTGCCCGCCGATCCGACTTGACGCGCCCGGCTGCCACTCCAAGCAAGGCAAGTTCCCGCGTGATGACGTCGCGGCAAACACCGATCTCTTCTGCGATGTAGGAGAACGTCCGGCCTTTCTTGCGCATCGCGAGAATGGCCGTGATCTCGTTCTCAAACAGTGTCATGCGCTTGGCTTCCTGCGCCGCTGCGAGCTTGCGCCGATGCTCGGCCCAACGGGGATCGTTGGCGACGTAAGCCTTCTGCGCCAGCGACAGGTGGGCGCGTTGCTCGGCGCTGAATGTGCGAGCCATAGGGCTGCAACAGGAAGCGGCCTCGGCCTGGGGCACGCAGTGGGGGAGGGAGGTATGGGACATTGCTGTTCCTGCTTTTGGCCGGGGACCATTCCCCTGGCGCGCTTCTGTTGTAGCCATTATGGCTTTGTAAAGCAACGGCCTTATGAAGCCATAAGGCCACAAATGTGCTGCCGAGTGTCACAAATCCGTGTGCTAGGCCATGTTAAGCCATGAGGTTTTGGCTTAATGGCCTCATGGAATTGTTATGCAAATGCCTCGGTATTCGGCTTTGCCTGCTGAGTTTGTCTCTGAGCCACGCTTGCTCACTCACCCGTGATGATTTTGCGGCCTTATGGCCTCATAAAGCCGTAGCTTTGAAGAGCTGGCTAGGCCATAACAGGAGCGCGCCAGGGGAATGGTCCCCGGCCAAAAGCAGGAACAGCAATGTCCCACATCTCCTTCCCCCGTTTCGCGTCCCGCGCCGCTTCCGGCCGCGGCCCGCTTGCGAGCGATCAGCTTCGCCGCCTCGTGCCCTCCGCCTTCGCGACCCGCGCGCATGAGAGCCGCAGCGAGCGATACACCTACATTCCAACTTCGGCCGTGATCGACGGCCTGCGTGCCAACGGCTTCGAGCCGACCTTTGCCAAGCAGGGCCGCAGCCGCGTCAAGGGTAAGGCGGAGTTCACCAAGCATCTGTTGCGGTTCCGCTACCGCGGCCAGGAACGCACCGGTCGCAAGGTCGGTGACGTGTTTCCCGAAGTCGTGCTGCTCAACTCGCACGATGGCACGTCGGCTTACCAGCTCATGGCCGGCACCTTCCGTTTCGTGTGCCTCAACGGAATGGTCGTGGCCGACCGCGGTCTCGGCACGATCAAGGTGCCGCACAAGGGCGACATCGTGAACCAAGTGATCGAAGGCAGCCATGCCGTCCTACAGGAAAGCATCCGGGCCGTTGACCGGGCGGACGCCTGGGCCTGGGTGACGCTCTCCGGCGACGAGCGGCTTGCGATGGCGGAGAGCGCCCATGTCCTGTGTTTCGGCGAAGGCCAATCGGGCGAGGTCGCCAAACTTGTCCCGCCAGCACAACTGCTTTCCGTGCGGCGTCATCAGGACACCGCGCATGACCTCTGGACCACCATGAACGTTTTACAGGAGAACGCGATCCGAGGCGGCCTGATCGCCTGGGACCAGGACGTGAACAATCGTCGGCGCCGGGTCGCGACGCGCCCGGTCAACGGTATTGACCAGGACGTGAAGCTGAACCGGGCGCTGTGGCTCCTGGGGGAGCGCATGGCGGAGATCAAGGCCGCCGCTGCCTAAGCGGAACAGGGCGGGGCACCATGCCCCGCCCGGCATTGTCGCGAACTGGAGATGCAAGACAGTGCGGGATAGAACGCTTTCAAACGCACATGTTCAGGTCGGCGCCGTCGCCTCATCTAACCAATAACGCCATTAAGCCATAAAGCTGTTACACAATTAGGCTGCGACGTAAGGTAGAGCGTGTAACTGAACGACTCTCAGATCGGACGAAGCGAAAGTGCGTTGCTGCAATGGTGTGGGGATTGCGTTCAGCAGCCGATCAGGAGGACAAACGGTGCTCGACTTTGACCGGATGACCATGGTGCTTTCCGACTTGCTTGCCGACCTGGACTCTCTTCAGGAGCTTCTACGCAACCGGGAGGCAGCGCAGGCGCCTGATGCCCTGGCAGAAGCGGCTCGGGCGGTGCGTGTTTTGATCGCTGCGCTCGGCACCAGCCAGGGCGGCCTCGCACGCGAGCTGGGTGGTGTCAACGAGAAGACCGTGCGCGATTGGTGCGCTGCCAAGGCACTGCCTGGACCGCCCGCAGTGCGTGCCATGCGCCTATTGGCCGCACGCCTGGTCGCGTCGCCGCCACCTGACTTGGTGATGAACGCCGGCCGTGTTGCGCCCTGCGAGGAGGCATTGGTGCATCACCTGGCGGGACTTGCGGAGCAGGCTGAGATCGCAGGCTGGCAACCCGGGGAGATTGCCGCCGCGGTGACTGCCTGGGTCGCCAGCTACACGCACCAAGCCTAAACGCCAGGAAGCAGCAGCTCCACGACATATGTACCTTGCAGCCTAGTGGCCTCATAGCTTAATGAAGTTGATGCGTAATGAAGCCGTTGGGGGCAGTATGACGACCAGGCCGAAGGTGCTCGTGGTCGCGAGCCAAAAAGGAGGCGTGGGAAAGACCGCGCTTTCGGCACACCTTGCTGTTGCGGCGGAGCAGGCCGGCTATGGCCCAGTGGTGCTCTATGACACGGACCCACAGGGTAGCCTCGCGCGCTGGTTCCACGACCGAGAGGCAGATACGCCCAAGCTCGCGCGTGGCGGCGTCGCTGACTTGCCGGCGACGCTGGACCGGCTGGGCGCGGCAGGCATCCGGCTCTTGGTGGTGGATACCCCGCCCGCGCTGACCGACGCAATCCGCGCCGTGGTCGAACACGCCGATTTCGTGCTTATCCCGACCCAGGACGGCAAGACCGACCTTGCCGCGATCGGCAGCACAGTGCGTTTGGTGCGCGAGCTGGAGCGGCCCTATGCCTTCGCACTCACCTTCATCAAGCGCAACACCACGCAAGCGACCTCGGCGGCCATGTTGCTGTCCAAGCATGGAGCGATGGCTGGCAGCGTGGCACACCGCATGGCGTTCAAGACGGCGTGGAACGATGGACGCACAGCATTGGAGACGGAACCGCGTGGCAAGGCGGCTGAAGAGGTGCGCGAGATCTGGTCGTACGTGGGCGAGGCAATCGGCTTGATAAAGGTCAAGAAGAAGGAGAAGGCATATGTCTGAGAGGGGCAGGGCAGCGGTGGCCCACAAGGGACCGGCAAAGCTCGGCGAGGACCTGAACGACGTGTTTGCTGCCAAGAAGGAGACTGCGTCGCCGTCCGGTGGCGGTGCCGTAGGTAGGGACGCCGGAGGCGAGGCAAACCGGCCAGGGCCGGCGCCTGTCGAGCCGGCGGAAAAGGACGGGGTGACGTCGAGCACCATCCGCATCCCGCACTACCTCTCTGACCGCATTTCGGACTACCTGCACGCCAACAAGGGCGACACCCTGACAACCCTGGTCTTCAAAGGTCTTACGAAGCTCGGGATTGAGGTCGAACCTGGAGACCTGGTGCCCAAGCGCCAGCGCAGGTCACGGTGACGCATTCTAAGAGCCTTGAGAGGCTGTTGCACAATTGCAGGTCGGAACAAATCTGTTCAAGATGTAGCTCATTTTCCGCTAAGTCGGCACTATATGCTGTGTGGCAGCCAGCCGGAAAATGATTTAGCAACAGGCTCTTGATCCTTAATCATTGCGAAGTGCTGGGAAAACCCCGTGAGCGATTTCCGTCGGCATCCTCAACTTCTTCCGATGTGGTCCGCTGCACGTCGGACCGTTACGCCGCGGCTTCAACTTCGGCCGGCACGGGTTTTGGTGGTTGAAGAACGATGCCGGCCTCCAGGATGTTGCCGCCTGGGCCGAGCCTACCCTGGATGACCACGAAGCAGCCTGGGACGATCGCCTTCATGCTTTTACGGAAGTTCTTGCCCTTGAACGTCACCTTGAGCGGCACGCCGCCCGCATCGATTCGCAACGTCACGTCGGGCTGCGTGTTCGGCTCGGGCACCAGCACGGACGAGAAATCCACCTCGTCCGCTTTCAAGGGAACCGAGACCTTGGCGAGACTGGCTGCAATCTTCATGCATACCTTTCGGAAAACACCGTCTTTGCACCCTACGCCGCAACGGCAGCAATGGACGCCTGAGTACAAAACGGCTTAACTACCCCGTCAACAATAGGATAACCGCCGACCGCAGCAACCTGAACCGCGAGCCGGAAACGAAAAAGCCACCCTGGCCGGGTGGCTCTTTCGAGAGGCATAAGACCCACAGCCCGACAAGGCTGAGACATCGATATTACGCTACTGAGAGTAGGGACGGTTTTTTGCGCCGTCAAGGCTCTCAATGCTGGGTCTTTGCCCTCTCCGAAGGCTCGTCCATTGAAGGACGAGATCATGGACGTGCAAACTTCGTCGCGGCCCACGGGCCTGCACAAGATCACCATCCCCCAGCTCCAAGTCGAAGCCGCCGGGTCTGTGCCTTTCTCCCCGGCCAGCCCCGGCCGGATACTGGCCGCATTCAAGCGTGCCGCCCCGGCGCTGGGCCTGCCCCGGCGCGTGGTGGACTTCGTGGACTACCTGATGAGCCACAACCGGTCGCAGGATTGGAAAGACGGTCCCGGCCCCATCGTCTGGCCGTCCGACGTGGAGCTGGAGGACCGCCTGGGCGTGGGGCGGAGCCAGTGCAAGGCGCTCGTCCGTGCGACGCTTGACGCCGGCCTTGTGCGCCTGCGCCGCAGCCCGACCGGTCGGCGCTGGGACTACCGCAAGGGAAGCGGACATGAAGCCTGCATCGTGGAGGCCTACGGGTTCGACATGATGCCCCTGGGGGAGCGCATGGCGGAGTTCGAGCGCGTGTCGGCCGAGTGGGAGGCACGCCGCGCCGAGGGGAAGCGGCTGCGGCGCGAGATCACCAGCTCGCGCAACCGCGTCCTGTCCCTGGTGGACCTGGCGATGTCGCAGAGCCTGGCCGGCGAGGACTGGCCCGCGGCGGCGGCGCAGGCCGACGCGTTGTGGGGCGAGCGGGGCACCCAGCGCGACCCGCTGCCGTTGGTGCCCATTGCGGCCCGGCTGCGGGCGTTGTCCATCCATACGCAGGAGCGGGTAGCGGCGGCGCTGGCGGCTGTGGAAGCCGGGGAAACCGGCCCCGCGGGACCGGAAAACCGGCCCCAGCTTATAACTACAAATGAACTGATTATCGCTGAAGCGAATACCGAACCAGCTCACAAGGCAGGGCCTGACCGGCCCGATGCTCACGAGAAAGCAGACAGCGGCAGCTTGCTAGCCGCCATTATTCATCAGCCCGGAGCGATGCCTTGCTGAGACAGGCGTTTCTCGCGTGATGGTTGTGCGGGCGCGCGGGATCGCGGCCACTTCGGGAGTGGCATGTTGTCGGCTCGATACGG
>JAABUV010004526.1_pt1 | contig 16571 bp, 18 predicted proteins | sample 5559971 | NCBI WGS metagenome assembly JAABUV01 (sample SAMN10711881, study PRJNA513362) | rock metagenome | isolation source: Antarctica rocks | place: Antarctica: Victoria Land, Knobhead nord | collected 2015-12-19
CGCCGGTGCGGGCCTGCCCTCCGGCTCGGCCGCTGGCGCGGGCCTGTCGTCCGGCTCGGCCGGCTTGCTCTCCTGCGCCGGCGCCGGCGTGCTCTCCGGCTCGGCCGCCTTGGCCGCCGGCGCAGGCGGCTGCTCGGCGTCGGCCGGCCTGCTCGCTGGGGCCAGGGCCGGCGGTGGCGGCAGCGCGCCGCCAGCAGAGTGCTCACCCAGGCTCGGCGCCGGCCGCGGCGGGTCCGCGGGTGCAGGCGCGGCGGGGCCGTTGCCGCCGGGCGCCGGTGCCGCCGGCTCGGCCGGCACGTCGGGGCTGGCGCGCTCCGCTGCGCCGTTCTTGCCGGCGGGCGGCGGGCCGGACGGCGCAGGCTCCGGCTCAGCAACCTCCGCATGCTCCTCCACATGCGCGTCCACGTACTCCTCCGCATGCTCCTCCGCGTGCTCCTCCGCATGCTCACCCGCATGCTTCTCCGCATGCTCCTGCACATGCTCCTCCGCATGCTCCTGCACGTGGACCTCCGGCGCGGCGTAGTGCCCGTCGTGCCCGTCGTGCGCCTCCACCACGCGCCGCATGATGCCCGCCACGTCGACCGGCGCATCCGGCGGCCGCTCCGACGACCGCGGCTGCGCGCGCGCACGGCACCATCACCACATGCGGCAGACAGGGGAAGCCTGCCGGCAAGCCAGGCTGCGCACGCTCGCATGCTATTTATGGCTGGCTGCCAGGAGAGCGCATGCGGTGCCTATGGCAGTCGATAGCATGGTCGGAAGAACACCCTGCAGCTTTTACAGGCAGGCAATTGTCTCCATACCCGTCAGCCTGGATCGCAGTCCGGGACAAAGAGAGCCAGCGGCCGCACCTCGGCGCCGTTGCCGCCGCCAAAGGGCGCCTTGGCCGGGCCGGGCGCGTCGCTGCCGGGCGCATCCTGCGCGTCGGCGCTGCCGCCCTCGCCGGCCGTCTGGTCATCGCTGACCTTGAACTGGGCGGCCGCCGCACGCTCAGCGCGATCGCGCTCGTCGTGCTGCACCCCCGCCGCCGCCTTGTCCATTGCGGCCTGCGACGCGGCCGCCGACGAGCGCTGCCGCGCCGCCGTCAACGCACGCGCCTCCTCTGCGCGAGCCGCACCCGGCGTCAAAGCCGGTGGCCAGGCGCGCGTCGCTGCAGCGCGCCGGCAGGCGGCGCGCGCACCCTCGGCGTGGCGCACGTCCAGCACGTCCTCCTGCTCCTGCGCGCTCTCAAAGCCCTCCTCCGGCTCCTCGAAGCGCTCGTGCTCGTCGCGCTGCGCGCCATAGCTGGTCTCCACCGCCGCGTCGTTGGCGTACTCAAAGTCCTGGGCGCGCGTGCGGGCCGCTGCAGCCTGCCGCCAGCCGCCGAGCGAGCAGGAGCAGCAGGCGGGTCCGGAGCAAGGCGCACGTCCTCTGTGCGGTTGCCGTCGTCCCCGTCGTCTGACGGGTCGGACAGTATCACATCCTCGCTGCACGCGCGTGCACACGCTCGCGTTGGTGCGCCAGTCTCTGTCAAAAGCAGCCCTTGAGGAAGCAGATGTGAGCGCGAAAAGCTGAGAGGCACACACGAGACGGCCGCAGCGTGCAGCACACCTGTCCTCAAACTGCGGCGTATCTTGCGGCGCCTCACGCGTGCCTGCTCGCAGAGCAAGCGTTCTTTATACAAGCGTTCAGGTCGGGACAACAAGGCACTGTGCCGTGGCAACACGAGCTGCACATCGACACACAAAAGGGAGTGTGGAGGGACAGGACACGCAGTGGAGACACACAGGTGGGGTCGGGCTGCGCACGCTGCTGCGTCTCGCTCATCCTGGAACGTATCGCGCGCAGAGGTGCTTGCAGCCAGGCCTCTCTGCTGGCTTGTGGATAGGCGCCGGCAGCGAACCCTCAACACGCTTGGGTATGGGCCGGGGTGGTCGGCCGGCCTGGTTGAGCTACTGGATGCCCGAGCAGTCGGCTGCAAGACGGGCCAGGGCACCAGGCAAGCTCTCACGATGGCCAAGGCGAAGAAGGTCAGCGTGGCGGACACGCGCAAGCCCAAGCACCCGCTGGACGCCAACCGCCCCAGCAAGGGCGGCAAGAACCAGCGCGATGCCGCGACGGTGGGTGCCCAGACCTGCCTGAGCTCACGCGGCGCTGCTGTGAGAGGGGGGCCTGGCAGGCGGGGGCCGAGCGCCGCTGGCGCGCGCCGCGCAGGTGCGGCGGCTCAACATGTACAAGAAGACGGCGACGCGCGACAAGCGCGGGAAGATCCTGCACCAGGCGCGCCGCGCTCTGCGTGCCCGGCTATGCCTGCGCCGGTGGCCGCGCAGCGCGTGCCCGACGTGGCGCATCCGCGCTCGCAGGACCTCCAATCCAAGGAGCTGCCCAACACACGCATCCAGCCCAACCGCGGCTGGTTCCAGAATTCGCGCGTGACGGACCAGAAGGCGCTCGAGCGCTTCCGCGAGGAGATGAGCACCAAGGCGCGCTCTTATGGGGCCCTTGCTCCTGGCGGTGCTGGGCTGCCGGGCGGGCAATGTGAGAGCACGTGCCGCTTGGTTCAGGAGCTCTGGTCTGTCCCCAGAGAGCGTGTGCCGCTTGGTTCAGGGGCTGTGGCCTGTACACAAGCGCTCCTGCTGCACACCTGCAAGGGCCACGGCGCTGCCCCCCGGCAACCCCCCCCCCCCACGGGCGGCGGCGCCCCGGCGCAGGTGAACGACGCGTACACGGTGCTGCTACGCGAGAAGAAGCTGCCGATGGCGCTGCTGGAGGACCCGGAGGCCAAGGCGGCCGCGGCGGGCAAGGCGGCGCGCGCCAGCCTGGTGCAGACGCAGCCGTTCGCGGCCACGTTCGGCGCAAAGCGCACGCGCAAGCGGCCCAAGCTGGCCGCGGACTCGCTGGCGGACCTGGCCGCGTCCGCGCTGCGCGTCAACGCCACGTGCGCCCGCGCCGATCGCGCCTCCCTGACGCGCCCGCCCAGGCGCGGCGCGGGGCCAGGTCAGCGTGCAGGATGTGTCTCTGCGCACAGGCTCCACCCCGCCCTGTTGCCTAAGTGCCTCGGGGGCGCGCGCGGGCGCGCGCGAGAGGTGTAGCCGGCTCGCGGTCCGCTGCCGCGCAGGAGCGCTCAGGCGCCGCCCCGCGCGCGCCAGGTTTGCGGAGAAGGCCGCGCCGGCGTACGAGGCAGAGGAGGCAGCCGACGACGGCGTGCGCAGCGCGGCGCGCGAGAAGCTGTTCGACAAGGGCCAGAGCCGGCGCATCTGGGGCGAGCTGTTCAAGGTAGTTGACTCCAGCGACGTGGTCATCCAGGCGCGCGCCGCCCTGGCCTGGTCGCGTTGCGCGGCCGCAGTGACCCCGAGCACAGCTAGGGGCGGCGCGTGGCCTGTCAAGGCTGCTGCGCGGTTGATGCCAAAAACGCGCGCGTGCCCACACAGCGGGCCCTGGCGGGGCACGCCAAGGGGCCCGGCGGCGACGGGGTCGTCGGGGGCCGGCAGGTGCTGGACGCGCGCGACCCGCTCGGCACGCGCTGCCGCTACCTGGAGCAGCATCTGCGCAAGCACGCGCGCCACAAGCACATGCTGCTGCTGCTCAACAAGTGCGACCTGGTGCGGCCCCGCGCACGGGGGCCCGGGCGTTATCTTCCCTGACCTTTGTCGGTGACAGACACACCGACCTGGGGCTTGGCGGCGGCGGACCCGTGATGACCCAACAGTTTGTCCGTACCATCAGAGCGCCGCTGTGACGACCTCCACTGCTGGAATCTCGTTAGCCTGAGGCCGCCGCCGCCAAGCCGCTGGGGTGTAATTGTTGCTCGCATGCTGTGATCACGTGATGCAACCCGTGACACACAGGTACCCGCTTGTGCAAAGTTGTTTATACTCTGACTGCAGCGTGCTTTACAAGCAGGGGCATGGATATCAGGTCCTGCGGACTGGCCCGCGGCAGGTGCCGGCGTGGGCGACCAAGCGCTGGCTGAAGCACCTGTCGGCCGAGTTCCCCACGCTCGCGTTCCACGCGTCCATCACCAACCCGTTCGGCAAGGGCAGCCTGCTGGGCCTGCTGCGCCAGCTGGCGCGCCTGCGCAGCGATAAGAAGTACATCAGCGTCGGCTTTGTCGGCTATCCCAACGTCGGCAAGTCCTCCGTCATCAACACGCTGCGCACGAAGAAGGCGCGCCGCCCCGCCCCGGCTGCCGTGTGCGGCCAGCCGGGGGGCTCACGTGAGTCCCCGGCGCCCCTGACATCGTGCCTTTGCGCCGGTGCGGTGCTGCGTGCCGTCCAAGTCAGCGCCGCTGCCTCCCAACCACCCTGTTGCCCAGCGCCCCGGCAACGCGGCAAGGTGAGGCAGACAGCGATGTGGCACCGCGCGCCGGCCTCGGCCGGCGGCAGAGAGCGCGCGCGCCGGCTGCGGCCGTGGCGCCCGCGAGACCTCGGTGCAGACAGCCGCGCCGTCCATTCTCCCCCATGCACTCTCCCCTTGCACGGCGCCCGCCGCGCCCAGCCCGGGACGTATCCGGGGGCTCTGCTCCGCACCTGGCGCGCCAGGCTCCTGTGAGACCCAGCAGCGTGACCCTGCGCACAGCGCGCCGGCCGCCCGGGCGGCCCTGAGACGCGCGGCCGGGCGCGCGCGCGGCGGCGCAGGTGTGCAAGGTGGCGCCGGTGCCGGGCGAGACCAAGGTGTGGCAGTACATCACGCTCATGAAGCGCATCTTCCTCATCGACTGCCCCGGCGTCGTGTACAGTAAGGCGGGCGACTCGGAGACGCAGTCCGTGCTCAAGGGCGTCGTGCGCGTGGAGAACCTGGCGCGCGCCCGCTGGGCGTAGAGAGGGCGCCGGCGTCGTGCGTGGGCCGTTCGGCGCGGCATGCACAGGCAGAGGGCTAAGACTGGGCTTCAATGGGCTTGATGGTCCCTCTGACGCCCCTTTGATCAGTGGGTGTTGCGCCACATGCGGTGCTTGACCGTGTGGTGCCCCGCAGCGGTGGCCGCGGGCCAGCAGCGTGCACCCTCGCGCGTACCGTCCGAAGTAAGCGCATTGCCGCTCACATTGTATGCGCCTGGCTCAGGCGCGGGTGCCGCGGCGCAGGAGGACGCGTCGGAGCACATCGCGGCGGTCCTGGCGCGAGTCAAGCCCGAGTACGTGGTGCGCGCCCGCCCGGCGCTATCCCCTGAGTGTCGGGCGCCGGATGTCTTGTCAGGGCGGCAGCCGCGTGTTGAGCTCTGCCTGCTGGGCGCACACTTGCGCTTGACTCATTCAACAGGGCCGCAGCACGGTCGGAGATTGTGCCATTCGCTCACCGCGGGCGCGGCGCGCGCGCAGCGGCGCGCGTACAAGCTGGCGGCCTGGGCGGACGCGACCGACTTCCTGACGCAGCTGGCGCGCGCGAGCGGCAAGCTGGGCCGCGGCGGCGAGCCCGACCTCAACACGACCGCCAAGATGGTGCTGCATGACTGGCAGCGCGGCAAGATCCCCTTCTTCGAGCTGCCGCCCGGCTACACGGTCGACCCGCCGCCCGCCGCCCCGGCCGAGGCTGTCACGGTGCGCGTCTCTGTTGTGCGACATCTTGCGCCAGTGTGTCTGCGGTTATCGCTGCGTGTGAGCAGGCCGGGCGGGGGGCTTTCCAGCTTCCAGCCGGACTAGTCAGCATGTTGGCACGCTCGAGAAGACTGGGCCGAACAAGCGCCGGTGGGCGCGCAGGCCGACGACGCGGGCGCCGGCGACGGCGACGCGGCGACCGCCGCGGCGGCAGCCGCGGCGGTCGCGGAGAGCGCGGCGGCGGCGGCGGCCGCGCAGGCCGCGCAGGCGCTGCCGGTGCGCGAGGACTACTTCCTGGCCGAGGACGCGGCCGCGGCGTCGGGCGAGCGCGGCGGCGGTGCGCTGGCCCCCGGCAAGCTGCTGCTGTGCGGCCTGTGAGCGACGAGCCCAGTTGAGCGCGGTGCCCTGCAGTGATGAGTGGCGTGACGCCGGCAGGCTGCTGCGCCCGCACGGTCTGCGGCGGTGAGAAAGGGCGCCTGCTGCTGGCTGCCTGCGCTGCTTGCCTTGCCAGCCCTTGCTGCTCTGGAGGCGGAAAGTGACGCGAGCGATCTGGCACAGGCGAGGAGGCAGGCGCGGGTGCGGAGCATGCAGATGCGGAGCGCGCGCGCAGCGGCGCGGACGCCGCGCCCAGCGGCGGCGGCGGCAGTGGCTCAGTGCGCCTCTGGCTTCCTTGTGTTGTCGCGGCGACCCTGCCAGCGCGGCCGAGTGATTTCTGAAGCAGGCTGTATCGCAAAGTAGGCGCGCCTGTCAGTGACAGCGCAGCGGGCTGCGTGTGCAGGCCACAGACAATTATTGCTTTTTCCATTGATGTGACTCAGTCGCTGTCAGGCAGTGAGGTGCAGGCCAGGCTTGGAGCGCCCGGACTGGCTTGTGATTGGGCGCCGTGATGTGCAGGAGGGTGGCTCGGAGAGGGAAGACGTGGGCGAGGAGGGCGGCAGCGATGCTGAGAGTGACGGCTATGGCGAGGCGGGCTTGACCTGGGAGGCTGTCCTGCAGAGCATGCAGGTGCGGTGCGACCGCCTGTGAGTTGCAGGGCCATGATTTGGTGCATGTTGTTCAGGTTCAGGTGTGTGTGGTGTGGAGCAGAGGCGAGGCAAGTGCACAAGACGGCAGGCTCTGGAGAGAGCGGAGTGGCTGAGAGCTCTCCCGCGTGCAGGAGCCTGCGGCAGAGGGCGAGGAGGAGGCCGCCGCGCCTGCACCGGCAGCCACCGCAGAGGCTCTGGAACCTGGCGCTGCCAGCGGGCGGAAGGCCAGGAAGCGCCCGCGCAGCTGAGCGCGTGTTCTTTGTGTGGAGCGAGCGAGCGGAGTCTGAGAGTGTCAGTGAGGTTGAGTGTGTGCGAGCTGTCATGACCAACAGCGTCCAGAGTCACTTACCAGGACTAAAACATTGCATGGCGTCTAGGTTGTTGTGTAAAAGCAGCATTGCATAAGCCTGCTAGCCTGAGACGTAACAGGTGCTGCACTATACTGCCCTTGGGCGGCTGGCGCTCTTGCGCACGCGAGGTGTGGCCTAATTGCGGCGTCGTACAGCAGGCTGTGCAGAGTTTATGACACTGATCAAGGGGTAGTCTTTAGCACCAGCTTCACCACCTGTACGCCACCGTCACGGCCTCTGAAATATACGCATGCAGCGCATGCTTGCGCTGCTGGTTTGGCACTGGGCTTTTTCCTGACACCTCTTGCTTATGATTTGAGTGCGTACCCGTTATGTTGCCAGGCGCAGCACGAGCACTCCCGACTCCCGAGTCGAGTCCGCAGGACCTGGGAAAAGAGCAGGTTTTCTGGCAACGCTGAGCCTGAGCCCAAAAGCGGAGCTCGTCAGGTGGCGAGGCCGATAGTGCGCGATGAGGACACTGCCCCTCTATGAGGGCCCGTTCTTCACCGCCGCGCGGCCGCGGCTGCTCCGGCAGCACTGCCCCCGCACCGCGCCCTGGCCCGCTGGCGGCGCCGAGCGCTGCTGCAGCCGCGCGGCCGCCAGCGCAGGCGGCAACGGCGTGCCTCCAAGGGACGCATCCCAGAATGGGGCCAGGCCAGTCGCCTTGGACGGCGCGGAGGACACATTCGAGGTAAAAGATAAGAGCGGCGGCAGCCTGGACAGCCGCATCCTGAGCGGCGAGTTCACCGACGAGGGCAGCACGAAGGAGAAGCTGACGCGCCCGCTGCGTAAAGCTCTGGCGAAGGACCCCGTCGGCCCAGGTGCGCCGCATGTATGATGCAAGATTGGGCGCCGCGGTGCTCCTGTCATGCTGCAGGACTTACGATGTATACGTGTTAAAACTTTGCGCTGACTTGCGGCAGCGTAGGGAAGCGAAGCGTCGCGTTTGCATGCAAGGCATTGAGCACAGCCGTGAGCGGCAGCCCCCCTTTCACCTGGACCGCTCGAGCCACGCAGGGCGGGCCATGTCATACGCGCTTGCGAAGAAGGGGCAGCAGTGGCGCGCGGCGGCCGCGGCGCGCATGCCCGAGGCCCGCGGCGACATACGCCAGATTGTCGGGCAGCCCGTCTTTGTGCCGCTGTACAACCTGTTCCTGGCGTACGGCAAGGTGCGCGGCGGCGCCCCACGTCAGCGCCTGATGGCCGGCCTGCCCGCCTGCAGCAGCGACTCCCAGTCTGATGTCACGTGCCGGGCCGCGCTGCCCGGTGGCCTGCCTGCGCATTGCCCAGCCGCGTGATGGTGTGGCGGGCAAAGTATGGCTCTGTGGGCTGTCACGCGCTGGGCGCCGTCTCGGTCGAGCAAGGGCGCGCGGGGCGCGCCGCCAGGTCTTCCGGCTGAGCTTTGGGCCGAAGAGCTTTGTGGTGGTGTCCGATGCGGCGCTGGCGCGGCAAATCCTGCTGACCAACGCGGCCAACTACTCCAAGGGCCTGCTGTCGGAGATCCTGGACTTTGTCATGGGCAAGGGTGCGCCCCGCAGGCGGTGCAGCCGCGCGCGGCCCTGGCGCGGTTGTGCTGGGTGCTGTCTGCAGCAGGTTGCGCTGCCTGCAAGCGCATATGTTGCAGAGCAGCCTGCCTGACCGGCCGCCTGAGGGCGTGGGCGCTCCCTGCGCTGAGCGCCCTGCCCGCGCGCACGGCCCTATGCTGCCGGGCGGAGAGCGGGGCGCTCGGCGCGCGCAGGGCTCATCCCGGCGGACGGCGAGATCTGGCGCACGCGCCGCCGCGCGATCGTGCCCGCGCTGCACCGCCGGTACATCGAGTCCATGGTGGGCATGTTTGGCGACAGCGCGCTGCACGGCGCGCGCACGCTGCAGGCGGCCCACCTGGTGCGGCGCGCGGGCGCGCCCGGCCTCGAAACCAGAATCGCCGGCCCTGGCAATGCCGCGGGACGCATGCAGGCCTGGCTGCAGGGGCTGGACGCGGGGCTGGGGCTATGGGCTGGAGCTGGGGGCTATGGGCTGGGGCTATGGGCTACGGGCTGGGGCCATGGGCGGGCAGGCATGCGCCGCGAGACAGCACAGCGTGCCCGAGCGCGGCGGTCGCGCGCGCGCAGGAGGGCCGCGCGGTGGAGATGGAGAACTTCTTCAGCCGGCTGACGCTGGACATCATCGGCCGCGCCGTGTTCAACTACGACTTCGACTCGCTCACGACTGACGACCCGGTCATCCAGGTGCCGCCCGGCCGGCCGCCCGCCGGCTGCCCGGCGCGCGCCGCGCCCATCTCGACCCGCCGAAGGCAGCCGGGCGCGCACGCCGTCGCCGGCGCGGCAGGCTCCGCAGCAGCATGCCGGCCAGCGTGGCGAGTGGGCTTTGGAGACAGCCCCCAGAGCGCTGTGCCGCGGGCGGCCGGCAGGCGGTGTACACGGTGCTGCGCGAGGCGGAGTACCGCAGCACGTACCCGGTGCCGTACTGGAACCTGGCGCCGCTGCGCTGGGCGGTGCCGCGCCAGCGCCGCTGCACCGCCGCGCTGGCGGTCGTCAACCAGGCGCTCGACGCGCTCATCTCCAAGTGCAAGCGCCTGGTGCGCCGCCCGGCCCGGCCTGGTGCTGCTCATGCGAGCAGCGGCGCGCTACGGTCCCCCAGGGCGCGGCCGTTGAGCGCTGCTGCGCGCCGCCGGGGCGGGCCGCCTGCCGCGCCTGCACTGAGGGTTGGCTGTGCAGACGCGCCGCGGCGCCGCGCGCGCAGGTGGAGGAGGAGGACGCGGAGTTTGTGGACGACTTCCTGAGCGCGGCCGACCCCAGCATCCTGCACTTCCTGCTGGCCTCGGGCGAGCAGGCGCGCCGCCCTCCGCGCCCGCGCGCCCCTAGGGCTGCGCGCCAGCCTGTGCATGACATGCAGCCTCGCGAGCTCTGTTGATGTTGCTGCTGACCCGCGCGCTTGTCTTCCCTGGTGCACTGTGCCGGCGCGCGGCCGAGCCGCCGTCCAGCTGCGCGCCCCTGCGAGGCAAGCCTCCGAGTTGAGTTGAGCACTGACATCATGCAGGCAGAGGCGCAGGCGGGCGGCGCGCTGGCTCTTGCACAAGTCGGCTGACACGCCCCAGCGGGCGTGCAGATATCTAGCAAGCAGCTGCGCGACGACCTGATGACCATGCTGATCGCTGGGCACGAGACCACTGCGGCCGTGCTGACGTGGACTCTGCACTGCCTGGCCAGCCGCCCGGACGTGGTTGCGCGCCTGCAGGCCGAGGCGCGCGCCCACCCACCCCGCCGCCCCGCGCCCCTCCGCCGCCTCGTCCGCTGCGGGGTCGCTGCCGTCCCGGGCGCCCCTGCGCCGCGCAGCCGCCCAAGACGCCCGCCCTGCCGTGAGGGGCGTGCGCTGCGCCACGGCCGGTGCCCGGCTGCGTGCACGGCCGGGGCAAGTCCAACACGCGTGCGGAGGCGTGCAGCGAAGGGGCCGCCGGCGGGCGGCTAGGCCCGCCGTCGTGAAGGCGCCCGCCCGTGCCCAGCCGGCGCCGCGCGCAGGTGGATGCGGTGGTCGGCGACGGCCGGCCAGGCGTGGAGCAGGTGAAGGCGCTGCGGCTGACCACGCGCGTGATCAACGAGGCCATGCGCCTGTACCCGCAGCCGCCCGTGCTCATCCGCCGCGCGCTCGGCCCCGACACGCTCGCCGGCTTCCACCTGCCGGCCGGCGCCGACATCTTCATCTCCGTCTGGAACCTGCACAGGTCCGACGCGCGCCCGCGCCAGCCCCCTGCGCTTCGGCCGCGGGCGCCGCCTGCTTGCGTCCGCATGGACAGGGAAAGGACCCAGGCGGGGGCGTGCGCTGCGCGGCCCCCCCACGCAGCGCTGGTCCCTTGGCGCGCCGGGGCCGCCCTGCCAGAGCGGCGGCAGACAGACGCCCCAATCAGGGGCATCCGTGCGCGTGCGGCGCCGACGGCGCCGACGGCGCGGCGGCCGCGCAGGTCGCCCGAGTACTGGGACCGCCCCAACAGCTTCGACCCGGACCGCTTCCCGCTGGACGCGCCGGTGCCGACCGAGGTCACCGAGAACTTTGCCTACCTGCCCTTCGGCGGCGGCAAGCGCAAGTGCATCGGCGCGCCCCGCAGCGCGCCCTGCGGCGGGCGCCTGGCGGCCGGCGCCTGTGTCGCCTGGTCACGCTCGCGCGCCGGCGCTCAGGCCGCGACCGGGCCGGGCGGGACCGGCGTCGCGCCGCAGGCGGCCGGTTGTCGCCGGCGCCGCCCTGAGGCTTGTGCGGCTGCTGCGCAGGGGACCAGTTCGCGCTGTTCGAGTCGGTGGTGGCGCTGGCGGTGCTCATGCGGCGCTTCGAGTTCAGCATGGCCGCCGACGCGCCGCCGGTGGGCATGACGACGGTGCGGCGCCCCGCACACCCCGCCCGGCCGCCGCCGCGCTGCAGCCCGGCAGGGGTTGCGCATGCCGCGCGCCGCGGCCCGCGGCGGCTCAGCGGCGCGCCGCGCGCAGGGCGCCACCATTCACACGTCCAGCGGGCTGTACATGAACGTGCGGCCGCGCGCCGACATCGCCGGCGCGCCGGACGTGGCGCAGCCGGAGCCGCTGGTCTCCGAGCCCGTGCTGAACGCGTAGGCGAGCCAACGCACGTGCGCCAACCCTGCGGCTCATGTGATCGGCGCGCGGGGCCTTTCTCAGCGCTCGCGGGTCCCGCCCGGATCTTCTTTCCCTCTGTGGGCATGCAACGCAGCGGCTGGATGCCAGCTTCGGGGGCTCTAGGACAGCGTCCCGACAATGCATGCAGCGCTTCAGGTGTCCGCTCCCAGTTTTGCTGGCGCAGAGCCAGGTGCATTTTCCGTGCCACGGGCACGCGGCCGCACCCCGCCTCCCGACTCACGGGTGTCTCTTTCATGTACGCATGCTGCAGGGCTGAATGCGATGGCGAGCAGTTGGCAGCGCCCTGGCATTGCTCTGCGGAGAGGCTGCGGCACGCTTGTGTGTGGTGTAAGCCATGCCGACATAACCCATGTTTTACACAGGGTATGCCTCCCGAGGCAGCCTTCCTAGGACGCCTCGCGTGTGCAGTCTGCATAGCGTGCACGCGCCATGGCGCCTCTTGTTAACACAGAATTCCAAGCACAGCTGCCTCGTCATTGCAAACATTCTTGCGCGAGGCGCTGCTGCAGCCAATTAAACACTAATCAAATCACGAGATGCGCGGACGGCACAGTACTCCGCCAGCGCCATGCTCAGCGGGGGCTGTGCTGCTGTGGACACACTGAGGCGGATCTCATACAGTGCCTGCGTAGTCACACTAGGCTCCAATGCCGTCCCAGTCGTCCCCGTCGCCGTCGCCTGCCCCGTCGTCAGCCCACGGCTCGATGGGCGTCTCCAGCATGCGCCTGCCGCTCGCGGGCGGCGGCGGCGGCGAGGCGGACGGTGGCGGCGGCGGCGGCGCGACGTTGGCGCTGCAGACGCCGCTATTGCAGAAGGGCAGCGCGGTGGAGCACACCTGGCGCCGCGGCAGCCCGCGCGTCAGCATTTGCATGGGCGGGGGGGCACACGCGCGGGCAGCCGGTGCACCAATGGCGGGGCCGGGGGCGCACGTTGCCGCAGTGGCCGCAGTTGTAGACGTCGGTGACCAGGTTCGTCTCGCAGCCGGCGCTGGACGCGTAGGTGCCGTACAGCGTGCCGGGCAGCGGCTGCAGCCCGGTCGACGGCGCGCACGACGTGTAGCCGTTGCCGCAGAAGCAGGTGTTGTTGGTCTGGCAGATGCCGTGCAGGTTGCACGGCTCTGCGCGCGCGCGGCCCCGGCTCGCTCGGACGGCTCTAGCAGGGCTCTGCCGCTAGCAGGGCTCTGCGGCCTTATGATGTGCGCACCCTGGTAGTTGAAGTTGCACACGAAGTCGTACAGCAGGCACTGCGGCCCATACACGAGCGCGCCCTTCTTGGGCGCGATGAACGAGCCGCGCCCGGCGACCGCCACCAGCGCCTCGGCCGTGACTTGCAGCACGTCCTGGACGACCTTCAGCTGCGCCCAGGCCCCACGGGGTTCAGGCACCCGGCGCGCATGCGGGGCCGCAGGGCGGCCCGCCGGGGCCAGCGCGCCGGGCCCGCACGTTCCACTCGTTGACGCTGCCGCGTGGGAAGAGGCAGACGGTGGCCTTCTCGTCGGTGCCGTAGATCGCGCCGGTGCCCTTCTCGTCCTCCACGCCCGCCAGCGTGTTGTACATGTAGTTGCCCGCATACTGCCGCAGCGCCCGGCGCGCGCGCGCGTCCTCCTGCGCGGGCCGCCGCGTCAGCCCGCGCGGCCGAGGCGCTCCGGGTTCCAGCATGGTGGGAGCGCGGGTGCGGGCGCACCGCGCGCGCCGGCGCCAGGCAGACCAGGAGGCACAGCGCTGCGGCTGTCAGGAGCGGAGTGCGCGCCATGGGGCACGACCTGCCGCAGGGCACAGGCGTCTCGGCCCAAGGCGTATGCAGCCTCTCACATATTGGTCTCAAAGCTCCAACGAGTCTTGCACAGCCTCTCAGCTAGTCCTGAAGTGCTTGGCTGCGGGCTCTGATGAATCTAGACATCAACATGGAGCCTGAGGCGAGTGAGGGGCAGCCGCGCCGCAGCCCTGTGCGCACCCGGCAGCCACCAGAAAGCGCCCGCCCGGCACAGGGGCCAACACTGCCGCCAGAGGCGCCGCCTCCTTTGATGACTGTGCCAAGATGCAGATCTGCCGGGAGCTCAGGCCCGCCGTGCTCGACCCCCGTCCGCTGCCCTTGGCTGCCGCGGGCTCGTGGCCGCTGCCGCCGCTGCAGCAGGGAGCGGTTGTTGCCTGGCGACTGCCCGTGTGGCAAGGCTTGTTGGTCCTCACTCGCAGCTCCAGGCAGTTCGGTCTGGGAGCCGCTCCGTCCTGCTGATCAAGAAAGACACGGTGCCCGGCGCGGCGGTGCTGAGCTCTCTGCCGGCCCGAGCTGTAGTACACAAGCGTCATCGGTGGGCACAGCAACCCTGTAGGGCTGGACTCAATTGCAGGTCCGGGCGCACCAGGACGAAGGCAAGCAGAGGCACAGCCCGGAGTTAGTTGCAGTGTCGTTTAGAAGGCCGTGTCAACACAGTGCAGGCGCCCAGCATGCGCACGCGCTCGGCGGGGGTGGCCACCCGCCCGGACTCGCCTGACGATGACGACGCCCCGGAGGAGATGTCGCTCGCCACCGGGCACGAGGCAGCCAAGGAACAGCTGGAGGGGGAGAGGGGCGCCGTCGCGGAGCAGCGCCGCGCAGCCAAGGAGAGGCGGCGGCGGCGCGCCGCGCAGGGCGAGGGCGAGGCAGCCGGGCCCGCGGGCGGTCAGCGCCTGCCCGGCCCGGCGCTCGCAGCCCTGCGCTTCTCACGGTCCATACGCCCTGTGCACACCGTGTGCCCTGCGCAGGCGTCCAAGCCGGCGACCAGCCGGCCGAAGCAGAGTCAAGGGTGGCGGGCGGCGCTGCCGGCCTGGGCGCGGCCGATGAGCTGGACCTGCTGCCCGCGCACGTCGTTGCGGCCCTGGCCAAGGCACGGAGGTGCGCTGCCTGCGCAGCGGCGCACGCGCAAACGCCCGTCCTGACTGGGTGGCCCGGCTCCTGCTGAGGCGGCTGCTGGCTCGCAGGGAGCGCGCTGCGGCCCCGCCAGGAGCGGACGCGCACGAGGCAGGGGCGCCCGAGCCTGCTCGCCAGAGGAAGAAGCCGCGCGGCGAGCGGCGCCGGGTCGGGCCCGTCACCATAGAGGTGCTGGGTGCCTCAACAGCGCCGTCCGCGTCTGGTGCGAGTTTGGTGCACAGCTAGCCCCTCAGCAGCTTGTGCGAGCCCACCGGCGCGCTGAGTGCGCCCGTGCGCCTGCAGAGGCCGCCGCGGAATTTGCGAGGCAGCGGCTGGTCGGGCCCGCGCGCTCCAAGGAGATGCTGGCGCCGCGGCAGGCCGGTGGCGCGCGCGTCTTTGCGCCCGCCCGCGCATTCGCAGGCGCCTGAGTTGTCGCCTGTGAGCTTGCTGGGTGTAGGTGCTGTGTTGACGCGGGTCGTGGGTCTGGTGCACAGTTGTTTGTTCTGTGACACATAGCAAGGCTGGCACGCTCACCGCCCGCGGCCATCCTGAGAGCCGAGCTGAGCCACGCGGTGCCATGCTGGCCCCTGTGTAATAGGTACAGGCAGGGGCCAGCAGGCCACAACACAGCTCAAGCAGGCCACACAACACAGCTCAAGCAGGCCAGAACACAGCTCAAGCAGGCCACAACACAGCCAGCACTGCCTGAGCATGGAAGCGCTACACACGCGCCTGCCAGGCACAGCCAGGAGCTGGCAGACGCGCCGCTGCCCAACAGGCGCCCCCAGCAGAGGCTCAGTGCCCCAGGGTCGAGAGGCTGGCGGAGGAGGACAGGCGCGGGGAGATCAGCCCCCCGCCCGCGTTGAACGCGCCCAGCGGCCTGGGAAGCTGGGCGCTCAGCGCGCTCGCCTGCGGCTGCGCCGCGTCCTCGCCCGCGTCCGCGTCCGCGTCCGCCCCGCCGGCCCGCGCGCCGCCCGCTGCCCCGCCGGCCGCCGCCTGCGCCGCGCCGCTCGCGGCAGCCGCCCGCGCGGGCTGCACCGCCGACAGCGCACCCGCCTGGGGCTGGGCCTCCGGGGTTTCTGCGGCGGCCGGGTTCGCGACGCGCGCGCGGCTCGCATCGGAGTGTGTGGCCGTGACGTCCAGCGCCGCGGGTGCGGCGGCGCGCGGCCCTGCAGCCCCCGCCCACACGTGCTCGGCGGGGCCGCGCTCGCGCCGGCAAGGCGGGCAGCGGCCGGCCGGGGCGGCGCGGGGCGGCGGGCGCGCCTGGCGCCGAGCGCTGCCCGGTGGTGTCGAGCTGCTGCGCGACGCGCAGCGTCTCCGAGACCGCGCGGCAGTTTTGCGTGGAGTTGACGATGAAGTGCGCGTGCAGCTGCCCGCTGAAGGACGGCCACGCCTGCGCACAGGCGGCCCCTTGGCTGCCTGCGCGCGCGGGCTGCGCCGGCCCTCCTGGCCGTGGCCGGGAGGCGGGTGGGCAGACGGGGAGCGCGCCGAGTTGCAGCTGTCATCAGCATCGTTGCAGGCGCCGCACGCGGCCCCAGCGTCGCGGCTGGACCGACACATGGGCATGCAGATGCTGCCGGGCGCCTGCCCGGCGCCCTGGCATCGGTACCATCCCCAGCGCGGGTTGCACGGCGGGCCAGCGCCGCGGCTGTTCTGCAGCAGCCCGCGCGCCGCCCCTGTCGCCGGGCGGGCGCAGGTGTCACGCCGGCCGCCCTGCAGGTCGCGCTGCGCGGAGCGCCTGCCAGCGCGCGCGCCCGGCGCGCCAGATCTGGAGCCTGGTTGACAAGCGCTCCGCCCCCCAGGCCGGCTCGGGGCCCTGCTCGTCCAACGGCCTCACACAGCTGGGCGTGTCGCGCCCGGCCCGCACCTGCACAGAAGAGGTGCGCCGCAAGCAAGCAGAGCAGCAGGGCCGCTGGCATCAGCCCCGCGCGCACCCTCCCACCGGCCATCACATGCCTCTGTCTATGACTTGAGGCTGAGAAAGCGCAGCGGGAGAACTCTGGCCGCTCTCAGATGAGTCTCAGAACATGGCCATCAGCCAGACTTCCTTGGAACCTCGGACGCGAAACGCACAACCTAGCCAGCGCCCTATTTCCCTCGAGCAGCAATCAGGCCTTCAGAACGCCTCTATTTCTCAGCATACCTTGCATCACTCTGCCC
>JAABUV010004527.1_pt1 | contig 16570 bp, 19 predicted proteins | sample 5559971 | NCBI WGS metagenome assembly JAABUV01 (sample SAMN10711881, study PRJNA513362) | rock metagenome | isolation source: Antarctica rocks | place: Antarctica: Victoria Land, Knobhead nord | collected 2015-12-19
CGGAGGCGGCGCCGCCCTTCATCAACATCGACCTGGACCACAGCGACAGCGGCCGCGAGGGCTGCGCCGTGTCCACGCTCACCATCACGTCCGAGCCGCGCGACTGGCAGGGCGCCGTGCAGGCGCGCGCCTCTGGGCGAAAGGCCCGCCGGGCCGCGGGGCGGCGGGGGGGCGGCGTGCGGCCGCCTGCCGCGCGTCCCCCATCTGAAGGCACTGCTCAAGTTGCCCGCACTGACAGTTGTGGCAGGACTGTGCGGGTGGCGCGTGCGGTCCGCGCCGCGGCACGCGCGTGCGCCGGCTGGTTGCCGCCTCCGCCGCGCGCCTGGACGCGCTGGACGCCTCCATTGCAACTATGCGCGACGCCAGCGCGCTGCCGCACGTGCTGCTGCAGTGCTTCAGCCTCCACGTCGACAGCCTGCGCATGTCGCGGCAGCTCACGCCAGACGAGGCTGAGCGTGAGCTGCAGCGCCACGTGCGGCTGTCGAGGTGGAGGCTGAATAAATTGCGGCAGCACGTACGGCACAGCGCTGGCGTCGCGCATGATCGCAATGGACGCGCTCAGCGCGTCCAGGCGCGCGGCGGAGCACCTGACCTGCAGGCCGCGGCGTCGCCCGCGCGGCGCGGCGCGCTCGGCCGGGCCCTGACGCGGCGCCGGCGCGCGCGGCGCGCGCAGGTGGCCGTGCAGGAGGTGCGCCGCCTGCAGCGCTTTGGCGTGACGGCCGGCGAGCTGGACCGCTACCGGCTGGCGCTGCTGCGCGACAGCGAGCAGGCGGCCGAGCAGGCCGACAGCGTGCCCTCGTCCGACACGCTCGACTTTCTGATGGAGTCGCTCACGCTTGGGCACACCGTGATCACGCAGCGCGAGGTAAGCAGGCCCGCCGCAGCGCAGCTCCCCACAGCGTATTGCACAGCGAGATTCCATGCTGGCGTGGCTCTGGGCGGCGTGACGGGGCTCAGGGCGTGATGTGGCTCTGGGCGGCCTGACAGAGTTTGTGCATCTGGCACAGCCAACACACCCTGTGAGCGGCTGCCGGCCATGCCATGACCAAGCAGCGTGGCACGCGACGCGGCCTTTGAGTACCACCTCCCACTTCTTTGGTGCGCACGGTCTGCGACAGCACAGAAACCATTGCACGACCATGCGCGGCTCGAGGCGTCTCATGACCCTGCTGCTCTCCCAGTGACGCCTCGTCGGGGGCGCGGCGCGCAGAGCCACGCGCTGCTGACGCGCTGGGCGCACACGATCTCGCGCGAGGAGGTGAACGCGGCGGCCGCCAGCCTGCTGTCCTATGTCTCGCATTATGGCAACGCCGAGGCCGCGGCGGCCGCGGCGGCCGCGGACCCGGACGCGTGGGCGCCATGGGGCGCCACGCGTGCAACGTCCATCGTCGCCTGCATCCCTGCCTTCACCGACCCGTCCGGCCAGAGCACAGGTGCGGCGCTGCCGGGCAGCGATGTGATGGCCGTTGCGAGCGCGTAGGTGCCGTGTTCGTTGTTGAGATGCAGACAAGCAGCACGTGCACACCATGCACTGGCGTGCGCACTGCAGTGACTGGCGTGAGGCGCCCTTGTGGTCGCTGAGTGGGCAGAGCTTGCGCCATGCCCGCTGGCAGTGCTGGGGCTTTCGACGGCTAAGCAATGCTTGTCTGGAGAGTTGCTGAGCTGCAGAGCGAGCAGTGAGCTGCAGAGCGAGCGGTGCGTCGTGCACGCCCCGCCGACATGGGCGGCCGGCGCAGGCGGGGGCATGCCGCTCGCGCGCGGCGCCAGCATGACGACCGACAAGCACGTCGACCCCGCGGCGCCGCCGCCGGCGCCGCCGGCCGCCGTCGACGAGGCCGAGGGCGACGTGCCAGAGGGCGCCGTGCGGTTTGAGCTGGAGGCGGCCGCCATCGAGGAGGCGCTTGTTGCGCCCAGCTTGGAGGCGCGCGGCAGGGTCCGGCTGGGCGGCGGCTTGTTGGTTCGTGGCAACGGTGAGGGTCAGGGTAGCCTTGACGTGCGCACCAGGGCCGGCCGGTGGTGCCCATTGCTGCACGACGACACTAGACCAGGGCCCGTTGCTTCTTTTCAAGGAGCGGCGTGCGAATATGTTGCAAGCCTGCCGGGAGGTGCGGTGGAGCACTCTGTGTGTTGCCGCTAGTCACCGCGCGGACGGGCCATGCGGCGCCGTAGGTGGAGCCGCCGGAGGACATCGAGGTGCCCAAGTCGCTGCTGGGGGAGGAGGAGGTGGCGCGCCTGGTGGCCGAGCGCCGGCCCGCCTACGTGCCGCTCGCGCGCGGCGACGGCGTGTCGCGCCTGCCGCCGCCGGACCCCGCCACAGGTCCCGCCGCCGCCCCGCCCCCGGCCTGTGCGGCTGACAGAGCGCGCCGGGCAGCGCGCGAGGCAGGGAGCGTCTGGTCTGGCGCCCGTCTCCGCCTCAGCGGCCGTCAGCAGGGGCTGCCTGCGGCGGGGGCGCTGCGGGGGGGGCCCTTCGCTGCATAGCATTTTGGTGCAGAGGTGGTGAGGGCTAGAGTTGGCGAGGGTCAGGATTAGGGTCTTGCCCCAAGCCTACCCCAAGGCTGCGCTGGCCGGCCGCAGGCATTGTGCAGCGCCGGCTGTCCAACGGCATCTGCGTCAACTACTGCCGCACCGACAACGAGCCGCGCGGCGCGACGCTGCGCGTGGTCGCGGCTGGCGGGCGCGAGCTGGAGGCGGGCGCGGCGGGGCCGAGCGGCGTCGGCGCGGTCGGCATCGGCGCGCGCACGCTCAGCGAGAGCGGAACGGTCGGCGCTTGGCGCCGCGAGCAGGCGCGGCCCCCGCCTCCCAGCGAGTTCTGCCCTGATTTTGGATGAAAAGGGGTTGCTGGAACTTTTGCTTGGAACAGACCTTCCGGGTGTGCTGCGAGCTGCAGTGATAGCCTGTGTCATGGGTCTGCTTTGGACGTGCGAGTTGCGCATGGACGTGCCAGGGGAGCGCCTGTCACTTACAGCTCGTGGTAGCAAGTCAACCTAAGCTGAGTTGTGGTGCTCGTGCGGGCTGGGGGCTCCTGGGGGCTCTGGCGACCTGGCTGGGAGCTGGCGAGCTCGGTGGCGAGGCTGATGCGGGCGCTGCCGCGCGGCAGGTGGAGCTCTTCTGCGTCTCCAAGCTCATCAACTGCCTGCTGGAGGCCGACGAGGAGTTTGTATATATGGACTGCCACTTCGCTGTCGGTGCGCGCGGCCGCGCCGCGCCGCAGTGTGCAGGACGGGCGCCGGCGCAGCCCACCTCCCGGCCCGCTGTGCCACGCAATGTCTGCATGGTCAGCACTCCATGGCCCAGGTGCAGATTCCCCAGAGAGTTGGACAGACAGGGCTGCGTGCGTGTGTTTTCGCACACATGCCAGGGTGTGCACGGCCCGTCACATGCGCGGCTGGCTGCATGCATCGCTGCGCCGCCAGCGTGCCGCGCGTGGCCACACTCACACGTGCAGCTGCGGCCGGCGCGCTGCAGGCAGCGTCACGGCCGCGTCGCGCACGCCGTCACGCACACACCCGGCGCTGCATTGGTGGCATTGCGTGTCAACGCATGCCGTCGCCTGCACCCCGGGCGCGCCCGACGGCGTCCCCGCGCGCGCCAGGCGACGGCGGCCTGCGCTCGGTGCTGGAGATGCTGCACCTGTTCCTGGAGGCGCCGCGCTGGGAGGAGCGCGCGATGGAGCGCGCGAAGCAGATGTACCTGAGCCACTACCGCAGCCTGTCCAAGGGCCTGGAGCGCGCGACCGCCGACCGCGTCATGGGCACCCTGCTCGGCCCCGACCGGCGCGCCGCCTGAGCCGTGCCTGGCGTCCTGATATGCGCCCTTCTCCGGTCCTGTCCCGCCGGGCAGGCAGCCTGGCTAGCCAGGCCCGGCTTCTGCTTGTAGACTTTCATGAAAGAAAGCGCAACACAGCGTGTGTCTTGGTGCTGCTTCCGCACGGAAGCACACAGGCGTTGTCCCGTGCCCCCCGGTGACGACCACCCGTCCAGCGCCCCACACCGCTTGGCACGGGCCACAGGCGCGCCGGGTCAGGCGCTCTGCCCGCCGCAGACGCTGGTCGCGGCGCTGCGCGGACGCGGGTGCCTGCGCTGCGCCGCAGGCGGTTCCGGGACGCGAGCCCCGAGGAGATCGACGCGCTGACGCTGGACGGCATGCGGGAGGCCGTGATGGCGCAGCTGCATGCGGGCAACCTGGAGGTCAGGTGGGCCGCCGGCGGGCGCCCCAGACATTCGTATTATAAATTGTCTCCCAATGTCCAGATTAACTCACGATTGCTCGCTCACTGCAGAGGCCTTGCGCAGTGCCGTCAAGGCCCCTTCCGTCCGCAAGGGCCTGCATTGCGGGCGTTTTAAAAAACCTCAAGAGGTGTAATGCCCCGAAGCTGTATGCGCCGCGTAAGCAATTCTGCTGTACCCTGCAAACCCTTCCGCCTGCCTGCAATTTGGCGTCTCAGCAGGCTCGCTTGCGGCTCGCAGCATTGTGGGCGACCTGGACGCCTGTGAGCTCGTGCGTGTGTGCGAAGTGTGTGCCCCAAAGCTGTGTGCCCCGAAGCTGCATGCGCTGCATACGCTTGCCTCAGCGGGCGCGCGTGCGGCGCGCAGCATCGTGGGCGACCTGGACGCGCCGGAGGTGGACGCGCTGGTGCTGCGCTACCTGGGCACGATCGCGCCGCGGCCGCCGGCGGCGCCGCCGGCCGCCCGCCCGATCGAGCTCATGGCGCCGTTCGGGGCCCGGCGCCAGCAGACCTGGCACCTGCAGGCGCGCCGCACACTGTGTACCTTACAAGGCAGGCTGCGCCTTCAGCTGGCACTAGCTGGCAAGGCATGGTATGATTTGCCTGCAGGGAGCACGCAGGGCAGAGGGGCTGCTGGTACAGGCGGAGCGCGCATTGCCGGCTGCGCTCACAAGCGCCCGCAGGCGCCGCCGCCGCCGCCGAAACTGGCATGGGCGCTGCAGCTGCGCACGCGGCAGCGCGCGTCCGCCACTGACCCGCGCGCCGGGGGGAGCGCGCGCAGGACTCGGACGAGCGCGCGTGCGCGTACATCGCGGGCGCCGCGCCGCCGCGCTGGGGCCGCTTCGGCGCGGCGTGGCCGATGGCGGCGCCCGCGGTCGTCGCCGCGCCCGGCCAGCTGGCGGTGGCGGCCACGGCGGCCGAGCAGGCGGCCGCGCGGGAGGTGCGGCGCGCGCACCCGCTGTACGCGGACGTCACGCTGCGGCTGCTGACTGAGATCCTCAACTCGCGCCTGTTCACCACGGCGCGCCCCGCCCGCCCGGCCTGCCCTCAAGTACGCGAGATGCAAGCTTCCCGGAGAGTGTATATGAGCTCTGTCATGGGCCTTGCAGCTCATGTCATGTGTCCATTATATATACGTGTGAACGACGCTCTGACGTGACGCGGTTTGCTAGTGCCAAAGTTGGGGTGCTGCGCTCCTCACACCGCTCTGCTCGCCTGGGCGATGTGCATCCTCCTCACTTGAGCACATAGCCTCCATCCTGCTGCATGACCAGCGTTCCAGGTCGGAAACTTTAGGGCGCGCCATGCAGGTGCGCGACGCGCTGGGGCTCACGTACGACGTGTCGTTCGAGCTGTCGCTGTTCGATCGGCTGCGCGTCGGCTGGTTCGTGGTGCACGTCACGTCCACGCCGGCCAAGATCCACGAGGCCGCTGCGGCCAGCCTCCGCGTGCTGCGCGGCCTGGACCTGTCCCGTGTGACGCCGCGCGAGCTGCTGCGCGCGCGCCGCACCGTGCTCACGCGGCACGAGTCCGAGATGAAGGCGCGCGCGCGGCCCGCCCCGCGCGCCGCGCGGCGTGCCCGGCCGGGCCGCGCGCTGTGCCTGCCGCGTGGCTGCCTGCTGCACGCAGCCGTGCACTTACCTGCCTGACAGCGCGCTTTGCCTCTCTATGGTGTGCGGGCGGGGCGCGCACCCGCGCTGACGGGGAGCGCGCCGCCGTGGCGCAGGACAACACGTACCGGCTGGGCCTGCTGACGCACCTGCAGCGGGCGGACGTGCCGCTGAAGGTGCCCGAGTGCCTGCGCGACCTGCGCGCCGTCTACGAGGCCGCCTGCATCGAGGACATCTACGACGCGTACTCGCAGGCGCCGCGGCCCCCCCGCCTGCTGTCCCCTGACCCTGATCATCCAACCCTGCAGTAGGTGACGTAGGCCCGCTGTCTGCTGACGCAAGCCCGCTGCCTGCTGGGAAGCCCATGCAGCGCCAGCACTAGCACCCCGCCTGTCCTGCGCCCCATAGTGCCAGCGCCGTCAGGCGCCGGTCGGCACGACATCAGTGTGTAACGTCAACCGCGCGCCGCGCAGTTCAATCTGGAGGACGACAATGTGGTCACGTGCATCGGCACGTCCGGGCCGACCGCGCCCGCGGCCCAGGCGGCCGCCGGCGGCGCGGCCGCGCCGGAGCGCGCGGGCAGCGGCGCCGGCGACGTGCCGATCGTGGACGGCAAGGTGCTGCTCGCGGCGGCGGCCGCCATGCAGGGCGGCCGGCTGGCGGAGGCGGTGCGCGAGCTAGCCATGCGGCGCAGCAGCGGCGGCGGGCAGGCGCCGGAGTGAGCGCGGCGCCCGGCGGCGCCGCCCGGGCGGCCGGGGCAGCGGGGCGCTGCGGGTTTGCTGCCGGCGGGCCGCGGCAAGCGCCGCCTGGGTGCGGGTGCAGCGGTGGTGCTCGGTTGCAATGTGGGCGGCGCGCACGCTTTGGGGCTCTTTGGACGGCAGGCTCCAGGGCGCTGGGAGCGGGCAGCGGCGCTCACACATGGCGAGGGGCTGGCTGAGCCGGTCCGCGCTTGACCTGCAGGCTGCGCGAACGCCAGCGGCTGGGGGGCTGTGCATGTCAGGAGGGCTTCACAGCTTCACGCTGCCAGACGCGCACAGTTCCACCCGATGCTGCATGCCTAGAGCAGCAGGGTGGCGCGTCCACAGCGCAGCAGGCGCGGCTCGCTTCACATGCGGGCACAGCTGCAGCTTGTGCTTGAACTGTGTGAGGGGTGTGATGATCAGGGCAATGAGGGTTGTGACGTAGCGTGTCCCATCCTCCAAGGGAGCGAACAATAAGGGCAGCACTTGCAAGCAGCCCACGGTGCTGGTAGCGGCATGCGCAACTTCAAGCACAAGTCTATCAGTTCCGGGGTCCGCCACTGTGACAGGTGCCACTGTCACAGTTGTTGTGTGGGGCAGGGGTGTGGCATACTGATGGATGGGCCTTGCATCTCCTGGGTGTGTTGGTGGCGTGCTGGCTGTTGCCAAGCGAGCGGGAGCCAGGTTTCAGTCTCCGCAAGCTGCGGTGTGGAGGGGCTAGCACATTTCAGAGTACTGTGTCAGTTCCGGGCGCCTATGTTGCGAGGCGGGCCGGCCTCTGTGTGCATGCCTCTGTTGCATGCAGGTCTCCGGGTCTTGAAAACACGCGATGGTCATGACATGCACCGACATGATTGTGAACTGAAAGCAAGGCACCGACCGGACTCGAAAGCACGCAGCCTCCTCTAGCGCGCGGGGACCAGAGCCTGAGCAGCGGCTGCACGGGCTCGGGGTGCGGATGCCGAGCGCCGCGAGAGCCCCGCTGCAGCCCAGCGGGCGCTGCGCGCGCCCCCGCGGGCGTCAGCCTGGCCGCGCGCCGCGCGCGCGCGAGCACAGCAGGCGCTGCACCAGCTCCTCCTTCTTGCCGCGCGTGGTGGGCAGGCCGCGCGCGCGCAGCAGGTCCACCAGCTCCGGGATCGTCCGCGCGCGCAGCTCCTCGCCGCTCAGGTGCGCGCCCGCCGCGCCGCTGCCGCCGGCCTCGCCGTCCGCTGCGCGCGCGCGCCACCCGGCTTGGTCGGCGCTCCGGCCTGGCAGCATATAACAGCATGCGCAGGTGCTTGCGAAGCTCCTCCGCGCTTCCTCAGAGCCTCGGCACAAACGTCCACACAGGCCAGGCGGCACAGCGCTCCACTCTTCCACCTCGTCGTGAAGCTGCCAGCTAAGCGGACAGCGACACGTGTCGTCGGGCCCTGCCCCGCACACTGAACGCCTGCCCACTGAACACAGCAATCACAGTCGCATATCGTGTGCAGCAGCGCAAGCGGCTGCTGAGTTGCGAGCCGCCCTGGCGCTGACGGTGCCCTGGCTCGCCTGCCAGGGGCAATCGCTCTGCGCTCTGTGACTCCAGGGCAAGGCAGGCGCGGACCCTGCCGCGAGCTGCCCGCGCCGGCGCTGGCGCCGCCCGGGCGCTTGGCGGCGCGCTCGGCGCCGGGCTCGGCCGGCCGCTTGCCCTTGTCCGCGCCGCGCGCGCGCTCCTGCTGCCGCCGCGCCTCCGCGTCGCGGTCACGCCGCTGCAGCAGCGCGGCCACGAGCACGTTGCTCGGGTCGTTGGGCACCACCTGCGCCGCTGCACGTCGCCGCAGGCCGCTGTCAGCCTTGCGCTGTCCCTGTGACGGCATGCGCTGCCTGGCAGCTAGGCAGCTATTCACTTTGTGACACGGTGTACACTGCTCGCCTCAAATGCCACCTGCGCAGCTGTGCTGCATGCCGCCTCGCCCGCCATGATTGAGCGCAAACGGGGCCCCACAACTGCGCATCCGCAAAACCTCCGCAAGCAGCGCTGCAGCAGCGAGGCCTGAGCGGCGGCAGTTGCGCGCCGACGGGCAAGAGAGGCTCTTATGTGGCAACAGTGGGGCCGCGCACCGTCTGTGCTGTGGTCGGCAACATATGCTTTGGGCGCTTTTCCCACCAGCGCCGCCCCTGCCGCGAACCGCAGCAGGCCCCTGCAAGAGACAGCCGGTCAGCGCGCTCCCACGTGGCGCACAGTGCGCTGTGCGGCGGAGCAGCAAGCTCCCGTCCCTGCACGTGATGGGCTCCGCGCCTGGACGGCAGGTTTTGGAGCGCGCTTTCGCCCATTGGTGCAACGGCAGCACCTGTGCAAGTTCCCCGCTGTCGGACGACACACGCTGCGTCACCAAGGCCGAGAGTTTGCGATGCAGCGCTTCAGCAGGCAAGCAGGACCTGGAGCGATGGCAGCGTGCGGTCCCCTCCTGGTTTGGAAGAAGAGGCTCTGAGAGCGCAGCTAGCTTGTTCAAGTATAACCTGTCCCTCCGACACTGACACTGAAGCCTCCCTCTTTCAGCCAATGGGATTAATAGGGGCAGCTCTCTATTAAATAACCCGGTGAATGATAGGGTAGCCCTGTTTGAAAAAGCAAGGAGCTAGATGAGCCCCATCTAGAGGAGAGCCCTCACCTTAATGTGCTTGCAAACAGAATCCCCTGCCAAGCGTATTATAAGCTCTTGGCATAGGTCCCTGTCGGAGTACAGGCACTCTTCACTTTTGCGCTGGAGCGGTCCATGGTCCTTGAGCGGCCGCTGGCAATCGCATTCATCCACCCGGACCTGGGCCTGGGCGGCGCCGAGCGGCTGGTGGTGGACGCGGCACTTGAGCTGTCCGCGCGCGGCCATGCGGTGAGCCTTGCGGCAAAGCACTCAGTCTACAGTGTTCGCTGCCTGCCTCAACGCCCAAGGCAGGCGCTCCTGCGGCGCCGAGCTGCGCAAGCGCGCCTCGCACGTACCGCCTAGCGCCCGCAGCTGCAGCGACGGCCGCACACTGAGCTCGTGCACGGTCGTGGCAAATGGTTGCCAGCCACAGCCGGCAGATGTACTCATGTAAAGCTTTCCAGGCGTGAACAAACATGCTACCTGACATGGACCTGGTCTTGCAGTGCACTGGTGCCTCGTCGACGCACGCCCGGCGCGCAGGTGGACATGTACACAGCGCACCACGACCGGAGGCGCTGCTTCGAGGAGACGCTGAACGGGCCGTTCAGCGTGACCGTGTGCGGCAGCTGGTTTCCGCGCAGCGTGTGCTCGCGCTTCCAGGCGCTCTGCGCGTATGCGCGCTGCATCATCATCGCCGTGTACGTCGCGTGGGTGGCCTGGCGGTGCGCGGCGCTGGGCGGGGCCCCTGGTTGCCCACCATGCCTTGCAAATGTGCCCTGTGGCGAGCGCATTTACTGGCACGGAAAGCGGCCGAGCTCTAGGCCTTGTTCAGTATCATGAGCTGGTCGTGTATGGCGGGAGTGAATGCAAGGGCCCTGAGCGCGCTCTTTCCTCGCGTAGGCGGAGACGACAGTACGACGTCGTCTTTGTGGACCAGGTTTCTGCTGTGATCCCCGTGCTGCACCTGCTGACGCGCAGCAAGGTGCGCCCTGCCTGCATTAGTAAACCATGGTGACAATGGGTTGGCTCAGGTGCGGACAAGTGCACACAGCGTGCCTCCTGCACTCATTGCAGTTAGACACTGGGCCGCAGCCCCGCGCATGCCCTCTTTTGCACACCGGCACCACATCATCCGGCCCGCCTGAGCGGCGCGGCGGGTTGTCCGTGGCACCTTGCCTGCCAGCCCGGCACCAATCGAGCGCCCGGAGCGAGCGCGGCCGCGCCGCCCGCCAGGTGCTCTTCTACTGCCACTTCCCGGACCTGCTGCTGGTCCAGCGGCGCTCGCGCCTGCGCGCGCTGTACCGCGCGCCGCTCAACCGCATCGAGGAGGCCACCACCGGCGCCGCGGACCGCCTGCTGGTCAATAGCAACTTCACCAATGGCGCGCCCCGCGCGGTGCCGCGCCCCCGCCGCGCCCCCGCCGCGCCCGCTCCAGCACAAGGATGGGCTGCGGGCAGGGACGCCGCCGCAGCTGGCTCCGCCTGCGGCAGCACTGCAGCGCATCAGGCGCGTCCGGCAGACCTGTGAAACTCTGTTGCCTGGGCTGGCTTGCCTGTTTTTGGCGCGGCGTCGGCCCACCACGCACAGACGCACCTGCCCACAGAGCCGCGCTGCTGCAAACCATGCATAGGCAGTACGCGCCCGCCTGCTGCCCGGCGAGCGCGGGGCCCAGTCCCTCCGGCGCGCGCGCAGAGGTGTTCGTGGCCACCTTCCGGCGGCTGGTGAAGCGCGACGTGCTGCCCAGCGTGCTGCACCCGGCCGTGCGCGTGCCCAGCCAGACCGACCTGGAGCGCGTCGCGGGCGCCTGGCGCGAGCGCTTCGAGCCCGAGCTGGCCGCCTTCCTGGAGGGCGGCCCCGTGTTCCTGTCCATCAACCGCTTTGAGCGGAAGAAGGCGCGCCGCTGGCCGCGGCCGCGGGGGGCTGCCTGGTGGCGTGTGTGCCGTGAACGGCGGCGGCAGGTCCTGCACCGGAGCGGGTGGCAGATTGCGGTTGGGGGAGAGCCCGTGAAGCAGCGAGCGAGGGCGGCAGCAGGCAGGCACGGCGGGCGCCTGTGTGCGGCGAAGCGGGGCCCTGGCCAAAGCCCTGCCGGCGCCGGCTGCCGGGAGCGCGGTGCCCGCGCGCGCGGCGGCGCGCCGAGGCCGCCCGTGGCGCGCGCGCGCAGGAGCTGGGCCTGGCGGTGCAGTCGCTGGGCGTGCTGCTGACGCAGCAGGCGGGCGCGAGCCGCGAGGTGGCGCGCTGCCGGCTGGTGCTGGCGGGCGGCTACGACGCGCGGCTGGCGGAGAACCGGGAGGTGCTGCAGGGCCTGCGCGACCTGGTCGCCGACCTGGGCCTGGGGGACCAGGCGCGCGCCTGGGTCCCGTCCGCCGCCCGGGTGCTCATGCCGCGCCCGCGTCCCGCTCCGCTGCGAGCTTGCGGCGCGGGGCAGGCCCGCTGTGCGTGCTGGCGTGCGCCGTGCGTCCATGTGTGACTGCGCGTGCTCCGGGCTGCACGCTGACGGACGACAATATGCATTGTGTAAGAGCTTGGCTGGCGTTGCACCGGTGTAAGTCGCCACCTGCAAGCTCTTGGGCGGTGCGCTGCCCCCTGGAGCGCACACCAGGCCGAGCTGAGCGGGGCCACCGCCTCACAGGTGCGCTTCCTGCCGTCGTTCACGGAGAAGCAGCGCGAAGGGCTCTTCCACACCGCGCGAGCGGTCGTGTACACGCCGCAGGTGCGCCTGCGGCCGTCATCATGCTCGTTGCTCCCACCGGCAAACATGCGTTCGTGAGCTTGACCGTCGCAGTGCTTTGTCATGCTGGCGTCGTGCGGGTCGTCCCGGGAGATAGAGCGAGGCGCCGCCTGCGCGCCTGCGGCCCACGTCCGCTCGCAGCACATTATCCACTCAGATGCGGAAGAAGGCAGGCGGGCGCCTGCCTGCATGCGCCCCTCATGCGCCGCCGCCGTCAGCGCCGCCCTCCGGGCCGCCGCAGGGCGAGCACTTTGGGATCGTGCCGCTGGAGGCGATGGCGGCCGCGCGGCCGGTGGTCGCGTGCGACAGCGGCGGGCCGCGCGAGAGCGTGCTGCACGGCTCCACCGGCTTCCTGTGCCGGCCCGACCCGGTCGCCGTCGCGGCGGCCATGGCGCAGCTCACCGTGCGCCCCGGCGCGGGCGCCGCCCTGGAGCGCCCGGCGGGCCTGCGCCGCCAGGCGCCCTGACCCCAAACTGGAGCGCCTGGCGGGCCTGCGCCCCGCGAGGCTGCCCACCAAGGGTGTGCGCCATGGTGTGGGAGCGCCGCCGGCAGCTTGGAGCGCCGTGTGGACGCTTGCAATGCGCCGCAGGGCTGTCGCCATGGCTGGCATGCCGTCGACGGCGCCGCGCGAGGGGCGGCGCAGGTGAAGGCAACGGCGGAGAAGATGGGCCGCGCGGCGCGCTCGCACGTGCTGCGCAACTTCACGCGTGGCGCGTTTGGCCAGCGGCTGGATGAGATCGTCCGCGACATGGTGTGCTGAGGCGGGGCAGTTGGAACCAGAACGGCAGGCTGGAACTCATGCATGTGCGCTAGCGCGGGTCTGGAGTGAGTCCTTGTGTTCAGTGCTGTCGGCTCGTGCTCTGCGTGTTGACGTCCCGGGTGTCCCTTGAACTGCTCTGCCGGGCACCGGAGCGCGCCTTCAGGCGAGCGCGGCCATAGCGCCCTCGTGCGGGCGCCCGCCTTGGCAGTGCGCCATTTGCGTCATCAATGGTGGAGCCGGGCCTGCTCAAATGACAGCCATGGTCCATCCAGCATGCTGCAAGGTAATGGTGTCTGGCAAAAACGTTGCGCTCGGTATCCACTTCATGCAGCGGGGCACCACCTCCCTCAGAAGCCGGAAAGATGTCGCTAGACCTGGGAACCAGTAAGGACAAGTCTGGAGCAGCGCGTCGTCACCAGCAGATACCGACGGCCGGCTCTGATAACATGGCCGTGCATATCACTTGAACACCCGCATGAAGCACGCACTCCTAGCATTGAGACCAGGTAAAGCGCCTGCGGCACACTCTCTACCTGTCTGTCTATCTGTCTGTGCATGCACAGCCCTCGTCCATTGCCTGCATGCGAGGTAAAAGCCAAGCCAGCACTCCTCCCATGCCAGGGGTCTCGTTGAATGATCATCATGCCATAATGAGCATGACAGCAGCAAGGGCTGTGAATGGCTACTAATGCTCTGCTTCGACTGCGTCTGTATCCTTTCCTCTCATTCAAGAGTGGTTGGTTGACAACGACAGTGTGTAGGACATTGCACCACCACGCATGCACTACCTACAGGCCGCGCCCTCTCTGATTTCGCACGCAGTTAGAGCCATACTCTGCCTTGTTTGCAAGCTCCATTAAAGCTTTGTCAAAGGTGATCCTTGATATACCAGTACGGCGGAAGTGTGCATGGGCTGCTAGACACAGAGGACTGCAGACACAGAGGACTTGTCGACAAGGCCAGCCTGCAAAGAGCACAGGCGCAGCCATGCCAGAACATCATGAGATGTGATACTGGTGCTCATGCATGTACAGGTACACAACAGTCTCCTGCATCGCACAGACGCATTCGGGCACTGAAAGGCAGACCAGTAAGAAAATTTGTGACATGCCAGGATAAAGCCAGCAACTCCATGACTGGGCCGTTGCTGCATACACGGCGTGTTTGACACGCATGTACTTGCCTTCTGAACATGTAAGTATGGGTTGCCACGCCCGCGGAGTGCGGGCGCCCGCAAGGCAACACGGGCAGGCTTTGAAGTCGTGTACCTTGGTGGGCTGCACAGGCTCTGCGCGCCGCGCGTGCCCTGCCTCACCCGCCGCACGCGCCCTGCCTCGCCTGCGCTCACACCCAGGCAGAGTGGCTGACGCGCAGGCTGCTCGCAATGATCTGCACGGCATTGCACGGCTCTGCTGCAGCGCGAAAAGTGCTTGTACGAGGCAAGGTCGTCTCTGCATTGCATTGACCCGCAACACCCTTGCTCTTCTTCTCCTCTTTACCCTGCCTGCCAGGCCGAAGGCTCTGTAGTCTGGTTGAGCTTGGCTAGATTTGTACAGGAGCGAGAGCTCCGACCAACCTTGGATTTGCACGTATGCGCTGCATTGCTGCGCACAAGGGTGACCCTTCAGACTTGTGCGGCCAGCCACGGGAGCGCGCCACCGCGTGCTTGGCGGGGCGCATTGGAAGGGCGCCGGCACTGCCACGTTCCTCCCCAGCGCTATGCAGACCACCGGCGCACTGGCTGTCGTGTCCCTGGCCGCACAGCGCGCTTGCGGCGCACGCACCCAGCCACGCGCTGCGGCGACACGCGCACAGGTATGCTGTGTCGCGTGTCGCGAGTGGCACAAGCGCTCCTTGCCGGTGCGCAGTGGCCTTGGGAGCAGTGGAGGCTGACGGCGGTTCTGGTGCGTTGTGGCAGGTTCAGAGCGGCGCATGCTGCGGCCGGCGCACAGGCTGCGCCGGCGCGACGCGGCGGCACTGGCGGTGACCTGCGCCATGGCGCAGCCCTGGTGCCGGCCGGCCTGTTGGCAGCGCACGCGCCTGGCGCGCCTGCCGCGCCGGTGGGCGCCCATGAGCTGCGCCGGCGCGCCGCAATGCTGCCGCCGGGGCCGCTGCGCGAGCGCGCCGCCGCCGCGTTCGACCTGCGCGCCTTTGACGCCGCGCTGTACGCGGGGCGGCCGCTGCGGTGCCTGGCGCACGTGCGCGCGCTCGCGGCTGCGCTGGATGCGCCGGAGGCTGCAGGAGGCCGCGTGCAGCCTGGCGCAGACTGCACCGGGCGGGAGCACGCGGGCGCTGTGGCGCCAGAGGGTGCAGCGGCGAGTGGGAAGGGGTCGCGCGCTGCTGTGGCGGGGGGCGCCGGCGCGCCGGCGCCCGGCAGGGGCCCGTCTGCGGGCGTGCGCGCATACGTGGGGGACGTGCTGCGCGGCCGGCACCAGGTGCGCGGCAGGTCGTGCCGCTGCGGCCGTCGAGATGGGCTGCCGTGTCGTGGGTGGGCACGCGCGTGCCGCTGCTCGTGTGTGCTCGCACATGCCCTTTGTGTCTGTGGCAGATGCAGGATGCAGTACGTCTGCCTGCGTCTGCAGTTTGCCGCCGGCCTCTCTTACGATAGGCGCAGACTTGCACTCAGGCAGGCCATAATGCATGCGCCACCCCGCGCGCGGCGCCTGGGGCGCGCACGCTCGCCGGCCGTCCTCATACGTGGCAGCCCGCGCGGCGCCCCGGATGTTTGCCGCTGCGCTCCGCGACACAGCGGCCTGTGCGCCAGGCGCTGCTGCGGGCGTGCGTGGCGCGCGGCGACGCGGCGGCGGCCGTGGCCTACCTGCGCATGCTGCCGCCGGCCGGCACGTTTGCATCCGCGCTGCTCAAGGAGGCTGCCGCGAGCGGCTGCCTGCCGCTCATGCGCGCCGTCCTGCAGGCGCGGGGACGCGCCGCCCGCCCACGTGCACGGCGAGCAGGGCGGGGCAGTTCGGGCCTTGTGGAAGCGCAGCGCAACTGCTGTCGCCTGCAACTTTCGCTGGCAGCAGCCGCTGGCAGCGCATGCGAGCACGCATCCACGCACCGGCTCGGCCGGGTGCTCTGCCGGGAGCTCGAGCGCGAATCGCGCGCCTTTCGTGCGCGCCGTCCCTAGGATAGGGATTTAATTCTATCCCCATACCTTAATAACGTGACAGCCAGCGCGCGTCCCTGCGCGCGCGCAGGACGGCTACGTGGCCGAGCGCGTGCCGGCCGCGTTCTGCCACAGCGCGCTGCTGACGTGCTGCCGGCACGCCGGCGACGCGGCCGCCGCCGCCGCCGCGCTGGAGGCCGCCTGGGCCGCGGGCGTGCGCAGCGTGCCCGTGTGCAACGCGGCCATTGAGGCGCTGGGCGCGTGCGGCGACGCCCAGGTCCGCAGGCGGCCGCGCACTGGACTCACTGTGTGTTGTTGTGTATCATGCAGCAAGCCTTGACCGCCGCGGCAGCCGCCATGCTCAGCCGTGGTGTATCACGCGATTCTGCGGCCTTCGTCATGAAATCGACCACAAATGGTGCTAGGTCCTCTTCATGTGTTGGGCTATAACATGTGGCACTGCTTTGTGTGTACGCCTCAAGCGCCTGTGGCCGTCACATCGTTCCTGGGCCTACTGGTCAAACCTGTGGCGCAGGGCGCCTGGCGCGTGCGGGAGCGCATGCAGGCCGCTGGCCTGGCAGCCGAGACGCAAACGTGCAACGCGCTGATCCGCGCCGCGGCGCACGATGCGGCGCTCGCGCCGGCCGCGCGCGCGCTGTACGAGGACATGCGCGCGCGCGGGCCGCCGCCCGACGCGCTCACGCTGTCCGCGCTGTACGACGTCGTGTGGCACTGGCGCGGCGCCGACGGCGCCTGGCTGCTGGAGGCGCGCGCCCCGCTGCCAGCACACAGCAT
>JAABUV010004528.1_pt1 | contig 16568 bp, 10 predicted proteins | sample 5559971 | NCBI WGS metagenome assembly JAABUV01 (sample SAMN10711881, study PRJNA513362) | rock metagenome | isolation source: Antarctica rocks | place: Antarctica: Victoria Land, Knobhead nord | collected 2015-12-19
GAAGTCGGAAGTCGGAAGTCGGAAGTCGGAAGTCGGAAGTCGGAAGTCGGAAGTCGGAAGTCGGAAGTCGGAAGTCGGAAGTCGGAAGTCGGAAGTCGGAAGTCGGAAGTCGGAAGTCGGAAGTAAGTTACAGTCGAGGTGAGCCAGAAGATTAGGCTATGGCCAACACGTCTTGCCGCCACGTTAACTTCCGACTTCCGACTTCCGACTTCCGACTTCGCTCAGGTACACCTCGGCAATCGGAACATCGGCCGGCGTGCTGACCTTGATGTTGCGCGGGTCGCCGGGATAGGTGGCGACAGGGTGGCCGATGCGTTCGAGGAGCGTAGCGTCGTCGGTGCTGGCGGAGCGTTCCAGCCCCGCCGCCGCGTAGGCCGCGACGAGCAAGTCATAGCGAAACACCTGGGGTGTCTGCACCGCACGGAGCGTGGCGCGGTCGGGTGTGGCTACGATACGACCGGCGGCGTCGACCTGTTTGATCGTGTCGGTCACGGGTAGAGCGGGGATAGCGGCGCCGTGTGCACGGGCCGCGGCGAGTCCCGCGCGGACGAGGACGGCCGTCACCAGGGGACGCGCTCCGTCGTGGATCAGTACGAAGTCGCACAGGCCAAGCGCAGTCAAGCCCGCCAGGACCGAGTCGGCGCGCTCGACGCCGCCCTCGACCACCGCGTGAAGGGCGTCCCACGGCGGCAGCGCCCTCTGCTCATCGACGCGCCGCCGGCCCTCGGGCGAGACGACGAGCGCGATGCGCGTCAACTCAGGGATGGCGGTCAGGGCGCGCAGGGTATGCTCAAGCAACGGCCGGCCCGCGAGCGGGAGCCACAGCTTGTCCACCCCCGCCATGCGCCGGCTGCTGCCGGCCGCGACGACGACGGCGCCGATTACCTCGGCCATAGTAACCAAAGTCGGTAGTCGGACGTCGGTAGTCGGAAGTTATCGTGGCCGGGATGGTGATTAAGAATAGTTACTGGGCCGAGGCGTCGTCGCATCACATCTTACTTCCGACTACCGACGTCCGACTACCGACTACCGACTACCGACTAACGCCTATTCCCATTGAATGGCCCGCGCGTGTTCTGCCCTTTGAGGGTGGCGAAAATCATGCGCCCCGCCACCGTTTGTAGGACGCGCGTGACGACAATGTCGACGTCCTGGTCGATGTGCCGCGTGCCGTCCTCGACCACGATCATTGTGCCGTCGTCGAGGTAGCCCACGCCCTGCCCCAACTCTTTGCCGGCCTGGATGATCTTGACGGACATCTCCTCATTGGGGAGGACGATCGGCTTGACCGCGTTGGCCAGTTCATTGACGTTGAGTACGCGGACGCCCTGTAGCTGGGCGACCTTGTTGAGGCTGAAGTCGGTGGTGACGATCGACGCGTGTAGCTTGCGGGCGACGTACACGAGTTTGGCGTCGACTTCCTGCACCTCGCGCGGGTCCATATCGACGATGGTGACGGGCGCGCCTTCCTCTTCGCGCATGCGATTCAGCATGTCCAGTCCACGCCGGCCGCGCGTGCGGCGCAACACATCGGGTGAGCCCGCGATGTGGCGTAACTCGTCGAGAATAAATTGCGGGACGACGATTTCCCCGATGATGAAGCCACTGGTGTTGATGTCGGCGATACGCCCATCGATGATGACGCTGGTGTCGAGCAGGATTTGGGGCAGGCGTCCGTTGCTTGCCGACACGTCGCCGGCCGGGTTGGTAGCGGCGTGCGCCGCGCGCTCCGCGAACATAGGTAAGGCGCGGATATCAGTACGGCGTAATAGGGCGACACGCATGCAGACGAGCGCGATGACGAGCGCGACAATGATGGGCAGCAGATTGCCGACGGGCGACCCCAGCAGGGCCAGTGGGAACGCGAGCAGGCCGGCGATGATGAGACCGGCGCCGAGGCCGACGAGAGCGACGGAGAGGTCGGCCACTGGAGCGTCACGTAGGTAGGTGTCGAGACGACGCAATGGTCCGGACAATACGACCGGTGTCAGCAGCAGCCCAACTAGGATGCCCGCCAGCGAGAGCCAGACGACAGACGCGGTCAGCGCGGGCACAGTTCTGCCGACCGCCCATCCGATCGCGCCCAACACAGCCGCGCCCAGCACGCTTGCCGCGAGCCTAGCATTCATATAAAGAATTTTCCCCTTTGTAGCGATAGTGCGTCCAAACGCGACACGTCGGGACACAGTGCGTGCACAAGTAGCGTAGATCGTTCCACGCATCGGCACAAGCCGCGCGCGCATAGGGAGAGGGCCAACCATAGGCTGGCGTCACGTCATCCATGCCTCGCGTGGTCCATGCCTTGTCGCGGCGCGTCTCAAATCTTCAGACGGGGGCGCGAAACACCCGTAAAGTGATCACGGATAATGAGGCAGGGAGCGTCAATACAACGGCGCGACGCCAGGTAGTAGATGAGTTGGCGTTTCGCTAGTACTTGACAATTATTATGGTAGCATTGCGCCCTCTCCGCTGTCAAAGCGGGCTGGCCGTTCGCCTATTTTTGTCGTGTTGATAACCACGTCGGACTGCTCATGTGACCTGGGCACCCCCAAAAAACTTGCGTCCCCCTGAAACGTCTAGGTATACTGCCCCCAGCGTCACACCGGTTGGGAGTCGGAAGTCGGAAGTCGATAGTCGGAAGTCGGGAGTCGGAAGTCGGGCGCTGGAGCCTACAGCGACGAGCATAGGCGCCTTGTAGCAAATCTTCCGACTATCGACTTCCGACTTCCGACTCCCGACTGGCACGGCTTAGTGAAAGGAACATGATGCGGGCTCGTATGATCGGACTCGTCGCGTTGACCGCCGTGGTCACGTCAACTCTGGTGGAGAGACCATCGATCGTCGCGGCAACGACCGCGCAGGTCTATGTGACCGGCTACGTCGACCGCGGGTACACAGCATCAGGAGTCTACACGCATCCTGGCACCTGCGCCGTCGACCCCCGCGTCATCCCCCTTGGCACATATATCACCATCGACGGCATCGGTACCTGCCATGCCGAAGACACTGGGGGCGCCGTCATCGGCTACCACATTGACGTCTGGGTCCCGACCCTGGCGCAAGCGTACGCCCTCACCGGCTGGCATACCGCTACCTGGGACGGCGATCCCTCGCAGCAAGTCTTGGGCTACCAAGCTGTCGCTTCGACCGCGACGCCCACCGGCCTGCCCACGATCATGGCGAGCGCCACGCCGCCATCCACGACACCCAGTCCCCTAACGACAACCCCGGCGGCAGGTCCTCCCAATCCCCTAACAACAACCCCGGCGGCAGGGTCACCGACCCCGCGCCCCGCCACAGCCGGCGTCCGACGCCGTTCCCGCCGCACGCGCCACACTCATGCGCCGCGCGTTCCCACGTATACGACCCCCATTCCCACCTCGACGGCCGTCGCCGATACAACGACGCCCACGCTCGATGCCGCGGGTACGCCAACGGCCATCATCACCCCGTCAGACGCGAGCCAGCCACGGCAAACGGGCTGCCATGCAATCCATTGGACCACGTACGCGGGAGGCTACCCCTACAAGCACTGGCGCATGGTGTGCCACTAAACAAGTAGAAAGTAGTTAGTTACACTTTCTATTTTCCCTGGCGGCCATACGGTCAACAACGATTCAGTCAATCATGGAGGGCGACGAGCCGCAGGCCCTTGGCGCGGATGCCCGCGATGATGGCCGGCAGCGCCACGACCGTAGCCGCGCGATTGCCCCCGCCGTCGTGCATGATCACGATGCTGCCCGGCCGTACCGCGCCCAGCACACGCGTGACGATTTGCTCACTGCTCACGCCCGCCGCCCAGTCGGTGGGGTCGACCGACCACAGCGTCACGCGCAACCCGAGCCGGTGCGCCGCGGCCTCGACGTAGAGGGAGAAGCTGCCGCCGGGAGGGCGGAACAGGCGCGGCGGCGGCGCGAGCCCATGCAGGGCGTTGCGCCCCTGCGCGATCTCCGTATCGATCTGCTCGGCGGTCAGCGCGGCGAACGGCGGGTAGTTGGGGTGGTCGAAGGAGTGGTCGCCCACGGTCATGCCCGCGCGCGCTTCAGCTCGCACTAAATCGGGGTATTGCAGCGCATGGTAGCCGACGACGAAGAACGTGGCGGGAGCGTGGTAGTGTCGCAGCACAGCCAGCACCCGCGGCGTGTACAGGGGCGACGGGCCATCGTCGAAAGTCAGCGCGACGCCGGGAAGGACGGCTGGATGGAGCGCCGTCGCGCCCGTCCCGACCACGTTGGCCGGAGCCGCCAGTCCACTCGTCCCATCACCGACGTAGAAACGCGGCGGTAGAGGCGCGCTGTTGATCAATGCGGTTGGGGCAGGGGCCGCACGTTGCGTACGTGCTTGGAGTGTAGGCAGAGTCCGTGAATTGTCCCAGGACCGCCGGCTGCCAGCCGGCCAGTGAGCGCGGGCGGGCGCGTCGGTGATGACGAATGCCCCAGTCGCGACTGGGGCCGGCTGGCAGCCGGCGGTCCTGGGAACGGGGACTGCCGACTTTTCACAGCCCCCCGGTGTGGGTTGGTTATGGTAGACACGAACCGTGCGTCGTGGACCGACCGTAGCCGTGTGTGCGGGTCGCGACGGGGTGGGCGCGGATCTTTTTGCCGTAGGTGCGGATCGCGTCGGCGTGGGCGGCACGACATTGCTGTGTTGGACATGGTGGGAGGCGCTAGCGGTGGTGGCGCCCGCGGCGGCATGGTTGGGGCCGGGGCTGAATCCGATGACGGCCCCGGCCAGCAGCGTCAGCAGCAATAGACCGGCCACCGCGCCCCGGTGTGATATCAACGCCTTGCTCCCTACAAATCCAACTATCCCCCGCTTTGTGCCCCCGCTACCCTATGCGGTAGCTTGCCCATGCAGCATAGTGATAGCACGCGCGCTCCACACAAGTCACCGCGTTATACACAGGCGGCGGCCAAATGACGGGCGGTGCCACGGCGCGCAATCTGCTCGAAGGGAATCCCCGTCGCGTGTTGGCCCTAATTCTCCAAACTAATAGCCCACCGCGCAGCCGTCGGCGCGCGGTTCGCTGCCGGCGACGTAGGCGCCGTTGGGCAGCCGCCAGATGATCTGGCCGCGTCCGAAGCCGGTCACGGCGCCCTGCACGGCGACGCGGTGGCCGCGCGCGTCCAGCCCTGAGATGATGTGTTGCGACGCGGCCATCTCGACCTCGACATTCTTGCCCTGTAGCCATTGCCAGCGCGGCGCGTCCAAGCTCGTCTGTGGATTCATGCCATAGTCGACGGTATTGACGACCATTTGCAGATGTCCTTGCGGCTGCATATAGCCGCCCATCACGCCGAAGGGGCCGACCGCCTGGCCGCCACGCGTCAGAAACGCCGGGATGATGGTGTGGTAGGGGCGCTTGCCCGGCGCGACCTGGTTGGGATGCCCCGGCTCCAGCGTGAAGCCGGCGCCGCGATTCTGCAAGGCGATGCCCGTACCGGGAACGACGACGCCGCTGCCGAAGCCCATGTAGTTGGACTGGATGTACGACACCATCAGGCCGTCGCTGTCCGCGGCGCACAGGTAGACCGTCCCGCCGCGCGGCGGCGTACCGGGCGCGGGCTCCAGCGCGCGGTCCCCGATCAACGCGCGCCGCTCCGCCGCGTACGCTTTGTCGAGCAAACCCTCGGTGGGGACATCGGCCTTGGCGGGGTCCGCGACGTAGCGGAAGGCGTCGGAGAAGGCCAACTTCATGGCCTCGATCTGTAAGTGATAGCTTTCCACCGACTCGCGTGGGTGGGCGGCGAGGTCGAACCCTTCCAGGATGTTGAGCGCCGCGAGCGCCGCGACACCCTGCCCGTTCGGCGGGATCTCCCACACCTCGTAGCCACGATAATTGGCACTGATTGGGTCAACCCATGTACTGGTGTGCGCGGCGAGGTCGTCGCGCGTCAGGTAGCCATCCGTCGCGGCGGCGAAGTCGGCGATGCGGCGCGCCAAGCCGCCGTGATAGAAGTCCTCGGCGCCGCTATCGGCGATGGTCCGTAGTGTAGCGGCGTGGTCGGGCAGGCGCGCGATGTCGCCGGGACGCGGGGCGCGCCCGCCGGGGGCGAACGTGTCGAACCAGGGTGCGAATTCGGGAGCTTCCGGCCGGCGGGCGTAGACCTCGAGAGCGCGCGCCCAGCCCTGCGCCGTGACCGGTCCCACGGGGTAACCCTCCGTCGCGTAGGTGATGGCCGGTTCGAAGAGCGTGGCGAAGGGTAGCTTGCCGAAGCGGGCGTGCAGGTCGCGCCACGTCGCGGGCGCGCCGGGCACGGTGACGGGGAGCCAACCGGCGGCGGGGACCGCGTCGAGTCCCTGCCGGGCGAAGAGTTCGGGTGTGTGCGTGGCCGGGGCGCGTCCCGACCCGTTGAGCCCGTGCAGCTTCGAGCCGTCCCATACCAAGGCGAAGGCGTCGCCGCCGATGCCGTTGGAGGTCGGCTCGACCACCGTCAGCGCGATTGCCGTGGCGAGCGCGGCGTCGACGGCGTTGCCGCCGCGTTGTAACATCGCTAATCCAGCCTGCGCGGCCAGCGGTTCGCTCGTCGCCACGACGCCGTGCGCGGCGAGCACCGGCATGCGGCGCGACGGGTAGGGGTAGTGCTCGGTGTACAGGTTAGCGGCTGCGTCGGTCATGGTAGCTCCGAATCATGGGACCTGCGACTGACGCCGCATGGCAAACAAGCGCGACGTCGATCGGTTGAAGATACTATAGGGGTAGGTTGCTGGGGCGCCTGATCGCGATCAGGCGCCCCAGCAACCTACCCCTATAGTACGCCTTTTAGACGGGCAGCCGCAGGCCGCGCCGCACGCTAGTCGCTAGTGCGCCGCTACCGCTACCTGCTGCCGGTCAAGCAGCGTCAGCTTGACCAGGTCGAGCTGGGCCATGTCGTCGACGCGGTGCTCCCACACCCAGTCGCTACCCTCGGCGGCGATGTAGCCAAGGTAGCCGCTGTCGAAGTAGCCGGAGAGGAATAGCACGAAGCGCACGTTGGGGCCGTAGGCGCCGCGCAAGCCGGCCAGCTTGGCGGCGTCCTCGACGCGCCGCCGGTTGGAGCGGGCGTAGTCGCTGGACGAGCGCGTATCGATCAGCAGCGGCACATCACCGGCGCTGGACTGGTGTGGCATGACGGCGACATCAATGGGCAGCGCGTCGAGCGCGGCCTTGCCGGGGCGCATCACGGGCACGTTGAGCTCGAACGTGAAAGTCCCAGGCGTCATGCGGTCGAAGCCGAGGCGGCGACCAGGCTCGACGTAGCTGTAGCCACGCCCATTGAGCCACACCTTGATAGCGGCGAGTTGGCGACGCTTCTGCGCGTCGCGGATGAGCGTGTCGGCCGAGGCCAGACAGAGGCGGTCGGCCACGATCGTGGCGGCGCGGCGCAGCTGCACACCGGTAAGGTGGTACGTACCGTCGAGCCAGGAGAAGATATCGCGGTCGGCCAGGCGCATGATGGCGTCGCCGATCCTCGTCAGGTCGTCGTCCACGACACTATCGAACAGTTGCGGCGGGATATGACCGTCGCGCTCCATCGCCGTGACGAGGGCCGCGGAGGCGTGAGTGACGCCGATCAGGGTATCGCGAGCGATAGGCGGGTCGGTCATCATGCGCAGGGTGGCGAGCATACGGGGGTCCTGGCGCAGCGCTTCAGGCGTGATAGCGGTGAGGTTGCCGGTAGCGCGCAGGATCTCCTCGACGCGATTGGCAGCCTCATTGCGTGCGTCGCGGTACGCTTGGGGGGCATAGCGCAGGTACCAATCGTCGTAGTCGCCGGCCGACTGCGCGACATCGGCCTTCCACACCTGGGGCTTATCGGCGTTCACGGGCATAGGGCGCCTCCGGTTTCCAGCAATCGCGGCGACGCGCCACTATTATTGTGGGCGCGTCCTTCGCTCCTGCCGCATGATCAATCGGGGCACGGTCGCCCCCATCTTTGCCCGTATCATGGCACACATGCCGCCGCCAAGTCCACCCGTAATCCACATGCAGTCGATAAATTCCTTAGGGAGGCGCGCCGTCATCAGATGGTTCCACCACTATCTTGCATATCTGTCGTAACGCCTCCTTAACTTCCAACGTTTTTTCTCCGATCACATCCGCGTGCGCTCGGTCGTCTGGCAGTGGTGCGTGTTTAACCGTCAGCCCAGCGACGGCGCGTACATCGCTTACCCTCATCGCGACGACGTAATTTTCCTCCGGCCGCGACGTCGCTTGATCGCGCGTTTCCTCGGCGGATGCGTATTTCGACCAGTTGGTGGACATCCCAGCCTGGGCGCCTTCGCCAGAGTTACGGAACGCGTCAATGCCAAACCGTTGTTTTTTCCTGCTCCACCACCCCTTGTGAATCCGCATGTACAAGAGGTCATCGGAAGGGATATCTTCGCTTTGCCAGGGATTGCCTACCGTGTCGTCCACAGCAGCAGCCAAGAGCTAAGCGGGCTGGTGGTATCGAGTTCACCCTTGATCGTGATGGTTCGCCCGTCATCGTGGCCATAAAACTCCGCTTGCTCCCCGGCGTTTGCTGGGATGACGACGATCAATTCGCGATCGCCCACCGACCATTCGATGACTATCCGTCCCAACGCCCCCGGTTGGATATCGGGCGCGTCCATCAGCTTTCCCTCGTCTTCCCACAGCCGGATAGCGTTGTCGCCCACAAAAGCAGTGGCCCGGTTCCACGTCGCGTCGTCGTACCTTGGGCTGCCCTCGCCGTCCCAATTATCAGGCCACGCCAATATTGCCCGTGATTCAGCGATGGCGTCGAATACCGGCTTCAGTCCGTCCGCCATCGTCGAATCCGCAGCGCTGATAGGGCGCCGAACCTCTCGCCCTGCCATTGTCGCCATAACAATCTCCCCACCCGGTACGTTTTGCTACTCGATGCCTACATCCACTATACTACGCATCTCATCGGCTCACTCTGCCATCGCCTCGCGCAGTTTGTTCCACAACTCGAGGAGCGGGATCTGGCTGTGGCCGGCGAACTGGCCGTCGCCGACTTCGATGATGGTCCATTCTCCGCTCTCGACCTGTCCGATGTCGATAGTGACGTGCGGACGGTCTTTAGAGTTTAGGGCTTCATTGATATAGTTAAGGATGTAACGGACAACTGTGGTACGGAGGCGATTTATAGTCATGACCGCGGAAGCACAAGAAGCACAAAAGGAAACGCTCGGCTTTCAGGCCGAGGTCGTACAATTACTCGATCTGATGATTCACTCCTTGTACAGCAACAAGGAGATTTTTCTGCGCGAACTTATCTCCAACGCGTCGGACGCGGTGGATAAGCTGCGCTTCGAGGCGCTGTCGGACTCCGATCTGTACGAGGGCGACAGCGACCTCAAGATCCGCGTCTCCTACGATAAAGAGGCGCGCACGATCACCGTGGCCGACAACGGCGTCGGCATGAGCCGCCAGGAGGTCGTCGACAACATCGGCACCATCGCCAAGTCGGGCACGCGCGAGTTCTTCCAGGCGCTCTCGGGCGACCAGCGCAAGGACGCCGCTCTGATCGGCCAATTCGGCGTCGGCTTCTACTCGTCCTTCATCGTGGCCGACCGCGTGACCCTGACCACGCGCCGCGCCGGCCTGCCCGCCGCCGACGGCGTGCGCTGGGAGTCGGACGGCAAGGGCGACTACACGCTGGAGCAGGTCGAGCGGCCGGGCCGGGGCACGGAGGTGACGCTGCATCTGCGCGAGGGCGAGGACGACCTGCTCGACGGCTACCGCCTGCGTTCGATCATCCGCAAATACTCCGACCACATCAGTCTGCCGATCATGATGGCGACGGAGAGCGCCGGCGCCAAAGAGGGGGAGGACGAGGCTCCCGCGCCCACGGAAGAAACGGTCAATAGCGCCTCGGCCCTGTGGACGCGCGCGCCGCGCGAGGTCACGGAGGAGGAGTACGACGAGTTCTATAAGAGCGTGGCGCACGACTTCACCGATCCGCTGGCGCACGTCCACAGCCGCATGGAGGGCCGCTACGAGTACACGCTGCTGCTCTACATCCCCGCGCGCGCGCCGTTCGACCTGTGGAACCGCGACAGCCGTCACGGCGTCAAGCTCTACGTGCGGCGCATCTTTATCATGGACGACGCCGAACAGCTGTTGCCGGCCTACCTGCGCTTCGTGCGCGGCGTGATCGACTCCAGCGACCTGCCCCTCAACGTGTCGCGCGAAATATTGCAGCACAATCGGATCACCGAGAGCATCAAGTCGGGCGCCACACGCAAGATCCTGGGCCTGCTCAAGGACCTATCGAGCGGGCAGCCGGAGAAGTACGCCACGTTCTGGACCGAGTTTGGTCAGGTGCTCAAGGAGGGCGTGCCCGAAGACCCCGCCAACGCCAAGGATATCGCCCCGTTGCTGCGTTTCGCTTCGACGCACGCCGACAGCGACGCCCAGGACGTGGCGCTGGCCGACTACGTAGCGCGCCTGAAAGAGGGCCAGGACAAGATCTACTACCTCACGGCCGACTCCTATACGGCGGCGAAGAGCAGCCCGCTGCTGGAACTCTTCCGCAAGAAGGGCATCGAGGTATTGCTGCTGACCGACCCCATCGACAACTGGCTGTCGATGAGCCTGACCGAATTCGAGGACAAAGAACTGCAATCGATCGCGCGCGGCGACGTCGATTTGGCGGGGTTGGAGGACGCCCAGGAGAAAGAGGAGCAGCAAAAGGCGGAGACCACGTTCGCTCCCCTGGCCGAGCGCGTCAAGGGCGCGCTGGGCGACAAGGTCAAGGAGGTGCGCGTGACCACGCGCCTCACGATGTCGCCGGCCTGCCTCGTGGCAGGTGAGCACGACCTGGACGCCACCTTCGTGCGCCTGCTCAAGTCGTCGGGCCGGCCCGTCCCACAGACGCAGCCGATCCTGGAGATCAACCCGCATCATCCGATTCTGACGCGTATGGACAAGGAGACGGACGCGGCGCGCTTCGGCGACTGGAGTGCGATCCTGTTCGACCAAGCCGTGCTCGGTGACGGCGGCCAACTCGATGACCCGGCCGGCTTCGTCGGCCGCCTCAACAACCTGCTGGTTGCCTTGAGTGGCGAGTGACTCGCCACTCGCCACAGTAAAAGGGCGAGGGTGGAACCATAGTTCCACCCTCGCCCTTATTATTTGCTTTACTAACAGGTTAGAAGCGTCTTCACGACGCGTCAGCGATCAACTTGCCAGCGAGAGAGTCTGGCCTGAGTCGTTGCTCGCCTATCTTGCATGCAGACCTCCTTCGAGCACTATCGGACGTGACAGTCTACGATATCGTGTTCAGCCGGCGTTTCCACAACGCGTCAACGATCAACCTGCCAGCGGACCAATATCGCCTGCGACGTTGCTCTGGTATTCGGCATATCCGACCTCCTCAGAGTTAAGCTTGCGTTCTCGGTCTAACGCACCGGCAACTATGCGCTGCCGATATTTTCATGATGCCACGAACTCACGCGAAGGTCAAGTGTTCCACCGATTATCCACTAAGCGATCGGCGAGCGCGGGCGCGAGTAGCGCGGGATCTGCCCGCTCCACGATGACCGTGTCGGCGCCGAGGAAGCGCGCCAGGCTGCGCAGGGCGCCGGCCACGCCGTCGAGCAGGCTGTCGTCGACGGCGACGCCGGGCTCCAGGTAGACCGCGCGCACGATCAAGCGGCGTGTCGCGCGGTCCATCTTGGGGTCTAGCCGGCCGACCAGGCGGCCCCGATGCAGAATAGACAGGCAGTAGTAGCCGTAGCGGCGCTTGGGCGGCGGCACATACGCCTCGAAGCAGACCTCGTAGTCGAACAGAGTCCGCGCCCGCGCGCGGTCCCAGATCAGGCTATCGAACGGCGAGAGCAAAGTCGTGCGTTCTGGCGTGACGCCCGACCGCAGCCGCTCCAGGTCGAGCAGCGCCACGCGCGTCACGAAGGCGGGCTCCCCGAGCCCATCGACCGTGGCCTGCACGACCTCACCCTCTGCGCGCAGTCTGTTGAGCAGCGCCAGCGTCGCCACACGCTTGCTCCGCGCGCCTTCCGCTGGGGGAGACAAGCGGAAATAGTCCCACAGCCACGAGGGCGTGACGACGCCGAGCGCCCGTAGCGTGCGGCGGGCGAAGTAGCGCGTCACCTCGTCGGGCGACGGCAGATTATCATCGGGTGAAATGTCGCCGCCAAAAGCCTCGGCCAGCACACGCTCACGCAGGTCATACACCTTCTGCCCCGCGCGGCGGCTATGCACCATCAGGTCGCCCATCGTCCACAGAATCTCCAGGGCGCGGCGGCTGTCCTTGGGGCCGAACCAGTCCCACGGCCCCGTGCGCTCTTTATCGGGTGGACGCTCGAAGTTGGCCGAGCCGAGCGGACCACGCTCCTTGATCGCCTGCAGCGTCTCGCGCAGGACCGCGGGGTTCTGCTCCAGCCACTGCTGATTACCGGACCACATATGCTCGTGGTGGCGCAACATCTTGGGCCGGTAGTAGCGGTAGTCGGCCATGGGCACGATCGAGGCGGCGTGGCTCCAGTACTCGAACGTCTCGCGCCGGGGGTAGAGCAACTCGTCGAGCGCATCACGCGGGTAAGGGCCAAGGCGGCTCCACAACACGAGGTACTGGGTGCGCTCGACCACGCTGATGGTGTCTATCTGCAATACGCCCAGCCGCTCTATGGCCGCCCGCGCCTCATCGGGGCCAGGCGCGACGGGCGGCGGGTCCAGCAACCCCTGCGCCGCCAGCATCAGCCCACGCGCCTCCGCGATGCTCAACCGCAGCGTCTGGTCCCCGCCCATTAACCCTCTACTTTGCTGCCTTGATACTTTGTACGAGTAGTATAGTACCTCATCCGCCGCTACGTAGGCGTTGGTACGTCCATGCCAGGGCTCGTGAAACGTCGGCGGGTCCCACTGGGAGCGCGGGCGTCTCGCCCGTCCCTGGCGTCCGCAGGCATGGATCGGCCATCCCCGCAAGGCCGTCCCGTCACCGCTCGTCACGCGTTCATCCCGGCGCGCGCACGGGGACGGGCGAGACGCCCGCGCTCCCAGAGACGACGGGACGGGCGATACGCCTCTACACCCTGATCCACGCGCCATATTTTAATCAGACAGGGCTGTATGGCATACGCCCGTGGACTCGAACGCGCGGGCGTACGCCATACGCCCCTACGATAATGCACGAGCCGTGCTGTCCATACGCGCGGGCCGCCTCCCGATTGCGGGGCGGCCCACGCGCATCAATCAGTGTGTCCTTTAGCGTTTACGGCGCGCCGTGTGCGTGGCGCTGGGCACGACCTTGACGCTGCTGCTGCTCGTGACCGTGCCGCGCGGCGTCTTCACCATCACCGTGAGTGTCGCCTGCATCGCTTTATGAACGACATAGGTAAGGCGCACCCGCGCGTTGAGCTGGCCCTTGCGGTCGGCCCGCGCGCGCGTCGTCGTCTGATACAGCGCCGTCGTCGTCGTGACGCGCTGTGTCACGGTCTGGGCGACGCACCCGCGCACCCCCTTGCCGCACGTAGGCTGCGTCCCGTGTGCAGCGATATGCGGCTTCTTGCCGGCCTTTTTCACGAGCGGACGGATGTACTGCACGACCTTGCGGGACGACACCCTCGTCGTCGTCAGCTTGGCCGTGATGGAAACCGTCGCGTTGGGGAGGGTCAGCGTGCGGACCATGACCATGCTATTGAGTGTCACCACGCCACCCGGCACGCTCACGGTCACCGCCGGAAGCGTGGGCTTACGGGTCGACCGCGCGGTGGAGCGCTGAGGGGACGGCGGCGCGGGGATGTCCGTCGGCGGCGGAGCAGCCACCTGGTTGCCGGCGCCGGCTGGTGTGCTCGTCGCTTGAGCGCGGGCCGTTGGCGCCGCGCTCGATGTCTGTAGCGGGGTGCTGGTCACGGCCGGAGCGTTCGGCGGCGCGCTCGTATTCGCTGGTGGCGGCGCGGGCGGCGCGGGTATGCTGGTCGCCGCTGGCGGTGGCGGCACGCTTGTATTGGCCGGCGGCGGGGGCGGCGCGCTCGTATTCGTGGGGGCAGGCGGCGCCGTCGTACTAGTCGGCGGTACGGGGGTAGCCATCGGCGGGATCGGCGTGACGGTCGGCGCGGCGGGGATGAGCGCGACGTTGGCCCGCCACACGCCGTCGTCGGTGGCCGCGAACAGCATGCCCGCCTGGTTCCCGGTGGCGGCCAGTGCCAGGTGATTCACCGTCAGGTTGCCCAGGCCAGTGTTGAAAGGGCTCCAGCTGGCGCCGGCGTCAGTGGATACGTAGACGCCCTGCGTCAGCGAGCTCACGAACATGGTGCGGTCGGCGGCGAAGGTGGGCGAGAGGACGATCTTGGTGATGTCGCGCACTGGCAGGCCGTTCTTGAGTTGTGTCCAGGTGACCGTGCCAGCCTGCGCGTTGGCCGGGCAGGCGTTGGCGCTCATGTAGAGCCCATCGTCGAGCGTGGGGAAGGCCGGCGAGTGCGACGACACGTACATGGTGCAATCGGTCGCGTAGTTGGGAGAGAACGCGACCGTACCGGCGCCGCCACCACCGAGGCCCTGCGTGAACGAGACCCACTCCGGCGGGGTCGCGCTGTGGCCGTCGTCTTGCATCAGGTACAATTGGCCCCCCATAGCGATCACGACGTCGAGGAGGCCCGAAGGGTCGGGGGTGACAGCCACGTCTGTTGTGCCGGAATTGCCAAGTTCCTGGATGCGGTCCTGCGGGACATCCTGCATCCACGTCAGACCGCCGTCGCTGCTGCGTTCGATGCCGAAGCCAGCGGGATTCAGGCCCGCGAAGACGACGGGATCGGTCGCATAGCGTGGCGATAACGCCAGCGCCACAATGTTCCAGCCCTCCTGTCCCGAGATCAGCGATGTCGTCCAGGTCGCGCCACCATCATGCGAGATATGCACAGCGCCGAGATTGTCGCCCTCGAAGATGGTGTGGTCGGAGGCGTAATTGGGTGAGACGGCCAGGGATAGGACCCCATTGGCAGCGGTTGTCCAGATTGTGCCGGTGTCCAGGTCGGCGGCCTCGGGCTCGTGCCAGGTCGCGCCGGCGGTGTCGGAACGGAAGACGCCGAAGCCGCTCCCCTCCTGGTTCGTCGTGGTGACCAGGCTGGAGTGGAAGTCAGCGCCGAAGAGTGTATTGTCCGTGGCGTATGCGGGCGAAACGGCCACCGCGCTCATCTGTGGGTGGGCCAGGCCGACCGACTGCCACGTCGTGCCGCTGTCGGCGGTCTTGAACAAGCCGCTCGAGCCGGCGGCGTAGAAAAAGGTCGACGGGCTGGCGACTGCGGCCTCATGGTTGACGGTCGAGCCGTGTCCCACCCACACCTGGTTCCATGTTGAGCCGCCATCGGCGCTGTGATAGAGGTGCGGGGCGCCCTTGCCCCACTGCGGCACGGCGTAGATGTCGTGGCCGCCGGGCGGGATGTCGAGGGCCAAGGGCGGATGGCCGGTGGCGTCGGCGGCGGGGACGTAGGAGCCCAGCACCGGCATGAGCACGTTCTGCCAGGTCGCGCCGCCGTCGCTGCTGTGCACGGCGTTGCCGTACTCGTCGGTATAGATCAGGTTCGTCCCGTCCGACGTGGCGTCGAGGTGGCTGTGCTGGCTGTCGACGTTGTTGCTGGTCGTAGCGTTCTGAACGGCGGCCTGGATGTCGCCGCCGGGTGTCCACGTCCGCCCATCATCGGCCGAGGAGGCGTAGAGGGTGTCGAAATTGTTGCTGCAATCGGCATTGCCGGCCGGCAAGTAGCTGGCGAGCTTCATCCCGCCAAGGGGGGTGAGGTAGCCGCCGCCCGTGACCGTCGTGGTCGCGCAGTAACCCTGTCCGGGGCCGACGACGGTCACGGCGTTCCAGGTCGTCCCACCGTCGGTGGAGAGGTAACTCTGCGACAAAGTCCCGGCGTCCAGCGTGGCCGCGATCGTTTTATCCGAGCCGTACTGGGGCGAGATGGCCAGCCCCCGCGCCTCGGCGCCGTTACGGATGTCTGATAGGGGCAGCCCAGCGTCCGCCTCCTGGAACGTCTGGCCGCCGTCGGTGCTGCGCACGATGCCCCCGTCCGTCCCCTCGCTCCAGACCGCGAACACGGTCCTATCGGTGGCGAAGGCGGGCGAGACGACGATCTGGACGATCTGGGCATGGACACTGCTGCCGTCGGCGGGCGTCTGGCGCAACCAGGCGGTCGTCCAGGTCGCGCCGCCGTCGGTCGAGCGCAGCAGGGCGGCTATGGCGCTCTCGTAGGGCTGGCCCGCGTTGGGGTTCGTGGCGCTGCCGAAGAAGGCGGTGTGGTCGCTGGCGTAAGCGGGCGACACGGCCACCGCCGTGGCGTCGTCCCCGAAGGGGCTGGCGCCGGTCCAACCCGCCGTCATCGCTCTGACGTCCGACGCCGCGGCCCGCGCCGCGCGCGCATAGGACGCTGGCGCCCGTGTGACGCCGATAGTCGTCGTGACGAGCACTGCCAGGAGCGGCGCCACGCGCCACATCCCTTTATTCGTCAACCACCCTGTACTCTAGTTTCCGCTGAATCAGGCGGCTAGGTCAAGCGGAGCAGGGGTTTCTGGGGCCGCGCGCGGTCGCCGTTGGCCCCAGAAACCGGTGGGTAGATGGTCCGTCCGGGCCTTTTTTGTGCGA
>JAABUV010004535.1_pt1 | contig 16540 bp, 12 predicted proteins | sample 5559971 | NCBI WGS metagenome assembly JAABUV01 (sample SAMN10711881, study PRJNA513362) | rock metagenome | isolation source: Antarctica rocks | place: Antarctica: Victoria Land, Knobhead nord | collected 2015-12-19
ATCTCCGGGGGCCGCCCCGAGGGCGGCGGGATCCGTTGCATGGTCGTCGCGATCATATCCATCTCGTTTCCTCCCCCCTGGTGCGACAGCAGGATCGCGGCCACCTAACGTTGTAGTATTAGAGAGCGTGCCGAATACTGTCACCGCCGATGAGCTGGACTTCTCGCGCGACCTCATGGCCATTTTCACCGGCCAGGGGACGGGGTTTTTTGGCCTAGACTGGACGCCCGAGCCGGCCTGGAGTATCTACCTTATGGCTGGATCGTGGCGATTGTTCGGTATGACTCTATTCGCCGAGCGCCTCGTTTCGGCCATTCTCAGTGCTATCGCCATTTTCCCGTTCTACGCGCTAACTCGTCGTACTGTGTCTGTGCCGGCCGCGTTCATCGCCACGGTGCTCTTCGCGGCGGCCCGTTGGTACCTGCTCTTCTCGCGCAGCGCCTGGAACAACGCCCATATTGTCCTCTACATGCTGCTCGCCGCCTGGGCGCTCACTCTGGCTCTGGAGCGCGGCCGCGGACGCTACTGGGTCCTATATGGGGCCGCGCTGGCTCTGCTGCTGTACGGCTATTTCGGTGGCCGCGCGGTCGTGATCGCTTTCATAATCTACCTGCTCGTCGTCCTGTTGCAGCGCGCCCGCGGCGCACAGCCGGGCGGGTGGCGTCCTGTGCTCGTCGGCGGGATCATTGCCGTCGTGGTCTGTGCCGCGCTGTTCGCCCCCGAGATGCCGACAATCCTCGCGAATCAGGGCGCCTTCAACACACGGACCAATGCGGTCTACATTTTCAATCAACCGTTGCAGCCCGGTCAGACCAAGTTCAGCGTTCTGTTCGGCCAGGTGACGGCGACGGTGCGCTCGTTCGTCTTTATGGACGGCTCGTACAGTGGCGGAACGATGGGGCGGTACAAGCCGCCCGGACAAGGCTGGCTCGATCCGGTCAGCGCGCTGTTGTACCTGGGTGGGCTTGTGCTTGCCGCCATCCGCTTCCGGCGGTTCGCGTTGTGGTGGTGCCTGTTCCTTATCCCACTGGGTCTCACACAATTGCTCTCGGTTGGGACGCCCGACGGCGCCAGGGGGCTCCCGGCCGTCGCGCCGATGTACTTTTTCGCCGCGCTCGCGATCGACTGGCTGCTGCGCTTGCGCTGGTTCTCGACCGAGTTGGCGCGGGTGGGCGTGTTAACCGCCGCCTTGCTGGTCGGCGCGTTCAACGTGTCGAGTTACGTTGATTGGGTCGATTCGCCGGCCCAGCAGGCCGCGCGTCAACCGGCCGTGCCCGTCGAAGGCTACTATACGTGGCGGGATTTCCAGCTCGCCCGGCTACGCGCCAGGCAGGGGTCTATGACGGCTGGAGAGTATGACACTCTGTCCCCCGCGCAAATTGCCGCACAGATCTTTGGGTTGCCGATACCCCCGGCCCATTGAGCGGGGCGCCCATTCCTGCCGGCCCTTGACACGCTCAGGGGCAATGTACGTGGGGATGGCCAAGTCTATGTACCCTTCCCTGGGGTTGACGGGGGCAGGTACGCGAACATCGGGACGGACGCGTCCCCAAGTGATATGACGCGCCCGCCTGGCCGCGCACTGCTGACCCTCTGAAGATCTTTCACCCGACCAGGGAGGAAAATGTAGACGCGTGGGGAGCGCACAGCCGCGCAGGCGGAGAGGGCTTGGTTTGGTTGGACGGTACATCCCTCGGCACGAGGCGCGAGGAATCTGATGGGTTCATAGCGCAGGTCGAAGAACCCGTCGGACACGAGGACGGTGTGGTCCGCCCCAGGCGTCCGGCCGAGGAATAGGCCGACTATCGTCGATTCTCGGCGTGGAACTGATTGCGATGCAGCCGGGTACTCGACGAACATCACGCGCATGTTGCCGATGGCGATCATGACTAGCAGGGCCGCGAGTCCCGCTACTGCCACGAGAGGCCGGCCGGTCCGGCGCGTGGCCCAGCCCACGGCCGTGTCCATCGCTACTCCCAGCATGAGCGCGACCGCCGGGATCATGGCTGAAAGGCGTGGCCACCATGGTGGGTCGACAGTGAGGACACCCGCGGCGAGCACCGCGAAAAACCACAGCAGGCAGAGAGCGTATGGCCATCGCCTGACGCGCACGAGGCAGAGTATGAGCGCGAAAGGCAGAATTAGCCCGCTCACCGTATCGACGATGCTGCCGCTCCAGCCGATTTGGTCGGCCGCGTCACCCCTGGAATAGAACGTCGAGACCGTCGCGACAGCTTGCGTCCATAGAATATTGAGTGTGCTCTGTCCATTGTATCCTAGGGCTGCCAGACTGTTTTGGTCGGCTATAGCGTTGAAGAGGCTGACGTCGTTCTGGCGCATCGAAAATGACCCAGGGTTCGCCACGAACAGCGCGACGAGCGGGAGGACGGCGATAGCGAATCCCAAGACGATCCAAACGACGCCGTTCAAGCGCGCGCGGCGCGGCTTCGGGTCGAAGAGCGCGATGAGGACGAGGAAGACGGCGACGATAGGGAATACGATGCGGGCCGAGAAGTAGACCTGCAGGCTGATCGCAAAGCTCATCCCCGCCAACAGCGGCATAACGACGCCGCCTTTGCGCAGCCAGCGGGCGAGCAGGTAGAGCGAGAGCGTGATGGCGGTGGGAGCCTGGATATAGTGGATGCCGTCGCGGCTCAGATCCATATCCAGGAAGGAGAACGTTAGGACAGCGCCGGCTAGCAAGGCCGCCCGGCGCCCAAAGAGCTCACGGCCGAGGAGATACGTGAGCACGATTCCGACTGTACCCAGGACGACGTTGCTGAGCCGGAGTCCATGCAGCGTGTCGCCGAACCACTGTAACCCGAGCCCAGGGATGGCATACGAGAGCATCGGCAGGCCGTACCAGCCGATCGAGAGTAAGGGGGCCTGTCCGCTGTCAAAGAGACGGCCGTAGATACCGCAGGCCGCCTCGTCTCCGTGGACGAACGGTATCAGGGTGTCCAGATGGGGCAAGCGCAGCAGGAGGGAAACGAGGCAAAGCGTCGCGATGACGGCGATGTCGAACGGCGGGATGTGGCGGAGCGCGACGCATGCACGCACGCGATAGTCGCGCCAGCGCGGCAGTACGATCGCCCCAGGGGCGATCGCGAGCGCGGTGAACCACCAGGTCTGTGCCGCGCGTGGATGGTCCGCCACGGTCCATGCGCTTATCAGGGCGCAGAAAAGACTGGCGGCGATCCCGATTCCATACGATAGATAGATACCGCCTGTAGGAGCGATTCGTTGCGCGGGAGCGGAGAGCGGTTCGGTGTCCAGGGCCGGTCCAACGCCCCTAGTTGGCAGGCGGGGCAATTGGGCGAAGACGGCGTGCGTCTTGTCGGGCGCGCGGGCCCTCCAGCTATAGATGGGGAGTACGGCCACCGCGTTGAGAAATAGCCACATAGCGATCAAGCCTCGTCGTCGTTTTCCGCGAATCTATCCGGCCCCATAGGGCTGGTAACTTACCGTTGTTCCATTCGTCACTTGCAGGATGAACAGGCGACGCCGCGGGAATGTGGCGCGCAGCTCCGCGTAACGCTGAGGGGTCGAAGCGAGCGCCCAGACAGTATCCCTCGTCGCACTGGGGTTCATGAGGGTTGACGGGTTGTTCAGTGCGGCGGTGACGTTGGAAAATATGTAGCTATCGCCCGTCACGATGATCGCGTGTGGCGGCGCATCGGCGTAGATGCGCGACAGTTGCAGATTGGGCATCCAGGCCATGGCGGTGAAGTTGCGGTACAACGCGACGTGGCGCGGCAGGTAGAAGAGCACATCAGGCGTGGTGAGCGCGACAAGGATAACCCCGGCCGCCAGGAGGCCGCTGGCACGGGGGCGTCGCGCCCGCATCAGCGTGAGGATGTCGCCCACCGCATTGCCCAATGCTTGTATACCGCGCGCGGTGAGGAGCAGTAAGGCGGGTATCGCCTCGTAGTAGTAACGCGGACCGATGGCGATGCCATTGTAGAAATAGCCCATCATCCCGATGATGACACTTGCTGTTATCGCGCCGTTGAGCGCGTCCCATCTGTTCGCCCGGCCTAAGACGAACGGCAGCAACGGTACGGCCAGGGCCATGTAGTAGGGCCAGCCGAACAGGTCGAGCGTCAACCCTGTGATCAACTGGTCGGTGTTAGTCAGCGCGGCGGCAAGCGTATGCAGACCCCACCAGCCGTGGCCGGCGCCGAAGCCGTAGCGGTCCGGCTGGTTTAGCACCCCGCGCGGCGATAACAACGGGTCGCCGGTGACACTCCAGTCATACAAGAGGTACAGGATTCCAAAAAGGACGCCGCCGCCGCTCCACGTCAGGATGGGCGCTATGGCACGGCTCCGTTGTCCGGTCCAATGCCGGTTCCACAGGTGACCGAAGAGGCAGACGGTGAGGGGAATGGTGATCAACAAAGCACTGACCTCACGACACATGAAGGCCATACCGAGGGCTACGCTGGCGCCAAAGGTAGGCCAGAGCCGGCGGCCCCACTGTCCGCGCACGAGCAGATAATAGGCGAGGGTGACGAAGAACGCCGCCTGGACGTGGCTGAAGTAAGCGCCTACCTGGAACAGGAAGAATGGCGAGAGGGCGCCTAAGACGATCGCGACCGTTGCGACCCAGCGGCCGTAGAGGCGGTGGCCGATCGCGCCCACCAGTGCGAGTGTTCCGACGGCGAATAGCGGCTGTACGAGCCACGGGAGACCAAGGAGTATGCCTGGAACGAGGGTCAACGCGGTCCCCGGCCCGTATTGAGCGACCCAGTGGCCGTTGACGACGCCGAAAAAAGGGATGGGGAAGGAGTCGGCGAGCGGAGGTAGGGGCATAAAGAGCCGGCCCGAGGCCAGAACTTTCGCTTGGAAGACGTATGCCTGCGCGTCGAAGATGTGCGGCATGCCGTTGTATTCACCGAGCGCGACGTAGAGCGCCGAGGCCAGGAAAATCGCCAGCGCGGCGAGGGAAACGATCGACGACGCCGAATAACCGCGCGCCCACAACGCCGAGACCCGTTCGCCACTGTACGCCGCGAGCGCCGCGCCGAGGATGACGGCGAGTAGGAGTAGAAGGACCGCCCACGCCACGGCGTACGCCAGCGTGCGCGCGTTGACCGCGAGATACGGCCAGGGGTCGGTCGGGACATACCATTGTGCTATCGTCGTCGTCGCCCCAGCTGTCGTCGGGGTATCGACGATGGTAAGAGCCCGATTGGCGCGGTCGAGGCGAATCGTATAGGCTCCCGTTGGAAAGGCAAGTTGCACCGACACTGGTTGCTCGAGGCGGTAGATATCGCCGTCGAAGGTGAAGGACTGGCCGACCGGGATGCCGGCCACGGCTTGGGCCGTATCGGGTAGCGTGACGGTCCCGTTAGTTAGGCTGTTCAGGTGGAGGTTCCGCCATTGGTCGTATCCGTCCTCGCCGCGCAGCCAGCGATCGAACGCGATGTAGGGGGCGCCGGCAATGCTGCGTAAGTAGGCCGGGTCGAGGTTCGCGATCGATGCCGTGAGCGACTGTGACCCGTCGATGCCCCACTCGCGGCTATTGGGGTCGTTCTGTAGCAGCGCGACGCGTGTCGGAGGCGTGGGCCATGTGAAGGAGTGCGCCGCGCCGTCGACCGTGAGCGTGGCGTGCGTCCCCGCGGAGACCAACCGCAGGTGTACGGGCGTATGCGCGGCGAAGAGCGCGTCGATGGCGAAAAGGAGGATAATCGCGCCGAATGTCACGAGCAGCACGTTGCGACGGACTGGTCGCGGCAGCCTTCGCGCCGGCGGGGTGTGTTCCGGCCACGGAACACGCGCGTCGGGTTTGTCAACGATCCCGCCTTGCTGGGATGCCGGCGCGTCACGCACGGGTGAGGCGGGCGCTTTCGCGCGTCCATGTAAAGCGCCTACGAAAGCGGACCATCCCTCAGGGGCGAGCTCATAGGCGGCGTACAGCGCGCAGAGCACGGCAACGGTGAGCAACAGGAAAGTTTGCATAGCCCTATTCTGTCACACGACGCTCTACGGGTCTACGGCGCATTCTTGCTTGCCTTGGTCGTGGGCGGGAGCACCGCTGTGAACGCCAGGCCGCCGTCGACGTCGTAGATCTCTTGCAAGCGTGCTCCAGGGACGTGGGCGGCGACGGTGGCTGGGGTGGTTATCGATCCCGGCATGACGAGATAGAGACTGGCCGGCCGGAAAGGCAAGCCATCGGCGGAGAACTCGCGCGCCTGAGGCGAGAGGAAGCGGAAGAACTCGTCGGGATAGGGACCCACGTAGAGCGCCGTGCCCCGCGGAGTGTGGTGGCGCGCTACGTAGGCGCCGGCGTCGTACCATTGCCAGTTAAAGCCGTTGCCGCCGGCGAGTTGGCTGCCCCAAACGTTGAAGAACACGTTGTAGTTGAGGGCTCCCGAAACGAGCACTAGCAGCGCGGCCAACCCCGCGTACAGAGTCGGACGTTGTGTGTGTCGAACGATAGCGACGCCGACGGCGTCGCACAAGAGCGCGATGAGCACGAAGACCGCCGGAATCAAGCCCACGGCGTGCTCCAACTGCGGCGCGTCATGGCTCAATACGACGCCGGTGAACCAGATGGCGAAAAACCAGATGAGCGTGAGCGCCACGAGCGGGCGCCGCCAGCGATAGAGCGCGTAGCCGATGGCTGGACATAGGGCACATCCCGTGAGTTGATCGAGCGCGGGGGCGTACGCTCCGCCGAAGGGGATGAACGGACCACCGTAGATCGTGAACATTCCGGCCGCCAGCCACAGCTGGTGGAGCAGGATGTTCCAGAAGGTAACGGGCTGGCCCGGATTCTGGGCGGCCCAGGCGGCGATGTTCGAGAAGACGCCCACGCGCCGCTCGGGGTTTAGGAGCCAGTTGGGGTCGTGCAGCCAGAACTGGGCGAGCGGTACCAGCACGAGCGTTACCGTCAGCGCGAACAGCGCGATATGCGGCCAGGAGCGGCGTACCCAGGCGCGGTGAAAGGCGAGCAGGTAGCCGAACCACGCGACAAGGATCACCGGCAAGACACGGTTGGACAGGAAGACATAGGGGGCGATCCCACAAGCGAGCCCCGCGAGTACGCTGATCCACCACTTGTCGCGGCGAAAAGCCACCATGACGCTGTACACCGCGAGCAGCAGGACGAGCGCGGCCGGGATCGCGGGTAAGACCATGCGGCTGAAATAGGCGTGCCAGTGCGACACGGCGAGCAAACCGGCCCCGGCAAGCCCCGCTATCCACGAGAGCTCAAGCTCCCGCGCTACCAGCCCGACAAGCGGGACGCAGGCGACGCCGGCCACGACGCTGACCATCCGGCCCGTATGTAAGGTCGCGCCAAAAAGGTTATGCGCGGACGCGAGTAGATAAGGATAGGTTGTGGGCGCGGTATCCCAGGTGTAGGCGAACAGACCGGTATAGTATCCATGCACGACACGCTGGGCCTCGACTCCATAGGTCATCTCGTCGCCCCATGCCCAGTGCATGAACGTGTCGAGGCGGTACAGGCGGAAGAACAGGGCCAGGATCACCACGCCGGCCAAGCCAAGCGCGATTGCCCAGGTGGGAGCGGGGCGCGTGGAGGCGCCGGCGTCACGCGGCTGGAACCTCCGCCTGATGCGCGCGGTTCCCGCATCCCACATCGGAACCTCGACTATGTGTGCCATTCCTCTCCATCTCAGCGGCCTGTCGCCGTACGCGCCGGTCACGTCCTTCCGCGACTATTTGTACCATGTATCGGCGCGTACGGCGATGGCATGGCCCTCACCCCGACCCCTCTCCCTGGCGCGGGAGAGGGGGGCCGCCTCAAGGCAGTGTCACGACCAATAGCCGGTTGCTGGCGCCATCGGTGACCAGGACGTCGCCGTTGGACAGCCGTGCGAGTCCTAGCGGTTGGATGGGACTCAGCGCTTGCCCCGCTACGCGCAGCGGCAGGCGCGTGGGCGTGCCCCCATGAGCGGGATACACGAGGAGCGCGCCGTCGTTCGGATCCGAGGCGAGCAAGCGGCCATCGGCGAGCGGGAGCAGATGCACGGAGTGGATCGTGTCCGACGGGGGCGCGGCCCACTGCATGACAAAATGGCCCGAGGCGTCCTCTTGCTTGATGCGCGTGTTCGCGTCGTCGTATAGGTACAGCGAGGAGTCGGGCGCGACGGCGATATCCGACGGTTGGTTGTACTGCGCCGGTCCACTGCCAAGTTGGCTCGTCAGTTGGTTGACAAGCTTGCCGTCGGGCGAGAGGACCACGATCGCGTTGGATCGCGGGTTGGCCGCGTAGATGGTCCCGTTCTTATTGACAGCCATACCGCGCGCATCCCGCAACAGTACCGGGTCGTGGATGATGTCGCGGATGAAGCGGCCGGAGACATCGTACTGTTCGATCGCGCCACGGACCGCGTCGAGGACATAGAGGTTATTCCCGTGCGTCGCCAGGGCAAATGGCTGCTCAAGCGCGGCCGCCCCGTTCCGGATCGACGCGACAAGGGTCCCCTGGCTATCGAGGATAGCCAGGCGGCTGTTGTTCGCGTCGGCGACGGCGATGTGGCCGTTCGGCAACTGGATGGCCTCGCGTGGCCCCTTGAGCGCGGCGTCGACGCCAAGCGCGGCGGCGGCCGTGATCGGCGCGCCCGCGCTGACGGCGAACGGGATGGGTGTGGGCGTGGAGGGCGCGGCCGGCGCTGGCGGCGCGCTCGCCGTCGAGGTCCCCACGATGCGCGAGAGCGCGAAGAGGAGGAGGATCACGGCCAGGATCGCGGCCAAAAGCCCGCGCTGGCGTCTGGCGCGCAGCGCCCGCGTCGCGCCGGGCGCGCCGTTCGTGCGCGCCATGGTTGATTCTGACGCCGTTTTAGTAGTCGCGGCGTGAGCGTCGAGGGCCGGTTCGACAGGTCGGGCGGGGGCATGCGACGGCCGCGGTGACCAGCTCCGTGGGCGGTCGCGGAAGCGCGCGCGCGGGACGTGGGGCGCCTGTGTCTTGCCGCCGGTGGACGATGCGTCCGCGGCGCCGGCCTTCGGTTGGCCGCCCTGCTCTCCGTCACTGACGGTGGCGAGGGCGTGATCGTCGTCGCGTGGGTGAGCGCTATCTTGATCTTGCATGAAAGATTATGCCTTCTCTACGAGAGGAAATGACCATAACAATAAACGATAGTTGAAGCCGGCTTCTATTGTACACCACGCACTCCTTTCGCGGCGCCCCTTTCCAGGAGTAATCCAAGTGGACTGGTATGAACGTACACCGTAGGCCGCGCCGCTACATAAAGGATGTCGTTATGCCGATAAAAGGGCTATAGGCCGATAGTACTAAAAGGGCCGTTATGCGATGAATTGTGAGGGCAAGGGATCATGATGCAGCGAGCCGGAATCGACCGTTCCCGCCGCGCCGATTTCCTGATCGGCGCGGCGGCCGCGGGGGCGGGACTACTCTTAACCGATCGACGCGGCGCGTCGGCGGCGGTGACAAACGACGCGGCGACGCGGGCGAGCATCCAGCAGATTCTCAACACGGCGCTGATGGCGGAACAACTCGCGATGGCTTTTTACTATAAGGGGCTCACGACGCCGGCTATCATGCACGACCACCGCCTCGGCGGCCCCTCGGCCGACCCCAATAATCCGGGGTTGGCGCCGGGCGGCAGTCCGGCCAATGTAAAGGACATGCAGTCCATCCTGGACTCCGAGGTCAAGCACGCGCAAGCCCTGGCGAACGCGGGCGCGATCTCGCCCTATAAAAAGTTTTACTTCCCCCATGACGCCTTCCGGGGGCTGGGCGCTTCTAATGCGTCGGGGACGTACCTGCAGGTCATGGACGAGCTGGAGACGGCGTTCGTCGGCGCGTACCTCGCCGCGGTCGGGGAATTCGTGGCGCTGAGCCGCTCCGACCTGGCCGGCGTCATCGTGCAGATCATGGGCGTCGAGTCGGAGCACCGTATGCTGGGGCGCTTGATCTCAGGATTCACGACAGCCAACAATCTGACGCTGCAGAAAAACCCCTTCAGTAGCGTCGGCGACGCGGCCAAGGTGTTGCATCCTTTCGTTACTGGACAGGGCTTCAGCGGCGGCGCCACGGTGCCCGTGACCCTGCCGACGACCGCGCAGGCCGCGCGCGTGGTCGGCCGCTACGCCACCCGTATCGTGACAAACTTCGTGTAGGAGAAAGCAGATGCCGATCACCAACAAAGGTCTTGTCGATGTGAGAACGCTCTCCTCTGGAGACGAGGAGGCGCCCTTTCCGGCGGCCCACGCCGCCTTCGCGGCGCCCATCGCGTCCGAGGCGGGCGGGCGCGCGGCCCCGACGCGCGGGCTTTTCGTGAAGGGGGCGCTGGCGGGGGGCGTCGTCGCCGCGCTGGCCGGGGCCGCCCCGCTTGGCCTCTCCGCCGTCGCGCCCGAGGCCACGACCTGCAAGGAAACAGTGCAAGACGTTCTCAACACGACGCTCACGTTCGAGCGCTTGGCCATGACCTTCTACCACGCCGCGTTGACGTCCGCGGCTATCGTTGGCTCTACCCGTGGTAACGCCGCCAACTCGCTCCAGGGCTCGCGCATCGGCGGCGCCCGTAGCATCGCGCACCTGCAGACCGCGCTCGACCAGGAGCGCCAGCACGCGCGGTTCCTGATGGACTACGGCGCCATGGTACAACACACGAGCTTCTATTTCCCCACCATGACGTTCGAGGGGGCCGGCTACACAAGCCGGAGCGGCACGTTCCTGTGGTCGCTCGACCACCTGGAAACGGCATTCATCGGCATCTACCTCGCCGCCGTGATCCGTTTTGGCGCGCTCGGCCACGGCGACCTCGCCGTCACAATGGGAAGGATTTTGGGGACCGAGTGCGAGCACCGCGCGCTGGGGCGTGTGATCGCGGGCGATGACCCGGTTGACAACGTTACGCTCGAGGTATCGTCCTTCACCTGCGTCGGCGACGCCGCCAAGACGCTCAACCCTTTCCTCACGGGGGCGGGGTTTAAGGGCGCGACGCGCCGGGTTGCCGTGCCGAGCCAGGCCGATGTCGCGCGTCTCGTCGGCTCTAACGTCAGCACGGAGATGTAGGCGATAGGCGATAGGCGATAGGCGATAGGCGATAGGCGATAGGCGATAGGCGATGGGCGATGGGCGATGGGCGATGGGCGATGGTAATTCGCGGTTTGCGCGGGCAGGTTGGACGCCAAATAGCTTTGGCGTCCAACCTGCCCACATGTTTTTCGTCCGACCATCGACCATCGCCTATCGACCATCGACCATCGACTTAATAACATTGACACGCGGGCACTCAAGTAGTAGACTAAAGCCACAGAGTGGATTTTACCTGCGGAGGGCGCATGAGCGTCGAGTACAAGGACTATTACCGCATTCTCGGCGTCGATAAACGCGCGGACGACCGTGAGATCAAGGCGGCGTTTCGGCGCATGGCGCGCCGCTATCACCCCGATGTCAATCCGGGCGACGCGGCGGCGGAGGGGCGCTTCAAGGACCTCAACGAGGCGTATGAGGTGCTCGGAGACCCCGAGAAGCGCCGGCGCTACGACGCGCTGGGCCCGCTCAACTGGGCGCGCGCCACGGGCGCCGCGTCGCGCGGCGCCGCCACGACCAATGGGCGTCCCGGCCAGTCGACGTTCGACTTCTTCCAGAACGTTTTCGCCACGGCCAACGCGCGCCGGACGCGCGCGCGGAGCGGCCGCGACCTCGAGCAGGACGTGACCGTCACCATGGAGGAGTCCTTCGCCGGCGGCGCGCGCGTCTTCAGCGTGCAGGGCGAAGAGCCGTGCGAGCGCTGCGAGGGCAGCGGCCGCGCCCCGACAGGGCGGCCGTGTCCCCAGTGCGCCGGCAGCGGCCTGGTCTCGTACACCCGTAAGATCGAGGTCAAGATACCGGCGGGGGTGCGCGATGGTTCGCGCATCCGTATCGCCAATGAGGGCGGGGCCGGGGTGATGGGCGGCGCGAAGGGCGATTTGTACTTCCGCATCCATGTGCGCCCGCACGAGCGCTTCCGCCGCGATGAGGACAATTTGCTCCTCGACGTCGACGTGCCGTTGACCACGTTGGTGCTCGGCGGTGAGATCGAGGTCCCGACGCTGGCGCGGCCGGTACGCATGAAAGTGCCGCCGGCGACGGCGAGCGGGCGGCAGTTCCGGCTGGCGCGCCAGGGCATGCCGCATCTCAATGGCGGAGGCTCCGCCGGGGAGCGCAGCGGCGACCTCATCGTGCGCGTCAACGCGCTATTGCCGCAACAGGTCGGTGACCGCCAGCGCAGGCTCTTTGAAGAGTTGCGCGAGTTGGGGATGTAGCCGTCAGCTGTCAGCAATCAGTGTCGACTACCACGTAAAAGCTGATGGCTGATCGCTAAGGAGATATACATGAATGATAGACCGGGGACCGGAACGCCACACCGCACGGAGCGCACTGTGAAGTTCACCATCAGCGTCGCCGCGGAGATGGTCAACGTCCACGCACAGACGCTGCGCCACTACGAGCGCATCGGGTTGATCGCGCCCAAGCGCAGCGAGGGCAAGATCCGCTACTATACGCTTGAGGACATCGAACTGCTCGACACGATTAAGTATCTCACGGAGAAAAAAGGCGTCAACCTTGCCGGTGTCGAGGCGATCCTGGATTTGCGTGAGCAGATGGAAGGAATGCGCGCTGAGGCGGAGCGTGAGATTGATGAGTCGCGGGTTCGCTACGAGAACGAGATCGCTCGGCTCAAAGGCATTATCAGGCGCATGAACGGACAGGAGTCGGCGCCGGAGCAGGATCCAGTGCCGTCCTATTAAGGTGGTAGGTGAAATTTTATGAATATGAACAAATTTACAGATAAAGCAAACGAGGCGCTGAGCGAGGCGCAGAGCCTGGCCGAGCGCGGCAATACCAGCCAGGTCGACGAACTGCACCTGCTGGCCGCGGTGCTCGGGCAAGGCGAGGGTATCGCGCCGGCCGTGCTCGATAAACGACAGGTCAACAAGGCGCGCCTGCAAGCGTCCGTACAGGAAGCCCTGGCGCGTCTGCCTAAAGTGTACGGCAGCAACGCCCAGCCTTACGCCTCGACCCAATTGCGCGCCGTGCTGCAGCGCGCGCAAGACGAGGCCGAGCGCCTCAAGGACGAGTACGTGTCGGTCGAGCACCTGCTGCTGGCGTTGGCCGACGATAGTAACAAGGGGCGTGGCGGCGAGTTGCTGCGCGCCGACGGCGTGACCCGCGACAGTATCTACACCGTCCTCAGCGGCATCCGCGGCGGGCAGCGCGTGACGACGCCCACCCCCGAGGGGACGTATCAGGCCCTGGAGAAGTACGGGCGCGACCTCACGCGCATGGCGCAGAACAATAAGCTCGACCCCGTGATCGGGCGCGACGAGGAGATCCGCCGCGTCATCCAGGTGCTCTCGCGTCGCACCAAGAACAACCCCGTGCTCATCGGTGAGCCCGGCGTCGGCAAGACGGCCATCGTCGAGGGGCTGGCGCAGCGCATCGTACGCGGCGACGTGCCCGAAACGCTCAAGGACAAGCAGGTCATCGGGCTCGACCTCGGGTCGCTCGTGGCCGGCGCCAAGTTCCGCGGCGAGTTCGAGGAGCGCCTCAAGGCCGTGCTCAAGGAGGTCGAGAACGCCGAGGGCCGCGTGATCCTGTTCATCGACGAGTTGCACACGGTCGTCGGGGCCGGGGCGGCCGAGGGCGCGATGGACGCCGGCAACATGCTCAAACCGATGCTGGCGCGCGGTGAGCTGCGCTGCATCGGCGCCACGACGCTCGACGAGTACCGCAAGCACATCGAGAAGGACGCCGCGCTGGAGCGCCGCTTCCAGCAGGTCTACGTCGGCGAGCCCAGCGTCGAGGACACCATCTCCATCCTGCGCGGGCTCAAGGAGCGCTACGAGGTGCACCACGGTGTGCGCATCACCGACTCGGCCATCGTGGCCGCGGCTGTCCTCTCCAACCGCTACATCACTGACCGCTTCCTGCCCGACAAGGCCATCGACTTGATTGACGAGGCGGCGAGCAAGCTGCGCATGGAGATTGACTCGATGCCGAGTGAACTGGACGAGATCACCCGCCGCATTATGCAGCTGGAGATCGAGCGGCAGGCGCTGTCCAAGGAGACCGACGCCGCGTCGAAGGATCGCTTGGGCAAGCTGGAGGCCGAGTTGGCCGACCTCAACGAGCAGTCGGCCACGATGACGGCGCAGTGGCAGACCGAGAAGGACGCCATCACCGCACTGCAGTCGACCAAGGAGCGCATCGAGGCCACGCGCGGCGAGATCGAGCAGGCCGAGCGCGTCTACGACCTCAACCGCGCCGCCGAACTGCGCTACGGCGTCTTGACCGCGCTCGAGCGCCAACTCAGGGAGCAGGAGGAGCGCCTGACCACGCGGCAGGAGGAGCGCAAGATGCTCAAGGAGGAGGTCGACGAAGAGGACGTGGCCGATGTCGTGTCCAAGTGGACGGGTGTGCCGGTCAGCCGCCTGATGGAGGGCGAGATCCAGAAGCTCATCGCCATGGAGCAGAACCTGCACCTGCGCGTGGTGGGCCAGGACACCGCGATTACGGCCGTGGCCAACGCCATTCGCCGCGCCCGCGCCGGGCTACAAGACCCCAACCGCCCGCTGGGCTCGTTCATCTTCCTGGGTCCGACCGGCGTGGGCAAAACCGAGTTGGCGCGCGCGCTGGCCGAGTTCCTGTTCGACGACGAGTCGGCGATGGTACGTATCGACATGAGCGAATACATGGAGAAGCACTCCGTGTCGCGGCTGATCGGCGCCCCTCCCGGCTACGTCGGCTACGACGAGGGCGGCCAGTTAACCGAGGCCATCCGGCGTCGCCCCTACAGCGTGGTGCTGCTCGACGAGATCGAGAAGGCCGCCCCGGACGTCTTCAACGTGCTGTTGCAGGTGCTCGACGACGGACGCTTGACCGACGGGCAGGGCCGCACGGTGAGCTTCACCAACACCGTGATCATCATGACCAGCAACGTCGGTTCTCACGCGATCCACCAGTATGGTGATGATCCGGAGGAGTTGCACAACGCCATGCTGGAGGCGTTGCGGCAGAGTTTCCGGCCGGAGTTCCTCAACCGCATCGACGAGGTGATCGTGTTCCGCGCGCTGACACGAGAGCAGATCGGGCACATCGTGGAGATCCAGCTAGCGCGCACGGCCAAGCGGTTGGCCGACCGCGGCATCACGCTACAGTTGAGCGCGGCGGCGCGGGAGCGGTTGTCCAACGAGGGCTACGACCCGATCTACGGGGCGCGGCCGCTCAAGCGGGTGATCCAGCAGCGCATCCTCGACCCGCTGGCGCTGCAGGTGTTGCAGGGCAACTTCAAGGACGGCGACACCATCCTGGTCGACGCTACGCCCGAGGGGTTCGCCTTCGTCAAAGCGAGCGACCTCCCCGACTCGGTCGATGAAGCCGCGGACCGCGAGGCGGTCTCAGCCGGGTCCTAACGACCTTCCCCCAACTTTAGGCTACGGGGCCGGGACAATGGCTATCCCGGCCCGGCAGCTTTTTTTGCATTGTATGGGCATGAGTAGCTCTTTGGTACAAGGTGGTATGCTCCGAGTAGAGATGATTGGGCGATGGAGAGATGCGCGGCTGCGCAGGGGGAAGTAGCTCATGAGCGCACAGGTGATGGTAACGCTGCCGGATGACACATATCGCCGCGCCGAGTACCTGGCCCGAATGACGGGCCGGGATATTGCCGATGTCCTCGCCGACACAATCGGCCTGTCGCTACAGCCACTTGGCGCGCAACACGCTGCCGATCAGCCTGTGGCCCAACTCTCCGACGCGGACGTGCTGGCCGTTGCCGACTCGCGGATGGACCTGGCTCTGGATCAGCACATGAGTGAGCTTCTGGACAAGCAGCAGGCCGGACGCCTGGCCGACGACGAACGCCCCATGCTGCTGGCCCTAATGCAGGTGTATCAGGATGGATGGCTTACTGCGCAAGGCCCAGGCCTTGAACGAAGCGGTGCGCCGCGGCCTACTCCCGCCGCTTGATCCTTAAGCGCGTGAGCATCCCCTATCCAGGCGCGGCCGCCTTCAGGCTTGGTAGAGCTATCCTGTCCACCTCTGCTCTCTCTGTGCGCCTCCAGTCCCCGTTAATCCAGAAGATGGAGTTGTGATCTGTCGGGACGGGGGAGGGCTTATCGAGGGCAAGCCATTCGGCCAGGATGACGGCGTTGTTCCACGGAGCGGTCACCGGGGAGAGGACGACACGCCACACGAGTTGACCAGCAGCGCTGTCCCCCTGTAGCGCGGCCATGAGTGCGCGACCCTGCGCTTCGGCGGCGCCCCTGTCTCCGTCGATCACGAACCAGAACTGCTCCCGGCCCGCGCGCTTCCCGATGACCGTTGCGGGCAGGGCCGCGACGGCTGCATCCCATCCTTGGCGCAGCATGCGGTCGTACGCGGTGACCCCGTATCGTCCGGGCGGTGGATGTGGTGTATCGACGTGCAGAAACAGTATCCTCTCAAAAAGTCGGGGGGGGCAGGTATACTGAGGCCACAGAGTCGGAGCCTGACGGAGCGTGCATATGCTGGATGAGGTGGATCTGAGTGGGATCGCGGACCCCGAGGCACGGCGCATGC
>JAABUV010004537.1_pt1 | contig 16533 bp, 19 predicted proteins | sample 5559971 | NCBI WGS metagenome assembly JAABUV01 (sample SAMN10711881, study PRJNA513362) | rock metagenome | isolation source: Antarctica rocks | place: Antarctica: Victoria Land, Knobhead nord | collected 2015-12-19
CCGACATGCCAGGCCGCGCGCGCGCGCGCGCGCGCGCTGCCGCGGCCCCCGGCAACGGCGCAGGGGCGCGCGCGCGCTGTCCCCGGGGGGGAGGGCACTCACAGGCGGGGCGGCGGCCGGGGCGCGGACCTGCTCGCGCGTGCGCGCGGCGGCGGAGCCCAGCAGCGGCGCGGACGCTGTCTTGGCCAGCAGGCTGCGCAGGCCCGGCAGCAGCCGCGGCGACGGGGGCGGCAGCAGCTCCGGGTCCGGCGCGTCGTCCTCGCCTGGCGCGCGTGCGCGCTGGCGTTGCTCGCGCGCGGGGGCTCTCGCTCACACTCACGCAGGGCGCTCGCACACGCCCACAGGGCGCACAGAGGCCCCCGCAACTTTATGACCCGCTCTTTAGGTGTCTCAGGTTGTGATTGGTGCGAACACACGTCCTGCAGGGGCTGAGCGCGCGTGCGGCTCCTGCGCAGTGCGCGGGCTGTGGCGCGGCAGGCGAACCGGGTCAGACGGCTTCTGCTCTGTCGTGCTGCTGCCGGTATGTGTCCATGTGGGCGAGGCGCGGGGGGGGTCGCGGCGGCGCACCCAGCGAGTCCGCGACCACCCGCTCCGCCAGCGGCCCGAAGCTCGCGCCCGGGCGCCCGCCGTAGAACATGCTCACGCCGGGCATGCCGCCGCGCGAACCCCGGAACGGCGCGACGGCCGCTGGCGCCGAGCCGGCTGCGCCGTACGGCCCCAGGCCGGACGAGAGGTAGGGCGCGCGCGCGCGCGGTGGCCAGGGCAGGGCGAGCGGCGGCGGCAGCGTGGGCGCGGCCTCGCGCCAGGGCGCGCCGCCGGCAGGGTTCCCGTAGGGCCCGACACGGCGCGGCGGGCTGCCGCGGCCAGAGGACGCGCTGGAGGAGCGCGACAGCAGCGACGCCTGGGAGCCCTGCGCGTCGAGGGTTGGGGTCACGACGGCACATGGCGGCCGGCCCTGAGCAAGCTTCGGTGCTCAGGCAGGTTGGCCAGCGAACCGCGCATGCCTGCCGCCCATCACCGGGCACGGCGCACACAAAGAGGCAAGGCAAGCTGTCACCACACCATGAACGAGCTTGTGCTGGGTCCCGCAACATGGCGTGCTCGCCCCCCGACCGCCACCCTGCAGGAGGGTTCCACAGGGAGGATGCTCTGCCCGCGCGCCCTGTCCCTGCGACTATCTGCTGCGGAGCCTGCAGAGCCGTGAGGGCGCGCACCGAGCGCCGCAGCAGCGGCGGCGCGGGGCCGGTGCCGTCCCAGAAGCGCAGCGCGTCCTCGGACAGCGGCGTGAGCGAGCGGCTGGCGGTCGAGGCCTCCGAGCCCTGCGCGCCCCGCCGCCCGACGGCTGGCCGCCCGGCGGCTCCGGCCAGGTGCTGGCCCGAGCATCAGCTGTGGAGCATAGGGTAAACCCTGCACATTACCCTCAGCGAGGCCGCCCGTCCCTGCTCCAGCCGTGCATGTGGCAGGTGCTGGGCCAGGGGCAATGGCGTCACAGGTTCTCAGCACAATCTGAGACCTTCACACCTAACAGAACAGGTGGTTCGCAAAAGGAGAGGCCTGCTGTGGAGGGGGCATCGGCGGCCTGCAGGTGCCCGCCGGCCTGCGCAGCGCATCAGCCCACACACCAGGGGCAGCCACAAGAGGCTCATTGCATCCAAGGCCCTTGGATCCTGCCAGGCTACGCGAGCGAGATTCAAATGGCGTCCAGCCGCTCGGCGGCGCGCCTGCAGCTCGCTGAGGCCGTCCGGCTGGAGGCCGGCATCCTCCGGCTCGGCCGCGAGCAGGAGCCAGATCAGGCCCGCCGCGGCGATCAGCGCGGCGCCCGGCGCCAGGAACGCCCAGCCCCAGCCGGCGCTCAGCGCGGCGGCCGCGGCCAGCGAGCCGCCGATGTTGCCCACGCTCGTGTGCGCGTTCCACAGGCCCATGATGGCGCCGCGGCGGCCCTTGCCGTACCTGCAGCAGGGGCGTAGGGGGGTCAGCGCAGTCTGTCCAGGCACGCACAGGGAGCGCAGACGCGGCCCGCCCACGTCGCCAGAGCGCGTACAAACATGGCGGAGCAGGCGTGCACATGCGATGCTCCTGCGCGGCGGGCGCCCGGGCGACGCACTCAAGCTGGGCAGCCGCTCCCGGGGCCCTGTGAGTGGTGCTGGCTCAGCACGTCCAGAGCTACACGTTTTCGCTCACCGCAACTTATATCTATGGCACTCGAGACAGGTGTGGCCGGTCTCAAGGATGCATGTTCGCGCGGAGCGTTGTGCACGGGGAGCGCGCCAGTTGGCCATCACCGCCACCACGCAGGGCCACCCCGTCGCCTGGACGAGCCCTGCCGTGCATGGCAGCGCTCGTGTCAGTCCTGGGCTCCTGAGCTCTTTCTAAACACAGACCAAACGGCAGGTCATGGAGGCACTCTATGTACTGTGCTGCTCAGAGCCCACCTGCATGGCAACGCCGCAATGCGACGCCCTCCGATACTGTGAACAAGCACTGCACATGGGCTTCTTTGTGACTCTCCCAGCTTCGCATGTGAAAGGCTCTTCGAGCTCGCAGGGACACTGCACTGACCCGACGCACGCCATCAGCACGGGGGTCGCGCAGCGCGCGCGCGGCGGGCGCGCCTCCCAGGACCTGCACAATCGCAAAGTACCAGAACGCGTGGATGCGCAGGAAGTAGGCGGCGCCCAGCGCGCACACGGCGGCGCCGCTGGCCGCCATGCCGGCCGTCAGCAGGCCGCGCAGCGGCAGCTGGTCGCCCAGGCGCCCCGCGACAAACATGCCCAGCGCGTATGCGCCCTGCGCGCCCTGGGCACGTTAGGATCTGGCGCGGCGCTCTTGGGTACTGCCTGTGGAGGCTGTGGCGCGTGAGGGCAGCACTAGGGCTGCTTGCCCGGCCGGCCTGTGCGTACGCAGTCTAGTGCAGTACGCTGCGCACCAGCGCCCCCCCATACTCCGAGCTCTGCAGTCCTGTTTATAGCACTGCAGTATACTGCAGAAATATTGCTAGATGCGAACAGAGATGCCGTTGTTGCTAAGCGTGCCAAAGACAACTTCTCCTTGCTTAGTCACCTGATACCCATGCATTGTGCCCAGCACACTTCACAAGTGCAGGGGGCGCAGGTCATGGACACCCAGAAACATCCGGTCACTAGGCGTTGATGGTGCCCAGCCAGGCTCATCGTAGGATTACATGAGCAAAGCAGCAGTGGGCGAGTGTGGCTCGCACCATGCCATCTGGCTCAAGCAGTGACCAGATCACTGTGCTCACTAACGACACACACAGGCAAGCGGCGTGTGCGGTGCGCGCACCAGGAATGCGACGTCCAGGTCGCCCAGCAGCGAGCGGCCATCGGGCGCATTGAAGGGCGCCCAGCCCGGCGGCGGCGTCGGCGGCGGCGCAGGCCCCGGGTGAGGCCCGGGCGCCGGCGGCGGCGCCGGCCCCGGTGGCCCTGGCGGCTCTGGCGCGGGCGGCGGCTGTGGCGCCGGCGGCGGCGGGCTCAGCGGGGGCGGGCTGGGCGGCGGCGGAGCCGGCGACGGCGGGCTGGGCGGCTCGGGGGGCGGCGGGCTCGGGGGCGGCGGGCTGGGCGGCGGCGGGCTGGGCGGCGGCGGGCTGGGCGGCGGCGGCGGCGGCGGCGGTGAGTGGTGATGGTGTTTATGGTGCTTCTTACGGTGGTGGTGGTGGTGCTTGCCCACGTCTGCACGCTCCCGCAGCCCCCCGTGTTACCAGTCGTCAGAGCAGGGGAGCGTATGCAACTGGACGAGCGAGGGGGAGGCAAGCGGGCAAGGCCGGCGCCGCAGGGGCGCACCAGTGACATCCAGTCGCGCTACGAGGCCGGAGTGATAGGCGGCCTGGTAGCCGTCGAGCCACCAAGCGCCGAGGGCGCCGCCGGTGGCGTCGCCGCCGCCGGTGAGCGAGCTTTTGACAATGCTCAGGGGCTTTCGCGAGGCGTGGAACGTCGCATAGCATATGAACGTGAGCACCAGCACCAAGACCTTGTGCGCCTGCGGCAGGCGCAAAGCGGTCTTCAGTGAAAGTCGTCAAGCGGTTGTCACTGACGACTGCTAGCGCTCTTCTCCAAAGCGCCGTCCAGGGAGCGCCACACCGCACCTTGACAGAGAGCGTCGGGAGGCAGCGTAGACCAATCGGAGCCGCGCGCCGGTCAGACCACTCTGACAGCCAGTCATCGTCGTCCATCTGCGCCGGCACTGCGCGCCTGGCGGCTACACGGCCTGCTATTTACATACAGCAATGCCTACCTACATCACCTGCCCCCAACACACCTGCTGTACAGACATCTGCGTGTGCAGTGGTGGTCAGTGTGTGCGTAAAGCATTTATGTCAGCGACCTGTGAACACGTGCACGCCTACTGAGCAGCGGGTCTGTGTACAATACGCAACGCAGTGTCTGTGCTTGTGCACAATGCGCTCTGGACTATACGTGGGCGCTCTCATTGATAGTAAGGCAACCCTCTATCTGACTTCTTGCTTTGAAAACTGAGCAAGCTGCTGCAATCATGCTGCCTTTGGTGCATGGATGGTTGTCTGCATCACGGCGCACTTCAACACACAGATCAGCCAACACAAAAAAGGCTGCATATAACTCACTGACCCCAGCACAGCCACCGGCGAAACGGCCTTCCTTCGAGCGCCCTCGAGACGGCCGCACACCCTGGTCAGACAAACACTGAAAAGTACACGCGCGTCAGGATCCTTATTAGTTGCCCCCTGCTAGAGGCACTATTGATGCCGGCAACCCAGCAAGTTCCTGCCCTAACCTTGGTCCCTGCCTACTCTGTCTGCTACCTCTCCTGCTGCAGATGCCGCCGCCGCCGCCGCACCCGCCGCGCCGCCTCCCCCATCTTTGCCGTCGCCGTGCCCTTGGGCGCCGGTTGCCCTGGGCAACACCCCCTGTGACGTCAGGCGCTCTGGACAGAGCAAGGCTTTTCACACAAGCTTGCTCAGAGTGCGGTACGTCCGCTCAAAATACAACCAAGAGGAAGGCCAGGTCTATAAGCAAGCTTTGACAGGGACTCCCTGCTCTATAAAACTCGTGGACACGGCACAATGAAAAGCAGCCTCGCCAGATAAGTGGTGGTCAGCAGACAAGCAAAGTGGTGGACTGGCTGGCTGGAAGTTTTGTGAAGCTGGTACCCCATGACGACAGGATTTATGACACAGACATGCCTTCAACTCTTGCAGGCCACAGGCCAGGCTGCCGCTGCCACACGCTGATGCATAGCAGAGGATATGCAACCACTCTGGCACCCCGAACAGCGACAGGGCACGGAGGGCGCAGAGAGAGTCCGCGCCTGGCAGCTTGATGAAGTCTGCGATGCTCTTGGGCACGGCGGCGGGGTCGCTGGCGTTGCAGGCGGCCACGCGGTTGCCCACGTAGCGCATCTTGGTGGGCGAGTCGATCTTGTGCATCACCAGCCACGGGTCCTGCGCAGAGGCGGGCCCCTCAGCGGCCCGCGCGTCCTGCCGGGGCCCCGCGCCCCGCTACGCGGCGGCAGCAGCGCCAAAGCATGCACGGGAGCGCCCTTGACACCTGGCCAGCCGAAAATAAGCATCGAGGCATCCTGCGGTGCAGCTGGCGGCATCCCAGCACGCCTCGAGCGCTCTACTGGAACCTGTAGGCCGCCAGGCGGCCTCCATGAGGCGGGTGAGAGCCCGGCCAGGCTTGCTTGGCTGACGGGAGGCTGGACCACACGCCACACCCCTGGCGGCCTCCATGCGGCGGGCGGGAGCCCAGTCAGGCTTGCGCGGCTGACGGGAGGCTGAATCCCTCCGCCCCACTCCCGCACCACGCTTCGCTGGGCCGGCCGGCGCGCGGCAGCGCTTACCCTACCCTACCCTATACGCGCCTCGGAGCAGAGGTCCTCCTCCATCTCGTCCATGAGCTGGAAGCGCGTCACGATGCGCTGGCCCTCGCGCCGCACGGGCGCCTTGAAGCAGCAGGGCGCCGCGGAGGTCATGAACCTGCCGCGCGCCGCGCGCGCGCCCTCGTCGAGGCCGAGCAACGCCGCGCACGCGCACAACGGGCACTGCCTCGTCCGCGCTGTCCGCGCGGCTGCGCACGGCCGCTTGCAGACGCCCAGCTTTTGCTAGGCCACGCTCCCCCGTTCCAAGGAACACACAGGTCGCCGCTGGGTCTGGCTCTGGCTGTTATTACTAGCATTGAGCATCGCCCTCGCCTGTTCTCCGCGACTGACAAAACCCTGCAGCAGCAGGCGGCGCGCGCACTTGGCGTGGTCGATGTGCCGCAGGTCCATGGCCATGAGCCAGAAGCCGAGCGTGGCGTCCTCGATCGGCGTGAAGATGAGCTTCATGCGGCGGTTGATGTTGATGAGCGTGGTGACCACGTCGCCGCTGAGCACATAGCCGCCGCCCATCATGTAGTTGGGGTACATCTTGAGCCCGGTGTGGTTGTGGAACAGGATGTTGTTCCACTTGTGCCCCGGCTGCAGCAGCACCTCGCTCTCCTGCGCGCGAGGCAGGCGCCGCTCAAGCGCCAGTTGGGATACATCTTGAGGCCGGTGTGGTTGTGGAAGACGATGTTGTTCCACTTGTGCCCCGGCTGCAGCAGCACCTCGCTCTCCTGCGCGCGAGGCAGGCGCCGCTCAAGCGCCAGTTGGGATACATCTTGAGGCCGGTGTGGTTGTGGGAGACGATGTTTTTCCGCTTGTGCCCCGGCTGCAGCAGCACCTCGCTCTCCTGCGCGACACAAGCGCCGCTCGGGCGCCCGGGCCCCGCTCCGGCGCGCACGGCTGCGCGGCCTCCCGCGGCTCAGCTACCACATGCCTGGCACAGCACGTAAGTGCATGGGTGGCTGTGCACAAGGTGAGTAGTCTGTGAGGTGAGCCAAACCACACGCATCTGCAGTGATCGCTGCCAATGGCCGCCTAGGAGCGGCCACTGCACCAGCACGCCGCACGGATGCCCATCGTGAACTGGGCAAGCAGGTTGCGCGACCAGGTCGGGCTCTTGACAAGCCTCGGCAACTTTGCACCAAGCGAGCGCCTGCACGACCCTCCTCTTCGCATGGATTGGCCAGCTCGTGACAGGGGCGCCGGCCCGCGCGGAGACGCCGTGCTTCCGACGCCGGGCGGGCGGGCGGCCGCGCGCGCGCGCGCCTTGGCCATCTTGCCCATGTACAGGCGCTCGTGGCGGCAGTCGGCCGTCTGGCAGAGCAGGCGCAGCTGGCGCAGCAGCGCGCCGATGTTGATGTACGCGTCGTCATCGGTCTTCAGGATGTAGCGCGCGTCGTAGTGCAGCGCCGCATACTCCAGCACGAAGTAGGTCTTGACCAGGATGCTCTTGTAGTTGGTCTTCTCCTTCACAAAGACGATGTCGCCGTACTCGTCCAGCTCCTTCTGCACCTGCGCCGCGCGGCCGCCCGGCCGCGCGTCAGCGCCGCGCGGGTCTGCGCGGTGGTCTTACCGGACGCATGGTCTTACCGGATGTCAAGTCAGCGCTGCCCCTGGTGAGCGCAGGTGGACGCCTGCACGCGGCAGCCCCTTGCCATGCATGCACATGCTGCGCACTGGTACGGGCTGCGGCTGACAAACACCAAGCCAGGACGCATCTGCAAGAAAACAGGAGCGGCAGTCCACACATACTGTCAACATACTTTAGCCTTATGGGCTGCACAGAGCAGGATACATTCAGCATGCATGTGTACACCCCGCAGCTCTGCCTATTCACACGCGGCTACTCGTTTTGAAATACGAACAGCTGCATCAGCGCCTTGTACCTTTCGCGCAAACCACCACCACAAGGGAGAACCAGAGACAAGGGAGCAACAGACACCGCACTGCAAGCTGTCCAAGCCACTGAGCAGTTGCCAACCGGCGTCTACGCAGTGCCCACAAGAAGCAACTGTGAAGGGTACATAAGACCCATACCTGCGGCGTGGTCTCGTCCTCTGACAGGATGAAGCGGCAAACGGCCACGCCCTTCTGCTGGCAGCCGGTCGCCCATGCCTCGCGCACTACAACGCCGCACACGACGGTCGGTCACTCCGTGCAAGCCTTGTGTGGACACACGCACCGACCCCTGCAGTACAGGCAGCAGCAGGCGAGAAAGAAGCTGGACCGCTCTCTGACACGCCAGGCCTTCCGCCAGCCATCTGCGCTATGAGCTGCGCAGGCACATGGAAGGCCTGCAAGACGTTGCAAGTGCGGGGCACCAGGCAGCGCAGCGCATGCGCGCACACCCCGGGACAAGGGGTGCAGCGCGCGCGGCGGTGCCGACCTGCGAGGCGCCTATGCCTGTAGCCCCGGCCCGACAGGATCCCAACAAACAGAAAGATGTTCTCCAGCGCGTCGCCGCCCGCGGCCTGTCCGCCTGCGGCAACGCTCCCGTTCCTGCCGCCCAGCACGCTCTCCAGCATCCCGCCCCCCAGCCTGCTGGCCAGCGCCGCCCCCGCCGACACGTTGCCCGCAGCCGTGCCGTCGCCGCAGTCGCAGGCGCCGCCGGCCAGCGCCTGGCTGCAGTTCTGGCGCAGGCCGAGTGTCTGCGCCGCGGCCGGTCGCAGCCGGCCGGGCAGGCCCTGGTGGCGGAAGGTGATCAGCACGAGCCATATGCCGGCCACGAACGGCAGCACGCCAAACAGCAGCACGCGGCGGCAGCTGGCCGGGCCCGCGGCGCGGCCCTGCGCCTGCGACATTATGGCTCGCGCCGCGCGGTGCGCCGTCCTACGCGCTCCATACCTGATCGGGCAGGCTGGCGCTGGCGCTCGCGAGCACGACAGCCCGCCCCGGCCAGAGGCTTTGTCTTGCAAGGTTTTTGCAGCCCTGGCTTGACACCTGCCCCCTCTTTGCTGTGCTTCGATTCACCTTTTGCACAGTCTGTCCAACAGAGCAGCACCGCAAGCTACCGCTGGGTGAGGAGCACTGCTAGCAGATCTCTCTTCTGCTGAGCTGCGCGGCGTGGCAGTGGCAGGCCCGCGCCACACCGCAGGTAGTGAGCCCTGCAGGACTGCAGGCATGGGGGTCTTCGAGGATGCAAACAGCGGTGAGGAGCGCTTGGCGCCCGATGTTTATCATCAAGGCCCTGACACACTGCAGTGAGTCCCCATCACCCGTTGAGCATCCAACTTGTTACCGTTCCAGGGCACTGCGCTCGTCTGCATTGTCGTCTGACGTCCTGCTTTGCACTGCCGACCGACGTCCTGCTTTGCAGTTTTCTTACCTGAATGCACACTGCTCATTGCACAGGATCAGCCGCTCAAAGCTGCACAGCAAGACGCGCGCAAAGGTGCTCCAGCGCATGCAGCAGAAGTTTGGCGACCAGCTGGGCATCATCCTCTTACAGGTGAGGCCGCTTCCCGCAGGAATCCATGGCACGTGCCTCTGACGACCGGCCGAGCTGTTGTGCAGCACCTGGCCGGCACCGAGTGCGGCGCGCGCTCCGCAGGGCGGGGGCCCCTTCAACATCTACTCTACAGACATGGAGGGCTGCTTCCGCCAGGAAGGCTACTTTCTCTACATGTTCGGCGTGGAGGAGGAGGACTACTTTGGCGCAGTCACGCCCGGCGGCCGGTCGCTGCTGTTCATGCCGCGCCTGCCCCCGGAGCATGCTGTGTGGATGGGGCCGATCGCAGGCACGCCCGCGCGCTGGAGCCGGGCGAAGAGCGTTGCCTTGCTTACGTCTTGCAAGGCTCGCAACGCTTATTAGAACACAGCGCTTGCCGCCTGCCAGACTTACAGCGCTCGCAGCGGCGCCGAGCAGGCCTGGAGGCGGCGCGACGAAAGTACGCGGTCGACGCTGTGCACTACGTCGACGAGCTGGCCGAGGTGCGCAGGTGCTGCGCCGCCTGCTGAGAGGGCGTGTTAGTCACCAGCGCCCGCGCGCGTGCTGCTACGTGCTGCTGACGGGGCTCTTAAGCGGGTGGCCGATGTGCCGCAGGTGCTGAGGGAGCAGGAGGCTTCAGTCCTGCACGTGCTGTGCGGCGTCAACTCTGACAGGTACCAACCGGTCATGGAGCGTGCATGCATGCGTACTTGTGAGCGCTGCGGGCATGCGTACACACTGTGAGTCCGTGCGCTGCCGGCGCGCAGCGGGCGCCCCACGCGGCATGCCAGCTTTGAGGGCGAGGGCGAGTTCAAAGTCGAGCGGGAGGCGCTGTTCCCAATCATGGCCGACTGCCGAGCGGTGCGAGAAGTCTGCAGACTTGGGACAAGTTCTCTGTGCGCTCCGGAGTGCGCATGCCGTGGTAACTCGCACAGCTTGGCGTGGCTTGAAAAGTCGTATGCGGGCCCTCTGACATCTGCTCCGTTTGCTTTCTGACCAGGTGAAGACGCCAGAAGAGCTCGAGATCATGCGATATGCCAACCAGGTGCTGCTGGCCCTGCGCCTGCATCCCCTCACCAGGCGTCACGTATGCCTCTTCAGATCACGTCCCGCATGCCCTGTACCTGGCATATGGCTGGACTAGATATTGCGTCAGCGTGGCAGCAGAGGCGGAGGCAGACGATCAGTGCCGTCACGGTCTGCTATCAACAGCCTGTATATGCTGTTACTGCTGGGTGAAGTTCTCTGATTGTGGCGTTAGATATTAAATGTTGCCACAACACACAGGAGGGTTGCATGTGAGCGCCCTGGCGCCAGTTGTGCAGGCACACACCCGAGCCTGTTGTTCCACGGGGCACTCCCACGATTGCTATCAGACAGCAAGCGAAGCGTGCCGGAGACCGCCGCCGCGCCTCCCGCGCTCCGAGACCGCCCGGGCCGCCTGCAGCGCGTGCGCGCCGCGCCCAGGTCGCGTCGGCCGCGCACGTGGAGGTCATGCGCAAGTGCCGCCCGGGGCTGATGGAGTATGCGCTGGAGGCGGTCTTCCTGCGCGACTGCTACCTGCTGGGCGGCTGCCGGCACGCGCCCTACACGCCCATCTGCGCGAGCGGGCCCAACGGTGCGGTGCTGCACTACGGGCACGCCGCGGCGCCCAACAGTGCGCGCCCGCCTCCGCGCCGCACGCCCGCGCGCCGGCCCAGGCGTGCCGCGCGCGCGCCCCCTGTGCTGTGCTTTTGGTTGTGATAAATGGTTTTGCTGCAAAACCTGCCTGTGAGCCTAGTACTGGCTCTGAGTGTGGCTGGACGGCCAGCCCTGGCGCGGCGGCATTGGAGCATCCGGAAAAAAAACAATATTGCCCGAGCATGCGTGTGCCAGAGCTCAGGCAGGGCGCAGAGCATGCCGTGCGATGCGCAGACCAGCAGATCCAGAGCGAGGACCTGATGCTCATGGACATGAGGTGTGAGTCAGGGCTCAGGCAGGCTTGGGGAAGTTCAGCTGGCTTAGAGCATGCTGTGTACTGTGCAGACCGGCAGATCCAGAGCGAAGACATGATGCTCATGGACATGGGCTGCGAGTACTACGGCTACGACAGGCGCGCCGCCCGCCGCACTCGCAGCGGCACGCACGGCACGGCATCGCTTTGGCTTCGTCCAGGCTTTGGCGAAGCCTTCCTGCCCGCATTGCATACATGCTGTCTTTGTCCAGGCTCCGGCGGAATCATCTCCACGCTTCGCATACACGCCGTCCTGCTCCCAGGGCTGGCGAGGCTGTTGTTACAAAGCGCGGTCGAGCAGCAGGCTGGCCAGCAGCCTCCTGGGCCTGCATCTGCTGACAGGCCCTGCGCGCCCGCAGCGACATCACCTGCAGCTTCCCCGCCAACGGCCGCTTCACAGACAGCCAGCGCGCTGTGTACGAGGGCGTGCTCGCCGCGCACCAGGCGCGCCGCACATTCATGGAATGCATGAGACGACACAGTGGCCCCCTGAGCGACTTCACCCTGTGTCTGCCGGTCGGGCCGCAAAGGCCTGTTGGCTGCTGTGCGGGGGATTGTCTAGCCATCCGCTTGGCGTCCCTGCCCAGCCAAGTCAGAATGTGCTCTGCTGTGCCTGTTTGTCTGACAGAGTATCCCAAGACCGATTGCTTACACATGTATGCGGAGCGTGCGCGCGCACAAGCGTAGCAGCCGGCTGCGCGCCTGCTGACAGTGCGGGATTGGGGTTGCGAGGCAGGCGGTGCTGGGCGCGATGCGGCCGGGCGTGCGGTGGCCCGATATGCACCTGCTGGCGGAGCGCGCGCTGCTGGGCGGGCTCCAGGCGGCCGGCTGCGTGCGCGGCAGCCTCGACGAGATGATGGAGCGCCGGCTGGGGGCCGTGTTCATGCCGCACGGTGGGGCCCCGCTGTCCTCTTGGGCGGTGACGTGCGGCTGCTTGTCATTTGTCAGAGGCGCGGACCAGCATGCACTGTGAGGCGGGTGTTCATGCGCGCTCATACCTGATAGCCAGCATGGAGTGAAACCTACGGGGTTGCTGACCTGCAGGCCTGGGCCACCTGCTCGGCATCGACACGCACGACGTGGGCGGCTACCTGCCGGGCCTGCCGCCGCGCAGCACGCTGCCCGGGCTGCGATCACTGCGCACTGCGCGGTGCGCTTCTCGCATGTACACACGACCTGTGAGCACGCGCTTGCTCAGTCACCCAGCGAGCCAAGTCGACAGCGCCCATGCGCAGACACCCTCCCCACCTCTGCGCGTATGCCCTTCATCATCGTGATAGCTCAACCAAAACATGTTTTTCTAGGTGAAGGAAGCTTTGCGACTTCGTACGCGTGTGCCACGTTCCGTCGTGCCTGGACACCAGGCCTTTGCCTTGTCTGTGTGGGATCGTTCCAAGCCTGAATGTGATGGGCAGGACGCTGGAGGCTGGCATGGTGATCACGGTGGAGCCAGGCTGCTACTTCAACGAGTTCACGATGCGGCCAGCGCTGGCGGACGCCTCAATGGCGCACCTGCTCGTGCCTGAGCGCATCGAGCACTTCATGGTGCGCTGTGGGTGGGCAGGAGGATACGTGCGCCGGTCTGCCAGCATGCCTGACTGCAGGTTGTTTTTTAAGACACAAAAAAACGATTTCGGTGGTCACCAGGTACTTGGTCTGGCGATGGTGCTTTATGACCGTCTGGCACTCTGTTGGATTCAGTCGGTTTGAACCGAGGCCGACCCTTCCTATCTGGTGACAATGTGATGAACGCTTCGCTGCCCGTGCAGGCCACTGGTGGCGTGCGGCTGGAGGACGATGTGCTCGTCACCCCGCACGGCTGCGAGTCGCTGACCAGCGTACCGCGCACGGTGGCCGAGGTGGAAGCCGTTATGGCCGGCGGCGAGTGGCCTGAGCAGGCGCTGCCAGAGCGCATATCTTCGTAGGCACGGGGCTGCTGGAGAGTGGGAGAGGCGGCTGCCTTTACAGAGCTTGCTTTAACACGAGGGCATGTAAGTGCATGGTGTATTGATAGGGAGCACTTGTACATGCTGTGGACTGTCAGAAACTGTGTTGCTCTATACTGAGCGTATGTGTAACAGGTAGTGGCAAGTGATCATATTCCTGTTGAGGTTCAGTGTTCAGCCTTGTAACGGCTGCGCAGCAGCGCTGCGCTTACCGTACGTCACGTTATCACACAAACGCCTCAGTGAGCAACACTGCTGCAAGCGCGCCTGGTATTCCAAGGTCAGACGCTGCATATATCAGTGTGTGTTGCGGGCCTAGATATTAAGCCGTCTACCTGAAGAACGCTGTATGTATGATGACAGCCAACTGCGGCTGTTGATTTCTACGGTGGATTGAGCCTCAACTCCCAACTCGAGTGTCTGCTGTCTGCCCTGGTCGAAAACCTTGCCGGCCCTGCGTGTGTAAGCAGCGTTTAAAAACTTTGAAGCCAGGATAGCAGGCTCCAGCAGCTCAAGGTCAACCCAGGGGTGGGTTGGGACCATGGAGCGTCGATGCCAGCACCTGCTGGGCGCTGTGGTAGCCCTGGCTGCCTGCCTGGCAGCCTGCAGAGCAGCCCCAGGTGAGATAGCATGCTGTGCTGGCCCTGCAGCCCTCCAGGGCGAGCCTCCGTGCAGCGTCTCGTAAGTGAACGACAAGCTGCTGGCCAGGCCAGCTTCAGGAGTCGGGTGGCCTGCCTGTTCGGAACTGGCAGACTTCCGCTCGTACTTCCAGGGTGTACCATGGCTCAGCCGGCTCAGTGAGTGCAGCGCGCCGCAGGCGCGTCGATGGCGTTCAGAGGACGAGTGTTTGCACCCACTTCGGCGCAAGGCCTGCCGCAGCCTGTGGCCTTTTTCCCTCTCACTGAGGGCGCGGGCAGCAATGTGACTAGCTGGCCAACGCCGGACTATGCCGGGAGCTTCAACCGCACTGGCATGCAGTGCGCACCGCGTCTGCCAGCAGAGCGCGCGAAGCGCATCTTGCGCTATACGTTTTGCCCGAGCTCACGTGCCAGCTGATCGCCCAGCACAGAGGGCTCTTGCAGATCATTGCGCATACATGCAGTGCGCACGGTGTTCCTCGCAACTCGCTGCCTGCTTGACGCGCACACGCCAGCCTGATACACTCATTTAGCGTGATATAGCGTGGTTGACTCGCAATGGCAGCCGCGTTTGGCCGCTTGTTTTGTCTTTGGTTGAAGCGCACCGCCACAATGCAGCTGCTCCTCAGCTGCAGCGAAAGGCGCTTTGTCACAGAGCGAGCTGGTGCACACGGGGAAGCACCGCTAGCAGCGTGTGCTTAGTGTGCCCTGTGCGCTCCGCTCAATGGCCTGGGCGCTGCAGGTGGGTGCCAGACAGCGTGTTTGGCTACGTGGCGCGCTGCCAGCGCGACCACCAGGACCTGATCACGCTGGACCCTGTGGCATACGGTGAGCCTGGCGCGCGCTTGTGTGCGAGTACCGGAGCCTTGGGGAGGCGCGGCAGACGCTGTGCTCTGCTGCACACCCTGTCCCAGCCGCCGCGTCAGCCACCCTGCGAAGGCGCCGCGGGCAGTCTTGCCCTCCGGGCTGCCTGAAGGGCCGAGCAGCTCGGGCCAAGGAGAGCGTGTCCTGCAGCGCGCGGTGCCTGCGCCAGCACGCGACACTGCTGGGCCCGACCGCGCGCTGCGACGCGCTGCGGGAGCGTGCGCGGCCGCCCGGCGACGCTGGCGGGGCCCGGCCGCGCAGGCGCGAGCGGCAAGTTCTCGGTCAACCTATGGTTCCGCGGCAACGGCAGCGACGACAGCGGCGAGCTGTTCGAGTACATATTCTCGGACTCGGCGTACGCGACGCGCGCGGCGCCCTCCAACGAGTCCAGCTTCCGCAACAACCAGGCGCGCCGGCCGCAGCAGCCCCATGCGCCTGGATCAGCGCCATGCGGTGGCCCCATGCGCCAGCCGCATCAGCCAATTGCGTTGGGGCCGGAGGTCATGTGGCCTGCGCCGTCCGAGCGCCGGCGCTCCGACCAGGCGACCAACGAGCGCCCGCGCGCGCCAGATCCACATGTTCCTGCCGGAGGACCAGCACCCGGCGCACGGGCTGCTGCGCTCGGTAGTGAAGGACAGCAACGACCCCGACACCAACGTGTTTGTGGACTCCGACGGCCACGCCAACGACAACACGCCGCGCTTCGCGGGCACGCAGCTGGTGGCGCCGCTCGACGGCGGCGCCTGGCACATGGCCACGCTCACCGCGCGGGCCGGCAACAACAGCAAGGGGTGCGCGCGCGCGCGGGGCTGCGGGGCCTTCTGCTCTTGTCTGGGGTCCCGGCGACCAGCATGCCACATTTGGCTCAAGGTGTAGCGGTGCGGACGCCGCCGGCTGCTGAGGCAACCACCCTCATAGCAGCAGCGCACACGCAGTCAACGCGCACCGCAGCAATGCGCTGCAGCCGCACGGCCCAACGCAGAGCCAGCTAAACCCGGACGTGTCGGCACCTGCGCGCGCCCGCCCTTCACATGCGCGCACGCCGCGCAGGTTCCTGGTGTACATCGACGGGCGGCTGGCGGCCACTATGCCGCCGGTGGACTTCAACACGAGCGGCGCGGACGCGGCGAGCTTTGAGGTGGACGGCGGCGATCCGCTGCAGCTCGGCCGCGGCGCGATCTACCTGTGCGGGCGCGCCGACAACGCGCCCGACCGCCACTTCACTGGCGCGGTCACGCACCTGGCGCTGTACAACGACATCCTGACGCCGCTCGAGATCCGCATGCTCTTCACGCAGGCGCGCCGCGGCCGCAGCGGGGTATCGTATGCCCAACTTGAGCGCATATGCATGTTTGAGGGGTGCCATGGCCGCCGCTGAGTGCACAACCGCCGACCCAAAGTCAATGTCGTTGTCATTTTCAGATCCATGTCGTATGCTTGATGGTGATGAGTACAACGTTCTGTGAGTGCAGCCATGGCGCCAAGCCATGCAGTAGTGACATTGCATCGACTGCAGGTGTACTCTGCGAGCTTGCTGCTGGGCGTTCCCGCCGCACCGGCCGCCGCGCCGGCCGGGGCGCTCGCGGCAGCGTCCGCGCCGGCTGGGGCGCTCGCGGCAGCGTCCGCGCCGGCCGGAAGCGGCCTGCCGGCGGCCAGTGCGCCGGCGATCGGCCCCCACCAGCGCTACCCCAGCGCCGCCGGCCGGGCGGGCGGCGCGCGGCTGGGCGCGTCGCCTGCGGCCGCGCCCGCGCCCGGCACCATCCTGACCGTCATGGGCGTCGCGTGCCAGCTGCCGTTCTACTTCCG
>JAABUV010004542.1_pt1 | contig 16524 bp, 15 predicted proteins | sample 5559971 | NCBI WGS metagenome assembly JAABUV01 (sample SAMN10711881, study PRJNA513362) | rock metagenome | isolation source: Antarctica rocks | place: Antarctica: Victoria Land, Knobhead nord | collected 2015-12-19
CAGTCGACCTTGCCTGCTTCCACCAGCCGCATCATCGCGGTCGCCGTGAACGTCTTGCCGGTGGAACCGAACTGGAACAACGTGTTCGCCCCTACCGGCAACGGATTCTCGACGCTGGTCACGCCGTTATAGGCGTAGTACTCGTTCCCGTCGAGATAGACGCCGACGGCTGCGCCGGGCGTGCCGGTCCTGGCCGCGTGTATGTCAAGCATCTCCTGCAGATGGTCGCTCATGTGTTAGCTCCTCATTGCCGATAGCGGTATCTCAAAGCGTGGGCGATCGGCGCCGACGGACCAACGTCGGCGGCAAACAAGCACGGCATGCGCCATCGTGGGGTCCGCCGACAGGTTCGGCGGGAACCCTTGATGAATTGGTGCAGTGGCCTTTTCGGGGCCGACGGGGCGTGGCTGTGTCGTCGATGTCCCGGGTCGGGGTGGAAGCCGTCGCCGGTCGCGGTCTGGACCGATGTAGCAGAGGTGGCCCGGTCGGGTGGTCACCGCTTTTCACCTGCGTACCGGTCGAGCCAGTCGAGGATCCGCTGCGAATAGTCCCGGCGATGCTCGGGCCTGCCGTTGAGGATGAACAGATGTGAGGCGCCCGGGTAGAGCACCATTTCCGTGGGGACGCCGCGGGCGCGCAACGCCGCGAACCACTGTTCGGCCTGGGTGGCGGGGCAGCGTTCGTCGGCGCCGCCGTGCAGGATCAGTGTCGGCGTCGTCACCGCCGCCACTGACTCGTAGGGGGACTGCGCCGCGACAAGCGAGCGGTTGTCCCACGGGGTGCCGGCCAGTTCCATGGTCGTGCCGGGGAAGCCCGCGTCGGAGGCGATCATGGCGACGGTGTCTGCGACCACCCCGCCTGGGATCGCTGCGGCGAACAGGTCGGAATGGCCGGTGAGCCAGCAGGTCATGTACCCGCCGTAGCTGTAGCCGGTGACGGCGATCCGCTGGGGGTCGGCAGTCCCGTCGGCAATGAGTTCGCGTACCGGGTCAAGGAAGTCCTCCTGGTCACCGATTCCCCACTTGCCGACGGTAGCGGCGTAGAAGGCCTCGCCGTAGCCGTCGCTGGCCCGGGGGTTCAGGGTGAGGACGGTCCATCCGGCGGCGGCGAGCAACTGCTGATAGCCGTGACCCAGGTCCGGCGAAGGGCTCCAGGCGTTGTGCGGGCCACCATGAATGTCCAATAGCAGCGGAGTAGGGCCTGCGGCGTCGGCGGGCCGGAGTAGGAATCCGTGCACCGTTGACCCATCGGCGATGGTGAAGGTGCGGTCGGTCGGGGCGACCAGCGCGACGTCGGGGATCGAGGTCTCCGTGTGGCGCGTCAGGGTTCTGGCGTCACCGGAGGCCGTGTCGACGACGACGACCTCGCCGTAGCCGGTGCGGTCGGCGACCACGCAAGCGGCCATCGGGGCGTTGGCGGCGACGGACAATCCGGCGACCACCCGATCCCCGGAGGCCAGCAGCGGCTCGGGATGTGGATCGCCGTCGAGTTCGACCCGATACAGACCGGTGCACCCTCGATCTCGGGCGCAGAACAGCACGGTTTTCCCGTCCGCGGCCGCCTGGGGGAGGCCGCCCGGGTAACCGGGGCCGCCGGGCATCACGTTGCGGTCCAGCGGCGCGGTCAGGTCGGCGATGAGTTCCCCGTCGGGGTGGATGCGCAGCAGCCTCAGGTGGCCTACCTCGACCGCCTGGCGCCCGATGACCAGCAGATCAGCACCGTCCGGCGTCCACTGCCCCTGCGCGGCCAGGCCGCCGGTGAAGCCGATGGACTCCAGCGCGGTTTGTCGCTCAGGCCCGTCCGGATCGACAAGATAGGTTTCGCTGGTGCCGGCCACGTCGCCACGGTCGGCGAGCGATCCCGCCACGACGATCCGAGAGCCGGTCGGGTGCCAGGACGGCCCGTCGAGGTGCCCGTCGACGTCGGTGAGCTGGCGGCAGGCACCAGTTGCGACATCGACGACGTGCAGCTGGGTGCGCAGCGTGCCCAGCTTGCCGGCGCCGTCGGCCTTGTACTGCAGCGCGGTGCTGACCTGGGGAGCGGTTGACCGACGCTTGTTGATGGCGTCCGCATCGTCGCCGGCGGACGCAGCACGGTCGACCGGTGCGGTGAAGGCGATGCGCGCGCCGTCCGGGCTCCACACCGGGGTGCCCGCCCCCAGCGGCAGGCTCGTGAGCTTCCGCGGCTCACTCGGGCCCGTCATGTCCATCAGATAGATCTGACCTGGGCCGGCGATCGCCCGGACGAACGCCAGCGTCTGGCCAGCCGGGGAGTACCGCGGTGCGGTATCGGAAGGGCCTGTCGTCAACGGCCTCGCCTCCCGGTTGTCGGAACCGTCTGCGCCGACGATCCAGAGCCGTTGACGGTCGGCGTCCGGAAGCGCCCCGTCTGAGTCGGCAGCCTCCTTGGCAGTTGACCCGTCCTCGGCGTCGCCGCGCCCAGCGCCGCTCGGTACGTGGTCGCCGACCTCCCCGGAACTTCCGGGGGTCGCGCGGATACCTGTGCCAACCTCATCGCCCCGCGTGCTGCGCAGCGCGTAGACAACTGTGCGGCCGTCCGGAGAGATCGTCGGATCCGTCGGAACCTGAACTCGGGTCAGGTCCTCGAGGGTCAGCGGGCGCTTCATGGTCGGGTAGCCTCCGCAGCGTTGGGTTGCAGTGCGATACCTGCTGCACCTGGGTGAGGGGGAGCAGTCGGGGACGTGGCACGCGCCCTGGCGCAGTCCCGCAATGTCGGCGGTCTGGTTGTACCCGAGAAAGCTGAGCTCACCAGGCAAACGATGCAGCATCGGCGTTGGCCTTGACATCGTCGGCTCGGCCCATCCAGCAGACCCGAGATGGTAGGAGCCGACGACAGTGGCGACAATCGCGAGAGACCGCGATTTGCCCGAGGCGTCCTGGCCTCGGTGATGCTCGCCAGGTTTATACCCCACCCGGTGCACTTCGGTACAGAGCCAGGCGCTGCTCGATCAACATATTCCGATGCGATCCCCGATCGCTGACCGTGCATCACCCGGCACAAGTGATGCAGTGTCGACGGTTTAAAACCAGTAAGGCCACTAACTGTGATGACCGCCTGAACACGCCGACCGTCATATGGTCAGCGGCCTAGACTCGCCCATCAATTGGGTTCATATTCTAGAGCGTGTCGTGCGGTAGATGGTCGAGTCCCGGTCGCCGCGCACCTTGAATCAGCAGCAGCTCCCGATACACGGACGCCGCCGGCAGGAGCTCCACGATCTTCAGCACGTTGACCAACTTGTTCAGCTGCTTGGTGACCTGTTCCAGTGGGAGCGCGTCGACGGCGCCCACGTCGTCATCCGGTGGTACAGCTCTGGGTTCTCGGTCGGACCGACCGCAAGCTAGTGGACGTTGAACTGCCGCCGCGAGAACAGCGACCAAACCCTCGCCAGCACACCGGGTTTGTTCTCGACCAGAACCGAAAACGTATGCGTGCTCAATTCCTCATTCCTCGTCGAAGAGCGGTCGGACGTCGCGGGCGGCCATGATCTGGCTGTTGCCGGTACCGGAGGCGACCATTGGCCAGACCTGCGCGTCGGCACCGACCACGAAATCGATGACGACCGGCCTGTCGTTGATCGCCATCGCGGCCTCGATCGTCGCGTCCACGTCTTCCTTGGACTCGCAGCGCAGCCCGACGCAGCCGTAGGCCTCGGCGAGCATCTTGAAGTCTGGGATGCGGTGCTTGTGCGTACCGAGATCAGTCTGGCTGTACCGCTCGCCGTAGAACAGCGTCTGCCACTGGCGGACCATGCCGAGGTTGCCGTTGTTGATGATGGCGACCTTGATCGGGATGCCCTCAATCGCGCAGGTGGCCAGTTCCTGGTTGGTCATCTGGAAGCAGCCGTCGCCGTCGATGGCCCAGACCACCGAGCCGGGCATCCCCATCTTGGCGCCCATGGCCGCGGGGACGGCGTAGCCCATGGTACCCAGGCCCCCGGAATTGAGCCAGGTGTAAGGCTTTTCGTAGGAGATGAACTGAGCCGCCCACATCTGGTGCTGCCCGACACCGGCCGCGAAGATGGTGTCCGGGCCGCTGATCCGGCCGAGCCGCTCGATCACGTACTGCGGTGACAGGCTGCCGTCCGACGGCCAGTCGTAGCCCAGCGGGAACGTCTCCCGGATCGCGTCGAGTTCAGCCCACCAGGCCGTCAGATCGCCGGGGCCGCCAACCGTCTGCTCAATGGCGACGGCGGCGATCAATTCCAGGACGACCTCCTTCGCATCCCCGACGATCGGCACGTCGACCGCGCGGTTCTTACCGATCTCGGCAGGGTCGATGTCGGCGTGGATGATCGTCGCACCAGGTGCGAAGGTCGACAGCTGCCCGGTCACCCGGTCGTCGAACCGAGCTCCCAGTGCCACGATCACATCGGCGCGTTGCATTGCGGCCACCGCGGCCACGGTGCCGTGCATGCCAGGCATGCCCAGGTGCTGGATGTGCGAATCCGGGAACGCACCGCGCGCCATCAGCGTGGTGACCACCGGAATGCCGGTGAGTTCGGCGAGCACCTTGAGCTGCTCGGTGGCATGGGACTTGAGCACACCACCGCCGACGTAGTACACAGGGCGGCGCGCTGACGCGATGAGCTTGGCGGCCGCGCTGATCCGACCGGCATGCGGCTTGGACGCCGGCCGGTAGCCGGGCAGGTGGACGTCGGTCGGCCACGAGAACACCGTCTCGGCTTGCAGGACGTCCTTCGGGATGTCGACCAGCACCGGTCCGGGACGACCGGTGGATGCGAGATAGAAGGCTTGCGCCAGGATCAGAGGTATCTCCGCTGGGTCGGTAACCATGAAGTTGTGCTTGGTGATCGGCATGGTGATACCGCAGATGTCGGCCTCCTGGAAACCGTCCGTGCCAATGAACGGACGGCCGACCTGCCCGGTGATAACCACCAGCGGCACCGAATCCATGTGAGCATCTGCGATCGGGGTGACCAGGTTCGTTGCACCCGGCCCCGAGGTCGCCAGACAAACACCGGTCTTGCCGGACGCCTGCGCGTAGCCGGTCGCCGCATGGCCCGCGCCCTGCTCGTGGCGGACGAGGATGTGCCGCACCTTTTCGGAGTCCAGGAGCGGGTCGTAGAGCGGCAGCACAGCACCGCCCGGGATACCGAAGACAATCTCGACGCCGGCCTCCTCCAGCGAACGCAAGACCGACTGCGCGCCGGTCATGTGTTCCAGGGCAGGCGCAGACGCGGGCTGGGCGGCACAGTGATGCGCGCGATGACGTGACTGCGGGACAACGACGTGAGAGGCGACCGGCACGTCCCGGCCCGGCGCCATCGGTATCTGGCTCATTGGAAAACCTTCCGACGCTTCATCGAACCCGATCTAGGGGCCTTGTAGGTGGATTGCGCAGTAAGAACGTCGCACCGGCCGGGTCGGGGCGTACGCCGGGCGGCGCCGCCGAAGAAATGCACCTCCACAGCCCGCGGTTCTGGGCAATAAAAAACCCCTCGTCACCGATAGGCGGTGACCAAGGGGTTGCGCGTCGCGTTCATTGCCGGGGGAGGTACGCCGGGCGAACGTGCGACGCGCTAGCGGATTACGGAGATCTGCAACACGCTCCGGACCGTACGGGTCCGGCACGGGCGTGTCAAATTCACGCCGTGGCTTACTGGAACTGCGTGCAGAGATGGTCGTTGGCTTGTCCGCCCGCACCTGCGTCGCGAGTGACCTGCCGAAACGGTGGGCGACGCGCCGGCCGGTAGAGCACCTACACACCCGCCCGCGTCGCTAGTTCGTGGACCAGCCGATGGCTTGCCGGCGCGATCTTCAGCGACTGCAAGCGGCAGGTGTCTCAGCAGGCCTGGCGAGCGGTGACTCCTTCCTGCTGGCCAGCATGGGATGCGCCAAGATCCTTAGTTGGGTGACCCGTTTGTACTGCACGCGGCGGGTCGTTCGCGCGCAGTGGACGCTTTGATGAGATGCTGCGCCTTCGATTGCGTCGGGGTGGCAGGGCTCCGATGAAAGAGGGGAGTGGGCGTCGACGGGCAGTGGCCGGTGTCACCGTCGTCGGCGGCGTTGCGGGACCTGCGCCGGGTGGTCATCGGCGTTCACACCCACCGCGACCTGGCCGGCACGGCGCAGGCGGTCGACGACATCGTGGTGTAGGCAGTCGGGTTCGCGGTCGCTGGGGTGAGAGTCGCATGCCCAGGCGGCGGTTTGAGGATAACCGCGGTGGCCGGAAACGACGCGGCCCCCGCCCAGCTGCTGGGCACCCACCGGCGGTTGTCGGCGTGCGAGCAGGAGTTCGCGGTTGCGCAGTAGTGGGGAGCGTTGCAGTTTGTGCCGCACGATCGGCTTCCCGACGCCGCGACCCGCGGCCGGATACCGGATGTGCCGGCCTTGTCCGCCGCTGATGCGTGGCATCGGTTGGACGCGTTGTGGGCGCCGCTGCGGTCCTTGCACTGAAAAAAGGTCAGTTGATGAGGCCGGCGCGCAGGCTGAGCGCGACGATGTGTGCACGGTCGCCGGGAGGGCACCGTCAACAAGATCAAGGCCCGGAAGATGCAGCTGTTCGGACGCGCGAAGCACGACCTGTTCAGAAAACACATACTGCTGTCCTGAACGTCGAGCACCGACATCTATCGACACCCGGGTTACGCCACGGCAAGACGCACCCCGCAACCTGAAGAGCCCTCGCCGCTCCGATGGCGACGGCCACCCAAACGGCACCCAACACACCCAGGGGCCTCGACGCCGTCCGCAGAACGTGTAGCCACCGGACCGCACGACCACAACTCAGTCAGCATCACGAAACCTGCGCCAGAACCAACTAATTTGGCGATTCACACCCGACGGCTGCGCTGACCGATCTGGCCGTTGCCGACCGCGCCGACCTCATTGCGTTGCCGCCGCCGGACAGCCAGACCGCTGATGGCCACAGTCTGCCCCTCGAGGCTCTGGAGCGGGTGTGGGCGGCGGTGGAGGCCTCGACGTCGGTGAACACGAAGGCGGCGTACCGGTCGGACTGGGCCCGGTTCACCGGGTGGGCGAGCGGGGCGGGGTATGCGGTGTTGCCGGCGGATCCGATGGTGGTCGCGGCGTACCTGACCGCGGCTGCCGCGGAGCAGACCGCGGTGGGGGAGTGGCGGTACAGCCCGGCCACGTTGACCCGGTGGACCTCCTCGATCAACCAGTTCCACACGGCGGCGGGCCTGGCTGCGCCGGGTCGGTCGGAGGTGGTCCGCCGGGCGTTGTCCGGGGATCCGCCGGCTCCGCGCGACGCCACCGAACCGGCGGGCCCCGCTGCTGCTGGAAGACATCCGCAGGCTGCTCGTTGCGATGGCGCCGTTTCGGGCCTGGCCTGATGGGGTGATCGCGCGGCGGGACGCGGCGCTGCTGCTGGTCGGGTTCGCCACCGCCGCCCGCCGCTCGGAATTGGTCTGTTTGACGGTGGGAGATGTGGCGGTGCACCGGGTGGACGGTTTGCATCTGCGGTGGCGGACGTCCAAGACCGATCAGGAGGCCCGCGGCACGGTGAAGGCCGTGCCGTACGGGCGGGACCCCGCGACGTGCCCGCCCTGTGCGTACACCCGCTGGCGGCTGCTGTTGGACGCCGCCGACCTGGCGGATCCGGCGGGGCTGCGGCGGGCGGTGATGACCGAGCTCCGCCGGCAGGCCGGGGATGGGGGAGTGGACGGGCACGTCTGCCGAGTCGACCTGCCCGAACCCGCGGTTCCGGGGCGGGCGTTGTTCCCGCTGGTCCACAAGACCGGCCGGATCGGCGCGGCGGGGATGTCGGGGCAGGCGGTGAACGTGGTGCTGGCCCGCCGAGCCACCGACGCCGGATACACCCCAGAGCAGGTCGCGAAGTTGGGTGGGCATTCGCTGCGGGCCGGGTTCGTCACCGAAGCGTTCCGGCAGGGCGCGGATGCGCACGCGATCATGCGGCAGACCGGGCACCGCAACCCCGCCATCCTGGAAACCTACGCCCGGGAACATGCCCCCCTCGTCGGCAACGCCGTCACCAAGCTCGGCCTCTAGACATGAGCCGCCCGAGGGAACCACTGGTCAAGTCCTGGTCGCCCGCCGCAGGCGCGCCTGCCGCAGACGTGGCCGCCGGCGGCGCGGAGTGGGTGTTGTTCACGGATTGGTGCGCGGTCGCCGGCCACGACTCGTTGCCCGCGACTGCGGAGACGGTGCTGATGTTTTTCGGCGACTGCCCCGCGGCGGCGGGGACGTTCGCCCGCCGGCTGTCCGCGATCGACGCCGCGCTGGCACCGCTCGCCGACGCTCTCGCCGACATCGAGGCCCGCATCGCTGAGCTGGTCGCCAGAACCAAGGAACTCGAGCTCGGCTGACTTCATCGGTCCTCACGCTAATGCGACGTGCTCGCTGCTATCTCGGCTCCCCGGCAACGCGCCGCGCCCCGGGCCGTACGTGTCGGTCCTCTGAAGGCGTTGTGCAAGCCGACACCGGACTGGCTCACCACAGAACATTGCGCGTCGAGCAGTTAGTCACCGTCCTTGACGCAGACCAGACGGCCTCTAAACCGGCGCCGGAAGCCGTTCGGCCGGTGTGGGACTGGGCCGCGGCGAACCAGCGGAAGAAAGATGCCGTGCAGCAACTCGCACCGCTGGCCGATGCCCTGGACGACATCGAGCGCCCGCATCGAAGAACTGATCGCCAGAACCAGGAAACTTGAGCTCGGCTGACCGATGATCACAAGGAAGGTTGATACGCTTCCACGAAATTTAGCGTGGCAATTCACACGGTGACGCTGCACCTGAGCTTCGATGATGTCCGACACCCCGACTGCTGTGCCACACCAGTCTTCGTCGATCCGGCGAGCGATAGATCGTTTCGCCCGGACGTTGCTAGGGCCGCAGTGGGTTGAACGCGGCAGTGGGGTCCTGTCCGGCGCCCAACGCGCATATGAGCTGGATGCGTGCAGCCTGGGGGGTGCAGTAACCGGCAGGAATCAGTCCTCGCTCGCGTGCGTCAATGTCGCCGCCTGGTCCGGCATAACGGCCGTAGATCGGGCCCGCGTAGGTACGGGTCGTCATGACGACGGGGATGCCACTGCGCACTGCCTCGCCGAGTAGCTCCATCCAGGTTGACGGGAGATGACCCAGCCCGAAGCCGGCCACGACCAGGCCGTCGGCGCCGGCCAGCGCTGCCTCGACGATCCGGACCGGCGCCCCCGGGGCGGCCAGCAGCAGCGGCACATCGGCGTCGGCATGCCTGACCTCATATCGGGTCGGCGCAGTCGGAAGCTCGGTGAAGGCGACGACGCCGTCGTGAACGCGGCCAATAGGTCCGCTGTTGGGCGAGCAAAATGCCGCAGCTGCACTGCTGTGCCGCTTGGTGACGGCTACCCCACGATGGACCTGATCGTCAAACACGACGAGCGTGCCGCGCCCCGGCGCGTCGGGGTCGGCTGCGACCAGCAGCGCGCTGGACAGGTTCCGCGCACCGTCGGTTCCGAGTTCGTCACTCGCCCGCATCGCGCCGGTCACAACCACCGGAGCGCTCGATCGCAGCGCAAACGACAGGAAGGCCGCCGTCTCCTCCAAAGTGTCCGTGCCGTGGGTGATAACGACGCTGTCGCAGGAGATAAGCAAGTCGTCTATATGGCGGGCTAGCTCCAGCATTGTTGCCGGGGTCATATTCCAGCTGGACAACTGGTCGTAATCCGACGGCCGAACGTCGAGTCCGGCGATGGGTGGCACCGTTCGCAGAAGATCTGCGGCACCGAGCTTTTTCACCAGCTGGCCCTGCGCATCCAGGGTGCACGCGATCGTGCCGCCAGTGGCGAGGACGGCGATGCGTCGTGGCGAGGTCATCCATGCTCCTTCGGGGCCGACGGTGTCCCTAGACAGGTTGATCATTACGCGTTTGTCAAAGTCGTTGCCAAGGTCACTATGCGTGTCCTAACATCCTGGGATCCTAAGGTGACTCTACGAGGAGGGCAGATGGAACGAGATTCCCGAAGCGAGGGTGCTGGCGAACTGGTCCAGGACGCCGGAGCTTTCACGGTCGAGCAGCACGGTATCGATCACATCCCCGAGGTCGATCGGCGCGGACGGCCGTTGGACTTGTTCTGGATCTGGTTCGGCGCGAACGTGATCTTCACGTACGTCATCGACGGCGCGATCATCGTGGGCTTCGGGCTGGACTTCTGGGCGGCTCTGACGGTGGCGCTGGTGGGCAACCTGTTCTTCGTACTCGTGGGTTGGGGCTCCATACCCGGCGCCCGCGCCGGAACCGCCACGCTCGTCGTCTCGCGTGCAGCATTCGGTGTGCTTGGCAACGCGCCGGCGGCGTTCCTGAGTTGGCTGACAGCTGTCGGCTGGGAAGCGGTCAACATCGTCATCGGCACCCTGTCGCTGTATGAGATCGTGCGAGAGGTCGGCGGTGGCTCGGGCGTGGGCTGGAAGGTCCTGGCGTTGGCCGCGATCGTTGTCCTGACCTTCGGCGTGGCGGTGCTCGGCCATGCCGCTATCACCGTGTTGAACAAGTTCTTCTCCTACGCCCTCGGCATCGGCACGCTGGTGCTGGGCGCGCTGGTGCTGCCCAAAACCAACCTGCACGCCCACCCAGCTCTCGGCGCGCCGACACACTTCGGCGCGTGGCTGCTGGCGCTGGCGGTGATGGCCGCTGCGCCGTTCTCGTGGGTGAATACCGGTGCGGACTACTCCCGTTACCTGCCGCGCAAGACCTCGGGCACACGTATCACTGTCTGGACCGCGCTCGGCGGCTTTGTGCCTGCAGCATTGATCACGATCTTCGGGGTGTCTGCGGCCACCGCAACAGACATGAGCGACCCGGTCGCGGGGCTGAAGGCCATCCTGCCCAACTGGTTCTTCGTCACCTATCTCGCGGTCATCGTGGGGGGCACGATCACCAATAACTTCCTCAACACCTACTCCTCGGGCATGAGCCTGCTCTCCCTTGGGCTGAAGATCAGGCGCTGGCAGGCCGTCCTCATCGACGCGACCATCGGTACCGTACTGTCGGCCTATGCGCTGTTCGTCTTCGACTTCACCAACTCGTTCACGTCCTTTCTGTCCTTGATGGTGTTGTGGATCGCGCCCTGGGGCGGCGTCTATATCGCCGATATCGCATTGCGACGCGGGCACTACCAAATTGACGCTCTGTACCAGCGTTCCGGGGCGTACTGGTTCCGTAACGGCTTCAATCCGGTCGCTCTGGGCTGGTTCGCGGCCGGTATCGTCCTGGCTGCGATGTTCTCCAGCAGTTCGGTATTCCAGGGTCCCTTCGTCTCGAGCATCGGCGGCGGCGATCTGTCCATTCCCGTCGGGTTCTTCGTTTCCCTCGTCGGCTACTATCTCTCGATGCGCGGTCGGGTGGTCCGCGAGAACGCCACTTTTCAAGCGACCACCGACCTCGGTACCGGCGCCGACTCGACCATCCCGCACGCCCCTGTCCCGGTCGCGGCAGACGAGGTGACGTCATGAGCAGGCTGGACGACGTAACCAGCGCCACCCGGACCGAGGACCATCCGCGACCGGCCTGGTTCGACGTCCGGCCGCTGGCCGAGAACGTGTATCTGATCGCCGAACCCGGGCACGTCAACAGTTTCCTCGTCGTCGGGGAGGACCGCGCGGTGCTGCTGGACACCGGCCTCGGAGTGTCTGACATCCGCGCCGTCGCTGAAGGCCTGGCCGGTAAACCATTGTCGGTCGTCAACTCCCACTACCACTTCGACCACTCGGGTGGCAACCGGCAGTTCGATGAGATCGCCATTCACCGCGCCGGTGCCGACCTGCTCGCCCGTCCCGCACCGGCCGGCCTGGCGCAGGGCTACATGAAGTACGCCGAGGACCTCATCCAGGCTTGGCAGGGCTACAAAACGCTCGACGACAGCTACTTCCACCTCGTGACGGCCGAGACAATGGTGCGCCCGCTGCCCGCCGGCTTCGACCCCGCGACGTATCAGGTGGTTCCGACAACCGCGACGACGTTGCTGGAGGATGGCGACCACATCGACCTCGGCGGCCGCGTCCTGCAAGTCATGCACACCCCCGGCCACTCACCGGACAGCATCTGTCTGTTCGATGAGCGCAACGGACTCCTCTTCGGCGGCGACACCATCAACACCGGACCCATCTACGCCCAGCTCGACGATTCGGACCTGCCAGCCTTCGCAGCATCGACCCGACGTCTGGCCGACCTGGGCAGCGCAGTCGGCCGGGTGTTCGTATGCCACTTCATGCGGGTCGACAACCCGCCGGTGCTGCTCCGCGAGATCGCGAACGGCTTCGAACAACTCCTGGCCGGCGACGCAACCTTCCGCGACAACACCGATTGCCTCGGCTACTCCGTGCGCGAGGCGTGCTTCAACCATTTCTCCGTCTTCATCGCCGGCGAGACCGGCGCGACCACCCGGGTCTGAGCCAGCGACATGTCCGCCGCCAAGGCCCGCAGACCCGAGCAAGTCCTGCGGTTCTTCGAACGAGTAGGTCAGCTTGACCGCCGCAGTCCGGTCCCGCTCTACTACCAGTTGCAGGAGTTGCTCAAACGCGATATCGACGCACGACACTGGCAACCCGGCGAAGTCCTACCCTCGGAGAGCGAACTCGAATCGCGCTTAGGTGTCAGCCGCACCGTCATCCGCAAAGCCCTCGACGTTCTGGAGGCCGACGGTCAGGTCATCCGCCAGCGGGGCCGCGGCACCATCGTTGCCCAGCCCAAGCAGCAGTACAACGCGGTCACGACCGTGCAAGAATGGCGCAACGAGGACCTGTCCCGGCGCGCGGTGCTATCGGAAGTCATCGACGTCCGCCTGATCAACGCCGGCAACAACCTTGCCCACTTCTTGCAGGTGCCCACATTGAAACAGCTGTTCCAAGTCACCGCGGTCATCTCCGTCGGCCATCCCGTTTCACTGTCCCAGGCCTACGTACGCTGCGATGCCTCCCCCGAACTGACCGAGGCCGCTCTCACCGGGTCTGCGCCCCCGCTGGAAATTGGAGGCCCCGAACTGCTCTACCAGCTGGCGACCCGGTGGGGCCTAGCTATCCACACGTCAGAGATGAGCGTCGAAGCGACAACGGCAAACGAGTTCGAATGCGAATTATTACAAGTACGGAAAGGCGCCACCACTTTTCTCGTCAGCTCACTCGTGCGAGACACCGACCATCAACCAATCGCGTTCCTGCGCACGGTCGTGCGCAGCGACCACTTCACTTTCAAATCAACAGTGCTACTGGAACTGGGTCCAACCGCCCAGGCCCCCAGCGAGCGTCGATCCGATCGTTCTTCGCTCCGCGGCGACGCTTCCCGCCGGTGATCTCGACGATCTCCTCACCGGCACCGGCTAACACGGCGACGAAGCTGGCCGCGAAACTACCGGTTCCTTCCAACGCCCACACGCGGCGGCCGGGAGCAAGGTTTCGGGACCACTCCAACATCCGTGCATACCCGCCGCCGTCGGCGCTGTCGCTCACCGAGGCGACGACACCGCCCGTGACGTGTCGTCTTCCAAATTATGTGGCACCTTCTGGAACCCACCCCAGGAAACAGCGCCAAATAATTCGAGCATTCACCAGGGTGAGAGGGCGGCAGGCCGGGTGGGGCCTGCCGCCCATCGGTGTCTTTGAGGCGCCGGTTCGACGCCGCCGGAGTTACTTCGTCGTGCCGGCGCCCCGATCCAGCACCCGCTTGGCCGTCAGCGGCCCGGTCCCTGTTCCGATGACCGCGACGTGATCGCCGACCTTCACCTCGCCGGTCGTGCCTGCCTTACCTTTGCCGTCAGCCTTGAGGTGCACCTTCACCCCGACCCCGACGACGTAATTTTCGGTGACCCCATCGGCGGCCTTCACGCTGATGGAGGTCGGCGAAACGGCGGTCACCGCGCCGCGGATCTCGTCGTGGGTGGTGACTTTCGTTCCGTTCCGCCTCACCCACTGCCCGTGGATGGCTCTGGGCTGGGCGTGGCCGCGGTGCGCGTGGACCTTGTGGGCCGCGGGTGCTGTGAGCGCCGGCGTCGGTGATCCCGCCGCGGCGGGCGCGGACGCGAACGCCGCGGTCCCCACGCCGAGTATGGCGAGGCTGGCGCCGCCGACGAGAACGATTTTCTTGAACACGATGGTCTCCCTGCTGTGTCGGACCAGGCACCTATGTGCCTTGAAACCGAAGCTATCCGGGCAATGTTCAGGCGCAGTTCGGCGACCGTCCCAACCGGATCAACATCTGCTGTCAACTGTGTGTGGACCGTCGCTTCAAGGGCCCACACCTTCGGTGTCGCAGAAGCGCGCCGAGTTCTCCTTCGACGCAAGACCTGCGGTAGTGCCGGTGAATCTCCGTGCTGCGGGCGCGGTGGCCAGCACGGTCAACGTCGCCGCCGGCGGGGGCGCTCAGCGAGCGTGTCGGTGATACTGGCCGGTGTGGTCTGTGAACAGCACCTGCTCGATGCCGTGAACGTTCGCGCAGATGCGCTGGCACGAGCCGACGCAGTCGCGCTTCGGCGGCTGTTGCACCCGGATTTCCGGTGGACCTCGCACCGCGGCGAGGTCGTCGACCGCGAAACCTACATCGACAACAACACCTGCAAGGATCTCGTTTGGAAAAGCCAATCGCTTCGTGAGACCGCGGTCGTCGTGGTCGGTCAGGTCGGTGTTGTCACCACCGTGGTCAGCGACGAGGTGATCCGCGATGGTGTGGCTCAAACATTTCGCATGCCGATGACTCAGACCTGGGTGTGCGTCGACGAGCACTGGCAGTGCCGTTGCGGACCGGTCAGCAGTGGCTGGTCGGGTAAGAGATGACCGCGGGCAGCGGACCTTCAGCCTCGCCCGAAGGCGCCGAGGCGAGGCCCCGGCGGATGCAGCGCCAAGTCAAAGGCCGCGCCGAGAACGGGGAGCCGTACTCTTTCGCTGCCTTCGGATACCGCCGAGCAGTTGAACGGGACGAGAACGGGAACCGGACCGGAGCCCACGACGAGCTCGACCCGGACGAAGCCGAAGTGATCCGGGCGGCCGCGCGGATGCTGTTGGCCGGTCGGAGCCTGCGCGGCACGGCCGCCCACCTCAACAACCTCGGCGCTCCCACTCCGCGCGGCAAACCATGGCACCCGCCACCCTGCGACAGGTCATGGTCCGCGAGCGCAACGCCGGACGCCGGATCCATCGTGGCCAGGTCATCGACGACGGCAGCTGGCCATCGATCTACAGCGCCGACATCCACGACCGGGTGCTGGCCCTTTTGACCAACCCTTCCCGCAGCACCACCAACGGCAACGTTCCTCAGCACCTGCTCACCGGAATCGCCCAGTGCGGCCGGTGCGGCGGGAGTATGGTCGCCCGGCAAGAACGGGTCGCCGACAACGGCCGGCGGCAGGCATCGGCGTACGTCTGCGCCAAGTGCTTGAAAGTGAAACGGAAAGAAGCCGCCGTCGACGAGCAGGTCAACAACTATCTCACCAGTTGGATGCAACGGCCCGACATACTCGCCGCGATCGGCCAAGACGGGCACCAGCAGCCGCCCGGGCCAACCGCATCCAGCACCGCCACCCCCACTGCTGACGCCGATACCCAGTCCGAAGTCGGGCCGGCGCCGAAAAATCCCGCGTGGTTGCTGCTGGTCGATCTGGTCGGCCACACGCAGCGCAGAACTGGGCCGCCGCGCCGCTGGAAACCAAGCGTGCACTCATCAAGGCCGTGTGCTCGGTGATCGTCATGCCCACCAGACCCGGTCCCCGCTTCGATCCCGACTCGGTGGTGATCCGGGCACGGTAGGAGTAAGAGCATCTACCGATGTCCGGGTGCGGAGACTTTTCTTCCCCGTCCCGTGCTGAACCGCCTAACGTAAAAGTTATCGCCCCGCAAACGGCTCTGGTGGCCCGCCACCCCGAGCCGGATCTTCCGAGTTCCCGCCGGCATCCTGGGCAACATCGAATGGAACGACGGCGACGTCACCCTCGGCGTTCAACGCTGGGCCAAGACCCGCACCATCAGCCGAGGCCGAACCCCGAGACCCGTCCTGCCACCAAAGCCCGGCAGGTTCGAACTCACCCGTAACACCGACGGGAGATCCGACCGCGACGCCCACGATCGCTGCCCCTGGTAGTCCGTACAGTCGGTCTCCTGCGCCGACGCCGCGAACGCCAGAGAGCAAACGGCGAAGGCATCGGTATGTCACCGAGCCGTGGTTCCTCGGCTATTTCGCCCGTCTCCAGATCCCGGGGACACCTGACAACCCCGGTTTCGATGCCATCGTTCTATTCTTTCGATGCGTCAGCAGTGGTTCACACATGTTCGTCTTCTCGTCGCACACCTGACCCGCTGACAGCGGGCCTTCTACCGCAACGCTCACCACCCCGGCTCTTGACCGACGCAGCTTGCGGTGGTTTGAGTTCTCCGCCTGCACGGCGAACCCGGAGGGCCAACCTCCATCAATGGCACAGCACGTATCGCTCCAACGATCTTCTACATCGTCATCACTCCACTTTCAGGACACACTCGGGTCGAAGTAGTTGAAGACGACCGAAGCCACACCGATCGGGCATCGCTGGGCTGTCAGAACGGCA
>JAABUV010004544.1_pt1 | contig 16514 bp, 25 predicted proteins | sample 5559971 | NCBI WGS metagenome assembly JAABUV01 (sample SAMN10711881, study PRJNA513362) | rock metagenome | isolation source: Antarctica rocks | place: Antarctica: Victoria Land, Knobhead nord | collected 2015-12-19
TCACAGTATGAATGAAGCATGCATGATGATGTTCCACCAAACCGGCCTCTTGACCCCTGGTGCGACGCACGCAGCTGGTGATGATGGCATGACAGACAAGGCTGCATGTGCAACCGCCCACGCAGCAACCCAGGCACCACCTGCTGGGACTGCGCGCTGGCAAGCGCTGCCCGCGCGGCCGCCTCAGCGCCCCGCGCGTCCGCCCGCTGCTGGCGCAGCGCCTGGCAGGCATCCTCCCAGGCGGCCGCCTCCGCCTGTGGCGCACGCCGGGCTCTCATGCTCAGCTGTCACCTTCGTCCGCAGCCAGAGAGCCTCTGTTTATTCCATTACAGGGTCCGCCGCACATGTGCGCCTCGACTCGGGCGTTGCTCTGCGGTGACGGCAGCCTTGCGGGCACACAGGCTGCCCGCTTACGCCGGCTGTCTGCAGGCACCGTCTGTCATGCACGGAAGCGCACATCTGATGCACTGTGCGCAGCTCGTATGGGAAGCCACTGACACAGCTTTTTGGTGTTTCAAATCACAATAAACAACAACAAGCCGACAATAAGCAGGGCACCTGCTGATCGGAGGCGCGCGCGGCCGCCTGGTCCGCGAGCCACTCGGGCGGCGTGAGGCGCAGCAGGAAGGCGCCGCAGCGGCTGCACTCCTCCAGCTGCTCCTCCAGCTTGGCCAGCTCGCTCTTGAGCGCGCTCAGCGCGGCCGCCGCGCGCTTGATCTCCGCGGCCTGCCGCCGCGCGCTGCGCTCGCCCTGCCCGCCCGCGCCCGCTGCCCAGCAGGGCGGAGCTGCATGCGCAGGCTGTCGCACGACCACGTCCCGTCACCCGGCACCGGCGCAGTGCATCGCGCTGGCACCAGGCCGCCGCCGAGCGTCTAGCGAGCGAGGCCCCTGCTGCGGCGCCTGGGGCCGCACCTTGTCCTGCTTGCCGCGCGCCTCGGCGTCGGCCTTGCGCAGCGCGGCCTGCACGCGCTCGTCGTTCTCCTTCAGGAACAGGTCGAAGCGCGCCGCGTCCTCCTCCAGCATCGCCTCGCTCTGCGCGCGCGCGGCCCGTCGCCCGGCGCGCGTCCGCAGGCCATCGTGCGCGGTCCGCGCAGCAGGCAACCGAGGCAGGAGGCTCGCAGCCGGAGCGGGCAGCCTCCCGCACAGTGCGCATGCCTGAGCCCGCTGGAGTCGGTAGCCTAAGCGCCGCATGTGGCTATGCCGTGAGAGTGGGCGCGCCTGCGCAAGTGCTGCGCCGCGCTGCCGCGCACGCTCCTCCAGCTTCGCCATCTCCATCCGCTTAGTGTCCAGGCCCATCTGCGCACGGAACGCGTGTCTGTATGCTTTATCAGACGGCGCTGCAGGCAGCAGCACCACGGACAGCGCACGCGCCACTGGTGAGAGGGACACCCACTGCCAGCCCCAGCCGCGTATTGTTTGTGCAGTGCCTCGCCGGGAGGGCCGCGGGCCTGCACGAGGAAGATCTCGCGCTTCTTCGCCAGGAACGCGGCCATGTTCTCCTTCTCCTGGCGCCGGTCGCTGGGCTGGCGGGCCGCTGCCGTCGCCACCCAGGCCGCGGTCTCGTCGTCCCTGCAGCCCGCTGCGGTTCAGCGCGCTTCAGCACACCATCAACGCACAAGGAGCACCCCCCAGGGCTGCCTGGTGAAGAACGCTTGTGCAAAGGCGCCTCTCTGTGTGCGACAAGCGCGACAGCTATGAGACTGAGCAGCCTCCCAGCGCGCAGCGGGCTGAAGCATGTGCCCCAGAGCGCAGCGGCGTGCCTGACGGCCTCCCTGCGCGCAAAGCGCCTGCTGTTCAGCTTGCCCGGCTCCCGCAGGACCGCCGCGTGGACCGTGGACGCAAATGTGGCCTGCTGCTGCACCGGCAGCGCGGCCTGGCGCGCGCGCTGCTCGATGGCCTGCCGTCGCGCCTCCTCCTGCTGCAGCAGCATCTCCTCGTCGCTCGGCATCGCAAACGGGTTCCGTGTGATGGCCCTGCAGTGCCAACAGGCCCTCTCTCGCTGTTACACAGTGGCGGGTGCGGGCAAGTACAGCAAGACGCCAAGGCGGCGCACGCTTTTGGCGCATTGGGGTCAGCGTCGGGCCTGCCATCAGCCTTGCTGCCCACACCGCTGGTCCGGACCTGCTGGCGGCCCAAACAGATTCAGGCTTCAAGGGGGATGAGGCAACACAGGCGAGGGCACAAGCACACGCGCTGGCGGGCCTGCTGCGCAGTCTGTACAAAACTGGTCTCTGACTGCCTCGCGTCTGCAGTCGACATAGTGCGGCCGCTTGCGCCTGTGAGGTCAGCCCTGTCCGGTGCACCTGTTCTGCGCGGCAAAGTTCAAAATCGAACGCTCCGTTTCGAAGCCACCGTCTGTCTCGAGCTGCCCGCAACCGTCCCTGCGGCCAGGTCGCCCCTGCAAATGCGCGCCACCATGGTGCGCAGCTACGCCAGAGCTTAGTGGCTAGAAGGTTGCCATGTGTGCGCTGCGGCTGAGGGGATGTTTGCTCGCAGCGTGGACGCCGTGTCCAAAGGCTGGCAACAGGTGTGCAAGCTGCCCTTACCCACCACACCAGCCCGCACGACGCCGTGCTCAGTTCGTTGCACACTGTGCGCAGTGCAGCAGCACAAGGAGCAGAGGCGGCGCGAGCAAGACTACGCGCGAGCAGACCTAGTCAGGTGTGCCTCGCCAGCTGCCGCGACCGCGCGCATATGTCCAGCCAGCGCTTAAAGCAGACCCTGCTGTGCGCAGCTACTATGGCCAGCAGCGCAGCATCGACGCGGCCACCCAGGCGGAGGCGCGGTGCGCGCAGCGGGGGGAGCAGCGAGAAGCTGGCCAGCTCGCCAGGCTGCAGACGGAGCAAGGCGTGCAGCAGGAGGTGCGTGCACACTTTAGCCAGCCTGCACACTCCAGCGGCCTGCTGTCCCTGAGCCAGTTGGCCGGCCCTGTGCTAGGCTGCAGAGGCGGCCGAGCTGGAGCGGGTACTCCGAGCAGGAGAGGAGGCAGCAGTCGCTGTGCTGCAGCGCCGCGTGCGCGAGGAACAGGCTGCGGCCTGTGAGGTGCAGGTAAACACGGCACCCATCCGTATGTCATGGCTGAGCACAGGGGCTGGTCTGCCACAAGGACCAGCCTCTGAAAGTGAGTGGGCCTTGCGTCATGTGGCAAACATGCAGTCCATCACAGAGGCTGTTTGGCAAGACGGATGGTGCTCCGAGACCCTCCTTGGGGCGGCTTCGCAGCAGTGAGCAGGTACATGCGTGCAGGCGCTGCGAGAACGCAGCGAGGAGGTGCGCGCGCTGCAGGCAGCCATATGCGCTGCAGAGGCCGCGGCGGGCCTGCAGCGGCAGATGCAGGAGCGGGCCGAGCTGGCCGCGCTTGAGCAGCAGCGCACCGCGGCCCTGGACGCCGCCATGGACGCCGCCCGTGCCGAGGCACGCTTGCTGGCTGGATAATGAGGCAGGTACTGGTGTTGTCAGCTTGGTAGACAGCAGTGTGCATGCCTAGAAGCGCGATGCACAGGACTTCTGCTCTGGCACAGCATGTCCCCTACGCGTTGTGCTTGTGTTGCGCCAAGAGTCTGAAACCTTCGCCGCTCATGGAGAAAGTGGCCAAGATTACTTATTTATGCTGCAGGCAGTGCGCACTGAGGAGCAGAGCGCTGTGCAGCGGGACAGCGAGCGCCTGCGCGGCCGTCAGGACCTTCAGGAGCAGATACTGCAGCGCTGCGACGTGCAGAGACTTGCGCAGGCACGACGCGCCCAAACGTGTAGCAGTTGCCACTTCTTGCCATGTAATGATTTGCAGGCCAGGGTGCAGATTGCTAGGCTGTAGCCGTCGCTTGGCCAGCACAGCATGCATTCATGATGCAGCCGAAAGTGCTGAACAGATGGGTGCGCCGGGGCTCTGCAGGATGAGTATGAGCAGGACCGCGCGGCCGTAGACGCAGTAGTCGCGCGCCTGGAAAAGGAGGACAGGCTGGAGGCTGAGGCCGTTCGCATGCGGCGCACAGCCATGCAGTCCGAAATGCAGGCGCAGCGTCAGGCACAGGCCGACATGCATCGAACGCAGGCAGAGTGGGAGCGCGCTGAGGACCAGAGGTGACCTTTCCTCTTTCTGCAGTGCCCCGGCAGCAGGTAGTGCTGCAGTGCGAGCTTGAGCAGAGTGCCCTGCTGCGGTATGCAGGATACGGGCATTTGCTGAGCAGAAGCAGCAGCGCCAGGAGGAGCATGATGCAGCAAAGGCCGCCAAGCAGGACTTGGCAGACAGGTGACTCCTTGAGATATTTACTTGAAAACACTTCGTCAAGGTGTTCTGACGCTACTCCCGTCGATGAGCGTCATGCCTGCCGCAGGGCATATGAGGCAGTCAAGGCGCAGCATGTTGGGGAAGCCGCGCGACGCGCAGAGGACGAGCGGCTCATTGACCTGCTGTACGCGGAGGAGGCAGAGGCACGCGACCAGCGGCACAGCGAGGAGCACGCGCAGGCGCAGGCCGAGCAGCGCGCTCTGATGCTTGCCGCCAACCAGGAGCAGCTGCGCCTCAAGGCACGCTGATACATCGGCATTTCATCATGCCTTGCCCATCGACCCTTGACGGTGCACGGCGTTGAGTTACAGGTCTGGTGGTCACCTGTGAAGTTTGCATGCATACAGCTTTAACAATCGCCCGTCTGCGAGCATGTCAGCACTGTCTGTTACAGTACTGAGCTCAGCGCTGAGATAGCATGAATCCGAAGTTGCCACTCTTTGAGCGGCGCTGCTCACGAGGCGCTTGGGCTAGCCTTACCTGGCCCCCAGCCCCCGGCAGGCGGAGCGGGAGGAGCAGCATCGCAAGGACGAGGCGGCGCTGCGAGAGCAAATGCTGGAGCAGCTTGCTGAGCAGGACCGCATTGACCAAATGAGCGCTGCCGCGCGCCGCGTAAAGTGCGCAGAGGAATGCATGCACACTGTGGTGACCTTTTTTCAACAATGCACGGAGTGTGACATGACGCAATGCTCTGCTGTGGTGCTGCAGGCGCCAGGCACACATCAGGGGCGTCGAAAGCTACCTGGCGCAGAAGCGGGAGCTGTTCCAGGCTGCCTTGGTGTGCCTGCAGTTCCTCTCCTTGCATGTTCATCAGGCCACTCCATGCTGAGCAGCACTAGCAGCGCCGTGCTTGTAGCACATACAGGTGACCCTGCATTCCTACACGGGATGCATGTCTTTCGACAGGCGCGCGAGCGGGCACAGCAGTCAGTGGAGCGCGCTGAGGAGGCGCGCAAGGCGCACATCGTTGACCAGGAACGTATGCGCCTGCTGCAAGCAGTGCCGCACCTGCATGCCTTTTTGCCGCCGGGTACGCTTAGACCTGGGGACCGGGACATACTTGATGCCGCCGTGAGCAGGGACGCAACAACCCATTGAGACAGTGTGTTGATGCACAGTATGTATTGCATGATATGTGCAACTCTGAAGGTGCTTGAGGGATACTGGCTTTCAACAAACGCAAGTATGAGCATAACCTGCTGCAGTGCAAGTGCCGCATGGTCTACCACGTCGATTGGTTGCAATACTGCCTCATGCCAGACACAGTCCTATCCTGATGCAGTCAGATATGTTGAGCACTGGGGAGTGCTGGTGCATGCCAGAGGCGACAAAGGCACATGTTCAGCGCCTGGCCTGTTTATTGGACACAGAACAGGTGGATCTGCTGACCCTGCATGTCCAGGCCTGTTCGGCCAACAAGCTGCTGCGCAAGCGCTTGCGCGCACTGCCGCCTACTGCATGCGAATCTGCGCGGCACAACGACCTTGTCAACACGAGCCTTACGTTCATCAAGCACGCAACACCAAGAACAGTCAGTCCATTTCGGAGCCGCTGTCAGTCAGGAGGAGCACAGCCTGGTCGTACGCGTGCGCCTCATGGCAGGCACAGGGTGCATGCACTGCAGCTGGCTGCAGATGCCTTGAAACTTGTGCACAGGCTGTGCACAGGCTGTACGCGCACCTCGTACTCGCCGCCAGTCGTGATGTAGCGCACCCACGGCAGCGCCTGGTAGCCGCTCTTCTCGATCACCTTCAGGTAGCGCACCTATGGCATGCACCCCATTTGCTGCTTATCATGCCGATTCATTGTGTATACAGGGTGACAGAGCAGCACTGGCTATGGTCCAAATGTAAAAGCACACTGCCGCACAACAGTGAGTGGCTGTGACATGCCTGGATGCCAGAGACGGTGAAGTATGGGATCTCAAATGACACCCGCATCGGCGGCATGCGGCCGTGCGCCTCCTCCTCTGCGGCCACGCTGGGCAGCCCAAACTTGCAGCGCAGCAGGAACTCGCGCCCCCCCGGGAAGCTCTTGATCTTCCAGATCAGCGCCTCCTTCTCCGGCACGTACACCGCCGCGCCCTGCGCATGACGGAGCGCTTGTATGCATGAATGCAATTCACCCCATGTGCATTCTCATAACGACCAAGCGTGCCAAGCGGATCACAAGCAAATTCAGAAAGCGCGAGAGCCAGTAGACAGCCTGTCAAGCCACAGCCGCGGGACGCACTGCGGACATGCAAGGTGTCGTGCAAGGGTTCATGGGTCTAGGGGCCAGGCACGCGCACCTGGGACGCGCGCACGGTCGGTGCGATGGCGTCGGGCGGCAGCGGCAGCAGGATCTCTACGTTGTTCGCCGAGGAGCGCTCCTTGAACTGCGAGCGCGCCTTCACCAGGTACTCTGTCCGGCTGCGGCTGTGCTTCTCCACGATGCACTCCACCCAGATCAGCGGTCGCACATTCTGGTTGAGGCGGTAGGTCCTGCACGCGCGATCCACAAGCGTCTGCAGGCAACACACATGCTTCGCCTGCGCTGTCCAAGCCAACACCATGCACCGGCGGTGCCACACTCCTGGCAGCGCACCTGTCCAGGCAACACCACGCGCCAGGCGGCACAAGACTCCCGGCGACGCGTCTATGTGCGCACATCACAGCGCAGGGGGCGCGCACATGAGGTCGAAGGCGCCGTCGGGCGGGATGAACGAGATGGTCCGATCGTTCTCAAAGCGCGCCAGCCGCACGCACTGGTGGAACTTCATGTCCTCCAGGTCGACCGCCTTGTTCTTCCCGCCGCGCCCTTGCGCATCAAACAGCACCTGCGCACGCGCTGGGCACGCTGTCGCGCGCTGGCCGCTTGTATGGCAGGCATCATGACCATGAGAACGATCGGCAGAGGCAGCACGCCCCGACTGCTAACCCCTCTATGTTGGCATGAGATTCTGGCACAGTGCTGTTGAAAAAGTTCAGGCCATACAGCGGCCCACTGCTGACGCGAGAGTGTAATTACAAAAGACTGTGTTTCAGGTAACAGAAAAATTAGCCGCATTGGGCCTGTCATGCGCGGTGAGCAACTGGCACAACCTGTAAAGAGGCTGGTCGAGGAGAGTCTGCGCAGGCCGCGCCTTGTCATTGAGCCCGAGCTTGCACTCTGGCATCCCCGACAGGAAGGTGCGCATCTTCAGCGCGCCCACCACCTCCGAGCGCACCACCGTCCCGTTGCTGTTAACCAGCAAGTTCACGCTCTCCACCACGTCCAAGAATACCTGTGGCATTCCAGAAGAGATGTGTATGATACCATGCATGTGGTGTTATAGAGCAATACCACGCACATGGAATGCAGTGCTCCTTGCGCACACGTGCTCATCACACGGCTCCACAGTGCCTGCTTTGGAGCATGATGCGCACCTCATTCTTCTTATATCGGATGCCCTCGCTCCGCCACGACACCGCGTTGGTCACCGCCATGGGCGGGCGCGCCTGCACCTGCGGCGCGGAGACTCCCTTCATGCAGGCATCCAACAAGGCTCGGCGATGCATGTGCAAGCAGCTGCCAGGTGGGCAAGGTAAGCAGGAGCAGAGCTCTCTTTCGGTGCACGCCGTACCTCCATTTTGTAGGCGTCCGTCTTTATGTACTCTGCCAATATCTTGGCCTCTGTGAACTGCACCCACCCAAAGTCCATCACCTGCGCCGCCGGGCAGCAGCACTGCGTCACAGTCCTGCAGCCTCATGCTCTGCAGCTCCGCCTCACGCGCCGTGCGCTGCCGCGCGAGCACCACAAGAGGCAGCTGCGCTTGCCGCAGTGAAAGGGGGCTCGCCTCGTCCAGCAGCTCGTACGCGATCACAAAGTTGTCGCGCAGCGACTCCTCCTCCAGCTCGCCGAAGTAGGTGGTCAGGATGTCGCGCAGCTTGTGCAGGAAGAGCAGCGTCGCGGCCGCATTGGCGTTGGTGCGCGACACGGTCATCAGCACCAGGTTGGAGTGCGTGATGTAGGCGTAGCTGACGCCGTCGTCGAAAAACACCGGCGTCACCTGTGAGCGAGCGGCCGCGATTGGCACGCGACTTGGCGCGGCCTTCGCTGCGCGGGAGCCCCTGGAGCCGTGCTTGCAAGCAGATGTGGACCAGCAGGGCCGCGCCTTGCCCGCCTCCTCCAGCTCATTGAGCCTGATGATGAACTTCTCCGCGACCTTCAAGCTCACGTCGCCGCGGTAGTCGCGCGACAGCAGCACGCGACCCTTGAGGTCCAGCACGAAGAGCGCCGAGACGCTCATGCCCGCCCAGGGTCTCTAGCCGGGCGCGCGGCGCGCCGCGCGCGGCCCGATCAGGCCTCGCCTGCGGCCGCAGGCGCGGCGGAGGCCTGCCTGCGAGTGCCGGCGGCGGCCGGCGCCTTGCAGATGGCGTTCAGCACCGTGGCCAGGCTGTTCGGCGGGGTGCCTGCAGCGAGCAGTTCCAAGATTACGTCCAGCGCCTCCGCCCTCAGGTTCAAGCCGGCCAGAGCCGCCAGCTCCGCCTTACGCCGCTTGTCTGAGGTGCTCAGCGGGACTGGTTGCACGCCGCTCATCGCGGCATCTGGACTGGCATACGAGGCAACTTGTAGCGCGCAAGATTGGCCCAGGTGCAGACCGAAGCAGTGCCGGCACTGTGCAATTTCTTGCAAGGACGGTGATGGCCCTCCTACCAAACAACAAGCCCGACTGTGCAGTTCCTTGGGAGCAGATTTTTTTTGCTGGTTTCCCATCACCGGTAGGGACATGTCGGCCCTACTTCAGCTTTCACTGTCACTGAGCCTCCCTGGTCACAGCTGATCACGTCCTCCTGAGGCACAGACTGCCGCACTCACGCGGTCTGCACAGTATGGGTGCATGGAAACTTGGTCTGCACAGCACGCGTTCCTGCATCGCCTGCGACAAGTGCTAGAGGAGCGGGACGGCGGAGGAGAGCACGGGAAAGTAAGCGCGGAGCTCCTGCAGGTGCGCAGCACTGGTGGCTCTGGATCGCGCTGCGGCCGGTCGCGGACGCGCGCCGCTTGCTGAAGTTTTTCGGGGCCTGTGCGGCGCGGCGCGCTTACGCACATGCGCGCTTCACCACTGAGGCTGACTGACCGCGTCGGTGCTGACAGGGAGTGGCTCAGCTGTCAGAGCATCCGGCATTTGCATCAGAGCTTCGAGAGGTCTTCGGTCCCTGGCGAGCAAGCTGCGAGGGTCTGCTCCAGGAGCTTGCAGAGGGGGCTTCAGAGCCTGTGCAGCTCGCCCTTGGCTTGGCCGCTGCGGAGGCAGCCACTTCTGCTTGGCAGGAGCAAGGTGAGCACGCGCTGGCTTTCTCACTTGCTCTTGTTGTCATGCGCTGGACCAGGCGCAGGATCACTATCCAACCCACTGGATCGTTGAGGAAGAAACCAAGGCTGGCGGGTGCGCACGCAGGTGGCCGCATCTGCGCGGCCGCGTTTGCACGTGTCAGCAAGCCAGAGGCGCTCACCACCGCGCTCCTGCACCGGCTGCTGCTGCTCGCGCGCGCGCGACCGGACGCGCTTGGTGGTGAGGCGCAGCATGCGCGGCTGCACGCCGCCGCCCTGCACCAGCTCAGCTCGGACCCACGCGCAGTCACGCTGCTGCCGCTGATCGACCCGCCGCCCGCCACCCGCACGGCCCGGCCAGCCGACATGGCGGCCGAGCTCAAGCGCGCGCCGAGCCTGGCGGGCGTGATGGAGGAGCTCGGCTACGTGTGCAGCCAGGGCGAGGCTGCAATCGACGAGGTTCTTGCGCAGTTTGATGGCCGCCTGGACGAGGCGACCGTGGCGGAGGTGCTGGCGATGATGGCGCGCACGCACGCCGGCCTGGACGACCCGCACGGCGCGCAGGCCAGCCTGGCGGCCGCGCTGGGCGGCCTGGCGCTGGGCCCGGCCGACGAGCCGCCGGCCGGCGCGCCGCAGCAGACGTGGAACGCCGAGGCGGTCGTGGGCGCGCTGGCGGCCGCGGCGCCGGGCCTGAACTGGCGCGAGGTCGCCGAGCGCCTGGACTGCCCCGGCTTCGACCTGCCGGATGGCGCCGCCTTTGTGATGCTCATGCAGGCCCGCGCCCGCGGCCGTCCCTGCCCCAGCTTTCTCTCTCCCTGGCCCCCCGCCGCACGCGCGGCCCGAGCCGGCCGCGTGCCGCAAAGTAAATCCAGACGGCGAGTGTCTGCCAGCTGATGCACGAGCATGTGCGCAACACGCAGCGTGCTAACCGCCGCCGACCCAGCTCCAAAGCGAGGCGGGTCATGCATGGAGCGGCCCGAGGCGCCGAGGCCGACCCGCGCGCCGGGGCCGCGCAGGCGTGGCGGCGCGGCGCGCGCGGCGAGCCCTTCCCGCTGGCCGCCGTGCTGGAGCGCGCCTGGGCGCACGCGCCGGGCCAGCTCGCATTCCTACGCTGGGCGACCGCCGCGCCGCCAGAGGTGTTCAGCTTTGAGGGCGTGCCGCGGCGGCTGGCGCCGCTGGAGGGCCTGGCGGCCGGGCGCTCGCCGGTGGGCACGCCTAATCAGGCCTGGCTGGCGCTGGACCTGTATGCGGCGCTGGCGCGCCTGGATGAGGCGGGCCTGTCCGCCGGCGTGCGCGCGCTGCTGGAGCCGCCCGTCAAGGCCTGCCCGGAGGTGCGGCCCGGCCTGCGCGGCCCAACTCCAGGCCGGGCTCTCCAAGCCTGTCCCATGCAGGCTGAGGTTCAGCGTGTTCCACTCGACGCATGAGGTGAGGGTTGTGGGTACGCATGTTGCCACTGGTTGTGGAGCTGGGAGCGTGTGCGCACGCAGCGGCACACCCGGAGGTCATGTGCATGGGGAGCATGTGCCGCGCGGTGTGCTGCCAGGGTCTGCTGCTGCAGCCCAGGCGGCGCGTGCAGACGCGAGACGCGGCGGGCGCCCGCCCTGCGACAGGTGCTGTGCCTGGGCCTGGCGGCGGCGCTGGCGGGCGGCGGCGGCGCCGCGTGGCGCGGCGCGCCCGCCGAGGTGGCCACCGCGCTGCTGGGCGCGTACGTGGGCGGCCGCGAGAACGACGGCCTGGTGCTGCGCCGGCTGTGGGCCGACGCGGCCGGGCGCGAGGCGGTGCTGCGCGCGCTGGCCGCCGCGCGCGAGGCCGAGCCCAAGGCCGCGCTGCGCGCGCTGCACGTGTTCCAGGCGCGCGCGGCCCACCGCCGCTGCGGCCGCGCTCCTCCAGTGCCTGTCCACGAGACGCGCACATGAGGCGGCTGGCGACACCCCCCTCTGCTGACATGTCCGGTGGCAGTCAAAGCACAGGCAGTGGCGATCCTGCACCTTGCGCCATTCGGTTGACACCCTTCCTCCTGTCTGTGTGGACCGCATCGCGGCCACCAGTGCACAGGCGGCATGCACAAGAGCTCGACGTGACGGGCAGGGCGGCGACCGGCCCTGGCCTCCCGGCCGCGCAGGAGCTGAACGCGCTGCCGGAGGCGCTCGACGCGCTGCCGGCGGGCTTCGCGCTGGACCTGGCGGTGCTGGCCGCGCAGCGCGGGCCCGACTGGGCCGGCCTGGAGCAGTGGCTGGCCAGCCGCATCGCCTCGCTGCAGCTCCCGTTCGTTCAGGTGGCGCCCGCGCCGCGCGCGGCACGGCCGCGCAGCCGCCCGCTCCTGATCATGAGCAGTCCTGTGCTGTGAACAAAACCCTAGCTTTGTTTTGCTTTCCTTGCTTGCGCAGGGAACCCTTGCCTCGCTCCATACACGGGGAGCCATACCACTGGAAGTGGCTGCGAGCCGAAGGCTCTGCCATCGCCCGGCGCGCAGGCCGTCCTGGCCTTCCTGGACGAGAAGCTGGCGGCTGCGGCGGGCGGCGCGGACCGGCCGGCGCCGCCGCGGCCGGCGCTGCCGCTGCCGGCCGGCGCGCTCGCGCCCATCCTGGCCGCGCTGGCCAAGCATGCCGCGCCGCTGTCGCCCGAGGCGGCCGCCGCGGTCGCGCGCGTGACTGCCGAGGCGGGCGCCGCGCAGGCCGCGCTCGCGACCGCGGCGCCGCCTGCGGGTGCTGACGCCGCGGCGCCCGGCCCGGCGCCGGCGCCGGCGCCGGCGCCGGCCGGCGAGGCCGAGCCCGCCGCGGCAGCGGCCGGGCCGCCCAGCGGCTTCAAGAAGGAGGTTGAGGACGACGCCAACCTGATCTTCCAGCAGGCGCGCCCGTGGCACACCCAGTCCAGGCGGCTCTCGTGGGGCGCCTGCTGGTGCACAGGGCCGTGCTTGCTTGTTACATGAGCAGGGCGGACCTAGTCTGATGCAATCCGCCGACGATGTCGTGCACTCACGGGTCGCGCACGCATCGCTCAGCTGCGCGCGTCCGTCAAGAACGGCACCGGCGTGCGCCTCTGCGAGGCGCCTGCTTGCCGCCGCAGGCGACGCGCGCCCCCGCGTGCCCCGCGCCCGGCGCCGTGCCGCCGCGGCCCGCCGATCAGGGTGCCGGGCCGGCGGGCGCCGGCGCGGCGGGCCCGGCGCCCCGGGCGACCCACGACGCCGCGCGAGAAACGGCCATGGCTAAGACATACTCAGAGACCAAGCGAGCTTTGAAGCCAGATAGCTAAGTGCGGTCTTGGGCGCCCGCAGGTGTACGTCGGCAAGGAGACGGTGGAGGGCGTGCTGGCGCGCCTGGCCGCGTTCAAGGCCAGCGCGGCGCCGCACGAGCAGGAGGTGGCCGCCTGCATCCTGCACAACCTGTTCGACGAGTACCGCTTCCTGGCCAAGTACCCCGACCGCGAGCTGCAGATCACCGCGCGCATGTTTGGCGGCCTCGTGCGCATGGGCCTGGTCACGGTGCGCCGCGCGCCGGCCGCGCGCGCCGGCGGGCCGCCCCCTGGCAGGGGCGCTGGCGCGCAGCGCGAGCGCGGGGCGCGCGGCAGGCAGTCCGTGCTTGCAGCGCGAGTGTGTGCGTCAAGTAGGCAACAGAGCCTGAGGTCTGACCATCGTTTACTGCGCCAGACAGTGAGCAGCCTGCGCGCTCTCCTGGGTCCCAGTCTGGCCAGCGTACGTATCGCAGGAGCGCGTGAGTCGGGCATGCAGCAGCCAGGAGGCGCCCGCTGCCCCATGTGCTGCCCCGCAGGGCCGTGACGTGCGCGCCGCCGCCGGCGCGCAGCACATGAGCCTGGGCGTGGCGCTGCGCTACGTGCTGGAGGCGCTGCGCACGCCGCCGGGTTCCAAGCTGTTCGTGTTTGCGGTCGAGGCGCTGCGCTGCTTCGCCGAGCAGCTGCCGCAGTGGCCGACCTACTGCTCGCACCTGCTGCAGGCGCGCGCGCTGCGCCGGCCTGGCCCGCGCAGAGCCGCCGCCCTGTCTGCGTGGCGCGCGCTCTGCAAAGGTGGACGGCTTCGCGCTGTCTGTGTCGGCATGTACAGCCTGTTTGCATTAAAACACTCAGGGCAGCGCAGGTGTTGTTGGGTGCCTCGCTGCGATGCCCTGGTCTCAGCAAAAGCAAAGCGATATGGTCCCGTCAGCCCCATGCTCTTCCGCTTATGCATGTCCTGCCGCCCCTCCAACGCAGTTCATATACACAGAGTGTCTGCATGGTGCGCTCTGCCGGGCCTGTCATGCACCCAGATTCGTCTGGAGCGCTGTGGGTATTCCCAACATGACGGCTCGCGCAGGTGCCAGCATTCCGCCGCACCGACCCGGAGCTCGCGGAGCGCTGCGAGCGCATCTTGGCGGCCGCGCCGGCGGCCACGAGCGCCGCCGCCGCCGCGCCTGCAGAGGCCCCCGCGGCCGCCGACGGCGCCGGCGCCGGCGTCGCGGCCGCCGCCAAGCAGCCGCCCGCGCCCGCGCCCGGCGCCGGCCCCGCCGCAGGAGCAGGGCCGGGGGATGACGCCGAGGGCGCCGCCGAGCGGCCCGAGGCCGCCGAGGCTCCTCCGGCTTCAGCCGCCGCCCATGCGAGGCCGCCGGCGCCCGGGGCGGATGCTACGGCCACGCCCGGGGCCGGCATCGGCTCGCCGGCGCCGCCGGCGGCCGCGGCAGGGGCGGCGGCGGCCGCGGCGCTCAAGGGCAGGCCGATGGGCAACGGCGCGGGCCCGGACGTGCGGCTCAGCCCGCACACGTCGCTGGAGAGCACGCCGTTCCCGCAGACGCCGCGCGGCTTCACCGGCTCGGGCGTCGTGGGCGGCTCGAACAGCGCGGGCAGCCTCACGCCCGCCGCGCCGCTCATGGATCCCAACCGTGCCTTCCAGGCGCGGCCCCGCGCCCGCCAGCGCCCGCCGCGAGCCCGCTGTCATGGCCAGCCGCAGCCCGGCACCGTTGGTGCGCGGCTGGCCAGCCGCAGTGTGAGAACCGGCGGTCCTGGGTTCTCCAACAGGGTTTGGCGCTGTGCTGGTCAGATTGCTCTGTTTCTGGGTCGGGATTGGTGGTGTGCCATGTGTTTGACAGGCGCGTCGACTTGGCCTGTGCGGCGTTGCAGCTGCTGGTGCCTGCCATTCCCAAAATGGGGCGAACCAAGGCTCTCCGTGAGGCGTGCACAGAGTGCAGAGAGTGCACATGCAGTCTTTTTAAGCATAAAGAGATGCTGACATGGCCATGCGCTCGCGGCAGGCCATCAATGCCGAGACCCTCGAGCAGGCCAGCCAGGAGGTCGACTACCCGCTGCCGCCGCAGACCGTGCGCCGCCGAATTATGTACTGCCTGTCCTGGCTCATCGCGCTTGTGTGGTTTCAACAGCTACGGCCACCGTGCTTTGCCTGGCAGGCGCCTGTTTCACCAGCATGCGGAAGAGGCGGGCATGGCCAGCTAACAAATAAGGCGATAGTGAGAAGGTGGGAGGGACGCGTGTGCAGTGCATCACACGGGCCGCGAACGTGAAAGTGAGGCGGCGCCGCCGCGCGGCGCGCGCGCAGGTGCAGGACAAGGTGGGCTTCGTGGTGAACAACCTGAGCGCGAGCAACCTGGAGGCCAAGGCGCGCGAGCTGGCGGGCGTGCTGGAGGCGGCCATGTACCCCTGGTTCGCCAACTACATGGTCGTCAAGCGCGCCGCGCAGGAGCCCAACTTCCACGGCATCTACCTGCAGGCGCGCCCTAACCCTAACCCGCCCATCGGGGGGGTCCCGCAGGCCCGGCAGTGCAGGCACCAGCGGGTACACAGTGGACTGTGTACCCTACCCCAGCCCTTTCCCAGGGAGTCTCGCTGCGAGGCCGGCTCCCAGGGGCGTCCTAGCGCCTGTGAGCGTGCCGGCGAGGAGGCGCGTGAGCCCAGGCCCTGGCCCGCCACGCATGGCCCGAGCGCCCGTGCGTACTCGGCAGCGACGCGCGGCCCAGCCCCGGGCGCACGCGCGCGCAGCTGGCGGACGCGATCGGCGACCGCGCGCTGGGCGCCGCGCTGGTGGAGACGACGTACAAGTACGTGCGCATCCTGCTGCGCAGCGAGCGCATCAAGACGCAGAGCGGCGAGCGCAGCCTGCTCAAGAACCTGGGCTCCTGGCTGGGCAAGCTGACGATCGCGCGCAACCGGCCCGTGCGCCACCGCGACCTGGACCTCAAGGGCATCCTGTACGAGGCGTACGCGCAGGGCAAGATGATCGCCGTGCTGCCCTTCGTCAACAAGGTGCGACCGGGTGGACACGGCATGCGCGCGCGCCTGTCGCGGCGCCGCAGTTGCATTGAGGTCTAGCTGAGGTCGTCACAGGTCTTCACGAGTGCACAGCTGCTCGTCGCGCTGGGGCTCGCGCGGGTTGCTGTGCAGCAGCGTGACGGCTCGGTGCCGTATGCTCGTTGGAGCGCCTACAGCGCAATTTTGCGGCGTGTGTCCTGGTCGCTGGTGCCGCGCGCGGGCGTGAGCAGCCGCGGGCACCAGCGTGCTCGCCCCAACAGCGCAGAGCGTTGGAGCGCCCTCGAGCGCCCGAGCTAGTACACTTCAGCGTCTGCGCCGCTGCGCCGACGCGCAGCGGGCGCGCCGCGCGCGCAGGTGCTCGAGCCGTGCCGCGAGAGCAAGGTGTTCCGGCCGCCCAACCCGTGGATCCAGGGCATCCTGTCGCTGGTGGCCGAGATCTACAACCAGGACAAGCTCAAGCTCAACCTGAAGTTTGAGATCGAGATGCTGTACCGCAACCTCAACCTGTCCATCAACGACGCCAAGGCCTCGCACTCGCTGGCCGCGCACAAGCGCGACCCCGCCAACAACTTTGACTTCGCGCCCGACAAGGCCGCGCCCGCCACGCCGCCGCCGGCGGCGCCGGCGCCGCCGTCCGCGGCCGCGCTGGCGGCGGCCGCGGCCGCGGTGGCCGCCGCGGCCGCG
>JAABUV010004545.1_pt1 | contig 16514 bp, 20 predicted proteins | sample 5559971 | NCBI WGS metagenome assembly JAABUV01 (sample SAMN10711881, study PRJNA513362) | rock metagenome | isolation source: Antarctica rocks | place: Antarctica: Victoria Land, Knobhead nord | collected 2015-12-19
CTGCCGGCGGCAGGGCCGGCGCTCACGCTGCGCACGCCAGCAGAGCAGGCTCGTTTCGGGCGAGCGAGGTGGTGTGCGCTTTTCCAGGGTACTCACAGGTGATGCGCTGGATGGCCCCTGCAGGCAGGATGGCGGCAATTGCGTGTGCGAGGTGCACCTGCCGCGTCCCAGGCTCGGAGCTAGCTGCGCAAAAGCTATTTGTCTTTTCTACAAATCCCTAGGGTTGGTTCAGCAACCAGCAAAGCAACAACATCATCCTAGAAACAACGGCGTCTGGAGCATTGCAAAGCCTGCCTGGCCGCCTGTGCTGCGCACCCTTTGGCGCATGACGGGAGTCGGCAAGCGGGGCGTGGGAAGCGCAAAATCCAAGAAGACCTTCAAGCAGGGCCTGCGCAAGACGTTCCAAACGCGCCACATTGACCAGGTGACCTGCGTTTGCTTACAAGCGCTGGACTCCGGCTGTGCCGCCTGGCAACGGGAGGTGACTCAAAACGCGACCAGCAGGAGGCTTGTGCCCTGTCGCCAGTGCGTGACAGGCGCTATTGCCGGCAGGTGTGGGACGACGTGCACAAGAAGAGCGACAAGGGAGAGCTGTTCACAGAGGCGGACGGCGCGCGGCTGGGGCCCGTGGGCACAACCAACAGGTCCGCCGCTGGCGCTTCGGTCGAGCAGCTCTGGCCTGGGCTCGTCACGCTGTTGCTCTCTCACAGCTCGTGTTGAGGTCCCCCCCGGGAAGCGTCTCAGGCAGTGGCGCTTGCGAGCGCTTGCTGCAGGGCCGGCGGGCACTGAGCCAGCCAGGTTAGTAGGTAGCTGGTAAAGGGAGCTTTAGGAAGCTGGCTGCAACACAAGTGTGCAGCGGGGTGGCCTCTGCCAGGCCTGGTGCACGGCGCCGTTTGGTCGAGGACACACGGACGTGCCGTGCTGCGACACAAGCACAGCTAGTCTTCGGGCACTGCGACATGCATAATAGTGCAAGGTCGGGGTGCGGCCGCAGGTCGGAGCCTGGCGAGGACCTGCCGCGGCGCACTGACAGGGTCTGGCTGGGGTCCGCCGCAGGGCGGAGCTCGACGAGGACCTGCCGGCGCACGGCGCCTTCTACTGCGCGCCGTGCTCGCGCTACTTCGTGTCGGGCGACGCGCTCGCGCTGCACACGCGCACCAAGCCGCACAAGCGCAGGCGCGCCGCCCGCCGCCGCCGGCACGCCGCCCTGCTGGGCAGCTGCAGCACGCCGCACCCATGGCTGGGTAGCGACCGCAATAGCCCGGGCTAGGGCGCAGTGGGGGGCTTGCGGCGGAGTGATGTGCGCTTGACGCTGGCGCGACTGTGGACAGAGATTTGCGCATGCATGGTGCGGGCATGTAGCGGCTTGCAAGCGCTGACACCAAGCACAAGCAGAAGGCGGGGTCGCCAGGTTGAACCTGGCGGCGAGGGAGCGGGGCGTGCGCCGCGCAGGGTCAAGGCGCTGGGCCAGGCTGATGGTGGGGCTAACATGTGAAACCTAGCGGCGACGGGGCGGGGTTTGTGCCGCGCAGGGTCAAGGCGCTGGGCCAGGCTGAAGGTGGGGCTACCATGTGAAACCTAGCGGCGAAGGGGCGGGGTTTGTGCCGCGCAGGGTCAAGGCGCTGGGCGGCGCGCGGCCGCACGGCCAGGCGGACGCGGAGCGCGCGGCCGGCAAGGGCGCGCCCGACAACGGCCAGGCGGCGCGGCTCGGCGCGGCGGCACCCATGCAGCCTTGAGCTTGGGGCCTCTCTGCAGCCAACGCTGGCGCCGCAAGGAACGCGCGTTCGCTGCGGCCAGTGCACATACCACGACCTACCCGCGACGCCTCCGTCTGAGCCGTCAGCGCGGACGCCGCAAGAGCCGCCGAGCATGCTCGCAGGCTGACCAGGCCCTGACACGGCAGGACAGAGACCCAGCGCGAGCCGGGGCGCGCTGCTCAGCGGCAGCGCTGCCGCAGCCAGCTCTCCGGCGGGCCGCCGCCGCCAGGGCGCTGGCTAGCATTAGCAAGCATGCGGCGGGTCGGCAGGGCTGGGGTGCAGGGCGCACCCCCGGGTGGCCCCGAGCGCACCGCCGTCTTTGCCGGCAGCTGGCCTGCTGGAGCTCAGCACGCGCGCGACGGGCGCCGCGGCCTGCCATGTCACGCCGAGCCGACGTGCCGCGCCCCGAGTCTGCGCGTACGCCTGGGCGGCGGCGCGGGGCGCGGAACGCGCTCTGCATCTGCCCGGACACAGCGCTCGCAAAGAGACCTGCCTGGATGTGATGGCGAGCAGGGCGCGTCGCCGGACGTGTGCGCGCGCGCGGCGCCCGCGGGGCACGCTGTGGCGGAGGGAGGCCCCGGCTTGGGGTCCTCGCCGTCCGAGCACAGCGGGGACGGGTACGCGGGAACGGCGGACGGCTCCCAGCCGGGCCCAGGCGCCAAGCACCATGACCCCGAACACGAAGGCGCTGGCGAGGAGCCTGAAGCACTGCAGGTACCTTCTCCCCTTCTGAGAGGCAAAGACAGGCTTCTGATGTGTGTGTGGTGCACGGAGTGTAATGCTTCCGTGGGTTGTTTTTATAATAAAGCCACGCCACTGTTTGAGCTGGAAGGATGATGGAGCAGGGCGAAGGGTCGCAAGGCTGCACATGCTCAAGGTGTTGTGAGCACCTGCCTCAAGGGCCTCACGCCACCTCGTGAGCTGGTCGGGCGGGCGGTGCGTCCGTCAAAGGGTCGACCGTGGCCAGCCTCCGCCGCGTGTCCGCGCAGGACCTGTGGCGGGTGCTGCGCAGCAGCGACCCCGAGGACGCCGCGCGCGCCGTCTGCCCCACCTGGCACGCGCGCGCGTACGCCGCGCTGCGCGCGCACCTGGCCGCGCCTGATCAGGCGCCGGGCCCTGTGCAGGCCCAGGCGGTTGCCGCGGCCGCGCCGGCCGCGCCACGGCAGGCGAGCGCCGCCGCTGGCGGGCATGCAGGCATTGGGACCGCGGCGGGGTCTCAGAGCCCTGTCAGCGGCGGCGCGCGGGGCAGCGCGGCGCGCGGCGCGGGCGCGCTCGCGCGCGGCCGCACGGCGCTGCGGCTGCTGCACGCGCTGCTGGCGCGGCGACCGCGGCCGGCGCTGCGGCACACGGCGCACGTCCTGCAGGCGCGCTTGAGCGGTCCAGTCAACGACGCGGCCCACATGAACGCGCTCTTGCTGCGGGCGCTTGCAGAGGTCGTCGTGATGGGCCTCCTCTGGGCCTGCGCTGTACAGCGGGGTCGGTCATACCGCGTGCCACATTCAGCGCCCAGTATCACGTGATGGCAGACCGCAGAGGGTGGCAAGTGGTGCGAGGACGCCGTTCTCCGCCCAGCCCAGGGAGCTCCGCTCACCCGCGTTGCTTTCGCGACGAAGGGTGGGGCGCGCGCAGGAGCTGGCGCTGACAGCGCCCGCGTGCGTCGGCGCCGCGCTAGAAGCGTTGCCGCCCGCGCGCGGCCGCGCTTACGCGGCGGTCCTCCGCGGCCTGGTCTCCAGGCTGCCGCCTGCGGCGCCGGGGCCCGACGGCGACGCCCCGCGGCCCGCCGCCGCCGCCGCTGCCCAGCTAGACGGGTTCAGAACGGCCGTCATGGCCGTGGCTGCGGCCATGCTCGCAGACGCGCGCCTCACCGGCACGGGGCCTGCTCTGACCCTAGACCTGCACCCCGCTGCATCTGGAGGCACGCGCGGTGGCCGCCGCGGCGCTGCCGCCTCCGAGGCTGGCGCGCTCGACGCCAGCCAGGCGCCGCGTCCGCCGCAGCAGCTCCAAGCGCATGCGCCTGCAGAGGCGCCCGCAAGCACCGAGCCTGCGCCCGGAGGCTCGTCGCAGCCAAGCGCTGCCGGCCCGCAATCCGGCGACGGCGATGGCGAGGCCGCTGGCGCGGCTGCTGCCGAGGGCCAGGGCGAAGTCGAGGGCCAGGGCGAGGGGCAGGGCGAGGGCCAGGGTGAGGGTCGTGACGATGGGGTGTGGACCCACGACGCGTGGCGCGCCGCCTTCGCGGCGTTCAGCCGGCTGCAGGCGCCCGCGGCGGCCGCGCGCGCATTCGCCGCCATGTGCGGCTGCGGCGCCTGGGCGCCCGCCGACGTGCGCACGGCCAACATGCTGCTGGACGCGCTATGCCCGGACACGGCGGCTGTGTTCGCGTGGTGCGGCCTGACGCACGCCCCTCCCCATTGCACTGCTCAGCAGAGCGCTAGGCTGCAAGGCATGTCATAAATTCGGCATGGGGAGCAGGCACGGCGCGCTGGAGGATCAGGGCTTCCGGGGCGACCTGGCGACCTACAATGCGCTGCTCAAGGCGGCGATGCGCGCGGCCGATGCCGGCGCGGCCGATGCGGCGCTGGCCGCGCTGCGCGCCGCGCGGCTGGCCGGCGACGAGATCACGCTCAACACGGCCGTCAAGGCCTTCGCGTACGCCGGCCGCCTGGACCGCGCGCTGCAGGCGCGGCTGCCATGAACCCTACGCCCTACAGGGTTAGAATAGGGTGACGCCGTGGACAGGGCTGGGTGGGGGGGGTGGGGGGTTGGTGCAGCGTGCAGAGGCGCCCGGCGGGCGCTGCTGCGCGCGGCGCTCGGGCGGCTCGCGCCAGCAGCTCTTGCCGCCTGGGCAGGCGCGCGCACCGCCCGGAGCCAGGGCCTGCGCGACAGCACGGACGTGGGGCGGCGCGCGCGCCCGCGTGGCAGGGGCGCGCGGGGTGATACCGGTCCGCCGGCGGCGCCGCAGGTGCTGCAGGATGCGCTGGATGAGGGTGCGACGCCGAGCCCGCGGGTGTGGGCGTCGCTGATGGTCGCGTGCGGGCGCGCCGGGCAGGCACGGCGCGGGTTGCGGCCCGCCGCTCATAGCGCTCTCGCTGCAGAACGCTCCTGCGACAGCGCATGCAGGGTTACGCTTGGTTCAAGCCTGCCGCGCAGCACGTGCCTGTCTGACGCGCGGCCGCCTGCTCACCTGCGCAAGCCAGAGGCGCTGCTCCGGAGCTGACTTCCCTCTCTCTGCCAGTGCAGTGACTCGGCGCCGCCAGTGTCGATGTGTGCGTCCTCGCAGTCTGTCTAGGACTGTCGACCATGGTAGGGAATAGGGTTTTCTCAATCCCTGAAAGCGCGTGGGGCACAGGTGGAGGCTGCGGTCGCGCTGTGGCGGCGCATGGCGGCGGCAGGCGTCGAGCGCACGCCCGGCGCGCTCGGCGCGCTGCTCGGCGCCTGCCGCGCAGCGCTGCAGGGCGAGCGCGCGCTGGCGTTGCTGGCCGAGGCGCGCGCGGCCGGTGCGGGGCGCGCGCAGCCCGGGCCGCTGCTGCCCTGCGCTGGCGTTGCGGCGGCAGGCGTGTGCTCGCCTGGCATCCATCATGGAGGCGTTCGAGCTGCAGTGGCGACACAAGCGCTGGGAAAGATTGCCCTGTGTAACACGGCGCCCTCTAGGTAGGGTTAGGTAGGGTAGGGTACCTGATGCGCGCCCGCCGCGCCCAGGCATGCGCCCGGGCCTGGACGCGTACACGCAGGCGCTGGGCGCGCTGCGCGCGCCGCGCGGCGGCTCGCTGCGGCCGGCCGCGCTGGACGCCGCGCTCGGGCTGCTGGCCGAGGCGCGCGGCGCGGGCCATGCGCCCGATGCGGCCGCGTACCGCATGCTGTTCGCGCTGGCCGCGCAGGCCGGCCAGGGTGCCGCCGCGCTGCAGCTGCAGGCGGTGCGGCCGCGCGCCCTGCTTGTGGGTCCTCAGTGCAGGGGGGGTGGTGTGGTGACTCGGCACTGCCACTGGTCAGAGTCTGACGTAGTCGCTACAGGACGGTAGCAGAGTCGGTGCGCGTCGGTTCTCTTGCGCCTGCACCGTGGGGGCTGCACTGACCGCTGTCTGTCCCTTGCGTCCTGGGCGGCCGCGGCGCGCATGTGTCCTGCGCATCGCATAGCTGTGCGTAGCAGCGGACCGCCTGCAATGTTACAGGTGGTCTGCAGCACCGCCGCGCGCCAGCGTGCGCGTCACGCACGCTCGTGTGACCCATGGCGGGGCAATTAGTGCTGATGCCGAAGCATCCAAGCACCTGTGAGGCGCTCCCGCGCCGCGGCTGTGCAGGCGATGGCCGCCGACGGCGTGCGCGGCGACACCGCGACGCTCACGGCGCTCATACGCGCGCTGGGCGCGGGCGGCCTGGTCGACGAGGCGCTGGCCGTCTTCCGCGGCATGGCGCGCGCCCGCCGCCGCATGGGCTCAGCGCGGTCATTTATGGGTAGGGTTGGGTGTAGGGTTCATTTGCGCGCTGGGCGCGGGCGGCCTGACTGACGAGGCGCTGGGCGTCTTCCGGTGCATGGCGCGCGCCCGCCGCATGGGCTCGACGCGGTGCATGCATAGATAGGGTAGGGTGCAGGGCAGGGGCGCGCTGGGCAGCGCTCACATGGACCGCATGCGCCGGGGCCCTACCCTGCGAGGGCAGCTCTGCCGCTCACGGCCCGAGCGCAGGCGCGTGAGGCAGCAGGTGTCGTCCTGCAGCTGGTGGATGTAGGGCGAGTATTCTGCCGTGCAAGGAGGACCTCTGCACTTGCGCCCATGCCATGATTTGTCAGCAACGACTCGCTTACAGGCTCACTCTTCGGTCGAAAGCGACTAGGGATTGTGGCAATGGCCGATGGCCGCTGCGGGCTGCTGCCGTGGGCCGTGGCAGCCCCCGCGGCCCCTTGCAGTGCAGGAGGCCAGCGGAGCACGGTTCGCGCCCAGCGGAGCGCGGGCCTGCGCGCAGGTGGACGGCCCGCGCTGGCAGCGCCCTGACGAGGTAACCTACCGCGAGACCATGCGCCTCCTGCGCGAGCACGGGCGCCTGGCCGAGGCGCTGCATGTGTGCGCCGATCTGCGACGCGCGGGCGCGCCCCTGTCGCCGCCGGCGCGCGCGCCGCTGGCGCCCCCGCTCTGCCCGTCCGCGTGACGCAAGCAATTCCCACGTCGCGCGCCTGAGTACCTTGTACTCCAGAGGGCAGGCATCCGCAAAAGAAACCCTAAACCTTCAGCTGGTGTGTGGTCAGTCTCTGTTGGGCACATGTGCGCCCTCCGGCTGGATGCAACTCGCTCTGCATCCTCCGCGCCGTGGTGCATGCAGGTGCACCAGTGCCTTTCTTCAGCCTAGCTGCAGCCGCACACCCGATCGCGTTCCCGCCTTGGCAGGCGGTCGGCCGGGCGGCGCGGAGTGGCGCGCGCTCACGGCGACGGCTGCAGAGGCCGCGCTGCGCAACGGCTCTGCCGACCTCGCATGCCTGGCGCGCCGCACCCAGGCACAGAGAGTCTGCCTGTGTGCGCACGGCTGCATCCCGTGGCGCGCCGCACGGGAGAACCGACCGGGCGTTACGCGTGGGGCAGTGCCGGAAAGGTGTGTATCTACTGGTCTGCATACTTTAAGGTTAGGGCGGCAAGCGGGGCCCCAGGCGTCAGCGGCGCGAGCGGCGCCCGCGCGCGCAGGTGGCCGAGGGCCTGGGCCTGGCGGCGGACGCGGCGCGCGTAGACCTGCACGGCCTGGGCGCCGCGGAGGCGCGCGCGGCGGTGCTGTGCGCGCTGCGCGCGCTGCAGGAGCGCGCCGCGCAGGGCGCGCCGCTGCCGCACGCGCTCACCATCATCACCGGTAGGGTTCCTGACTTGGGCTAGGTTAGGGTCCTAGGGTCCTTTCCCGGCACCCAAACCCGGTGTCCGACTGGCAGCGCGCTTTGGTATGCATGCGTCCGGCGCCCTGTGCGCGGTGGACCAGAGGCACAGTGGCGGCGCAGGTGTAGCAGCCCCTCTGTATCCCAGATTGCTGTCACATAAAAGGAAACACACCTTGCCGAGTGTTGCCTGCACCTGAGAGCGCGCGCAGGCGAGTGTAACGCATGACACACTTGGGCGGTGCGCCCCAGGTGTTGGCAGGCGCAGCGCGGACGGCGGCCCGGTGCTGCGCGAGGTCGTGCGGCGGCTGCTCGCGGACGAGCTTCGCGTGCTGCCGGCGGACGCGGCTCCGCCGGGGGCCGGGGGCGCCGGTGGGCAGCTGGCCCGGCCGCCTGCGCGGTACCTGCTGGGCCGCGCGGCCGCGGCCGTGCAGGCGGCGGCGCCGCTGGCAGCGCCCTCGGCCCAGGACGGGCCTGACGCGGTCGAGGCGCGCAGTAGCCCCGAGCAGCGGGGCGCGCTGGGTTTAGTATCAGGTTGCGACGGCGTTGCGGCGCGGCTGGTTGAGACGGCGACCGTGGCGGCGAGCGGCGCGTGGTCGGATCTGGAGGGCGCGCGGCTGGTGAGGCCCGCCGGCGGGCCGTGGCGCGGCGGCAGCAACCCGGGGCGCATTGTGGTATCGCGCACAGAGCTGCAGCGCTGGCTCGCGCGCCGCGCGGCGCATGAGGCGGGCGCGTGAGGCGATGGCCGATTGGTGAGGTAAGGTGAAGAGCGAGCGTCAGCACGGTGGCTCGCAGCTTGTCGTCCTGGCTGTGTAGCATGGTGTTAGAGGCTGAGTGTGTGTGCTGTGTGGGCCTGTTTTTAGCCAGGCTGTCTGTGTGTTGTGGTCGAGCGAAAACTTGGCATGCATATTGTAACAGCAAATCCAAATTCATGTGCGTATGACAGTGATGTCGAGCAGATTTCTGACCTGCATGCAGGGAGTCGTGTGCGCTTGTAGTGCGCCTGCTGTCGGACCGCCGCTTTCCTACAGATCATCCAGGTGAACAAACGACGCTGCCTGGCTGCCCATCAAGCGCATAGCAATCACAATATGTGAGCCCATGCCGTTGACAAAGGCGACTCCGTGCAACGAGGGGCCAGGCGCTGCATGCCAGCGACTGAGCTACACCAGCCCAGCAGGCAGTGCGCCCGCATTCGTCGCCTTTGGCATCACGCTCAGCCGTACCGCGAAAGGGGAAGAGAGTTTGCGCCTAGACTAGGCGCGGGAAAAGGGACATTCATACACAGGTCCGGACGCATCACATACAGTGGCCGTACAGCATCGCCGTGCAGCATGCACAGTCCATGCCAAAAAAGAGCTTGCATCCCGCATCCAGCACACAGGCTGTGAGACACGATTCGCGCTTCGCACTCAAGTTGATGGCGCTTGCCATGCAGTTATACATGCATACAGTATGCCATATGGCACTTGCGGGCGCTGGACGCGTTTGGCGATGTCGCCACCAGCACTGGCCTCACAGAGGGCCAGCCAGCCAGCGTATCCTGGTCACCAGCACCGCCGCCACGCACGGAGCATCACGGGCGCCCTAACCTGACGGCAGAGTTGCCGCTGCGCCCCCCACGCTCGCCGCCTTGGCCGCCCTGGTCTGCGCCGCCGCCGTGGCGCCGCGCGGCGAGGCTGACGTGCTTGGCCGCGCCGTGCGCCGGGTGCAGCCGCCGTACCGCGCGCCTGCGCGCGCGCGCGCGCCTGAGGCAGTGCTGCCACCCACAGATGCCGCTTGTGATAGCCGGCGGGCCAGGCATGGGAGCAGGTGGCATGCGCCTGCTCGGTCGACGTGCGCGTGAGATACATCAGGGAGGATGTAATTGTCAACAATAAATACACGGAGAGTCTGCGCTGCCTGGACAGCCTTTGGAAGCACCCCAGTAAGGCAAAACACCACGAAGAATGGGCGCTGCCAGGCCACAGCCCTCAGAAGCACCCCCCCTGAGCCTTCACGGCGCGCGTGGCGCGCCAGAGCGCGTGCTTGCGGCGCATCCGGAACTCGACGATGCGCCGCGTGTGGAAGTCGAGCGGCGCGCCGGTCTCGTCCGCGCCGCGCGCCAGCAGCGCCGCGTCGTCGGCCTCGCTGGTCGGGAACGCGGCCAGCATGCTCGCCAGGCGCCCGGCTTCCACCTGTCCCCGCAGCCAGGCGCCGCGTCGGCGCAAGCTACTGCATCGTTGAGCACACTGCTGGCTGTGCTTGAGCGGACCAGAATGATCAGAGCAATGCTGGTGCAGGCCGCAGCCATGTTGAGCGCACTGCTGGCTGTGATGGAGCGGACCAGAGTGATCCAGAGCGAGCTCAGGGTCATGCATGGCCCGCTTGCCTGTGCCTCGGCGGCGTTGTCCGGCTCAAAGTGCGTGTCGCTGGCATCGTCAAAGTGCATCTGCGCGCCCACACTTGGCCATGGTTGGCGGTGGGTATGGGGCTCCTGGCGGTCACGCATGGGGAAGCACACTGCTACAAGCCTGCGCCTCGCTCAGCATTACAGATGCGGGCAGACGCGCAGGATGGATGCTCCTTATTTACCGCCATCAGGCTGCAGGGAGAAGCCACAGCAGCTACCGGGCGCACCAGAGCATGCAGGGACAGCAGGCCTCCATTAGGGCTACGTGAGGATGCAGAGAGACCAAAAGAAGGATGCAGGGCCGGGGCGCGCGCCTCGAGGTCGGCCGGCGGCAGGTCGAGCGCCGCGCGCGGCGGCGGGTCCAGGCGCTGCGTGAAGAAGTAGTTGGTGATGCCGTAGTCCGGCCGCTGCAGCGCGTACGAGTACCTGGCGCGCGGCTTTGCCTCGGCTCTTGCTCTTGCTTCGGGACAGGCTGCAGCTCGGTTGATAGGGTTATGTTAGGGTTAGGGTAGGGTGAGGTAGGGAGAGAGCGTACGTGTACCTGGCGCACGGCGCGCTGCACAGGCCGCTGCGGGCAGGCCTGCTCGGTGGGCAGGGGTAGGGAAGGGTAGGGTGAGCACAAATGAGGACCTGGCGCACGGCGCCGCACAGGCCGCTGCAAGCAGGCCAGCTCGACGGGCAGGATTAGGGTAGGGTGAGCACAAATAAGTACCTGTCGTGCGCTGCCACACAGGCCTCTGCGGACAGGCCTGCTGTGTGGGCCGGTGCATTGCGCGCAGCGCATTCAACAGGCGCATGGCCGCGGTTTGCAGCTCCGGGCGTTGCAGACTGCTCATTGGGGTGAGGGTGTGCGAAGTGCGCCGTGTCGACCTGCTTCCATGCCAGCTGTGGCCTGGCGTCTCTGCGCACTGTCCCTGTGACACAAATGCTTGCCCGCATGATGATGAAGTTCTTGGATTCAAAACCTGCTTAAGCAATGACTGTGACTAGGGCCGCACCGGTGCATGATCTGCTCGCCCTGCCCGATGGCGCGCAGCGCGGTCGCGCGGTACACGCCCGCCTCCACGTCCTTCCGGACGTCCACGTTGGGGGCGACGCCGTCGTGGTTCATGAGGTCGAGCAGCGGGAGCAGGTAGCGGCCGACCAGGCCCAGCGAGAACGGGAACACGAAGCTGTAGCTGGAGATCTGCGGGCGCGCGAGGAGCAATCAATAGGGTTGAGGTAGGGCATGCATGACATGCACATGACATGCGGTGATGGCTGGACGGCCACTCGCCTTTGAAGCGCTCGCCCCTCATCAGAGCGAACATGCATCAGGAGCTGGCAGCGGCATGGCGGATGGGGGGCGCGCCAGCGCGGCCCAGTGCCTGAACTCGGTGAACGTCACGTTGGCGTCGGCCATGGGCAGCGGGCCGGGCTGGGGGTCCAGCGCGCCATGGTACGCCGCCGTGGTCATCATCATGTTGTGGCTGATGTAATCAGCCTGCGCCCGGCGGCCCAGCATGGTCAATGCTCAGCAGCACATGCATGCAGCTGCCCAGCAGCCTGTCAATCAAAGGCTGTTTCCTGATATCCTGCTGGCACAGAACTCCGTTGGCTGATTCGCTGCCCTGTTGATGAGCACAAGGGCAGAGCCTGCAGCAGGTGCCCGCGGTGCACTCCCTCATGCCAATCCTCGCGGCCGGCGCTCGGCGCACCAGGGCAGCGTCCTGCAGCAGCCCGGCAGCCCGGCACGGACAACGCTTGGCAGCACAGGCATGCAGCTGCCCGGCAGCCTGTCAAATAACAGGCTGTTTCCTGATATCCGGGAGCCTGCAGCACGTGCCCGCGGTGTACTCCCTCCTATGATCATGCATCACACGCACACACGCTGGCGGCAGGTGCCCGGCGCACCAGGGCAGGGTCCTGCAGCAGCGGCAGGTGCTCCGCGCGCCAGCACTCCTTGGTGTACAGGCTGCCGACGGGCGGCAGGGAGCGCCAGTAGGGCAGGTTGTCGGCCCACCAGTCCGGCTGCGCCGCGCGCTTGCGCAGCAGCCGCAGCGCGAGCCCCTGCAAGTTCAGCGTGGTTCAGCGCGCGGAGCACAGTCCCGTGTGGCTTGATGGACAGGCTCGTGCGCCTGCTGCCGGCAGCATATAGCGTTCTGAGGCAACACACATACATGACGGCAGTGCAAGCCTCCGGCAGCTGTCTGATGCAAATGCACATTTATGGCGCCGCTGTGTCAGTGCGCGAGCTGTGCGTCCGCGCCTGCGCTGTTTGGGTGGCCATCCCCAGGCCAACTGCTCGCTTGAGAGGAAAGCTGACAACAATCTCGCCTCTTGCAAACTCCCGGGCAGCAAACACGCCCCGCAGCCCATCTGTGCCAGGGACTGCGCCGACTGTCACGTCCGCCTGCATGCATAGCGCCTGCTCAGCGCAACCAGGCACTGATGGTGAAGCTGTTCAGGCCTGCCAAAACTATGTTATAAGATGAAGCTATGCAGCAGCCACGCTGCGCCAAGCGCACCGTGCCATTGATGTCCCTGATCCACTGCACTAGCCTGAGGCCAGCAACGTCGCTGTCCGCTGCAGCCAGGCCGGCTGCAAGCAAAAGCACCCATACCTGCCAGTGTGCAGTCATGCTGCGCGGAGCAGGCACGCCAGCCTGCTGGCAACACCCTGTGCCATGCGCGAGCCCCGCTGCCGGTCTGACTCAAATCGTCTGAGGGATGTACACTGGCCGAAGAACCCCATCACTGCCCCAGGTTTTTGGAGCTCCATCCAGGCCTCCTAGGAGGAAGTTGATGGGGTCAGCAGACAGATGAGGTGGTGCATGTGGTGCATGTACGCTACTCTCCTTCAACACGGAGGAGGTTAAACGAGTCGAGTGTCTCACAGAACACATATGCGCAAGGCAATGAGCCTGCATAGTGGCTGGGAGCCTCACAGTGTGTGACGAGGCTCGCACGCGTGTCCTCAGCCAGACAGCTACAGGACAATGCATGATCATGCAGCCACAGGACAGCATAAAAGTCCGACTCGACAGACAACACCGTGACCATGACTTTAACAGTATGCCATGCACAATGGTGCAGCGCCTAGCTAGAGCCATCCCTGTCATGGCTTGGTCGTCCCAGCTGCCGCCTGTCGCGCGAGTGCCGCTTCTGCAGGCGCTGAATCGTCCACCTGTGTAGCGGTATGACCTTCAGTAGACCTCGTTGCCAGCAGGCAAGGCATCCGGCTTCACATGCAGGCATGTCATAACAGACCTTTTCAGGCTGGAGACAGGCGGCGTGCAGCATCAAGGGGCTCAGGTCCAGGTTGGGGTCAGACGTGAGCACAACACGCAACTCAGCCTGCACACAACTCCGGGTGGCCGCTTGGCGCGCGGCGCACCTCAGCGCCCGCTTGCGCTGTATGCGGAACTGGATCACGTGCCGCGTCTGCCAGTCGGCCGGCCGGCCCTCATCGTCCAGGCCGGCCGCCAGCTGGGCCTCATCCTGCGCCTGCGTGGTCGGGAACGCCGAGAGGATGGCGCCCAGGCGCCTGGCCTCCGCCTGCACACGCGCAAGGCTCTCGTTTCGGCCGCGCTTGCAGTGCCGGCAGCGCGCCCGTGAGCACGGTGTCAGCATGGTACATGCGCACCTTGACCTAGGAAGTGCATGGACATGCATGGAGGTGCATGGACATGCGCTTCCTCCAGCCATTCCTTGCCCTGCTCGCGGCTGGTGAGGCTCGGGCATGCATGTGAGCAGGACAGGGCAGCAATGAGAGCAGGACAGGGCAGCGATGTGAGCAGGACAGGGCGGCGCGCTTGCGCTGCGCATGACTCATGCCGGATGGTCGCGAGGCGCGGGTGGCGTGCCTGGGCCTCCGCGCCAGAGCGCGGCAGGTACGGCGCGTCGTCCGCGTCCTCAAAGTCCACCTGCGGGCGCAGCACCTCATATACGGCCGAGCCACAACTCAGTGCGCATCATCTGACCATGCTCACTGCTCTGCACTGCGCTCACACTGAGGCACCGCGCCGCAACCGGCCAAGAGTAGGACATGGCCACCGAGGCCGCAGTGCCTCAGGTACAGCTCCTTGACATTGTCTCCGCGCATGTGCAACCCGTCAAGTCACGCTACACAGTCCAGACCGGTCACGACGACACACAGTCACTCCCACCACCCCTTTGCTCAGGCAGATCAAGCAGTGACGTCAGAGGGTCAACCTCCAGGTCGGCACCCACGTGCTCAGGCAGGTCAAGCAGTGACACCAGGGGTTTGACCTCTAGGTCGCCGGCGGGCAGGTCCAGAGCGCAGCGCAGCGGCGGCTCGAGCGGCTGCGTAAAGAAGTAGTTGGCGAGCGACATGTCCGGGCGCTGGATGCCCCAGTTGTACCTGCCGCCCGCCGCGCGGCCCTGTGTGGCGCCCCCGTGCGCGTGCGCCGCAGGTGCGAGGGCGCACTGTTTGGAGCTCCGGTTTGGCGACTCGGACTTTCAAGGTATAACGTTGCTCTGTACCAGGCAGTACGCCAAGGCACATGAGGTGCATAATGCAGGCATGACACGTGGTGCCACCCGAAGGCAAGAGGCACGACGCATGGCACCTTGGCGCAAAGCATTGAGTCAGAAACACAACCAACCATTAGCACAAAGCCCTCAAAGCTGCTCCAACATGACCTGCGCTACCACCCTGCAAGCTCCTACCTGCACGTATACGATGGCCGCAAACCTGTAAGTGAGTTGCTCGCCGGCACTGATGTTCCGGAGCGCGACTGCGCGAAAGCCGGGGCCGTTGCGCTCCACCGCGACGTTTGGCGCGACGCCGTCGTGGTTGATCAGGGTGAGCAGCGGCAGCAGGAAGCGCCCGGTCAGGCTGCCCGCCATGGGGAACACGTGGCTGTAGGACGCCAGCTGCCGCGCAGGCAGTGCGCACCGGTGGTCAGCAGCCTGAACAGTGCGGCATATCACGATCGGTGAGAGCCAGCCAGCAGAGCCCCGCTCAGCCAGTGCGTGGCTTGCTTGGCCAGGGTTGGCGTCCTGTCCTTTGTGCCAACAACCTGCATCAGATCAAGGGGCTCCGCAAGGACGCGCCCAACAGGCGACGAGCCACCGGCTGACGAGCAGGCTTGGCCACCATGGCCGCGGCCCCTGGCTGCGCCCGTGCAGACCAGTGCCCGCAGCCGGCCAGCGCACCCCCTGGTGTAGCCCAAGAGGGAGACACGCATGCAAGGCTGCAGCCAGGCGCGGCCCCGCCCGCACCAGCGCGACCCAGTGCCCGAACTCAGCCAGGCCGACGCCGATGGCCGCCAGCGGCGCACGCGCGTCCGGCGCGTCCCAGGGCAGCGCGCCGGCGTGCGCCAGGCGCGTCAGGTTGGCCGATGTCAGCACGTACTCCGCCTGCGCCCAAGCAGGCTCTCGCGGCCGAGCCCGTTGCCCTCAAATAGTAGGATTAGGTCAAGATTAGGGTAGATCCCCGCCAGGTTCGCTGACGTCAGCACATGTCCCGCCTGCGCACGCGTGCAGCACGCTCTCATGGCCAGAGATCCCCATGCGAGCGTACCCCAGCCGGTATCCGGCCTTTGCGCGCAGGCCCGCGGCCCTGCACAGTGCACTGCATGCCCAGCCTGTGCCGGAGGCGCTCCCTGCAAGCAGCAGCAGGTCGCAGCTCGGGGCCGCTGACCGCAAGCACCCCCTGGGCCCCCATCACAGGCCTGCGGCTCACACAGGGCCCTGCATGCCCAGCCTGTGCTACATGCGCTCCCTGCGAGCAGTGCGGCAGCAGGGCGGAGCTCGGGGCGGCTGATCGCAAGCGCCCACGCCTCGCGGCCCCAGGCTGAGCCGAGCCGCAGACGCAGGACGCAGTCAAAAATGAGCAGCAGACGGGTGAGTAAAGCGTAAGAATCTACCCTTCGGCTCGGTCTAACAGAAAATATAGACGCTGGTAAAAACAAAAAATAAAAAATATAGGAGAGAATAGAGACACGCGCGCGCACCAGCCTGCGGTCCTGCAGGGGCGCCGCGTGCTCGGGCTGCCAGTTCTCCTTGGCGTAGACGCCGCCCACGGGCGGCAGCGAGGCCCAGAACGGGTCAAAGCTGGCCGCCCACTCGCGGTTGGCGTGCCGCTTGCGCAGCATCCGCGCCGCCAGCTCCTGCGCGGCCGCGCGGCAGTGCCGTGTCAGCCGAGCAGCCCCTGCGCACACAGCGGTTGACAGGCACCTGCCTGTGTGGTGTCTGACACAACGCGCAAGCCTCCAGCCCGCAGCGGTGGTCAAGGAGCAGTGCGCTGCGCACAACTGCAGAACAGCACCGCCACAAAAAGAAAGTCGGCCAGGCACGCGAGCACAGCCGCCTGTCTTGGCGCCGCGTCTGTTCTGTACATACGTATGACAACATCCCTCACTTGTTATATACAATGCAAGTGCGCCGAGACAATCAGGCCAGGGTACCTGCGCAGTGAAGCTCTGCAGGCCCAGCCCGATAGCGAGCCGGGTGGGCAGCAATATAACGGTCTCATCCTGCTGAAAGGCGCGCGCTGCGAGCACCCCGCGCAGCC
>JAABUV010004546.1_pt1 | contig 16510 bp, 10 predicted proteins | sample 5559971 | NCBI WGS metagenome assembly JAABUV01 (sample SAMN10711881, study PRJNA513362) | rock metagenome | isolation source: Antarctica rocks | place: Antarctica: Victoria Land, Knobhead nord | collected 2015-12-19
GAGCGGTGATACCTTGCGGCTGATCCTGCACCTGCATGTTCCTCTCCCCCCTTCTTGCCACCCTCAGCCCGCTCGCTCCATCTCCTTTATCCTACTCCTCCTCACTTCTCGTTGTAATACTAGATCGTCATCGTTAAGAGCGTCCGCCGGACGTCACGCCTATCGCGACTCCGAAGAGCATGTGGGGCCGCGTGCGCGCCCGCCCCGCCTTGGTTGATGTGGCGGCGTGCGCTGGCCGCGACCGTGGATGGTAGGTGATGCGCAGGACGCGCCGCGCCATGGCGCCATGCCCTTGCGTTGCCACGCGCAGGAGACCCCGCCGCGTCAACGTGCCCGCGTTCGCCGGCGGCGTATCCCCGCGCGGCAGCGGGATCGCCAGCGTCACCGCGCCCCCTCGCGGCGCGCGCGCCGCGCCACGCACCGTTCCGTGTACCTGGAAGGTCGTGACCGTCTTGAACAAACCGCACGGCTCCTGGGCCGCGATCTGTGTCACGACCGTGCCCGGCCGCGCATCGTGAGGGATGGTGAAGGTCAGCAGCGCCAGCCCCGACGCCGCGACGCGGAAGCTGTAGCGGTAGCCGCCCGCCACGCGCTTGCCCCTGAGCGTGGCGCCGAAGCCATCAGACGACCCCAGACTGCTGTCGGTGTAGAGCGTCGCGCTAGTACCCTTCGCTGGAAATGGTTCCGCACGTTCAGTAGGCGTTCCGAGAAGTCACCACGCACGCGGCAACGTGCCAAACATGCGGAGAAACTTCCAGCTAGCGGTACTAGCCGGGTACGTCGCCCGTACGGTGAGCGTGATGGCGGAATTAGGCGCGGCGTCCAGCAGCAGCGCCTGATTGCCGCCGCGCGGGACGGTGTCAAAGGCCGGCAGCGCGAAGAGTTGGCACACCGGCAAAGGCGTCGGCGTGCTCGTGCTCGTTGGCGGCACAGCGGTACTCGTGCTCGTGCTCGTCGGCAGGATGGCGGTATTGGTCGCCGTAGCCGGCACAGGGGTAGTGGTACTGGTCATGGTCGGCGGGACGGCCGTGTTTGTGGCGGTCGATGGGACGGCCGTGTTTGTGGCGGTCGATGGGACGGCCGTACTGGTCGTCGTCGCGGTTGGCGGAACCGCGGTAGTCGTCGCCGTTGCTGAAGCCGGCGTGCTCGTCGCTGTCGCTGGAGTTATCGTGCCCGTCGCCGTTGGGGCAGCCGTCGTCGTGCCCGTCGCCGTTGGGGCAGCCGTCGTCGTGCCCGTCGGTGAGGTGGGCGTGTTGGTGCTAGTCGCGGACGGCCCGGTCGTCGCCGTCCCAGTCGCGGTGGCTGTCTCAGTGGCGACAGGGCTTGTCGTCGCGGTGGCCGTAGCGGTACCGCTGCTCGGCGTAGCGGTCGGCGCTGTGGCTGTATTCTGTTGCAGCGTGGCCGCCTCCAGCACCACGCCGCCGTCTTGGTTCGCGCTGCCCACGACGCCGTAGTCTGTTTCCGTTGTGAGCGTGATGGCGAGCGTCTGGCCGGGCGAGGCCGCGCTGTAGCTCAACGTGTAGACGCCGGCCTTGGCGCCGTTGTCGAAGGAGTCACTCGTGTCGACGAGCGCGTCATCGCTGTAGGCCGGCGCGCTGCCGTCACTTAACGTCGCGGTGATAACCGCCCGCGCGGCGAAGACGTTGGTGTAGAGGCGCACCGTGCGTGTGACCGGATCGGCGGGGAGGGTCAGCCGGAAGCCGTTGCCGGCGCCCGCCACGAAGACACCGCGCTGGCTGTTTGTACCACTGGGCGTTGGCGTGCCGTCGCTCCAGGTGGCGATCGAGCCGCCGTCGCCCGACTGGCTGTCCGTGCCGGGCCCAACCGGCGTGAACGCGCCGATCTGCGCGGGGACGTTGGCCTTATGGTTGAAGTCAGTGGCCGAGGTCGCGCCCCACTCGCTCCAGTCGGCCGTGCCCTCGGCGCTCAGATCAACCGACGCGGGCGGCGCGGGCGGCGCGGAGAGGCCGCCGCAAATATTCGCGCCGGTGGGCGTGGGCTGATCGAAGACCTTGAACTCGATGATGGCGTAGTGGTTGAACTCCAGGTTGGCGTTGTTGATCTTGATGCGCAGCCCTTTCACGCCCGTCTGCGTCGGGAAGCTCAACGTCTTGGCTTCGACCGTCGCGTCGTTGGTGGCGTAGGTCAGCGCGCCCGAAGCGGCCGCCTGTCTCCAATTGGTCTGCCCGTCGGCCGACACCTCGACGTCGAAGTTGGTGATCCCCTGCCCTCCCGCGTAGGTCGTGGAGAGCAACACCTGGTTGACCGTCTGCGGCATGGTCCAGGTGTAGGTAATGTACTGCGGAAAGGGCGGATTGTCGTAACTGGGACTGCCGGTAGCGTCGTTGTTGTCCTGGATCGTGTGCGGGTCGCCGTTGAGACCAGGCGCGTCCACCGTCGCGCTCGGCGCGAGATTCTGGGCCCCCGAGCCACTCGTCGCGGTCGAGCATGTGGCGGGCGCACTAGCGGGCGCGAGGTTGTCGAAGACCTTAAACTCGACGATGGCGAAGTGGCTGTACGTCAGGTTGGCGCTGTTGATCCTGATGCGCACGCCTTTCATGCCTGTCTGTGTCGGGAAATTGACGATCTTGGCCTCGACCGTGGCGTCGTTGGTGGCGTAGGTTAATGGGCCGGAAGACGCCACGCGCGTCCAGCCAGTCTGGCCATCGGCTGACACCTCGACGTCGAAGTTGGTAACCCCTTGCCCTCCTCCGTAGTTGGACGAGAGCAATACCTGATTGAATGTTTGCGGCATAGTCCAGGTGTAGGTGATGTACTGCGGGAAGGTAGGGTTGTCGTAGCTGACGGTACCAGTGGAGTCGTCGTTGTCCTGAATCGTGCGCGGATCACCCCTGAGGCCCGGCGCGTCCACTGTCGCGCTCGTCGCGAGGTTCTGGGGCGGCGCGTTGAAAACCTTGAGTTCGACGATAGCGAAGTGGTTATACGTCAGGTTGGCGTTGTTGACCGTGACGCGCAGTCCTTTCATCCCTACCTGTGTCGGGAAGTTCAGCGTCTTGCCCTCAACCGTCGCGTCGTTGGTGGCGTAGGTCAATGGGCCGGAGGACGCCACGCGTGTCCAGCCGGTGCGGCCATCGGCTGATACTTCGACGTCGAAGTTAGTGATCCCTTGCGCGCCCGCGTAGGTGGTGGAGAGCAACACCTGGTTGAACGTTTGCGGCGTGGTCCAGGTGTAGGTGATGTCCTGGGGAAGAGTGGGATTATCGTAACTGGGGACGCCAGTGGTGTCGTCGTTGTCCTGGATCGTGCGCGCGTCACCGTTGAGGCCGGGCGCGTCCACTGTCGCGCTCTGGGCCAAATTGGGTCCGGGCGACACTGTCGGCGGCTCATAGGTGGTCGTCGTATGCGTGCTATCGGAGTCGGTTAGGCGCATCTGGACCGTGTTCGAGTATGTACTGGGCAGGCTATAGGTCTTGAACAGGCTGTTGCAACAAGGGGTCTGATTTGTCACCGACCACAGATTGTTGATGTTGAAGCGGATGTTGTCGCCGTCTACCTGCGCGCGCGCCGAGCCGGTCGCGTCGCCCTCCGCCCGCAGGCGGTCGTTCGTCCCCGACACCACGAGCGAGGCGGTGATAAAGTTGGTCTTGGAGCTGCGGAAGTCGTTCGTGCCACGGTTGCCAGGATCGTTCGGACCGAAGTCCATATAATCCTTCTGGTCCAGGGACCATGACCACGCCGGCCTGACCCCATAGGCGCCCGGCCCCGCCGGGTTCTGCTCCGTCGCCGTGCCGGCGTTGCGCCCGATGTTGTCGGCCGGATACGACGACCAGATGCCGCGTCGTTGCCAGGTCAACGTCGAGGCCGCGCCGGTGACCTCATACGCCACCCCAACCTCGGTGCTGCCGCTGGGCGGGTTGGTGACTGTGTACGTCGTGCGGATCAGGCCGGTCCCGTCGATGTGCAACGCGAACGTCGCGCCGGTCGAGCCATAGCTGCCCGCCACCGTCACGATCGCCTCGTCGCCCGACGTCGTCGTGGTGATAGACGAGAGCGACCACGCCGGCAGGCTCTGGTTGGATTGGGCCAGGTTGCCCAGATTCAAGATCGGGCCGCCCGTGAGCACCGTGGTTCCCTTGTAGGTTCCGTTGGAGATCAACCCGGTCGCCTTGTCGAAGGTCAGGCTGAACGTCGCGTTGTTCGACACCGTGATGCTCGACGCGTCCGAGGTGATCGCCGGCGCCGGGCCGGTCGGACCGGTAAAGTCCGGCGCCGGCTGCCCGATCGTCAGGTTGTAGACGTCCTCGATCGGGTTGTAGCCGGTGATCCCATTGGCGGCGAGGATCGCGGCCTCGGCGCTATTAGTGAAGGTTAGGGCGACCTTTTCCCCCGCGTACCAGTTTTGCGCCGGCAACGTCAGGTAGCCCTTGGCGCCTGGCGCGATGTCGGCGCTAACCGTCCCGGAGTCGGCGCCGGCCTGATAGGTGATCGCCACGTCGCTCAGGTTGGTGTTATTGTGCCGGTTCTGGATCGGGATCAGCAGCGGTTGGCCCGCCCTGGGGTTGTCCAGCGGGGCCTGATCGGCGATGTAGTCGGGGCTGTATTCCTTTTTGACGTTGTTGTATTCGGGCTTCTCGCGCCCCCAGGCGTCGAGCAAGGTCCCCCAGGTGTTGACGCCATTGTAGCCCGGACCTTGATTATAGCTGTCCATCGAGGCCCAGATGGCGCCGCCCAGTTGACCAGGGGTGGCGTAGATGGGCTCCCAGTACTGGCGCAGATACGCCCCATACCAGTCTTGCGTGCCCGGATCGAACGCCTTGGTCGCCGTCGGTCCCGCGACGGGAGGGGCGAAGCCGTGCGCGTACTCGTCGTTGATGACCGGCTCGGAGGTATTGGTGAAGAGCCCCACGACGCCGGGACCGGGGTAATGGACGCTGTAGATATCCACGCTGTTGGCCGGCGCCGCGTACCCATAGCTGAACTTGGTGGGGCGGGTAGGGTCGGCCTGCCGCACGTAGTCGAGCATCGCCTGCATGTTGGAGCCCCACACCGTATTCTCGTTGCCCAGGGACCAGTATAGGATGCTGGGGTACGTCTGGTCGGCCTCGATATTCTCCGCGAACTGACCCACGTACTCGGGCAGCCAACTCGCGTCGCTCTGCGTGTTGGTCCCATTGCCCTGACCGACAAAGAAGACGGAGGTCTCGTACTCGACGTAGATGCCCAGCTTGTCGGCCGCGTCGAGCGTCGCCTCCGAGGGCGCCATATGCGACGTGCGGATGTAGTTGATATTGGCGTTCTTGAACTCCTGCAAGTTGTGGAAGTCTTCAGCCGCTGTCGTCACGTTTATGCCCTTGTCGGCTGAGTCCGGCAAGTAATCGGCGCCGTGCAACTTGACGGGGTGGCCGTTCACCAATAGCTGGTTGCCGCTGACCACGATCGTGCGGAAGCCGATCTGTTTGCTCACCGTTTCGACATCCACTCCGTCGACGTTGTAGGTGGCCGTCAGCGTATAGAGATAGGGGTGCTCAGCGTCCCATTTCTTGGGCTTGGCGACGGGGATCGCCGCCGTCCCATCGGGGTTAGACGCGCTGAGGCTGATCGCGCCGGGGTTGAGCGGTACGTCGGCGCCCGACGGATCGGTCAGCCGCAAGTTGACCGTCGCGGTCGCGCCACTGGTGAAAGAGACGCCCGTCGTCACGGCCAGCGTCGCGTTGGTGTACGAGGCGTCGAAAGTGGTCGTGGCCTGTAAGCGTGTGGCGTAGTTCTTCGGCAAGGCGATCATGGTGACGTCGCGGGTGATCCCCCGCACATGGCGGAAGGCGGGCGAGTGGTCTTCCATGGTCAGGCCAATGGTGATCCAGGCGTTGCTGCCCGGCGTCACGTAGGGGGTGATGTCGGCGTCCCACTGTGAGAACGCGCCGCGATGCGTGGTCACGAGGTGGCCGTTGGCCCACACGCGGGCCATGGTTTGCGCCGCCTCGAAGCGGATGATGATCTCCCGTCCCGCGAAGCTGGCGGGGATAGCAATGGACTTTTTGTACGGGTACTCGACGTTCTTGTCGGTCGTGCACGGCTCGTCGCAGTAGGTCCACAGGCCCAGATAGGCCAGGTCACCGGGGATGGGGACCGTCGTCCACGAAGAAGGGTCGACCGAGTTGTCGTAGAAGTTGGCGGGCGGCGTCTTGGTCCAATACCATGTGCCGTCGAGGCTGACGATGGGTGTGGAAACGCCCGGTTCCGACGCGGGAAGCGGTGGGATCGTCGGGCGGGGCCACGCGCTGCCGGCGCTGGCATGGGCGGCGCCGGGACGGAGCGCGAGGAGCAGTTGCATGGACACGAGCGACGCCGCGGCAAGTGCGAGCCACACGGCCAGTCCGCGTCTGGCGAGACACGCCTGTATCATCGAGCATCCTTCATGCGGCGCCACGGCGCTGTCGTGTCCGGTCATGTTTCTTACTCCTACTCCTATATGTTCGGTCTGACTCACGCTACGTTCGGTCTAACTCACGCTGTCAATGCGGCGCCTGCCGCATGCGTCTCACCCCTTGATTCCTGATTGACTCACACTCTCAATGAACTGGCGCTGGAAGATCAGGAAGATAGCCAGAATAGGCAGGAAGCTCAGGACGGTCCCGGCAAGCATGATCGGGATGTACGAGGCGTTCCCGGTGGAATTCAGGCCGTCGTTGGCCAGGACGACCGGCATCGTCATCACCGATGTGCTGTTGACGATCAGGTGCGACCAGGTGTACTCGTTCCACATATAGGTGAACATCAAGATGCTGAGCGTGGCGATAGCCGGTTTCATCAGGGGGGCGGCAATGCGCACGAAGATCCACGCGTCGGTGGCCCCGTCCATGCGCGCCGCCTCCAGATACTCGTCGGGGACCGACCGCGCGAACTGCATCATTAGAAACACCCCAAAGCCACTCACGAGGAAGGGTAGGGCGATGCCCGCCTGCGTGTCGATCAAGGAGAGATTCTTGATGGTCAGGTAGTTGGGGAAGAGAGTGATCGCCTGGGGGATCATCATGGTGATGAGGATCAAGAAGAGTAACACCTTCTTGAGGGGGAACCGGTACTTGGCCAGGACATAACCGATGTAGGTGTTGAAGAGCACATGCAGCGGGACGGCGATGGCCACCACGATGAGGCTGGACTTGAATGGATCGGATAGCGGGGCGATCGCGTCCGCGGCGACACCGTTCCACGCATCCCCGTAGTTCTGCAGCGACCAGGTGTCAGGAATCCAGCGGAAGGGATTCTGGATGATCTGGCCCGACGTCTGGAACGACGCGGAGATCACCCACAGGATGGGCACAAGGAGCAGGGCGGCCACCGGCAACATCAGCAGGAAAGGAACGACGGGCCGCCAGCGTACTGTTTTCTGCATTAGACTGCGTCCTTAATCTTCGTAGAAGCGGGTCACCCGCATCTGCACGAGCGTAATCACCAGCACCACGATAAATAGAAAGAACGCGATCACGGAGGCGTATCCGACCTTGCTATTCATGCCGAAGCCCTCGTCAAGCATGTAGTACATGATGGAACGTGTCTGACCGGCCGGTCCGCCCTGCGTCACCGCCACAACCTCGGGGTAGATGTTGAGCGCGTTGATGGTCGAAACGATGACACAATACAGCAGCGCCGGCCGTAACTGGGGGATCGTGACGTTGAGGAAGCGCTGGATGGGGCCGGCTCCGTCGATGGAGGCGGCTTCCGTCAAGGCCGCGTTCATATTCGAGAGCCCGGCCAGAAGAATGATCATGAAGAAGGCGGAGTTCTTCCACACGAAGAACAACACGATCGCGGCCTGCCCCCAGAGCGCATCGGTTAACCAGGGGAGCCGGGGCAGCCCGAGGTCGGACACGTAGCTATTGATGAGCCCGTACTGACCCAGCAACTGCCGGAACACCAGGCCGGAGGCGATCGTCGGCATCAAATAGGTCAGGAAGACGAGAACGCGCAACAACGGCTTGCCCACGGTGATGTGGTGCAACGCGAGGGCGAGGGCCAGCGCGACCACCACGATCAGGGGGACTGACGCCACCGCATAGATAAACGAACTGACGAAGGCCTGGTGGGCTGTGGCGTCGTGGAAGAAGGTGTTGAAATTGGCCAGGCCCACCCAATGCGTCGGGTGCAAAAAACTGAGTAAGGTGAAGTCCGTGAACATCCAGTACAGGTTCTGGACGAACGGATAGTAGAAGAATACCGTGAAATAGACGCCGGCGAGCAGGACGGCGCCTCCAACAAACAGAACCGTGCTTGGGGCAACCTTCATGATACGCCCCATACGGCCCAGGCGGCCGGCGGCCCGGCCCGAGCGCGCCAGCGGCCTGGCAGCCATGTTGCCCATATCCATCCGTTTGTACCCTCGCTTGAGAGCGGTGGGAGCCGGGGGCTTAGTGGCCCTGACTCCCGCCCTCTAGTTGACGGGTCGCGGCGCCTGTCGTTGGCGGACGCGCTACCCGTACTTACCCTTGGCTAGCGGTCGCGATGCCCTGGTCAATCGTCTGCGCGGCGGTCTTCATCGTCGCGGCCGGATTGGCCAGGTTCGTCAGGACGGCGCTCAAGGCGTTGTTGTAGGCCGTAGCTCCATCCGGGAAGATGAAGGGCGCCTCCAGGAAGTTGTACCGCGCGTGCTTGAGTTGCTGCTGTTGAACCATCATGGCATTGAGCAAGCCAACCTTCTTCCAGGCGGCCCGGAACTGCGGATCATTGTACAGCGCCGGGTTCGCCGGCTCGCCCTGACCGGTCTGGTCTTGCTGGAAATCGGTCGCGCGGCTGATGAGCACCTTGAGGAAATTGAGCGCTTCCGTCTTGTGGGCAGATTGCACCGGGATACCGTACTCGACACCGCCGATGCTCACGTCGTTGCCCCCTGGTCCAACCGGCATCGTGGTCATACCAAAGTTCAGTTTGGCGGTGACGGAGGCATTGTACTCCCACACGCCGATGGGCATCAGGGCGATCTGACCGTTCAACCAGGCGGCGTCGTAGGTGCCGTCCACCTTAGGCGCTTCGCCATTTTTGATGAAATCCTGCATGTACGTGTAGGCCGCGATATCTTTGGAAGAGTCGATCAAGGTCGTCTTGTAGTTCGGCGTCATCAACTCTCCGCCGTTGGCCCACACCCAGTAATCGGTGGCCCAGTTGCCGCCCTCGAAGCTGGTGGCAAAGATCGGGAGCCCCTTCGCCGTCTTCAGGTGCGCGGCCTTGATGGCTCGCGCGATGTTCGACACGTCGCGCAGCGTCTTCGGCGGTTGGGCATGGATCTTGGCCAGGATCGCCTTGTTGTAGTACAGGAAGATGGTGTTGTTCGACGTGGTGATGCCGTAGATCTTCCCGTTATAGGTGATGCGCTGCTTCTGACCCGACGTATAGTTCTTGTAGATCGGCCAGGTCTTCACCTGATTGGTGAGATCGGTGAGGACTCCTTGCCGGAAAAACGCCTTGCCCCACACCATCTTGATGACGTCGAGCGACTGCCCGCTGCTCATCAGGATCAGTTCTTTGTCGCGCGTGTCCTTGCCGCCGATGCCCCAGTTGGCGTTGATGATGTTCACTTTGACGTTGGGGTAGAGCTTTTCATAGATGCGCGTGGCGTTCGTCAACTCATTGGTCGCACCGACGACGTTGAGCGTGACGCTCGCGGCGCGGGCGCTGCTCGCGCTCGTATTGACCGGCGTCACTGACAGGACACCTAGCAGTTTGTCGGAGAGAACGTGTTTTTTCGGAGGAAGGTGCGCTTGGAGGCCATTTTGAGGTCAAGATACGGGCTACAGACGCGATTTTGCCCTCCCACAGCACGATAAATGAGGTCGGCAAGCTTCTCTCCGACAGACTGCTAGGGCGGTGAGCGCCGTCGCCGCTGCTAAAGAGAAGCGATTCTTCATCGAAACTGTCCTCCTCGATTAGGGTAGTAGGGTTGTATTAGTCGTTGCACGCGGGAATACTGATGACTGATAGCCGCTCCCGCCTCGCCTGTGGTGCGGCGTTACGCCGCCGTATCCAGCACCACCTCCTTCCGCCTCATCGCTGCTCCTCAACTAGTCTTCACCATTGACGCTATGGACGGTCGCCCGGCGCGATCAGCACGAGGGCGTATCATTATGACGTCAAGCGTAGAAAACATGACATTATGTTGACTCGCTACAAAAATATAGCTATTACTCTGGATCGTCACACCGATTACAACTCGTCGGGGGCGGGCAGGAACTCCAGGTCGACGCGCGCGCGGTCGCCGCGCTGGAGCGTCCGCGAGTATTCGAACGCACGCCCGTCCGGCAGATACGCCATGCTATCGAGGCGCAGCAGCGGGCTTGCGAGCGCCAAGTCGAGCAGGCGCGCCTCCAGCTGCGCGGCCGGCACGGCCTCCAGGCTGCGTTCACCACGCCCAATCTTGAGGCCATAGCGATCCCGCAACAGTGTGTAGAGCGATCCCGTGGACAGGTCCTCATGGATCAGGCCAGGGCAGAGATCCTCGGGTATGTACATGGTGGAGATGAGGAACTTCTCGCCGGCCACCGAACGCAGGCGGACGATGTCGTGGACAGGGACGCCGGCCCGTAGCCCCAGGCGCTCCGCGACATCGCTCGGCGCGGACACTACCTCCTGGCGCAATATCTCCGTGGTGAGGCGTAGCCCGCGCTGTTCCATGTCCGCGTAAATCCCGAAGGCGCGCTGCACGAAGCGCTGCCCGAGCTTGGGTGTCGCCACGAACGTTCCTTTCCCCTGGACCGTCTCCACTTTGCCTTCGTGGACGAGGTCGCCGATGGCCTTGCGCACGGTGATGCGGCTGACGCCGAACTCGTCACAGAACTCGGGCTCGGTCGGCAGCATCGCGCCAGGAGGCCACGTTCCATCGACGATGCGCGCCAGCACGGCCTCTTTGACGCGGAAATACTTCGGAACAGGGGCGCGTCCGTTGTCGACGCCCCTGGGATTCATGACCTGCGTCACCACGCTACTCCCCTTTACAAACTGGCCCCTCACAGATTATGATGTCGTCATAACGTGTAGAGGTTGAGTGTATTATGACGCGGATGGGCAAGCTTGTCAAATAGGGAATCGACGAAAGGCCTCGACATGGCCACGACAACCCGGTCGGCTCCCGCGGCGCGGGAGCCGCAGACCCCTGTCCCCGCTGTCCTGGCCTTTGATCTTGGAGGGACGCGTATCAAGGCGGGGATCGTGCGGGGAGCGTCGGTGTCCTCTCTGTACGTCAAGCCCACGGATGATACGGATGATGGAGATGGGAGCGCCGCCCTCACAGCGCTCCTGCGGCTTGGCCACCACTTGGTAGATGGGCAAGAGGTCGCCGCCGTCGGTGTGAGTGTCAAAGGGATCGTCGACCCGGCAGCCGGCGCCGTGCGCGACGTTAAGGAGCGCTTGGTGGGTCTGGTCGGCCAGCCGTTGGCCGCGCTCTTGGCCCAGGAGTTTGGGCGGCCGGCCTACGTCGAGAACGACGCGCGCATGTACGCCCTGGGCGAGTGGTCCTACGGCGCCGGCCGTGGACACCGGAATGTCGTCTGTTTGACGCTGGGTACGGGCGTTGGCAGCGGCGTGGTCCTCGACGGACGCCTCTTGCGCGGGCCGCGCGGTGTTGGAGGTGTCCTGGCCGGGCACGCTACCGTGCAGGTTGATGGACCTGTCTGCACCTGCGGCAACGTGGGCTGCCTGGAGGCGGTCATTGGGACGGCGGGGTTTGTGCGTCTAGCCGGCGCGGCCCTGGCGCGCGATACCTCCCCCTCCGCGCTCCGCCAAGCGCCGCGTACCCCCCAACACATTTTCGAGGCCGCCGCGCGCGGGGACGCGCTCGCCTCCGCCCTCACGCAGACGTTCGCGACCTATCTCGGCGCGGGGATCGTCACCGCCATCCACGCCTACGATCCCGACATTGTTGTGCTGGACGGCGGCATGATGCACTCGTTCGCACCTTTCCTGCCGTCTGTGCAAGCGCACGTCGACGCCCACGCCTGGACCGTTCCGCGCGGCCGCGTGCGCCTCGTCCCGGCGGCCCTGGGCGACGCCGCGGCCTTGATTGGTGTGGCCGCACTAGCGACACGGGCCGATAGTCTGTCGTAGCCCTAATCGTCACAGAGGATAGAGAGAGGAACGGCCATCAATGGTCTCGCCAATGTACCGCACACAGCCCATCCATACGATGCCCGACTTCATAGTAGGAGAGGGTTACGAGGCGCTGGCCGCGCGGGTGCGCGAGCGTATTGCCGCCGCCGGTCCGCGGCCACTTATCGTGATCGACGGCTTCGCCGGCACGCAGTGGACCTCCTTTATCGCGCGTCTTCGCGCGGCTCTGGATGACGCCGGAGTGGCCGCATGCTGGCGCTCGACGGCGGACTGCTTCCTACCCGCGTCGCGGATTGACACCCTCCTCGCGCCCATCCTCACCGACGATCCCGTTTTCGGACGGATCTATCATGGTCACTTGGAGGAATGGTGGGATGCGGAGCGTGTCGAGACGCTGCGGCGCACGGCGCGGGAGCGCGTTGAAACCACTATCATCTATGGTTTCGGAGCCTCACGAGTGGCGCCGGGGGACCTGAGCATCTACGTGGACGTCCCCAAGGATCGTGGTCAGGAGCTTGCCGCGCGGGGGGCCGTCCTGAACGTTGGCGCGGACGCGGCGCCGGACGCGTTCGGAACGATGTACAAGCGCCTGTACTTCGTCGACTGGCCTATGCTCAACCGGATCAAGCGCGCTATGCTCCCGCGCCTCGACCTGTTCGTAGACCTGAGCGACGTGGACACGCCGCGCTGCGCCAGCGGACAGGAGTTCCGTCAAGCGCTCCACGCCCTGGCGCGCCGGCCGTTCCGGGTCAAGCCATGGTTCGCGCCCGGCCCCTGGGGCGGCCAGTGGATGAAGGAGCAGTTCGGGCTGCCCCCCGAGCAGCCCAACTACGCCTGGTCCTTCGAGTTGATCGCGCCGGAAAACGGGCTGCTGCTGGGCGACGGAACCAGGACGCTGGAATGCGCCTTCGACTACCTCCTGTGGCAGGAGACCGCGGCGGTGCTGGGCGAAGCCGTCGCCGCCCGTTTCGGCAGCTACTTCCCCATCCGCTTCGACTATCTGGATACCATGGGTGGAACCAACCTGTCCTGCCAGGTCCATCCGCGCGTGGACTACATCCGCGACGAGTTCGGTGAGCCCTTCACCCAAGACGAGACCTACTATATCGTCGCCTGTGAGCCTGACGCCCAGGTCTTCCTGGGCCTACGCGACGATGCGGACGTGGCGCGGTTCAAAGAGGACGCCCTAACCGCGCGTGATAGGGCGATTCCCTTCGAGATCACCGACTATGTCACTAGCCTGCCCAGCGCGCCGCACGACCTGTTCTTGATCCCCAGCGGCACGGTGCATTGCAGCGGCGCCGACAATCTGGTCCTGGAGATCAGCGCCACCCCGTACATCTACACCTTCAAAATCTATGACTACCTGCGCAGCGACTTGCACGGTAACCTACGCCACGTCCACCTCGATCGCGCCTTCGCCAACCTCGACGCGACGCGTACGGCCCCTTGGGTTCAGGAGCATCTCGTCCCGACGCCGGTAGCCCTACGTGAGGGGACAACATGGGGCGAGTATCGTATCGGGGACATCGACCAGTTGTTCTTTGCCATCCATCGACTCGAGTTCAGCGACGAGATCGCGGACCGGACCGAGGGAAAGTTCGTCGCCCTCAACATGGTCGAGGGCGAGCGTTGCGAGATCCTGACGCATGGCAATAAGCCGGTAGAGTTGCGCTTCGCCGAGAGCATCGTCATTCCGGCCACTGTGGGAGACTATGCGCTGCGCAATGCCGGCGGCGTTCCATGCAAAGTGGTCAAGGCCTTCGTGAAGGGGTAAGGAGGCGCTACACCTCGCGGATGACCGAGATCACCTTGCCCTGGATACGCACGTCGCCCTCGTTGACGACGATCGGCTTCATCGTCGAGTTAGCCGGCTGGAGGCGGATCAGGCCGCCCTTCTCGCGGTAGAAGCGCTTGAGCGTCGCCTCGCCCACCTCCGTGCTGCCGTTGGTCAACAGGGCCACGACGGTGTCGCCGTTGTTGGCCGTTTCCTGGGCGCGAATCACGACAATGTCGTTGTCGTCGATCAGGTCCTCGATCATCGACTTGCCGCGCACGCGCAACGCATACACGTCCTCACCGCGCGGCAGCGTGCTCGTTATGTCGATGTACTCATCGCGATCTTCGGTCGCCTCTATCGGGAGACCGGCGGCGATACGGCCGCGCAACGGGATGCGCAGCATGCGCGGCGCCTCGTCGCGGGCGAGGGTGGCTTCGGCGTTGGCCAGCATGAGGCCACGGCTCTTTTTGGGGTCGTGGATGATGGCGCCCTGATCGCGCAAAATACGCAGATGGTAGTCGATGTGCCCCGTCGATTTGCCGCCCAGGTACTCGCCGATCTCCCGATTCGTCGGCGGCCGGTTGTTGCGTGTTGTTAACTCCATGATGCCATGCATGATCCGCTGCCGCATCACCTCTCCGGCTGCCCTCATCGAGACCTCCTCCCTGGCGTGTTGATGAACGCCTATAACACCTACATAGGGGGCCAGACACGCCCGCACTATGTCGCTATAACGTCTGGTGTCCTGCCCTACCGTCACTAGAACAAGTGTTCAATGGCATAGTAGCACTGATGTTCGGATACTGTCAAGGGCTGTGTGCACATCTCGTGCACAACTTATACACACCTTGTGCACAGGCTCCGCGTGATAAGCTATGGACATATGTCCAGCCCGATCTATGTGCTCGGCCACAAAAACCCAGACTCCGACGCGATCTGCTCGGCGGTCGGGTATGCCGCGTTGCTGCGCCTGCGCGGTCAGACTAACGCCGTCGCCGCCCGGCAAGGGACGCTGCGCCGCGAGACCGCCTACATCCTGAACCGCTTCGGGATACCCATACCACCCCTCGTCACCGATGTGCGCCCGCGTGTGGCCGATGTCATGACCAGCCCGGCCGTCTCCGTGCATCAGGATACGTCGCTCTACGAAGTCGGCCAGCTATTGCAGGACCGCGGTATCCGCGTCGTGCCCGTTGTCGACGACGACAACCGCCTGAGCGGCGTCATCGGCATCGAAGACCTGGCCCGCTCCTTTATCGCCGGCCTCGACCCCGACGCGATCGACCGCGTGCGCCTGGACCTCGCCAACGTCCTGCGCGCCCTCGGCGGCACGGTGCTCGTCAAAGCGCCCGAGCGCGCCCTACGTGACCGCGTGATGGTCGGGGCGATGCAGATCGACTCGATGTTGAACCGCATCGAGCCCGACATCCTGCTCGTGATGGGCGACCGCGTCGACGCGCAACGCGCCGCCATTGAGTTCGGCGTCGGCGCGCTCGTGGTCACAGGCGACCATCCGGTCAACCAGGAGATCATCGACCTGGCCCGCGAGCGCCGCGTCACGCTTGTCGCCGTCCCGCACCATACCTATACCACCGTGCGCCTGATCAACCTCAGCACGGCGGTCCGCCACGTCATGCGCGCGGAAGTGCGCACCTGCTACCCCGACGACCTCGTCGATGACGTACGCGAGACTCTGCAGGGCGGCGCCACGCGCTCGCTCGTGGTGGTCGAGCGCGATGGCGCTGTGGTGGGGCTGATCAGCCGCAGTAACCTGCTGCGGGCGGTCCACCGGCAGATCGTACTGGTGGACCACAACGAGCGCGGCCAGTCTGTCGCCGGCATCGAGGAGGCCGAAGTCATCGGCGTGATCGACCACCACCGCGTGGCCAACTTCCAGACGCGCACCCCGCCCTACATGCGCGTAGAGCCGGTGGGCTCGACCAGCACGATCGTGGGCAAGCTCTTCGCCGAGGAAGGCGTCGAGGTTCCCGCGCCCATCGCGGGCGCCTTGCTCAGTGGTATCCTGGCCGACACGCTGCTATTTCGCGGCCCCACCACCACGTCTGAGGATCGTCGCGTCGCCACGCTCCTGGCCATACGCGCGGGCGTCGACATGGACCAGTTGGGTGGCCACATCCTACAACTAGCCTCGGATGTCTCGGACCGCTCGGCCGAGGACTTGCTCACGACCGACTTCAAGGACTTCACGATCGATGGCCGCGACCTGGGTATCGGCGTGATCGAGACGACGAACGGGTCCGATGTGCTGGCCCGACGGGACGACCTGCTGGCGGCAATGGAGCGCCTCCGCGACGAGCACGGCTACGCCACCATGCTTTTCGCGGTGATCGACATCCTGCGCGAGGAGACAACCATACTCATCGTCGGGCACGAACCCGAGGTCGCGGCCACCTTCGACGCGCCGCTGCGCGAGGCGCATACCATCGCGCTGCCCGGCATCCTCTCGCGCAAGAAGCACATCGTGCCCGCCCTCAGCGCCCTCGGCCGCTATCTAGATAGTAGTCAGTAGTCGTCCGACCATATCCGAGTTACTCGACTGTTGTGATTTGAAAGGCATTGGTTGATCACGTTGGCACGATGCCCTGGTGCTTGGCAAACAAGGAGGTCATCACGTCCTCAATGGTGACCCCACCGAGGAGACGATCATGCGTATAG
>JAABUV010004547.1_pt1 | contig 16509 bp, 24 predicted proteins | sample 5559971 | NCBI WGS metagenome assembly JAABUV01 (sample SAMN10711881, study PRJNA513362) | rock metagenome | isolation source: Antarctica rocks | place: Antarctica: Victoria Land, Knobhead nord | collected 2015-12-19
CCGTCACGCGGTCCAGGCCCACGCCGCCGTCGTGCGGTCCCGGCGCGCCGCGGCGCGCGGCCTGCTCGGGCGCCGCGCCACCGCTGGCGAAGCGCACGTCGCCGGCGCTGGCGGCCGGCAGGGCCGCAGCGGCGGCCGCAGGCGGCGCCAGGCGGCCGTCGGCGCCGAGCACGAGCGGCGCCGGCAGCGCGGCCAGCGCGGCGACGAGCTGCTTGGCGCTCGGGCGCGTGGCCGGGTCCTCGGCGACGCACGCAGCAATGAGCGCCTCCACCGCCAGCGGGCACTCCTCGGGCACCCTGCGCTCACGCGCTGCGCCGTTGGCGGCGTGCAGACAGGGTTATGGTAGGGTTGGGCTGAATCGGCGGTGGTACGCAGCCACAGACGGGCTGATCTGACAGTTCGCACTCACAGCGGCTGGCGGAGACCCGGGGAGGCCCCGCAGCTGACAGATCTGGCGCCACCATGCGTTGCCAAAGGCTCCTGACACTGGTCAGACACGTTTCCTCCACCTGCATACGAAGAGCCTTGGCTTAGACAGTGCAGCATCCCGGTCAATGAGGCCGGCAGGGGCGCCCGGGGCAGCAGGGGGCGGCGCGGGGCACGGCGCGCACCGCAGTGGCCGCAGCGAGCGCCCCGGGGGCGCCTCGCCCGCGGACAGCTCCCACAGCAGCACGCCGAACGAGTAGATGTCCACCTGCGCGGCGCCGGTGACCGGCGTGAGCTCTGTCCACACTTACAACCGTAAGCTCTGTCCACACTAACAGCCGAGCGCCGGCGAGAGCGCTCGCACACGAGCACAGCCGAGCGCTCGCGAGCGCTTGGCACGCCCGGTTCACAGGCAGGCACATGACCAAGCACTCGAACACGCGCATGTAGGATAGGGTTAGGGTTAGGGCGGCAGTGCGCCGCGCGGCGCGCCTTCTCGGTGCACGGCTTGCCCAGCAGCACCTCCGGCGCGGCCCAGGCGAACGTGCCCATGTCCTTGAGCGTGGTCAGGAAGTCAGTGCGCAGGATCTTGGCGACGCCAAAGTCCGCGATCTTGGCCGTCCAGTCGCGCGCGAGCAGCACGTTGGGCGACTTCAGGTCCAGCAGGATGATCTGCGCGCCCGCACGCCGCCTCAGCCTTCCCTTCTCCTTCTCGACAGCTGCCCCCCGCGCGACGCCAGCCGCCGCTGGCTTCAGTGCTGTGCTTGCTGCTGTCGCGCCCTGCGAAACCCCCATGGCGGCACAGAGCTCCTTGCCTTACTGCGCACTCTGCACCCGATCGAAGAGGGCGGCGGGGACGGGCTCTGCTTCCAGCGCCCTGCCCACGAGCCTGCCGGCACACCTGCCGCACGGCCAGCAGCACGGCCCGCAGGCCCCCTGCCGCCAGGGCGTGCCCTGCCACCTTGATCCCCGCCTCACTGGAGGCAGGATCTGTGCACGCTCATGCCGTCCCCTCCTGCCCGAGAGCTCGCCGGTGACCCAAGCCCGCGGCAGGCGGCGCGGCCGGCGAGCCCGCCGGCCCGGCTCGGCAGCAAGCCGCGCGGCCAGCACGCCCGAGCCGCAGCTTTTCGGGTGTAGGGTGCGTTCGGGCCGCGCCTTCTTGTCGTGCAGGAAGAAGAGCCCGCGCGCGACGTCCAGCGCCACGCGCCGCGCCAGGCCGGTGTTGGGCGCAGGGCGGCCGCTGGGGCCGGCGCGGCGGTACCAGCCGAAGCGGCCGCCGGCGTCCTCGGCGAGCGCGCGGAACAGGTCGCCGTTCTCCATGTACTCGGTGACCAGCACCGTCTGGCCCTCCTGCAGGCAGGCGCCCACAAACCTGCGCGCGTTGTGCAGGATCAGGGTTAGGGTGACGCGCGGCAATCACGCGGAACTGGTCGCCGTTCTCCATGAGCACGGTGACGAGCACGGTCTGGCCCTCCTGCAGGCAGGCGCCCACAAACCTGCACGCGCCGCGTAGGGTTAGTTTTAGTTTTAGGGTTAGAGTAGATTACGCACAGCGCTCGAGCCCGCCTGCGCGTGCGCTGCGCGCGCCGCCCGGCATCGGCGCCCGGCAGGGGCGCGGCGGACAGAGCGCGGGCGGGCCGGGCTACTGCCTGCCAAGGCCGCCGCGCGGCGGCGCCGCGACGCTGGGAGCTCGCCCGCGCGCCGAGCGCGCGGCGGCAGCACGTGGGCGCCCGCGCGGGGCCGGCGCGGGCGAGCCCGCGCAGCGGGGGGCGCACTGCACGATGTTGCGGTCGTGGCAGGAGCGCAGCAGGAAGATCTCGCGCCGGCAGGCCTCGGCGAGCGGGCCAGCCTTGGCGCTGACGGAGAGCTGGTCGCAGTAGATCTTGACCGCCACCGTCTGCACGCCGTTCACCAGCGCCTTGTACACCTGCGCGCGCCGCGGCAGGCAGGTTGGTCAGGGTTAGGGTAGGTCACAGCATACGCTGACCGCCGCCGTCGGCACGCCGCTCACCTGCGCCTTGTCTACCTGCACGCGCCGCAGCGGACGAGAGCTGGGCATGGCTAGGGTTAGGGTGAGGGTAAGTCACAGCAGCCCCTGAGACCGTCGCCGCCTGCCCGCCGCCCGTCTGCGCCGCGGCCGCCCGCGTACGCCCGGCGGTGAGGGGCCGCGCTCGCCCGCCGGAGCGCCGTGCAGGCAGCAGGCTGCCCAGGCCGCGCCCTACCCAGCATTCCGCTACAGTCCGTGAGCAACGATTGGAGCTGGGAGCAGCACTGGGCGCAGGCGCAAGGCCACTTAAAGGCCGCCGCATAGCACGTCACGCCGACGGCGGCACCACCTTGTCAACACACGGGAGCGCCTGTATGGTGCCTTTGCGTGCACCGCTGACAGGGCCCGCGTCTGTGTGCAGTCGGGGCGGACGGCGCACCCGGCCGGACGCGCCGGAGCCCAGCTCCCACTCGGAGCCGTCCGGGCGGCGCAGGATCGCGATGTTGGCGGGGTCGATCTCCCAGTCGCTGCCCAGGCCCGGCAGCATCAGGCTCTCCTGCGCGCGCCGGGGCCGCACAGAGGTTAGGTTCACACAGGGTAGGGTAAAGTATAGTATAAGGTCAAGATGCAGGGCTGCGCGCCGCGGCTGGCAGAGTCCCAGAAAGGCAATGCCGGTGTGGCCCAAGAGCTCAAACAGGGGTGCGGGACGTGCGGCTGGGACGCAGAGTCCATCCGATGCGCCTGACTCAGCGCTCGCGTAAGGCGCATACACACCAGGCACGCGCCGCCAGCGGCGTAGCGCGCTTGCGGGCAGCGCTGGCACAAGGGACAGGACTGGACATGCGCCCACAAACCCAACGTGTTTGCGCACAGGTCAGCTAGACAAGTGCCCTGGCGGCAGCCAGCAGTGGGTGCGCTCTGAGCACCAACGCATGCCGGTGCGTGGCAAGGTCTGCCTTATGCACGAGCACGCGTCAAGGGAGGTTTGGGTTCTGTCAAGTTCGGGCCCGCCCAACTGCAGCGGGCGCCCGCGCCTGCGCGCTGGTCATGCAGCCGCTCCGCTGGCCCGAGCGCATCTGCTCGACGATCGTGCTGATGGCGGTGCTGTCGTCCTTGCGCAGGCCGCCGCTGTAGCTCGTATTGTTGCCGCTGGCCGCCCGGCCGCTAGCGTCGTACATCTTGCGCGCCTTTGCCAGGCGGCGCTGCCGCGAGCGCATGTGCCGCGCCATCCACACGCCCAGCGCGAGCACCACGGCCAGCGCGGCCGCTGCGGGCACCACCGCGGCCGCGACCAGCTTGCTTACCTCGCTCCCTGCGCGCGCGCGCGCGGCCCGCGGTTCCCATACCAGCGCTGCTGCCGGCAACCCTAACCCTATATCAGTACTGCTGGCATTGCCAACCCTAACCCTATAGTAGCGCTGCCGCCGGTGCAGCCCTGCGTGCTCGCCTCGCACTCGCCGACCGCACTTGCGCTGTGTGGCGGCGTGGCGCTTGGGTGGTGCGGCGGAGTCGGCGAGGCCCGTCGGCAGGCACGTTCCGCAGCAGTGAATCGCCGCCCGACCCTGGCCTGCGCCATGCGGGCTGCGCACCGCCGCCGTCCGCCGCCGTGGCGTTGGCGCTGTCGGCGCTGCCGCCGGCGTCCCACGCGGGCTGGAAGCCCTTGAGGGCGAGCGAGACGATGTCCGGCGTGCGCGCCTGCACCAGCTTCAGCAGCACGCCGGTGCTCACGATGTACTGCAGCTGCGTGCGGATGACCGCCACGCCCTGCCGCGCGGCGGGCGCTCAGCCCCGCGTCATCGCATAGGGCGCTCACACAGATTCGAGCTGGAGCCCACCCCCAGGCCCTTGGCTGGGCTGTCGCATCCTTCCCCTTTAACATGATCGAGCAGTGTCAGTGGACTCTGCGCGGATGTTGGGAGGGTCGTCCTCGCCGGCCTTGCCGGCTGTGGGCCCTTACCTTCAGCCTATGTATGCGCAAGGCAAAGCAGCACGACGTCCTGCCCAAACGCGGGTATAGACGCACACGAAGCGCAGAGCAGGCTGCGCAGCCGCCAGCGTGGCGGCGCCTCAACGGCGGCCAAGCAGACACCCAGGGCCATGCCCACGGCGCGCGGGGGCGCACCGGGCCCGGCACGTCCTCGACCTTGACGCCGATCATCACCGCCGGCTGCGGTGCGAATGTTATCTGCGGCGGCGCGCTTGCGGGCGCGGCGAGCGCGGCCTGGCCCGCCGCAGCTCCGGCCGCGCCCGCAGGCGCGGCGGGGCCAGGCGCCCCCTGCGCCGGCAGCTGAAGGAGCAGGCGGCGCTGCTCGGCCGGCTGCGCCTCGCGCAGTGCCCGCGGCTGCGCGCGCGCGCCGGGCCCCACGATCCGCCCGCGGCCCGTCAGCCAGCCGCGGACGCCGCCCAGCCACTCCTGCGCGCCCAGGCGCCGCTGAGGGGACCCAGCCTGAAGCAGCCGGGGCCCCGTGCGCAACGCGCGCCGCCGTGACCCTACCCTGCCATATGCCGCCGCTGGCACAACCAGACTAGAGCCGAGTTGCGCACGTTGTCGCCACAGAGGCCCTTGCACTTGCGCACTGGCGGCATGGCTACCCACTGCGCGTCGCGCAAAAACGGAGAGGAAGCGACCCGCGGCCCACACCGCAGACCCGCGGCCCACACTGACGCGCATCTGCTTCGCAAGCAGGGCTGCGCGTGCGCACCTGCGCGCTCTCGTCGGGGAGCAGCGCCGCGGCGCGCCGCGCCTGCGGGCCCATGCGCCGGCCGCGCGCGTGGCGCACGCGGCGGCGGCCGCGGCCGTGCGCGCCCCAGGGCCGCGCCCGGCCGACCCGCCCCTCCCCCGCCTCCCCCGCGAGCGCCCCGCTGCCGCCGGCGCGCCCGCCGCCGGCGCGCCCGCCGCCAGACGCTCGGTCCGGCCCGCCCTCGCCGCCGCGCTTGCCCGCTGATGCGGCCGCCAGCAGCGCGCGGCGGCGGCTGCCGGCCCCGCTGTATGCGATCGGTGCCAGCTGCACCATGCTGATGATGTGCGTGTTGGTTTCGTTCATGTAGTCGACAGGGCCGCTGGTGAGCAGGTCGGAGAGCGCATGGAAGACCGCCGACGACAGCTGCGTGGTGCTCGCCTGCGCGCGCGCCGCGCGGCGCCGCGTCGGCCGCGCGCGCGCGCCCAGGGTGACAGGCCAGGACGCGCGAGCGTGCAGCAGCTGTCATTGCTGCATCGGCGCCGCTTGGAGGCGGTCTTGAGGGTGGCGCACGGCGGGCGGACCGGCGCCCTGCGGCTGCCGGGGGGCGCTGCGTGCGCGCGGAAGCACTCCCCGCGGGCAGGGCGCCGCCCGCGGGTCCGCGCGCGGGCGCCCAGCCTGCCGGGCGGGAGGCCGGCGCTGGGCACCCGGCACAGCAGGGGCGGCTGCGGGTGCTGCTGAGATTTGGTAAAATTGCCTAATCCTACCCTCAGGGACCCTACAAATGGGGCCGGGCGCGCCTGCGCCCCCGGGCCGATGACCTCCAGCTGGAAGGTGACCATCTGCTCCTCGGGCTGCCCGCTCGGGCCGCCCGCGCGGCCCGGCGCTGGGCCGGGCGCGAGCGCGCCGCCCGGCAAGACGTCCTCCGGCCCTGGGGGGGGTGGCAGCGCTGAGGGTCAGGGCCTTGACCATACCGCGCGGCGCGCCGAGCTCAGCATTACCCTATACCTGGCTTTGAGCATAGACATGGGCTCCCAGATGGCGGCGTGGGGACACAGGCTCGGGCGCGGCATGCTCTAAATACACGGCAGGCTGCATCCGCCAGGGCCGGCATGGCAGCCGCCTCCCCGCCCATGTCAGCGCAAAGCTGCAAACCACTCTAAAACAGTTTGCAGAGGCCTGCTGCAGGCGGGCGCGAGCCGCCGGCCGCGGGCGCGGGGCGCGCACGCGCAAGCGTGTGCGGCCGGTCCGAGACGCCCCAGATGCGCAGGTCGGCCAGCTGCACGCTGGAGATGTTGAGCCGCGCCTGCTGCAGCCGCGCCAGGAAGCGCCCGCTGTTGACCAGGTCGGACGTCTGCGCGCGCGCGGCGCGCCGCGCGTCGGGCCCCGCCTGTTAGGCGCCGGGGCCCCGCGCAGGCGGCCGGGATGCGGCACGGGGGCCGCGTGTGCGGTCGCACGGGGTGGCCGCGACAGCGCTCACTGAGCATGCGGCGCGCTGGAGGCGCAGCGGTGCGGGCTGAGGCAGCGCGCGCGCGGGCGCGCCTTGTTGTTGACGTCCGTCGCGTTGACGGGCGCCTTGAGGTCCATGCGGATCGCGACCATGGTGCGGTTCTCGCACGCGCCGCCGCCGCCGCTGCCGCCATCCGCCGGCTGCGGCTGCGGCGCGGCCGCGCCGGCCGCCGCTGCCTGCAGGCTGCGGTGCGGCACGCCCGGGCGCCCCGGCCGGAGGGCCTCGCGGGCGCCCCGCGCGCGCTGCACTGCGCCCGCTGCCGCATCGGCCTCCGCCAGCGCGCGCACGCGGCGCATGGTGCCGAGGCGCATCTCGCCCGGGCCGCCCGGCCGCGCCGCGGGCGCGCCGGACAGGCGCGGCCGTGCGGCGGCGGAGGCCGGGGCGCCCGGCGCGGCCAGGCCTAGGGGGCTGATGGGGCCGGCCGCGCGCCCGCTCGGGCCACGCGCGCTGCTGCCGGGCGCGGCCGCGCCGCCGTCCCGCTCAAGCTCAAGCCGCAGCGCCGGGTGCTGCTGCCCCTCCTCGTGCTCCGCGCCGACTTCAGCCTGTAGAGCCAGGGAAGCATAGGGTTCCAAGTTGGCGGATGCCGCGCGCAGCAGGCGGCGGCGGCCGCTACTTGCGGCGGGCGACAGCGGGCTGCACACGGACACGTTGGCGATGGCGGTCGGCACCACATTGTCCCAGGTGGTGAAGTCCAGGCTGCCCGCGAGCACGCCCAGGCACGCGTCCAGCAGCACCTGCGTGGCCAGGCCGTCGGGGCCCTCCACCTGCGCAGCGCGCGCCGCGTCGGGCAGCGCCCCTCTGGACGCCGCGGCACCGGAGCAGCGCCGGCGCCCAGCGCGCAGTGACCCACAGCTCCCCGGCGCCCCTCCCCGCGCCCTGCCTCCTCGCAGCACGCTCTGCGCGTCTTGGCACGCTGCTGCAGGAAACACCCGCAAGTGCAAGGCAACCTTGGACGTCTTCGCGAACACGCTGCGTCGCACACCGCAGCATGAGGGGGCGCAATATCGCCTGTTCAGGCGCGCCTGCAGCACGATCTGCGCAGAGTTGGGCGTCGTGCTGTTGGGCGCCACGCGCGCGAGCCAGGCGAGGCTGTACTCCCCCCTGCGCGCGTGGTCAGCCTGCAAGCCAGTGCCAAGCACTGCCATGACCGCATGTGCCCCAGGCTCAGGTTAACCGGCTGCGGCGCGAGCTGCGCACGCCGGCGCCGTATCGGGGGCCTCAGCTTTGTCTTGAGTGCGCAGGCTACACGTACAACCTCGTGCACGTCCAGACACACTCTGTCCCCGCCCCCTTCACAGCGGACGTGAGCACGAGGCCCGACCGCGTGGCCTATGACGCGGACGGCCACGCCTTCGACACAAACACAAAGCTGGACAAGGAGCAGGCGCGCGCACGCGGCCAATTGCCTCTCTGCTCTGTCCTGCGCTGGCGTGAGCGCGCAGCTTCGTCACGCTTGCTTGCTGCTTGCTGCCCCAACGTCCTACTACCTACTTGCTGCCGACGGCCTGGTGTGGCTTACCTGCTGCGCTCGCAAGGTTTGACAGGAGACGTGGCCGCCTAAAGTCCCTGTGTGCTGTGCAGGTGGCGACTACGGAGCACTTTCTGAACCAGGTTTTCAAACCCAGGGCTGGCTCGGAGGGGGCACAGGTGCTTGCTCCCCTTAACGCTCCTCACTGAAGCACCTCAGTGCTCATGAAACGCAGTAACCTGTGGGCAGAGTGCACGTGCACCAAAGAATGTGGTTCCTGTTCCGCTCACACGGCTCGCTGTTGCTTTGTGCTGATGAAGCACTTCACAGACTGTGCGAGCGCACGTTGCGGCGCTCATGCACCCACACGAGCGCACTCGGCACTTGTTCCTCTCTGTGCTCTCCACCACACCCTGCACACATGTGCTGCACGCCCTCGGTATATGCACTGGAGTGCACGCAGTCATGCCTGCGCCCCTGCCGGCAGGTGCATGCGACACTGCTGCACACTGGCGGCGACAGCAGCCGCAGCGTGGGCGACGCGCTGTGCCGCTTCGTGGCCAAGCTTCAGCCCGCCGCGCTGGTGCTCATGAAGGAGAACAAGAGCGCAGTGGTGCAGTTCTTCCTGGGCTCGGTCAGCCGCTTCTGCGCTGCGCACAGCACCGCGCCAGTCATCATCGTCCCGGCGTAGTGAGCCGCCACGCATGCGGGCGTCGGTCAGCCGCTTCAGCGCTGCACACAGCAGCGCGCCCGTCATCATCGTCCCGGCGTAGTGAGCCGCCACGCGTGCGGGCGCCGCTGCTCAACAGGCGCAGCCTGCTCGCGCGTGCCATGATGGTAAGCCAGGACAGTGTGCCGGTGCTGCCCGAAGAGGCCTGTGTGGTGGCTGGCGCACTGTCCGCCAGGCACACAATGGTATGTTTGCAGCATGCTGCTCTGTGCCGTGAGGCTCTTGCACGGTTGCTGCGCAGTCAAGTTGGGGCGGACCCGGCCTGGTTTGGGTGTCTGTTTTTGCTTCTGTACAACAGTCACTGTGTGTGTGTGTGTCAAGGTTGTCGGGAGTCCCAACATGCACAGATGACAGCGGTGCCTGGCTGAGTTGACTGGCAAGAGCCGGGGCACATAGCCCTGGTGCATACCTCCATGGGCTTGAGCAAAAGTTTTTCCATCTTGACAGGGTGTCCCGTAACCAGGTTTCAGCCATGTACAGGGCACGTTAGGCATGTTTAGAGGTTCATCTGATGCAAGTCCAGATCGTCCTCTACTTGCAATGGCAAGACATTTTCCTTGCCCTGAGGATGCATCATTGGTGTTGTGCTGTTGTGTAGCACTAGCAGTGTGACGCGACATATGTCAGCGCGCAAGGGAATTTGAGAAGCTGCCGGGTATGGTTGCGCACATAGTACTGCATCATTTGGCCCGAAAAGGTTGTGTGCTTACACTGGTGAAGTCACTCTAAGACATGCTTCCAGCCGAGTAGCGCTGCACAGGAAGTTGAACATAAATGCAGCAAAGCACTGTCCAAAATGCCAGATTGCAACCCCAGAAAGAGCTGACAGCTGCGCTGCAGGACAGCAAAAAAAAGGCAGCAGAGTTGACTGGACAGACAGGCAGCTACAGTGTGCTGGTGCCAGCAATGCTATGCAGAGCTATGCATTGCCAGCAATGCATAGCATGCAGTATAAAGAATACAACTCGCTTGCAACAAAGTGCTTGACGCAGCCTGCATGCACATGCCTCTCGCATTTGCAGGAGGCATGGTAGGCGTCTACATGGGGCCGCCCTTGCTTGCACCATCCTCTCTTTCTCTGTCAGGTGACCTCGGTACAAAGTATCACTTCACAGCGCGCACCAGTGGCAGCCTGGGCCGCACCCGTCCCCCCGCAATCTCAACCATACACCATGGAAAGGTGTAAGCCGCTACAGCACGCATAGTATGCGCGCCGAACCACGCCTTCATATCTTACCTGGCAGCAGCCACAGCCTGCACAACTCACTGCCTCTATCGCAGCCAGGCCCGCAGACGACACCGCTATTCGGCAGCAGCCTCAGGCTGCTCTACGCCTGCCTCCTCCGTCAGGCCATCCTCGTCCTGCGCCTCCTTGACCTGTTCGCGCATGCATGAGCCATTGGTTCATGACAAGTGATAAAGACAAAACTGCTGCCGGGCATGCACTCTGCAACACACAGCATGCATGCGCAAAGTGTCTTCTGGAACTGCACTCCACTCTTTCATGGTCTGCAAAGATGCAAACACTGGTGTGCACAGTGGCAAGCAAGCTTGAGCACAAAGCTGGCAAGAGTCCCAAGACCTGGCAACATGTGTGGCAGCATTTGCATTGCGGACAGTGTGTCTCTATGAGCCATGTGCCGTGCCTGTGCAATCAGAGGCCGCAGGCGCAGGATGTAGAACATCTCCAGGTAGCGCCGCGCCTCTCGCCGGTCCAGCTTCTTGACGTACTTCCAGAAGCTGTGGAAGCAAAGTTATCAGCTTAGCCATGCTCCAGCATCAAGTTGGTTGCTGCATGACAAAATTGCATGATGCACGCTCTACTCTTCGAACCATGTCCGTGTAAGCGTGTACAGCCTTCCCCACAATGGTATTTGAGGCTATTGACCTGTCATCAGCTGTCACGAGCAGCACCATCACAGCATCGCAAGCCTCTCTGTAAACATCTTATCGGGATCACCTGTACACACGGCTCAGCGTCATGAGGCGCTCCGCATAAATCTCCCAGGTGTACCTGTAACAAACACGCGTAAGCAACGAGCCGGACACAACCACTTGCATGCACACACGACTTTGCTATCCGCCGCCAATCCTGCTGCCTGCACTTGTGTGCATGGCAGCAGACTCCTTCCAGCAGTCAGCTGAAAGCCCAACGACCCAAAAACAGTGGCATCCGCATGCCTGGACTGTCAGCAGGGCCCATCAGCAACAGGAGATAGCAGTGGGTGCTCTGGCGCGCACCGGCTCTTGATGCGCTCCAGGCCCGCCCGGGACAGCTTGTCCCACATGCTGACCTCGCTCGCGGCCTCAAAGAATTCGGCGATGATGTCGCCGGCCGCCTCCGGGTGGTACGGGCTGCGCCCGCCCGGCTGCCTCAGCTCTGTCCAAGGGCACGACTTGCAGCCAGTGTTGGGTGAGCACCCTTCGGCAGCCACCGAGAACGCACCCTTGCAGTCTGTAGCATTGCTCCCAGCAGCCCCCTGGGGTGCAAAGCATGCCACAGCTCTACTCCTGTATCAATGCTGAGCCAGCGGCATTCCAGATCACTCACACAAGTCCTACTGGCACCGAAACTCAATCCAGTGCACCAGACACTGCCTGACCGCATCAGCTGGCAAGGCGCAATGCCTCGTGGCGCAATGCCGCGACTGGGGTGGGCTTAAGACCAGGACGGGAATTGATAACTGGGATGCACCCCACCCATAGCTTCATGGAAGACAGTGGTACCAGCTCACAGAGCGCAAGAGTGCACCGTGCTCACGCGCAGGCAGGCGGGGGGCGCACTCGATGTGGTAGCCCGAGATGCCGTTCTTGATGATCTCGGCAGGCCCGCCGCGGTTGGTCGCAAAGCACGGCAGCCCGCAGGTCATCGCCTCGATGACGGTCAGCCCGAACGCCTCATACAGCGCCGGCTGCACAAATGCGCCGCGCGTGTCTGCGCCGCCCACGCCTGCGTCAGCAGCGCGCCGCGGAGCAGTGCCACCGCAGTGCTGTAGCAGGCCCAGCAGCACCCAGGCCAAGCCTGTTGAACACAAGCAAAGGTGCGTGCTGGGCATGGCGGTGTGCAGAAAACAAACTTTGAAACGGTAGGACACATGTGAACAACAAAGATAAGGCTATGAGCCTGCTCGCACCACACAACACTCAGCACTGCACGCAAGCCGGATAGCGCTGCCCGTCCGCGCGCGCACCTGCGATGCAGCGGTAGAGCTCGCCGTTGAAGAAGCGGTCCTTCTGCGCGACGAGCCAGCGCAGCTGCCCGTCCAGCTTGTGCTCGGCGATGATGGCGTGCATGCGCTCGCACTGCTCCTTCTCCTCCACGTCCTTGGTCTGCGCGGCCGCGTGCGCCCGCTCGACCCAGGCGCCTGTGCTGGCTCACGCTCACGCACTCGTCGCGGGAGCTGTGCTCGAGCGCTTGCCACACGCGCCCAGCCCTACTCATGCACAGAGGACGATGGCGCGGCGTGACAGCTGTGTGCGAGTTCAAGGCACTGCCTAAACTCAAAACCTTGGCCCCATTCCTACGCAAGCGCAACACAGCAGGACTTGAGAGCCAGACCGCCTTGCTGGACCCCACATGGTGGTTCATGAACTCACTCTGAGGGCCATGGTTGCAGATCTTTCCTCCGGACGGCATGGCGACCTGATCCCGGCCCTCACAACGTCCATTCCTATCTGCGGCATGCACGGTGTGCGCTGTCCGCCCCGCCCATCAGGCCAACGCAAGGCACGGCGCGGAAACCCTGGACGCCAGCCGCGCGCATGCGTGCGGCGCGCGCGCCTGCGACGGGTCCACGACGCCGCCCACGATGACCAAATTGCAGGCGGCGCGCAGGCGGCCGCTCTTGGCGTAAAACTCCACCAGGCCGGTCAGGTTCTTGACGCGGTCCAGGCGCGCCATGGAGAACAGCACCGGCTTGTTGCGGTCCTGCCGCACGCGCTTACTTCATGAAAAGACAGCATAATACATAATATGCGCCCTCATGTGCCTGCCCTCCAATGCAAGCTGCGCTCCAACATATGCAAGTCCTTTACCCACGAATACAGGGCGCATGCAAACACCAAACCAGGCCGCAGTGGTGATTTGGGCGCGCCCAGCCTGGGGCGGCTCGCGCTTCGTGCTTGACCCGGGGTCGCGCATGAGCCTGAGGCCAGGGCGCGCCTTGAGCACGCCCTTGGCACGCGGCGCCTCGTCCGCGCCGAAGAGCAGGTCCTCGATCGCGGGCTGGAACTTCTTCAGGCGGCGCTCCGTCTCAAAGAATGGGAAGTAGACCTCCGGGTCCGCGCCCGGGCTCACGATGTTGAACTTGGGGTCGAACACGTCCACGCCCTGCGCGCGCGCCGCCCCTGGGGGCCGCGCCGGGCTGACCTGCATGGCTGCACCGCTTTTAGCAAGTGCCTCGTGCAGCCAAGCGGAGTGCACTTGCTTCTGCGCCTGCAATAGCACCGGCATCGACAGTGTCATTGGGTAAAGCACGAGGGAGAAGCACGAGCAGCTGTGTGCGCGGAGCCCAAGGGTGGGCGTGCCCGGACGACGCGGTACAGGCCGGGCATGGTGAATGCAGTGTGGCTCTCGTACTGGCCTGCGCGCAGAGCAGGCACGTGTCAGCTGCCAGACCGCGCCACGTGATCGTCTGAGGAGTGCGCTGACTGCGATTGTTGGCCCTGCATGCTGGCGTGCCCGCACGGCGACATGGGATGGCATGTTTGCGGCAATATAACGCGCGCGCACCCACGGTATCCGCATCGCCGGCGATCTCCTGGTAGGTGGATGTGATGATGAAGTCCGAGGAGTTCATGGCAATCAGGTCGGCGGTGAACTGGCAGCTGAAGTGGTACTGGTGCTCCAGCTTCTTCCTGCCGCACGGTATAGGGTAGGGTTTAGGCCTGCTTCTAGAACCCTCAGCGCCCCTCGCCTCCGCTCCCCTCGCCTCGGAGCTGCACAAACCATGCCGGCAGGGGGTGCTTGCAGCGCTACAAGCATCTTGCCAGCGGCGCCGGAGCGGCAGCCTTGCGGGGGGCGCACCAGTACACGTCGGCGTCCGCATACCTGCGCCCCGAGACACAGCACCGCATCAGACTTCACCGCACATATTCAGTCGTGCCAGTTGTACCAGGTGCCGGGCGCATGCAAAAGAGCGCATGCAAACAGGGAGAGACGCGTCTGCGGGCGCGCACTTTGTCTTCTCCAGCGCGTGCGCGATGGTGCACATGGTCACGTTGAGGTAGCTGCGCGCGCCGCGCGCCACCGCTTAAAAAGCCTGAGCCACTCGAGCAGCTTTAAAACCCCTCCTGGGTCCACACCCTGATGGCTCTGCACCCCCTGCTCATAACCCAAGTGGCTCTCACAGCGCCCATGCGCTTGCCCAGACGCGCTTGCCCAAACGCACAGAGGCGCGCGCCTGCTCAGCAGCGAGGCGACCAGGTTGCCGTCGCTGTAGTTGCCGATGATGAAGTCGGGGCGGCCGCCGAGCTCCTTGCGCAGCTCGCGCGCCACGTCCATGGCGAACTGCTCCAGGTACGGGTACACCTCGAACCTGCGGGGGGGTGCACGTCGGACCCAGGCTCCATGCAGATTATCTGCATCACTGATTTGGTGAGCATAACACAGCATGGAAGTGGTACCACACCGCAAGGTGCCTGTGATTCAAGTTTTGACCTGAACCGAGAGGAAGCACAGGGCGCACAGTGTGTACAGACAGGGTCGGTGCAGCATCAAACGTCACTCACAGACAATCTGCATGCTTGGACTCCAGCCAATGCACCTTTGCTGAAGTTGGCGGTTTGAAGCGTGAACATGGGGCCGACGAGGGCTTCAGCGCACCTGGAGATCCACTTGCGCAGGATGCCAGCCTTGCTGCGGAAGGGCACGCGCAGAATCTTGGCATGCTCGGTGCCCGTTATCCGCTCGAGGCGCTGGTTGCAAGAGGTGCCTGCGCAGGCAATGATGTCAATGTTTGTATCTTAGACGCGCAACCTGATGAAAACAGTGGACACGAAAATTGAACATGGCGCATCATGGTCACATGCTAGCAGGCCTCTCACTGTGCGCAGACAGGTTCTTGCAGGTGTGGACACCCTCTACCTCGGTAGAACTGCTTAGAGCCCGCGGGGGGGCAGCCGCTCCATGCGGCCGCTCCATGCAACAACCGCGCAGCCCCGGCCTTGGCAGCCACAGTCATGGACCGGGCGGCGGGGCGCGCCGAGCGCCTCCGGGATGAGCCGCGTGATCACGATGATCTGCGGCGTCATGTTCAGGCCCTGCGCGTGGATGCGCTTGAGCATCTCGCGCTCCAGCGCGCGCACCATGTCCAGGATGTAGACCACCTGCGCGCGGCCGGCCGGCGCGCTGGGCAGCCTACCCTAGTCCCCACCCGTGTGTCTGTAGTGGCGCACAGCGTCCACCTGCTGCCCATGGTCCGGCACGCTCGAAGGCCACCGCTGGCATGCTCTGCAGCATCCTTCATTCTGCTGTTCCTCTGTGCGTTACCCGCTGTCACTCTCAACACCCGCGTGCGCACATGAGGCATGCAACCTTGGACAGATATCCGTGCAGTGCCATCACCAGTTCTGCGGCAGCCTCGCCGCACACACCAGCAACTGAACCGCGCCCAGGGCGCGCGGGCGGTGCAGACCTGGCCGCCGGTGTCGGGCTTGCCGAGCACGTCCTTCTGGCCGAAGAAGCCGTGCGGCGACAGGATGGCCACGTTGAAGATGAGCGGCAGGCGGCCCAGGAACTCCTGCAGCAGCTCCGCATCCGGCGCCTGCGCCGCGCGCGCGCGCGGGTGAGGCGCCGACAGGGCAGCGTGGCTGGGGCGGCAACCCTAACCCTAACCCTGTCATGCACCGCGCGCGCGCGCCGCGGAACGAGGCACCGACATGCAACGCGGCCGAGAGGACAGTGCAAGTGCTCATACAGGCCCCGCTCAGCATCCTGGCTTGCGCTCCCGCAGCACTGAGCGCGGGTTCCCAACGCAGGTCACTGGCCTCCACGCAGCCGCGCGCGCCCCGCAATGCGCCCTGGCATAATCACCCCTCCAGCTGCACACCAGCCGTGCTGTGTCTTCACCAAGTCTGGCAATGCGTGTTGTTGTTGTTGTAGGCAGGACCTAGGCGCAGGGCTGCACAGGCGAACGGGCAGGAGCTGCAAGGGCATGCGGCTGCAAGGGTGTGCGGCCGGCCTGCAGCAGCTCCCCGAGCAGGTGCATCGTGTCCAGCGTGGACCCCACGGTGTCGCCCCAGCCGCGCTCGAACCCGATCTTCTGCAGCTCCGGCGCCACGGTCGCGATCGGCGCCTGCGCGCGCGGCCTGCTACCTCTGCGCACGGGCAGCGTGCGGCCGTACCCAGCAGGGCGCGGACAGTGTTCCGTGCATGCCGCTGCGACAAGTGCATGCCCTGCTGGGCGCGGCGGCGTTTGCTGTGCGCGTCAGCAGGCGCGCAACAGACACCGGACCTGGCAGACACCGAACATGGCCCCATGACATCAAATCTTATTATAACTGACCGCAACCTGACGCCAGGTGCAGCCGCCCAGCTGCAGCCCCTCGCACATCAGCACAAGGGTTGGCTGCGGAGAAGCCCGAGGCCAGGGCGGGCGGGGCGCGACCTGAGCGTCGGAGCGCCGCAGCAGCTTCTCGGCAGCAGTCAGCGCCTTCTGCATGGCCTCGACGTCCGACAGGCGCTTGCCGATCATGAGCGGCTCGCCGTTG